>Ga0335085_10000826_pt1 | contig 77260 bp, 64 predicted proteins | sample Lox_Sample_45_FD_206712 | JGI IMG/M metagenome (GOLD analysis project Ga0335085, IMG submission 206712) | Soil microbial communities from Loxahatchee National Wildlife Refuge, Florida, United States - Lox_Sample_4.5 | ecosystem: Environmental > Terrestrial > Soil > Wetlands | place: USA... | reverse complement strand
GGCGTGGCGGACATCGAGCAGGCGACCGGGCAGCCGTTCACGCAGTCGTTCGCGGACTTCGGGCTCGCCCTCTACACCGACAGCCTCCCGGGCCTGCCGCGCACCACCGCGCCCCTCCCCGATCGGTTCACCTCGCGGAACCTGCGCCAGATCTGGGCCCGGCTCTACGCGACCTCAGGGCCGAGCACTGACATCCCCCTCGCCATGCCCGTGCAGCTCTTCGCGGTCACGTCCGACACGACTACCGCCGTCATCTATCCGGGGACTGTGACCTACTTCCGGCTCGATACGCCTGCCAGCTCGGCCACCGTCTCCGTCCGGTTCTCGACGCCGGCGGGGGCGGCGTTCGGGTCCACGCTCCAGCCGCAGCTCGCCGTCTTCCGCTTGCCCGCCGGACAGTAGGCCCGCAGGGGCCGTCCCGGTCGGCCTTGGGGCCGCGTGGCGCTATCTTCCGGCCACGGCCAATGCGAACCGCAGCCGCCACGCCGTGACCGGACCGAGCCGCACCCAGCGCGTCCGCAAAAACCTGCGCCTGGCCCTGGCACTTGCCTGGGCCGCTTCGCCGCGGGCGCTGATCCGCTATACGGTGCTCGGCATGATCAATGCCGCGGCGCCGCCCATCAGCGTCTACCTCGGCGCCCAGCTCGTCAATCGCCTCGCCGGCGCCCGGTTCGCGCCGCTGCACTTCACCGACCTGCTGCCGCTCGTAATCGGGCTCTGGGTGGTCACCGGCGTGCAGCGGGCGATCGGCGCCTACACCGGGTTCGGGCGCAATCTCTTCGTGCGACGAGTGGAGCTCGAGGCCGAGCGGCGGCTGCTCGAGCACGCGTCGCAGGTCGACCTCGGTCACTTCGATCATTCCGACTGGCACGACCGTTTGGCCCGGGCCAAACGGGACGTCTCCTGGCGGCCCGGCGATCTCACGTGGTCGGTGCTCGGTCTTTCGGGCAACCTGGTCACGATCGGCCTGATGGCGGGCCTGTTGGCGAGCCTGCACTGGGTGCTGGTCGTGCTCGCCCTGGGGGCGGCGGCGCTGTCGCTGGCGGTAGAGCGCCGGGTGACCGCGCGCATGTACGAGTTCTACTACAAGGAGACGCCGGAGGAACGCGAGCGCAATTACCTGGGCGACCTCCTCGTCCAGCCGCGGACCACCAAGGACATTCGCGCCTACGTGCTCGCGGACTACCTGCTGGGTCGGCACGTCGCCCTCTCCGAGGACCTGTTCCGGCAGCGGGAAGGGATGTACCGCCTCGGCACGCGCGTCGCCCTGTTCTCCGGGTTCGTCACGGGTACCGCCCTGGCACTGGCCTATGCGTTCGTCGCGCTGCGCGGGCTCACCGGAGCCATGGACCCGGGTGCCGTGGTGCTCGTGATCGGCGCGTTCACCGCGGTCTCGGGGACGCTGAGTCAGGTCTCGAGCACCTTCGTCGCCGTCGATCAGCACACGCAGTTCCTCGAGGACTACTTCTCGTTCCTCGCCACCGAGCCCTTGGTCCACGTCCCCGAGCCCCCGCACGCGCTGCCCTCCGCTACGCTGAACCGGATCGAGTTCGACGAGGTGACCTTCACCTATCCGGGCGGCACCGAGCCCGCCCTCGCCGGCCTGACGCTGGACGTGCGGGCCGGGGAGCTGTTGGCGCTGGTGGGGGAGAACGGAGCGGGGAAGAGCACCCTCGTGAAGCTGCTGCTCCGTTTTTACGACCCCACCCACGGCGCCGTGCGGGTCGGCGGCGTCGATCTCCGCGGCGTCGATCCACAAGAGCTCAGGAGTCGCATCGGGATTTTGTTTCAGGATTTCGCCACCTATGAGCTGACCGTCCGCGAAAACGTCGCCATCGGGCGCACCGACGCGCCGAGCGACGACGCCCGGATCCTGGCCGCCTTGCGCGACGCCCGCGGGGACTGGCTGGTGCGGAAAATGGCGCGCGGCCTGGACTCGAGGGTCGGCCGGCTGTTCGAGGGTGGGCACGATCTTTCGGGGGGCGAGTGGCAGCGCCTGGCGCTGGCCCGCCTGATGTATCGGGATGCCGACATCTGGATCCTGGACGAGCCGACCTCGTCCCTCGATCCGGAGGCGGAGGCGGCGATCTTCGCCGAGTTGAAACAGCAGTTGCGCGGCCGGATCGGCATCGTGATCTCGCACCGGTTTTCCACGGTGCGGATCGCCGACCGGATCGCCGTCATCGCCGACGGACGGGTCACCGAGCTCGGGACCCACGAGGCGCTGGTCGCCGCCGGGGGGCGCTACGCCCGCCTCTTCGAGCTCCAGGCGGCGGGTTACCGCTGACGAGGCACCTCAGCCGAGCCGCGCCAGATCCTCGTAGTGCTGCCACCGCCGCGCGATCGCGTCCGCCGCCTGGGTCATGAACGTTTCCGCCTCGATGGGCCGCGTGCGCGCCAGCTCGCGGTAGCGCAGCTCCCGCTCCGCGTATTGCTGGAACGTGAGCGTAGGCCGTGGGGAATCGAGGGTGAACGGGTGCTCCCCGCCGCGCCGCAACGCGGGGTTGTAACGCACCAGCGGCCAATACCCGCTGTGCACGGCCCGCCGCTGCTGATCCACCCCCCACCGCAGGTCGTAGCCGTGCTCGATGCAATGGCTGTAGGCGAGGATGAGAGAGGGACCCTCGTACGCCTCGGCCTCACGCAGTGCCAGAAGCGTCTGCTGCGGGTTCGCCGCCAGTGCCACCCGGGCGACGTAGACGTTGCCGTAGGCGATCGCCTGGAGGGCCAGGTCCTTCTTTTCCGTTGGCTTGCCCCCGTGTGCGAACTTGGCGACGGCGCCGAGCGGCGTGGCTTTGGACGCCTGCCCGCCGGTGTTGGAATAGACCTCGGTGTCGAGCACGAGAATGTTCACGTCGCGCCCGCTCGCCAGCACGTGGTCCAGCCCTCCCGATCCGATGTCGTAGGCCCACCCGTCCCCACCCACGATCCACACGCTGCGCCGCACCAGCCCGCCGATCACTGAAAGGAGATGACGGGCGCCTTCGTGCCCGGACGCGGCGAGCGGCTCGAGCAGATCTCGAGCCGCGGCCACCCGGCGCCGCTGCTCGCGGATCTCCCGCTCTTCCCGTTGCGGGGCCGAGATCAGGCCATCGGCAAGGTCGGAGCCCAGCACCCCGGCGAATGATCGGGTCAGCCGGCGCGCCATCGTGAGCTGGCCGTCGGCCGCGAGCCGCATCCCGAGGCCGAACTCGGCGTTGTCCTCGAACAGCGAGTTCGACCAGGCCGGCCCCCGGCCTTCACGGTTTGTCGCCCACGGAGTGGTGGGGAGGTTGCCGCCGTAAATGGATGAGCACCCCGTGGCGTTGGCGACGAGCATGCGGTCGCCGAAGAGGCGTGTCAGGAGGCCCAGGTACGGGGTCTCGCCGCATCCCGCGCAGGCCCCGGGGAACTCGAAGGTGGGCTCGAGGAATTGGGTGCCGCGCACGGTGGAGAAATCCACGTGCGCGCGCTCGGTCACCGGCAGCGATTCGAAGAACGCGAGACTCGCGCGGGCCTCTTCCAGAATCGGCTCACGCTCCGTCAGGTAAATCGCCTTCCGTTCCTCCGACCGCCCGACCGCCTGACCGTCTGTCCGCACCGCCGGACAAACCTCCACGCACAGTCCGCACCCCGTGCAGTCTTCCACATAGACCTGCAGGGTGTAGCGCGTCTCGGGGAATCCCCGCTCGTCGATCGGGGCCGACTGGAATCCCGCCGGCGCGTCGCTGAGCTGCGACTCGTGCAGCAGTCCCGCCCGGATCACGGCATGCGGGCAGACGACGGCGCAATTGCCGCACTGGATGCACTGCGCCGGGTCCCACGCCGCCACGACCTCGGCGATGTTGCGCTTCTCCCAGCGAGAGGTCGCGCTGGGATAGGTCCCGTCCACCGGGAGGGCGCTCACGGGTAGCGCGTCGCCCCGTCCCGCGAGCATCGGTCCCGTCACGGTCCGCACGAATTCGGGGGCCCGGGGCGACACGATGGGGAGGAGATCGATCCGGCTGGTGGCGCGCTCGGGCACCCGCACCTGCTGCAGCCGCGCCAGGGTCGCATCGACGGCGGCGAGGTTCCGCTCCACGACGTCGGGGCCCTTGGCCGCATAGGACTTCTTGATGGTCTCCTTGATCCGGGCGAGCGCCTCCTCGCGGGGCAGCACCCCCGAGATCGCGAAGAAGCAGGTCTGCAGCACCGTGTTGACGCGGCCCTTGATCCCGGCCTCGCGCGCCACGGCGTTCGCATCGATCACCCAGAGGGCGACCCGCTTGGCGATGATCTGCTCCTGGACCGGCCGCGGCAGCCGGGCCCACGTCTCGTCTGGGCCGTAGGGGCTGTTGAGCAGGAAAGTGGCGCCTTGCGCCGCGATATCGAGCAGGTGGTTCGAGCGCAGGAAGGCGAACTGGTGACACCCGACGAACTGAGCGCGGTCGATCAGGTAGGCCGACCGGATCGGTTGGCGGCCGAAGCGCAGGTGCGACACGGTGCGCGAGCCGGATTTCTTCGAGTCGTACACGAAATAGCCCTGTACGAAAAGCCCGGCCGCCTCGCCCAGAATCTTGCAGGTGTTCTTGTTCGCCCCCACCGTGCCGTCCGAGCCCAGCCCGTAGAACACGGCGCGGAACGCGTCGTCCGATTCGGTGCGGAACCCGGGATCGTAGGCGAGGCTCGTCTTGCCCACGTCCTCGTCGATCCCGACCACGAAGTGGTTGCGCGGCTGCTCGGCCACGAGCTCGTCCAGCACCGCCTTGGCCATGGCGGGCGTGAACTCCTTGGAGGAGAGACCGTAGCGCCCGCCGATCACCGGGATGCGGCGCCCCTCTTCGGCCAGCGCCACGGTGACGTCGAGGCACAAGGGCTCCGCCAGGGCCCCGCTCTCCTTGGTCCGGTCGAGCACGGCGACGGCGCGCGTGGTCGCGGGAAGCGCGGCGAGGAACCGCGCGGCCGAGAATGGACGGTACAGGCGGACCAGCAGCGTCCCGACCTTCTCGCCACGGGCGGCGAGGAGCTCGACCGTCTCCCGGGCCGTGTACCCGCCCGATCCCATGGCCACGATCACGCGCTCGGCGTCGGGCGCGCCGTAGTACTCGAAGGGGTGGTAGACGCGGCCCGTGCGGGCCTCGAACCGCCGCATCGCGCGGTCCACGATCTCCGGGGTCCGGGCGAAGAACGGGTTGGCCGCCTCGCGGCTCTGGAAGTACACGTCCGGGTTCTGCGCGGTACCCCGGATGAACGGATGGTCGGGGTTCAGGGCCCGCGCCCGGTGCGCCCGCACCAGGTCGTTGTCGATCAGCGCGCGCAGGTCGTCGTCCGAGAGCCCGGCGATCCGCGACAGCTCGTGCGAGGTCCGGAATCCGTCGAAGAAGTGCAGGAACGGGACGCGCGCCTCGAGCGTCGCCATCTGGGCGATCAAGGCCAGATCCTGCGCCGCCTGGACCGATCCCGACGAGAGCAGGGCGAACCCGGTGGGGCGGACCGCCATGACGTCCTGGTGATCGCCGAAGATGCTGAGCGCGTGGGCGGCAAGCGAGCGCGCGGCGACGTGGAACACCGTGCTCGTCAGCTCCCCCGCGATCTTGTACATGTTGGGGATCATGAGCAGCAGGCCCTGGGACGCCGTGAAGGTCGTCCCCAGGGCTCCCGCCTGCAGCGCGCCGTGCAGCGCGCCCGCGGCGCCGCCCTCGCTCTGCATTTCGATCACCTGGGGGACCGATCCCCAGATGTTCGGCCGCCCCTCGGAGGACCAGCGATCGGCAAGCTCCGCCATGGGCGAGGAGGGGGTGATCGGATAGATCGAGCACACCTCGTTCAGACGGTAGGCGACGCTGGCGCACGCCTCGTTACCGTCGACGATGATCGCCGGGACGGTCGCCGGCTCGCGTTCCAGGGTCGCGGTCATGCGGGCACCCCCGTCTCCTCGCGCATCTGGATCGCGTGGCTCGGGCATTGCTCGAAGCAGACGGCGCAGCCGGTGCAGCGATCGTAATCGAACCGATACCGCTCCCCCGGCCCGCCCCCGAGCTTCACGATGGCGCGCTCGGGGCAGGCGCCGAGGCAGGCATCACAGGCGAAACAATTGCCGCACGACAGACAGCGCTGGGCCTCGAAGGTCGCTTCCCGGTCCGTCAGTCCCGCCACGACTTCACCGAACCCGCTGGTGCGGGCGGCGAGGGGGGCGCGGGCCTGGGCCGCCCGGGCGACTTCGCGCGTGAACCAGAGCCGCAACGCGTCGAAGCTCGCGGTGCCTCGTGATTCCTTCTTGACGTGCGTCGTACCTCGGAGCCAGGCGTCGATGTGTTGGGCCGCCTTCTTCCCATGGCCCACGGCTACCGTGACGGATCGTTCGGCGGGGACCATGTCCCCACCCGCGAACAGCCCGGCCCGGCCGGTCATCATCCGCTCGTCCACCTTGACCGTGCCGTCGCCTCCGACCTCCACGCCGGCGACGCCCGAGAGGAATCGCGTATCGGCATCCTGACCGACGGCGAGCACGACCGCGTCGGCTTCGAGCGTCTCGAAACGGCCGGTGCCGCGGGCCTTCCCGTCCGCGCCGATCTCCATGATCTCGACGGTGAGCGTGGACCCGTGCACCGACGCGATGCTGCGGAGCCAGTGGATCCGGACGCCTTCCTCCATGGCTTCGTCCGCTTCGAAGGGGAGGGCGGGCATATGCGCGTAGTCGCGGCGGTAGACGATCAGCGGCTCGTGTCCGAGGCGCAGTGCGCTGCGGGCGGCGTCCATGGCCGTGTTCCCGCCGCCGTAGATGGCGACGCGGCGGCCGAGCCGGGGCGGCGCGCCGCGATCCACGTCGCGCAAGTAGCTCAAGGCGTCGAGCATCCGCACCGCGTCGGTGGCGGGGATGTCCACGCGTTTGCCGAGGTGCGCACCCACGGCGAGGAAAACCGCGTCGAATCCGTCCGTGACCCACTCGCGCTCGAGCTCCACAACCGGGTGGCCGAGCGTGATCGTGACGCCCATCCGCCGGATGCGGTCCACCTCACCATCCAGGATCTCCCGCGGGAGCCGGTACGCGGGAATCCCGAAGTGCATCATCCCCCCCGCCTGCGCCGCGGAGTCCCGGATCTCGACCGCGTGACCGAGCCGCCTCAGGTGGTAGGCGGCCGAGAGCCCGCTCGGCCCGGCGCCGACGATGAGAATCCGTTTGCCGGTGGCCGGGCCCGCCTCCGGCATCCAGCCTTCAGCGAGCGCCCGGTCACCGAGAAACCGCTCGACCGCATGGATGCCGACGGCGGCGTCCAGGTGGGTGCGATTGCACGACGTTTCGCAGGGGTGATAGCAGACCCGCCCATGCACGGCGGGGAGCGGATTGTCGTCGAGGATCGCGAGCCAGGCTTCGCGGAGACGCCCCGCCTGTGCCAGGGCCAGCCAGCTCTGGATGTTCTCGCCGGCCGGGCAGGCGGCGTTGCACGGCGGCAGCAGGTCGATGTATTCCGGCCGCTGGGTTCGGGTTGGGCCGGTGCCCCGTTTGCGTTCCAGGTCCGGGGGGCGCGTGAGATCCGTCAATTCCAGGGGCGTCGACATGGTTTCTCCTCGCCCCCAAAACAATCGCCCTGACCGGTGTGCTTTTCTGAAGCCGGTATGATGATTCTCTTAAGCGGCTATTTCACGGTAAACGTCACCGTATCCGCCACCAGCGGGTTGAGCGGCACATGCTCCCAGTTGGCGAGCAGGGCGATGACCCGGTGTTTTCCCGGCTTCAGTGAGTCGAGTACGAACTCGGTCTGTCCACGCGACAGATGAATGATCCCCGGGCTTCCCTGGGGAATGGTGTCGGTGAGCCAGGTCAGGTCGTGATCGACGAAGAGATGGTGATGGGCGGTGCCCGGCAACTCCTCGCTCGCGGGCGCGATCCGCACCCCGCTCGCCTCGAGTTTGATGGTGACGGGACTCGTGACCGTCGCCCCATTCTTCGGGGAAGTGATTTTCACCGTAATCGCGGGCGTCGTCGGGGTCTTGGGTTGCCCCGGCACACCCTGCGCGGCCGCGGTCAGCGGCCCGGTGCTTCCGGCCAGGATCGCCAGGCCGATCGTCGCAAACGCGCTCTTCACGTGCAGCCTCCTTCGGGGTGATGCCAACATAGCGTCTCTGGCTTTGAGTCGTTGAAGCCGTACTATAAGAGGCCTTCACACTCGATTCCGAGGACCAGGGGATGAGGGGTAGTGTGCGAGTGGGGCTGCCACTGCTGCTGCTCGGCGTGACTCTCAGCGGGCAAGGGTCGCGCCGCGGCACGATCCCGTTGCCGGAGCATCCGCGTCCGGATTTCGAGCGGGCCGACTGGGTCAACCTGAACGGCGCATGGCGATTCGCGTTCGACGCCCGGGACGAGGGGGTGCGCGCCGGGTGGACGGCCGGCGCACTGCCGGGATCGCGAGAGATCGTGGTGCCGTTTTCCTGGGGCGCGCCGCTCTCCGGGGTGCCTGACAGCGCCGACATCGGATGGTACGCGCGAGACATCACCGTTCCGGCGACGTGGCAGGGGCGCCGGATCTATGTCGTGTTCGGCGCCTGCGACTGGCGTACCTCGGCATGGCTCGACGGGGCGAAGCTGGGCGAGCACCAGGGCGGGTACACCCCATTCGCCTTCGAGCTGACCGGCGCCAAACCCGGTCAGCCGCAACGCCTCGTGGTCCGGGTGGACGATACGCCACATCCGTTCAAGCTCGAGGGCAAACAGGGCTACGGACCGGCCCGGGGCATGTGGCAGACGGTGTACCTCGAGGCCCGCGGCGGCGATCCACTCGAGATGATTCACTTCACGCCGCGGTCGGACCTCGCCGGAGTGGGAGTCGACGTCCGCCTTGCGGAGCCGGCGCCGCGCGACCTGACCCTCAAGATCACGTTTACGAACCGCGAGGGGCGGCCGGTCGTGACCCAACGCGTCGGCCGCGGGCGGCGAACGGCCCACGTGGACGTGCCGCTCCCGGGTGCGCGCCTATGGTCGCCGGAAGATCCGTTCCTGCACCAGGTCGACGTGAGCGTGGGCGCCGAGGGGGTCCTCGAGGATCTCGTCCATAGCTACTTCGGCCTGCGGACTGTTGCGGTCGTGGATCTTCCCGGGACCACCTTCCCATATGTGGCGATCAACGGGACGCCGATCTTGCTGCAGCTCGCGCTCGACCAGGCGTATCATCCCGACGGCTACTACACGTTCCCGACCGACAGCGCGCTGCGCGAGGAGATCCTGCGCGCGCGCCAGATCGGCCTCACCGGCCTGCGCGAGCACGTCAAGATCGAGGCGCCGAGGAAGCTGTATTGGGCCGACCGCCTGGGCGTGCTGATCATGGCGGATGTACCGAACTGGTGGGGCCCGCCCGATTCGGCGGCGTTCGTAGAGCACGAGGTCGCATTGCGGGGAATGATCGACCGCGATTACAACCATCCGGCGGTGTTCTCCTACGTGCTCTTCAACGAGACCTGGGGTCTGATCAGCAAAGTGGGAGATCAAGAACAATACCGGCCCGAAACCGAGCAGCGGGTGGTGCAGCGCTATCATCTGGCCCGTTCGCTCGACTCGACCCGTCTCGTCGAGGACAATTCGCCCTGTTGCGGCTGGGGGCACACCGAGACCGATCTCAACTCATGGCATGAGTACCTCCCGGGGTGGCGCTGGGAAGCGCACCTGGACAGCGTCAGCGACCGGACGTTCCCCGGCTCCGCCTGGAACTTCGAATCCCCGTGGAAGCAGGGCCGCCAGCCGATGCTCAACTCCGAATTCGGGAATGTTTGGGGCTACGAGGGGAGCACGGGGGACGTCGACTGGAGCTGGGACTATCACCGCGCCGTGGACGCGTTCCGGCGGCACTCCAAGCTCGCCGGGTGGCTGTACACCGAACACCACGATGTCATCAACGAGTGGAACGGCTACTGGCGGGCCGACCGGTCGCCCAAGGAGACGGGGTTCGGGGGGATCGTGCCGGGGATGACGCTACGGGACCTGCAGTCGCCCATCTACATCGCGGTCGGGGATCCCGAGCTCAGCCGCTCGGCTCAACCCGGCGAGCGGGTGGCCGTGCCGCTCTACGCTTCCTTTCTTTCGGGCCGCACAGGGATCGGCGATTCGCTGACCCTCCGCGCCGAGCTGCGGGGCTGGAATACGCTGGGGGAGGAGCGCCGCTACGCGGAGCTGGAGCGGCGCGTCCCCTACCGGCCCTGGCTGTCTCAGGCGCTGGAACCGCTTCCCGTGACGATGCCGGGCGAGCCCGGGCTGCTCATCCTCGGCGTGCGCCTCGAGGATGCGACGGGGACCGTGCTCCATCGGAACTTCACGACCTTCGTCGTGGAAGGGGTTCCGCCCGATACCGCCACGCTCGCGAATGGGCAACGCGTGCGCGTCGCGCATGTGCCGGCGACAACCCCAGCGGCGGGTCACTGGTCTCTCAAGCAGTGGACGGTGCTCGATCGCAAACTGGACGGGGCGGGAAGCGGTTTCTTCGAATACCGCATCCCCTGGCCGGCCGGGCTCGCCGTCACGGACGTCCGCGAGGCGGCCTTTCTCGTCGAGGCGTCGGCCAAGCGGCTGAACGGCAAGGACCGGGATACGCTCGCGGCGGACCACGGCGATTACATGCGCGGAGGCGGATTTCACGACCGCAGCCGCAACCCCAACAGCTATCCGATGACGAGCGCGGTGAGGTTCCCGAGCGCGGTGACCGTGCGCGTGAACGGCGCCCTGGCCGGGCGGTGGGAGTTGCCGGACGATCCCGCCGACTCGCGCGGGATCCTGAGCTGGATCGCGCAGCCGCACGATGGCCATCTCTACGAAGCGGGGTCTTACGGGCAATTGCTGCGGGTGCCCGTGCCCGCTGAGGCCCTCGCGCGGGCGGCGCGGGAAGGAGCGGTGGTGGTGCGGTTGGAGGTGGATGCAGCGCTGCCGGGCGGGCTCGCCATCTACGGCGCCCGGTTCGGCCGCTACCCGATCGATCCCACCGTGCTGTACGTACTCCGCTAAGCCATGGGCCATCGCCGTCTGGCGAGCCTCATCGTCGCCCTCCACTTCGTGGCGGGGTGCACCGCGCAGCGACCTTTCAGGCACGGGAGTGGCAGCGTGACTCGTTCATCGTTCGGACACCTTCCTGACGGACGGGCCGTGGACCAATTCACGCTCACCAATGCCCACGGCATCGAGGTCGGCGTCATTACCTACGGCGCCATCATCACCGTCATCCGCACTCCCGATCGCGCCGGGCGGATGGACGACATCGTCCTGGGCTTCGACTCCCTGGCGGGTTACCTGGGACAGTCGCCCTATTTCGGCGCCGTCGTGGGGCGGTACGCGAACCGGATCGCGAATGGGCGGTTCACGCTGGATGGGGTCACCTACCACCTGGCGCAGAACAACGGTCCCAATTCGCTGCATGGCGGCCTCAAAGGGTTCGACAAGGTGCTGTGGAGCGCGGACCCGATCGAGACCGACAGCGGGGTGGGGGTGACGTTGCACTACACCAGTCCCGACGGGGAGGAGGGCTACCCCGGCACGCTTTCGGTGCGCGTCACCTACACGCTGACGCCGCGGGACGAGCTGGTGGCTGACTACCTCGCTTCCACCGACAAGGCGACGCCCGTCAACCTGTCGCAGCACAGCTATTGGAACCTCCACGGCGGTGGCCGGGGCGACATTCTCGACCATGTCGTGACGCTCGACGCGGCGGCGTACACGCCGGTCGATTCAACGCTGATCCCATCGGGTGAGATCGCCGGCGTAGCCGGCACCCCGTTCGATTTCCGCACGCCGACGGCGATCGGGGCGCGCATCGATCAGGCGAACGAGCAGCTGCACTTCGGCAAGGGATACGATCACAACTGGGTGCTCGACCGGGAGGGGAAGACCGGGGTGGTGCACGCGGCCCGCCTCGTCGATCCGGTGAGCGGCCGCACCTTGGACATCAGCACCACGGAGCCCGGGGTGCAGTTCTATACCGGCAACTTTCTGGATGGGTCGATTCGGGGCAAGGGCGGGGTGGTGTACGGGCATCGCGGGGCACTGGCGCTCGAGACGCAGCATTTTCCCGATTCGCCGAACCACGCCGACTTTCCTTCCACTATTCTCCGGCCGGGGCAGGTCTATCGCAGCCGGACGGTCTTCGCCTTCGGGGTCACTCGGTGATTCGATCACCCGTTCGCCTTTATTGGTTCCTCACGATTCATTAATAGTCGTTCCTCCCCGTCTCAAGCCTCCTTCACGGACGATTGGCGAGCCTGCCTTGTGAAAGGCGGCGCCCGTGAAGGGGAAGGACCTGCAAGTCATTGAACGAGATGGACTCGAGGCGCTGATCCGCGTCCTCGCGGGCGACGGGTATGCCGTACTCGGCCCGACCGCCCGTGACGGCACCATCGTCTATGACCAGTTGCACTCGGTCGCGGACCTCCCCGAAGGCTGGACTGACGAGCAGGAGGGCGGCCGCTACCGCTTGAAGCGCCGCGATGACCGGGCCCTGTTCGGGTACGCCGTGGGTCCCCACTCCTGGAAATCCTGGCTGCACCCTCCGGCCACCCGCCTCTGGAGCGCGCGGCGCCGCGGCACCTCCTTCGAGGCCACCCCCGAGCCGGCGCCGTCGGCGCGTTACGCGTTCATCGGCGTGCGCCCCTGCGAGCTGCGTGCGATTCGGATTCACGATCGGGTGTTTCAGGAAGGCGCGTTCGCCGACCCCGGGTTCCGCGCCCGGCGACAGAACACGCTGCTCGTGGCGGTGAACTGCGGGGCGCCGGGCGGCACGTGCTTCTGTGCCTCGATGGGCACAGGACCCGCCGCCGACGCCGGGTTCGATCTCGCGCTCACCGAGATCGTGAGCGACGGCGGCTCGCACTTCACCATCACCGCGGGGTCGGAGCAGGGGGCCGCGCTGCTGGAGCGGTTGCCCCGGCGGCCGGCGACGCCCGCCGACACCGCGGCGGCGGATGCCGTGGTGCGTCAGGCCGCGTCCCGGATGGGCCGGACGTTCGATACGACCGGGCTCCGGGAGCTGCTCGCCGGGAGCGTCGAGCATCCGCACTGGGATGCGGTCGCCCGACGCTGCCTCGCCTGCGGCAACTGCACGATGGTCTGTCCGACCTGCTTCTGCACCCGGATCGAGGACGCGACCTCGCTCGACGGCGCAACGGCCGAGCGCTGGCGACGCTGGGATTCCTGCTTCACGCTCGGTTTCTCCTACGTCCACGGCGGCAGCGTCCGACGCTCGGGGGCCTCGCGCTACCGCCAGTGGCTGACGCACAAGCTCGGAACCTGGTTCGATCAGTTCGGGAGCTCGGGGTGCGTGGGGTGCGGCCGCTGCATCACCTGGTGTCCGGTCGCGATCGACCTCACCGCCGAGGTGGCCGCGCTGCGGCCGGGAGGTACGTCATGAAAGGACTGGAATCACTCCTCGCCGCGCATCCGTTCTTCGCGGGGATGACGGCGGCGGACCTGGATTTGATCGCCGGATGCGCGGCGAACGCCCGCTTCGAGGCCGGCGAATACCTGTACCGCGAGGGCGAAGCCGCCGATCGCTTCTACCTGCTGCGGGACGGCCGCGTGGCGGTCGAGATCCACGCCCCCGGCAAGAACCCGGTCACGATCCTTTCGGTGGGGGCGGGGGAAGTCCTCGGGTTCTCCTGGCTGACGCCTCCCTATCGCTGGGTGTTCGACGCCCGGGCACAGCAGCTGACCCGCGCCCTCGTGTTCGACGGGGCCTGCCTGCGCGGCAAATGCGAAACCGATCCGCGTCTCGGCTACGATCTCCTGAAGCGGGTCGCGCAGGTCATGTCGCAGCGTCTCGAGACGGCGACGTTGCAGCTGCTCGACGTCTACGGCGGAACGGCGGCCCGGTGATCGCTGCCCCGGCGATGCTGCCGGCACCTTACCGGGTCCGTCGCGTGCGGCGGGAAACCGAGGACACGTGGACCCTGGACCTGGAGCCCGAAGCCGGCGGGGAACCGCCCGTTTTCGCCCCCGGACAGTTCAACATGCTCTACGTCTTCGGGGTGGGGGAGGTCCCGATCTCCATCAGCGGCGACCCCACGGACTCGGCGCCGCTCGTGCACACCGTCCGGGCCGTGGGGGCCGTCACCCGGGCCCTCTGCGCGTTGCGTTCGGGCGATGCCGTGGGCGTGCGGGGACCGTTCGGGACGGCGTGGCCGGTATCGGAAGCCTCGGGGCGTGATGTGCTGCTCGTGGCGGGGGGAGTGGGGTTGGCGCCGCTGCGGCCCGCCTGGTACGAGCTGCTGGCGCAGCGCAGCCGGTTCGGCCGCGTGGCGCTGCTCTATGGCGCGCGGTCACCCGACACGCTGCTCTACGCCGAAGAGCTGTCGCACTGGCGATCCCGCTTCGATGTGGAAGTCCGCGTGACCGTGGACCACGCCACGGGCGAATGGGGCGGCCACGTGGGGGTCGTCACGGGGCTGCTCGACTCGGCGCCGCTCGACGCGGACGACTGCGTGGCGATGCTGTGCGGTCCCGAAATCATGATGCGGCTCGTCGGAGCCGAGCTGCGGCGGCGCGGGATCCCCGCCGAGCGGATCTACGTCTCGCTCGAGCGCAACATGCAGTGCGCCGTGGGATGGTGCGGGCATTGCCAGCTGGGTCCCGAGCTGACCTGCCGCGATGGGCCGGTGTACCCCCTGGCCCGGGTCGAGCGGCTCTTGCACGTGCGGGAGTTGTGAGATGAGCGACCGCAAACCGAAGCTCGCCGTGTGGAAGTTCGCCTCGTGCGACGGGTGTCAGCTGTCGATCCTCGACTGCGAGGACGAGCTGCTGGCGCTCGCCGGCCGGGTCACGATCGCCAACTTCCCCGAGGCGTCCTCCACCGCGGTCCGGGGCCCTTACGACATCTCGCTCGTCGAGGGCTCCATCACGACGGCCGAGGACAGGAAGCGCCTGGCCGAGGTCCGGCAGGTGTCGCGCCTGCTCGTGACGATCGGCGCCTGCGCCACGGCCGGCGGGATTCAGGCCCTGCGCAATTTCCGCGACATCCAGGAGTGCATCGCCCGGGTGTATGCCCGGCCCGATTACATCGACACGCTGGCGACCTCCACGGCCATCGCCGAGCACGTGACGGTGGACTTCGAGCTGCGCGGCTGTCCCGTGAGCAAGACGCAGCTGCTCGAGGTGCTGAGCGCGCTCCTCGTGGGCCGCAAGCCCGCCGTCGCCACCGACTCCGTCTGCGTCGAGTGCAAGCGCCGGGGCACGGTGTGCGTCATGGTCGCGCGGGGCGAGCCCTGTCTTGGCCCCGTGACCCAGGCGGGGTGCGGCGCGCTGTGCCCCGCTTATCACCGCGGCTGCTACGGCTGCTTCGGGCCGATGGAGACCCCGAACGCGGCGTCGCTCGCCGCCTGGTGGCGCGAACGGCTCGGCGCCACCCCGGCGCACGTCGCCCGTGCCCTGCGCACCTACAACGCCGGGGCCGAGGCGTTCCGGACCCAGGCGGACGCGGAGGTGGCCCGTGGCTAGCCGGACGCGGACGATCCGGATCGATGGCCTGACCCGGGTGGAGGGACACGGGTCGGTCTACGTGAAAGTGGCGGGGGGACGCGTCGTGGACGCGGAGCTGCGCCTGTTCGAGGCCCCGCGCCTGTTCGAGGCATTGCTCGCCGGCCGGCAGTTCACCGAGGCCCCCGACATCACCGCGCGGATCTGCGGCATCTGTCCCGTCGCCTATCAGATGAGCGCCTGTCAGGCGATGGAGGACGCGTGCGCCGTGACGATCCCCGAGCCGCTGCGGGAGCTGCGCCGCCTCCTGTATTGCGGCGAATGGATCGAGAGTCACACGCTGCACATCTACCTGCTCCACGCCCCCGACTTTCTGGGCTTTGCGGACGGGATCACGATGGCCCGCGACCACGGCGAGGCGGTGCGCCGGGGGCTCGCGTTGAAGCAGGTCGGCAACGAGATCGTGACCGTGCTTGGTGGCCGCGAGATTCATCCCATCAACGTGCGGGTCGGGGGCTTCTACCGGGTGCCGACGCGCGCCGAGCTCGCGGGACTGCGGGAACGGTTGCCGCGCGCCCGGGATGCCGCGCTGGAGACGGTACGCTGGGTGGCGGGGTTCGAGTTCCCCGAGGCGCAGCTCGACTGCGAGCTGGTGGCGCTGCGGCACCCCACCGAATATCCGATGAACGCGGGGCGGCTCGCGTCCACGGCGGGGCTCGACATCCCCGTAGCGGAGATCGAATCGCGAATCGAGGAGGAGCACCTCCGGTACACGAACGCCCTGCACGCGCGCCTCAAGGAGCGCGGGGCCTACCTGACGGGCCCCCTGGCCCGCTATGCCCTGAATGCCGAGCGCCTCTCGCCCATGGCACGGGCCGCCGCGGCCGATGCGGGACTCGGCGCGGTGTGCCGCAACCCGTATGAGGCGATCGTCGTGCGGGCCGTGGAGGTGCTGCACGCCTGCGAGGAGGCGATCCGGATCATCGATGCCTACGAGGCCCCCGATCGGCCCGCGATAGCAGTCCCCCCGCCATCGCACCCAGCGGTCGGGAAGGGCTGCACCGAGGCGCCGCGCGGCATGCTCTATCACCGCTACGACGTCGGTCCGGACGGCCTCATCACCGCCGCGCGCATCGTGCCGCCGACGTCGCAGAATCAGCGCGTGATCGAGCAGGACCTTCGCGCCGCCGTGGAGCGCTCGCTCGCACTGCCGCGTGCAGACCTGGAGCGCACCTGTGAGAATGTGGTGCGCTGCTACGATCCCTGCATCTCGTGCGCGACGCACTTTCTGCGGCTGGAGCTGGACGAGACATGAGGGGGCTCGTCATCGGGCTCGGCTCGGCCGACCGCGGCGACGATGGCGCCGGGCTGGAGGCGGCGAACGCCCTCGCTCGACTGGTGCCGGAGGATGTCGCGGTGCGCTCCTTGCCTGGTCGAGAGATCACCCTGCTCGATCATTGGACGGACGCGCCCCTCGTGATCGTCATCGACGCAGTGGTTTCCGGCGCCGTCCCGGGGACGGTCCACCTCGTGGATGTGAGTGCCGGCCGCCTCCGGCTCGGGACGCCGCCCGGCTCCTCCCATGCCTTCGGTCTGGCTGAAGTCATCGAGCTGGGGCGGGCGCTGGGACGGCTCCCCGAGCGCCTGATCGTGCTGGGGATCGAGGCCGCCGATTGCCGGGCCGGTGCGGCGGTTTCCGGACCAGTACGTGCCGGTCTGCGCGAGGCGATCCGGATGGCGCTGGCGGAGGTCGGAGGGTCGTAACCGAGGGGAGGCGCGCCGGGCCGGGCTCACTCCACGTGCAGCACCGTCGCCATCCCCGCTCCCAGATGCTCGGCGATATGGCAGTGCAGCATCCAGTCACCGGGATTCGAGGCGTCGATCAGAAGGTCCACGGTGGCGCCGACCGGGATGATTACGGTGTCCTTCCACACCAGGTTGCGCGTCGGGACGCCGTCACGCGCCACTACCAGCATGCGCTGTCCGTGCAGGTGTATCGGATGTTGCATCGGATGGAAGGACCGCGCGGCGTTCACGATCCGGAGTTTCACCACCGAGCCCCGGCGCACGCGCCAGTCGATGGCCATGTTCTCCTTGCCGGTCGCGTCGTCGCGGATGATCCACCGCACCTGACGCCCCGTGGACAGCCAGTTCATGTCGGGCATGCCGTCCACCCATTCGACCGGCGCGTAGTACGCCGTGTCGATGCTCATGAACTGCACCGTCGCGAGGGGGAGCCCGGTGACCTGGACGGTGAGCGTGAACTGGCGATCCGGTGGCCGGTCGAACGCGGCCCGGTAGGGGGCGATCCCGGCGGCGACGGCGGCATTGGTTCGCCGGTTCGCGAACGCCCGCGCATAATCCGGCGCCGCCGCGGCCGTGTCCACCGTGACGAGCCCGAGCGTATCCACCGCCGCCTCGAATTCGCCGCGATAGTGGTTGACCGCCTGGACGGCGTTGACGAGGGCGTAGTGGCCGGGTCGCTCGAAGCGCACTTCCACGGCATACCGCTCCGCGGGCGCGAGGACCACGCTCGGGACCAGCTCTTCACGCTCGAAGCGGCTGGCATCCGAAGCGACGACCTTGATCGGGGCGCCGCCGAAGGAAACGTTGAAGGTTCGCGAGCTCGAGACGTTGGTGAGAAAGAACCGCACCACCGCGCCGCGGTGCACGGTCAGAGCGTAGCCACGCTCCCCGTTCACGAGCAGCAGATTGCCGACCCGTCCGCCGAGCGCGAAGTCCGGGTCCTCCCGGCCGAAGGGGATCAGGGTATCGGCGTTCACGAGCAAGTCGGAGAGCGTGAGGACCTGCTCGTCGTTCGCGGGGGAGTAGTAGTCGCGGTCCGGCGCGTCGACCAGGAGATTGCCGAACAGGCCCATCGCCTGCTCGATGTCTTCTCGTACGTGCGGGTGGTACCAGTAAATCCCGGCGTCGGGGAACTGCACGCGGTAGACGAAGCTGTCGCCCGGGGCGACCGGCGCCTGCGTCACGCCGGCCGCGCCGTCGAAGCGGTTGTCGAGGCGCAGGCCGTGCCAGTGCACGGTGCTGGGCAGATCGATGTGATTCCGGAACCGCACCACGATCGTGGCGTGCTGCGGTACGCGAATCAGCGGACCCGGCACCTGCCCGTTGAAGGCATACATCGCGAACGTATGCCCGTTGATCTCGCGTCGCGCCAGCATCGCCGTGAGATCCAGGGTGTCGCCGTCCTTCACCCGGGTGAGCCGGCTCGGCTGCGCCAGGGGCAAGCCTCCCGGGTCGAGGCCGGCGCCGGGAAGAAAGGCGCCTCCGCCGGGAAGGAGTCCCACGAGACCGGGGAGCATCTTCATTCCGGCGGGCATGGGAATGGGCATCGCCATGGAATCGGCGGCCATCCCCGGCATGTCGTGGCGATGGGCCGGTGCCTGCTGCGCCGCCGCGGCCGTCGGCACGACGACCGCGGCGAGCCGGAGCCACCGCACGCTAGTTGACCCCGCGAAACAGCGGATGGGTGATGAACGACTGCAGCCAGATGCTCGGCGAATAGCCGCGCAGCAGGACGGGGCCCGCGTGCGTCGTCACCTCGGCGGTCGTTTCCGCGCTGATCACCACCAGGAACTTGTTGAGCGCGACCGGGCCCAGGGTGGTCGTGCCATCGCTGACGGCGCCGAGCGGTTGCCACAGCGACAGATCGGGGCTTACCGCCCACGCGACGATGACGCCATACCGGCCGAGCGACGCGGGGGCGGGGAGCCCCGTCAGCGTGATCGCGAGGTCATAACTCGCCCGCCCGTCGACCGTCACCGCGATGCCGAACGGGGAGGCGGCGTAGTGCAGGCGGGCCTGCCCGCGCGCCGCGCCGGCGGCGGGTGTCGGCGCGAGGGGGACCGCGTAGCTGTCCGACTGCGCCGCGAGCGGGCGCCCGGCCAGCGCGAGCGCCAGCGCGGCCGCGGCGACGCGGGCCGGACTCAACGGCCGCGGGTTCCCGTGCCGGCCGGGGCGGGTGCCGTCGCCCCCTCCGGGCCGTGATCGTAGTCCTGCACGCTCGAGATGTTCGGCACGCCGTAGGCTTTCCCGCTCCACCCGGTGAATCCGTCCATCCGGAAGATCCACAGACCGGTGCGCATGTCGGAAAGCACGATCAGGCCGTCACGATTGCGCACATCCACTCCGAAGGCACCCTGCTCCACGCTGATGGTGCTTTCCCAGCCGATGTCGGGGCTGCCGCCGAACCCGTGCCGGTGCGTGCACTCGCAGGTGTAGTAGAAGCCGTCGGTCTTCGGGTTCGCGGGGTCCTTGAGATCGAACACCTGCAGACCGTCCTCGTACGCGGAGACGAACACGTAGGGCCAGCGGACCTCGTGATTGTGGGAGAGGTCGCGCCAGTCGGCCGTCCAGCCGCTGAGCGGCGTGTCGAGGTTCTTCTGCTTGCCGTCCTGTCCCGGGCCCAGGTCCCAGATTCGCAAGGGGGTGAACTGATATTCGGTCTCCGTCACGGCGTAACGGCCGTCGGGAGACGGAGTGAAGGTATGGGCGATGTCCAGACCGAGGCCGGTGACGGTGAACAGCTGCGTCGGCTGCTCCGGGTGGGTCACGTCCCAGACGGAATAGCCGCCGAGGCCCGCGCCGTAGAACTTGTCCTGGTGCGCTCCGGGGTCGTAGCCGACGTAGAAGTCGTGATAGCCGCCGGCGCCGAGCTGTCGGAACGGCGTGGGGTTCGGCACCTTGCCGATGAGCCAGGTGCTGGTGTCGGCGCCGCTCACCACCTTGCCCAGATCGTAGACGAGCGCCTGGGACTGGTTGACGGTCGCGAAGTAGAGTACCCGTCCGTCGGAGTGCTTGTAGGCGAAGGTGTTGTGGAAGCCCCCCGGCGCCGCAGGGTAGCGGATGCGCGCGACCACCTTGACCTTGGACGAGTCCGGCAGCCCGGTCACGTCGAAGATGACGGCGCCGAGATCGGCGTCGGGGCTCCCCTGGAAGAATTGATAGGACTGGGCGTAGTAGTACCGCTGCCCGATCTTGAAGTACTTCCCGTCCATCGCCCCGATCCCGCGGTGCAGCTCCGGATTCTCGATCATCCAGGTGTAGACGAGCTTCGGGTGGGCAGGATCGCGGACGTCGTAGACCTGCACGTCGTAGTTCACGAAGCCGCAGACGTAAACGTACGGACGGTCGGGGTCCTGCTCCATCTCGAGGTCCGCGGTTTTCCAGGCTCCCGGGTGGTTCACCACATGGGCCACGACATGGATGTTCGGACTACCACCGTGCTTCCGGTCGAACGGACGAACCGCCGTGCCGGGATCCTGCCCTCTCACAGGGGAGGCCACGGCGAACACCAATGGAATGAGGACGAACCGGCGCATGCGCATCTCCAAGGAATAGTGAAAGGCGGTGGAGGGAGTATGAACCTGAACGTCCGGTCGAGCAAGGCGGGTGTCCGTGCGGGCGTTATCATATTGAAACGATGACGCCGTCGTCTGCGCCACCCGATCCGCTTGGGGCCGGGCCGGATGCCATGCGCCGCGGCGCCTGGGAGGAGGCCCGCGAAGCGTATCGCTCGAGCCTCGCCCGCGGCGAAACGCCCGAGGCGCTCGAGCAGCTGGGGCTTGCCTCCTGGTGGCTCGACGACGCCGCCACCACCTTCGACGCGCGCGAGCGCGCCTACCGGCTCTATCGCGAAGCGAACGATCCCCTCGGCGCCGCCCGGGTCGCCCTCTGGCTCGTGTGGGACTACCTGGCGTTTCGCGGCGACACCGCCGTCGCCTCGGGGTGGCTCGAGCGCGCGCGCCGCATTCTCGAAGGCCACGAATCGAGCGCCGAGTACGGCTGGTTGCTGCTGCGGGAAGGAGAGGTCGCGCTGTTCCGCGGCCACGACCCCCGCGCGGCGCGCGATCTCGCCGTCCGGGCCGCCGAGCTCGGCCGCCGGCTGGGGGACCAGGGCGTCGAGTTCACGGCACTGGCGCTCGAGGGACTCGCCCTGGTCAGTGCGGGAAGCGTGGCTGACGGGATGCGGTGTCTGGATGAGGCGACCACCGCCGCGACCGCCGGCGAAATCAAGGAGATGCACGCGGTCGGTCAGGTGTGCTGCTGGCAGCTCTTCGCCTGCGAGCGGGTACGCGACTACGATCGCGCCGCGCAGTGGTGCGCGCGCGCGCTGGAGTTCAGCAAGCGCTGGCGCACCCGCCCGATGTCGGCGATCTGTCGCACGCAGTATGCGGGGATCCTGATCTGGCGCGGCGCCTGGAAGGAAGCCGAGGCGGAGCTGGCCGATTCCTCCCGTGAGCTCGAAGCGGTGCGGCCGGCTTCGGCGGCCCAGGTCAGTGCGCGGCTCGGCGATCTGCGCCTACGCCAGGGACGGCTCGAAGAGGCGACCGAGCTGTTCGAGCGGTCGGGCGCACAGCCACTCGCCCGCCTGGGGCTCGCGGCGCTGGCGCTCGAGCGCGGCGACGCGAACGAAAGCGTCGAGCGGGTGGAACAGCTGCTGGCGCAGGTGTCCGAGGGAGAGCCGACGACGCGCGCCGCGATTCTCGAGCTGGCCGTTCGGGCCGCCGCCGCCCGCGGTGATGCATCGCGCGCCGCCTGGGCGCTGGCCGAGCTGGAACGGGTCGGTATCACTCTGGGGACGCCGCCGCTCGCGGCATCGGTGGCGGAGGCCCGGGGGATCGTCTCCCGGTTACGGAACGATCACGCGGGCGCGGCCCAGGCGTTCGAGGACGCGAGCGAGCGGTACCGGGCGAGCGGGGCGCCCTTCGAGGCGGCGCGTACCCGGCTCGAGCTGGCCCGCGCACTCGCCCGGCTGGAGCGCGGCCCGGCGGCTCGGCGTGAAGCCCAAGTCGCGCGCGATGCCTTCCGCGCGCTGGGGGCGGCCCGCGAGAAGGCCCGGGCCGAGGATTTCCTGCGTCGACCGGTCTCGCCCGCGCGCTCGCCCGCGACGGTGCTGACGCCGCGGCAGGTGGATATTCTTCGTCTCGTGGCGCAGGGGCTCTCGAACCCCGACATCGCGACGCGCCTCCGGCTGAGCGAGCATACCGTCAAACGTCATGTCGCCAACCTGTTGACGCGCCTCGGGTTGCCGTCACGGGCGGCTGCGGCGGCCTACGCGACGAAGCAAGGGCTGATCTAGCCCTTCTCCCGTTTTCCATGGCCCGAACGGGCCACGCCACCCCGACGATCCACTCTGGCCCGATCAGGCGAATCGCAACACCGGCACGCCGCATATCCTGTGGCGACCCTTTACCCAGACGAGGCAGTCATGCGTGTCGTTACTCTGCTCGGGGCTCTGGTCTTGATGGCCGGCGCCACCGCAGCCGCTCAGACCGAGCTGAAGTGGGGGCCGGCGCCTGCCGTGTTTCCCGCCGGCGCTAAACTCGCCGTGCTGCAGGGCGATCCCGGCGGAACGGGGTTGTTCACGGTCCGTCTCGACCTTCCGAACGGCTACACGATCATGCCGCACTTTCACCCCACGGACGAGCACGTCACCGTGATTCAGGGGACGTTCCTCGTTGGGATGGGCGACGCGGCCGATTTCACGAAGAGCCAGGCGCTTCCACCCGGCGGATTCATCACCGCTGGCGCGAACATGCATCACTTCGCGAGGGCCAAGGGGCATACGGTCGTGCAGGTGACCGCGATGGGGCCGTTTGCGCTGACCTACGTGAATCCCTCAGACGATCCTTCCCGCAAGTCCGCCAGCCGCTGAGCGGAGGCGCGGACAAGGGCGGGCCACCCGACCAGGGTGGCCCGTCTTTGTTATTGGCCGCCATCGAGCTTACCGTTGTACAAATCCACGTGGAGTGAGTCACCACCAGGCGAGACGCGATTCGGTGGTGTGGGCGAACGTCACGGACGCCGAGTCACCGCCGCTCGCGAACGGGACCGGGGCGCCATTCAGGGTCATCTGGTGCGGGCGCGCAAAGCGCCAGACGACGGTGACCCGGGCGGCGGATCCGGTCAGAAGCAGCGTCGTCCGGGCGGAGTCCGAACCCATCTCCAATCGACGACCCTCGAAGTCCCGCAGGCTCCGCGGCTTCCCCGGGTAGATCTCGTAGATCCGCCGGTCGTCGAGCGTCGGCACCGGCGGAGCGCCCTGGCCCGTCCAGGGAACGAGCGTCATGACATCCTCGGGGATCCTGGGGAGGATCGTTCCGGCCTTGACGTACAAGGGGATGCGATCGAGCGGCGCGTCGACCACCGTATCCACAGGACCGCGAACCCGCTCGCCGCTCCAGTAGTCGACCCAGTCCCCTTCAGGCAGGTGCACCGCGCGTTGCGTCCCCGGCGTCACTACGGGGGCCACGAGGAGGTCGGGCCCGAAGTAGTACTCGTCGCTCGCCCGGCGCGCCGCGGGATCGAGCGGATGGAACAGCACCAACGCGCGCATGATCGGCAGGCCGGTACGGGCGCTTTCCTGAGCGGCGGCAAATCGATACGGGAACAGGCTCATGTGGAGGCGGGAATACCGCCGGAAAATATCCAGCGCGGTCTCGCCATAGTCCCACGGACCCAGGTTGATGGCGGAGTGCACCTGCATCACCGGGGAGAACGCCGAGAACTCCGTCCAACGGGTGAAGAGAACGTCGTCCCCCGGGGTGCGAGCGTCCTTTTCATAGCCGCCGAGGTCACTGGTCCAGAGCGCCACCCCTGAGAGTCCTGCGTTCAATCCCGCGAGCACGACGCTCGGCAGTCCGTTCTCGGTCCCGAAGTTCGACTCGTTGTCGCCGGCCCAGAAGAACGGCAGGTCGTGATTGCCCACCGAGCCGCTGCGCATGAGCAGCACGCCGTCGCCGTGCAGGTCGCGCTGGATGAGGGTCTCGAGCGCCTGGTTGTACAGCGTCGCGTAGCGCGTGCGCATGACCCCGGGATCGTCGCCGCTCGCAAAGCGGGCATCGTTCACGAAGCTGCCCTCGCCGCCGTCCGCCTTGAAGGCGTCCGCCCCGAGGCGAATCGCCTCGCGCACCTGCCCCTGCCACCACGTCACGGCGGCGGGGTTCGTGAAGTCGATCAGGCCGCCGCGCCCTTTCCACCAGGTGGCGATATAGGCGTTCCCGGCGCTGTCCTTGGCCAGGTACCCGGAATCCCGCGCGGCCGCGAAGTTCGCGGCCGCCGTGAGAGGGATCTTGCCTACCAGCTCGGGCTCGCTCGGGGTGAAGGTCTCCTGATTGAGGAAGGCGGTCAGCCAGAGACAGAGCTTGAACCCGCGATCGTGAATCCGTTGCACCATCCCGGCGGGATCGGCGAACTGCCGGCGGTTCATCTCGAAGGTGTTGTAGTTCGTCGCCCAGGGGCTGTCGAGCACCAGGACCGACGCGGGGAGCCCGAGGCTCCGGTACTTGTCGAGGTCTTCGTAGACGGCCGTCGTATCGGGATGCCAGTTGCGGCTCTTCCAGGGGGCGAAGGCCCAGTAGGGAGGCAGCTGCGCGCGCCCGATGAGACCGGTGAATCGTTCCAGGATCGTGGGGAATTGCGGCCCCTGGAACACGACGATGCGCAGCCGCGTATCGCGCAACCGCACGACGAACTCGTCGAGGCTCGTCATCCCGAGGTCGAACGCCGCCTCGGCATAGGTGTCCACCCACACGCCGTATCCGCGCAGCACCATGAAAAACGGCACCGGCACATAGGTGCCCGTACCCTTGGGGCCGGGGATGTCGCGCGAGGCGTTGACGAGGATCTGGTGTGACTGGTCGAGGGCGTTGAACCGTTCCCCGAAGCCATACACTGGGGAACGCTCCTTGAGGCGGACCTCCCAATCCGCGGGGACGGAGGCGGAGCTGGTGATCTCGGTGATGCCGTCGGCAAGACGACGCACCTGCAGCGCCGATGGCGGCAGGGGCTTGCCATCTCGCAGGAAGGCGGTGAATTCGATCTGTTCCGTCTTTCCCTCGATCGTGGTCAGGTCGAGGCGCGCGGTGGCCGGCGGTTGTTGCGCTTCCAGTGGCGCTATCCAGATGGCCACGAGGAGCCGGAGAGCGACGAGACCAAGACCGGTCCGGACGGCGAAGTTCCGCGAGGTCACGGGAGACAGATAAGTCCTGGAGCCGCATGTCGCCAGCAGGTCACGGGAGGCTTGCGGCCCCTTTTCGACGCGAGCTATCGTGGATTCGGCGGACACAATGCGACGTGCCATCCTTCTGATCCCGCTGCTCGGCTATGCGGACGTCCTCGGCCACTTGGCCACGATTCGGAACGACGCCGAGCGGCTGCGCAGCGACGAGGCCACCCGGCGGCGAACCTGGTTCATGATCCTCACCGGCCCGTTGATGGTGCTGGCCGTGATCGGCGCGGTGGTGCTTGGGCGGCGCGCTTAGCGGCGACGCCACGCCGCGTAACGACGCCGGGCTGACCGTGATGCCTCGAGCGGTGCCGGCCCGTGCCGGTTCATCGTGATCGTCCATCTCGTCGACGGCACCTACGAGCTGTTCCGTCACTTCTACGGCCTCCGCCACGCAAAGGAAGGGAAGGATCGGCCCCTGGGAGCGGTAGCCGGGGTCCTGGGCACGGTGCTGGAAATGCTCGAGCAGGGGGCGACGCACCTGGGCGTGGCCACCGACCACGTCATCGAATCGTTCCGCAACGATCTCTGGCCCGATTACAAGACGGGGGAGGGGATCGAGCCCGCGCTCGCCGCACAGTTTCAGCCGCTCGAGGAGGCGCTTCTGGCTATGGGCGTGGTCGTCTGGCCGATGGTCGAGCTGGAAGCGGACGATGCCCTGGGCTCCGCCGCGCATCTCGCGGCGGCGGAACGGCGCGTGGAGAAGATCTGCATATGGGCGAACGACAAAGATCTGGCGCAGTGCGTGCGGGGCGACCGGGTGGTGCAGGTGGACCGCACGAGCGGCCAGGTCCGCAACGCGGCCGGCGTGAAGGAGAAGTTCGGCGTCACTCCGGAGCTGATCCCCGACTTCCTGGCGCTGGTCGGCGACGCGCAGGACGGCTATCCGGGGATCACCGGGATCGGCAAGGTCACGGCCGCGCGCTTGTTGAACCAGTATGGCCCGATCGAGTCCTTCCCCGGATCGGTGCTGGGCGAGGGGCGTGAGCAGGCGCTCCTGTTCAAGCGCCTCGCGACCTTGAGGACCGACGCGCTCCTGTTCCGCAGCGCGGAGGAGCTCCGCTGGACCGGCCCCACGAACGCCTTCGAGCGGTGGGTGGAGCGACTCGAAGCGCCGCGCCTCTCGCAACGCTGCCGGGCGGTGACGACCCGCGCCGGCGGGCGCTGACCAACAGAGGAACTCCCCGCATGCACAAGGGCAGGCTCGAGGCATTCTCGGACGGCGTGCTGGCCATCATCATCACGATCATGGTGCTCGAGCTGCATGTCCCGGCCGGCACCGACTGGGCGTCGCTCGTCGCGGTCGTGCCCAAGCTGCTCATCTACCTGCTCAGCTTCGTCAACATCGGGATCTACTGGAACAACCACCACCATCTGCTGCAGGCGACCCAGCGGGTCAACGGCGTCGCGCTCTGGGCCAACATGCACTTGCTGTTCTGGCTGTCGCTCTTCCCCTTCGTGACCGACTGGATGGGGGAGCACTTCGCGCCGCTGTCGGTGGCGGCGTATGGCGTGGTGCTGATCTCAGCCGGGGGCGCGTACTACGTGCTCGAGCAGACCCTGCTCGCGACGCACGGCCCCGGATCCCTCCTCGCCCGGGCGGTGGGCCGGGACGCGAAGGGGATCGCCTCGCTCGTTATCTACGCCGTGGCGGTCGGGGCGGCGCTGCTGCGGCCCTGGGTATCCTGCGTGCTGTATGTGGTCGTGGCGCTGATCTGGCTCGTCCCCGACCGGCGGATCGAACGTTTGCTCGAATCGGAATCCCACCACCATTCCCCCTAGTATCTTTGTCCGTGCGGTTCGCGCACGGCACACCGACGGAATCGACCACCCGAAACGGAGGACTGGAATGGGGAAGGGCACAATCGCGATTCTCACTGGTGGCGGGGACGTCCCCGGGCTCAATCCCGCGATCCGCGCCATCACGATCCGGGCGCTGCGCGACGGCTACAACGTCGTCGGCATCCGCCGCGGCTGGGGCGGCCTCGTCGACTACGTGCGGGACGCCAAGGCCGACAACAGCGAGAACGTGCAGCCCCTCTCGGAGGCGATCGTGAACCGCGCCGGCCGTACCGGCGGCACCTTTCTGCACACCTCAAGGGTGCGGCCCAGCCACCTGCCGCGCGCCCGGCTCCCCGAGCATCTGACCGGATACGACAAGGACCAGAACGACATCACGAAGGACGTCCTGAGGAATCTTGAGCACCTGGGGGTGGACGTCTTGATCCCGATCGGCGGCGACGACACGCTGAGCTACGCCAAGCGGCTGCACGACGAAGGGGTCAACGTCGTCGCGATTCCGAAGACGATGGACAACGACGTGTTCGGCACCGACTACTGCATCGGATTCAGCACCTGCGTCACGCGCACCATCGAGCTAACCCACGCCCTGCGCACGTCGGCCGGCTCCCACGAGCGCTTTCTCGTGATCGAGGTGTTCGGCCGGTACGCGGGGTTCACCGCGCTGCTGCCGACGATGGCGGGGGCCGCCGACCGCTGCGTGATCCCGGAGCATCCCGTGGACGTGGAGCGGCTGGCGGAGCTGGTCACGGGCGACCGGAACCGGCACCCCAGCCACTATGCCGTCGTGCTCGTGTCCGAAGGATCGCGCCTCACCACCTCGGCCGGGATGAGCTTCGAGGGGGACGAGACCGACATGTACGGGCATCGCAAGCTGGGCGGGATCGGAGACCAGGTCGGCGCGGCGCTGAAGGAGCTGTCCTCGAAATTCAACCGCGGCCGGCGCATCGACGTCGTCAATCAGCGCCTCGGCTACCTGGTGCGCTCCGGCGATCCCGACGCCCTCGATTCGATCGTCCCGATGGCCTTCGGGAACCTGGCGCTCGATCTCGTGATGCGCAAAGAGTACGGGCGCCTCGTGGGTATCCACAAAGGCTTCTACGACAGCGTCCCGATTTCGAACGTCACGTCCGAGAAGAAGGTCGTCGACGTCGCCAAGTACTACAACGCCGACCGGCTGCGGCCGATCTACGCCTTCGAGCGCGCGCCGCTGTTCATCATGACGAGCGACTGAGCCGCCGGCGGCGCCGGCCCGCTCCTGGGCCAGCCCGATCTGCTTCAGGAACGTCTGGTTGTCCCAGAATAGCCATTCGTTCGCGGCGTTGCCGGTGCTCCGGAGTGAGTGGCGGCCAGGGCGAAACCTGCCACCCCGAGGATCTCAGCGATGAGCGTGCACCGCGCGACCGCCCGGTACGAATCCTGGCTCGGGAAACAGCTGCGGATCGTTCGCGGCGACCTTCGCAGGAAACACGAGCGGATGTCGGAAGGGGTGTTCGCCTTTTTCCGGGCCACGTGCTACCGCTGGGCCCAGCTCTTGCCATCACACTGCCCCACGCTCCTCGAGGCGGTGCCGGTCCTCGCCGTCGGCGACCTGCACGTGGAGAACTTCGGCACCTGGCGTGATGCCGAAGGGCGGCTGGTCTGGGGCGTCAACGACTTCGACGAAGCCTGTCCGCTTCCCTATACGCATGATCTCGTGCGACTGGCGACGAGCACGGTCCTGGCACGGGCCGAGAGCCATCTTGCGCTCGAGCCGCGGCAGGCGGCCGAGCTGATCCTGGGCGGCTACGAGGAGGCGCTCGACGCCGGCGGCCAACCGATCGTCTTGGCCGAGCACCATCACGCGCTGCGCCTGATGGCCACTTACCGGCTGCATGAGGCGGAGCAGTTCTGGGACAAGCTGTCGGCGTTTCCGGCCTGGCGCGCGCCGCTTCCGGTCGGGGCCGCCAAGGCGCTGCGCCGGGCGTTGCCCGAACCCGGCCTCGCGTTTCGCGCCGTTCACCGGATCGCCGGGCTCGGCAGTCTCGGCCGGGAGCGAGTCGTGGCCATCGCCGAATGGCATGGTGGCCGCATCGCGCGGGAGGCGAAGGCCCTCGCGCCTTCGGCGTTCCTGTGGGCGGAAGGGAACGCGTCGAGAAAAATCCGCTATCAGGAAATCCTCGACCGGGCCGTGAGGTGCCGGGACCCGTTCGTGACCGTCAAGAAGCGCTGGCTGGTGCGTCGCCTGGCGCCGGATTGCTCGCGCATCGCGCTCGCCGCTCTGCCGAAAGAACGCGACGAGGAGCGGCTGTTGCACGCGATGGGTTGGGAGACCGCGAACCTGCACCTCGGGAGCCGGTCCGCCCGGCGATTGTTGGCGGACCTGCGCGACCGGCCCCGGCATTGGCTCGTCGATGCCGCCCAGGTCATGGCCGAAGCCGTAACGAAGGACTGGAAGGAGTGGCGATCGGCCGGTTCGTAGGCGCGGTGATTCTCCTGCCCGATGTTTCTTTGACAAACATGTGACACAGGCGAAGCAACTCTGCGGCGGGTTCCCGCGTCTTAGGGGTATATGATCACGCACGTCGTCCACGGGCTCTCGCCCCGCGTTGCACAACTGAACATCGCCGTGGCTGGGAGATTGTCCATGCGTCTGCGCTCGCTACAACCCACGATCTACCGGCCCAGTCTCGCCCGGCCCGAGTTGCACCCGACGCTGATCGAGACCGACCGGCGGTCGCCGAAGGCCCGAGTCCTGGCCGGAGGCCTCATCGCCCTGGCGATCCACGCAGTCGTGATCGCGGGGCTCGTCCACGCCGCGGGAGGCGCCGGTATCGGCCACTCGGCGATGCAGGTTGATACGTCGATGGTATTCCTGGATGCGCCGCGTTCCCAGCCACCGGCTGTGGAGCCGCCGGCGCTGCCGGCCGCGCCCCGGGGATTCCAGACCGTGGCGATTCCGGCGGTCGTTCCCGCGGAGCTGCCGAAGGTCGATTTGCAGGAGCACTTCGATCCCAAGGATTTCACCGGGAAGGGTGTCGAGGGTGGGCGCGCGGACGGTGCCCTCGCCGACGGGAGCACCGTGTACACCGAGGCGGCGGTCGACGAGCTCCCCCAGCTGGTGGCCGCGGAGCCGCCGCCGTATCCGCCGCTCCTCAAGGAAGCGGGGATCCAGGGGCGCGTCGTGGTGCAGGCGATCGTCGACACGACCGGCCACGCCGAGCCGGGGTCGATCCGGATCGTCCGGAGCCCGAGCGTCGGGTTCGAGCGGCCGGTGATGGAGTGGGTGCGGCGCGCCCTGTTCCGGCCGGCCAAGCGGGACGGCCGGTACGTTCGCGTGATCGTCAATCTCCCGGTAGACTACTCGATCACCCGGGGCGACTAGCCCGACGCAGCACCGGGTTCCTGCGGGACCTTCGCGCGGCGGGTTGCTCTCATCCTGCAACCTTATCGGGGAGTCGCGCGTCGTAGTTTTGGATCGAATGGAAGCGTTCACCCAGGACCTGCGCTACGCCGTCCGCGGCCTGTTGGGTCGCCCCGGTTTCACGATCGGGGTGGCGCTGACGCTGGCGATCGGCATCGGGGCGAACGCCGCCATGTTCTCGGTGGCCGATCGCCTGCTGTTTCGTCCGCCGTCATTCCTTAAGGACCCCGACCGGGTTCACCGCGTCTACCTCGCCGATACCTATCGCGGGAAGGAGTACACCTCCGGAGCGGTGCAGTACGCCCGTTTCCGCGACCTGACCGCCTGGACCAGTCGCTTCGACCGGACCGCGGAGTTCACCAGCCGGCATCTGGCGGTCGGCGTCGGGGCCGATGCCTTGGAGATGCAGATCGGCGTGGTGAGCGCGAGCTTCTTCGGCTTCTTTGACGCACCGCCGGCCCTGGGCCGCTACTTCACCTCAGCCGAAGACACCGTTCCTGCCGGCGCTGCCGTTGCCGTACTGGGTTTCGGCTACTGGCAGACGCACTACGGCGGCCGGCGCGACGTGCTTGGCACGACGGTGCAGGTCGGGGCGACCCTCTACACCGTCATCGGCGTGGCGCCGAAGGGCTTCGCGGGTCTGTGGCCGGGCGAGCCGCCGGCGTTGTACGTGCCGATCACGACCTATGGGGCCGAGATGGGGGCCACCATTCGCATCCCCGGGGAGAGCTGGTGGTCGACCTATCGCTGGACCTGGGCCAGCATGCTGGTCCGCCGCAAACCCGGGGTGAAGTTGCGGGAAGCTGATGCGGATCTGACCTCCGCCTACCTCCGGAGCGTGGAGGCGGACCGGGCCACGCGATCGGGTGCGGGGGACCTGACCCCCCTCGCGCTCATGCGGCCGCACGGGATTGCCGGCTCGGTCCTCGAGGAGCGAGGCCCCAACGCTTCAGCCGAGGCGAAAGTGGCGACCTGGCTCACCGGTGTCGCGCTGATCGTCTGGCTCATCGCCTGCGCCAACGTGGCGAATCTGCTGCTGGCCCGGGCCCTTCAGCGGCGGCGCGAGATCGCGGTGCGGCTGGCGCTCGGCGTGAGCCGGAGCCGCTTGGCGTTGCAGCTCCTCACCGAAAGCGTGCTGCTGGCGGGTCTGGGCGGAATCGCGGGATTGCTGGTGGCGCAATGGGGTGGGGCGATCTTGCGGGCGACGCTGCTCCAACGCTCCGCCGAGGCTCCGGTGTTGACCGATCCACGCACCGTCATTCTCGTGGGCATCGTGACGCTCCTGGCCGGACTCTTGACGGGACTGGCCCCCATCTTCCAGACCCGCCACGCCGATCTGACACAGGACCTCAAGTCGGGCGTTCGCGAAGGTGCGATTCACCGGTCGCGCACCCGGGTGGGGCTGCTCGTCCTGCAGGGCGCGCTGTCCGTGGTTCTGCTGGTGGGCGCCGGGCTGTTCGTACGATCGCTGCGGCATGTTCAGACGACGCCGCTCGGCTACACCGCCGATTCGGTGCTGGTCGTGGAGCTGTAGATGCGGGGTGTGAAGTTGGACAGCGCCGGTGACGTGGCGTTGCGGCGCCGGCTCCTCGCCGAGGCACAGACGCTGCCGGGGGTGAGCCACGCGGCGCGCCGCATCACGATACCGTTCTGGTCCTCCTGGAACACCGAAATCCACGTGGCCGGCATCGACTCGACCGACCGCCTCGGATCGTTCTCTTTGAACTCGGTGAGTCCCGACTATTTCGTCACGATGGGGACCCGGCTCCTCCGGGGCAGGGGCATTACCGAGCAGGATCAGGCCGACGCGCCGCGCGTCATGGTTGTCAGCGCGGCGATGGCCGGGGTGCTCTGGCCGGGAAAGGACGCACTGGGACAGTGCGTGCGGGTCGGGGACGACACCATGCCGTGCACTTCGGTCGTGGGCATCGCCGAGAACATCAAGTCCGAGGATCTGCGCGACGGTGGGGCCCCGGGCTACTTCTACTACCTCTCCTCCGAACAGATGAACCCCCAGATGGGCGGGCTGTTCGTCCGGACGAAGAACGATCCCGTGGCGGCGAAAGAGGCCATCCGGCGTCGATTGCAGTCCTTGATGCCCGGCGTCTCCTACGTGACGGTCACGCCGTTGACCGAGGTGTTGGGGAACGAAACGCGGTCGTGGCGCCTGGGGGCGACGATGTTCACCGTGTTCGGGCTCGTGGCGCTGCTGCTCGCCGCGATCGGCCTGTACAGTGTCATTGCCTACAATGTGACTCAGCGGACCCATGAGCTGGGGGTCCGGACGGCGCTGGGCGCCCAGGTGGGTGACCTGGTCAGGCTCGTGCTGCGCGAGGGGCTCCTCCTCGCGGCGGTAGGTGTTGGACTCGGAACCGTCATCGCCGTGATCGTGAGCCGTTGGGTCGAGCCGCTCCTGTTCGAGGAGTCACCACGCGACCCCGCGGTCTACCTGGGGGTCATGGCCGTGCTGCTCGGCGTCGCGTTCGTGGCGAGTCTGCTCCCGGCTCGCCGGGCCGCCCGGGTGGATCCGATGCGGGCGCTGCGGACCGAATAACCCGCTCCCTTTGACATTCCCGCCCGCAGGGCGTCCCGGGTCGACCCGGTGATCGCCCTGCGGGCCGAGTAGGCCCGCTTCAGCGCTCGAGCTCCAGGACGGCGAACGTCCCCGGAAGGATCGGGGGACGGGGGCGTGGCCGTTCCGGGGTCGGCGCCGGTGGAGGACCGAAATCCGCCGTCACCGTGAACAGGTGGTGGGTCTTCTCATCGAGCTCCATGGTGCGGGCGCCGCGCTTGGTGGCGACCGTGCCGACCGCGGAGAACTTGTCGGGTGCGTCCTCGTGAATCACGGTGAGGTTGCCGTCACCGGTCGAGGCGAAGGCGAGCGCCGTCCCCGCGTCGAAGCGGCAGGCGTCGACTCCCTGGCCGATCGGCAGGGTGGCGACGACCTTCCCGGTCGTGATGTCGGACATCGCCATCACCTGATTGTGGCATCCGCTGAAGAGGATGTGGTGCCCCCGGTCGATGGCGAGCCCGCTGGGTGATTGGCAGGGCGCGAGCGACCAGCGGCGCGTCACCTTCATCGTGGCGGCGTCGATCTCGTCCACCGCGCTCGAGTCCTCCAGGTTCACGTACACCTTCCCGTCACCCGCTGAGACCCCGAATTCCGGTCCGCCGCCCAGATCGACCGTGCCGATGTTCTTGCCGGCGACGGGATCGATCACGGTCGACGAGCGGGAATCGCCATTGAAGGTGAAGATGCGGTTCGAGGCGGGGTCAAAGATGATCGCGTCGGCGTCGGGAGCCGCGTCGATCCGGCCCTGGACCGCGAGCGTCTTCAGGTCGAACATGATCACCTTGCCGTCGCCGCCGGAGGTGGCGAAGCCGCGCCCAGCCGCGTAGGCGAACGCGATGCCGTGGGCGCGATTCAACCCCGGGATCTCGGCCAGGAGCTTGCCCGTGCTCGGATCCACGACCATGACCCGGTCCTGGCGGGCGATGAACAGGCGGTGCCCGGCGGTATCGAGGGCGAGGTAATCCCAGCCGCCGTCGCCGCCGAGGGTGTAGGTGTGACTCACGCGGTAGGTCTGCGCCGCAAGGGAGCCGGACACGCCGAGCAACAGCGCGATGGACCGGATGGCTCGCATGACAACCTCCTTCGAGACTGATTCCTGGCGGTGACGGCGCTCTCGGGCGTCAACTTAGCGCAGGGTGCGCCCGGAAGCGAAGACACCCCCCGCGCTGCCGGAGCAGCGGGGAGGTGTCTCGGAGCTGTCAGAACGGTGCCGGGATCAGGCGGCCAGCGGACGCGTCAGCTCCGCATTGATCGCGATCTTCACCTCGTGACCGACTGCGACCCCGCCGGTCTCGAGCGCCTGGTTCCAGGTGAGACCGAATTCACGCCGGTCGATCTTCCCGGTCGCGTGATAACCGAGCCGCTCGTTACCCCAGGGATCCCGACCGCGCCCCTCCAAGTCCACGTCCAGCACCACTTCCTTCGTGACGCCGCGGATCGTCAGATCACCGATCAGGCGGAACCGCTCCGTGAGGTCGCCTTCGGCCCGCTTGGCGCGGAAGGTGATGGCGGGGAACTTTGCGGCGTCGAAAAAGTCGGCGGAGCGCAGATGGGTATCGCGCTGATCGACGCCGGTGTCGACGGTCGCGACGGGAATCGAGACATCGAGGGAAACCGTTTTGGGATTGGCCGGATCGAAGCTGGCCGAACCCGCGACGTTCGCGAACCGGCCCTTCACGTTCGAGATCATCAGGTGCCGCACCGTAAACTCGACATCGGTGTGGGTCGGGTCGATCTGCCAGGCGGCTTGTGGCTGGGCCGCTACCGTAGTGGTCGTCATGGTTGCTCTCTCCTAGAGTGTTAGTGCTTCAATTGTTAGTGCTGCATCATTCTCATTTCGACAGTGCATTACTGAACGATTACGACAAAAAAATTCGGGTCTAGCGCGGCACCGTCAGCGCCTCCACCAGTGCGGCCCGCTCCGAGGCGGGGAAGGACTTGGCGAATTCCTGGTGCACGAGGTTCAACTGCTCCGACCCCGCTTTCTGCTTGGCTCGGCCCGCCTCGGTCAGCTCGGCGCGGATCCGGCGCCGGTCCGACTCGTGGTTCGCGCGCCGCACCAGACCGTCGGCCTCGAGACGATCCATCAGTTGCGTGACGTTCGATCGGACACACTTGATCCGGTCCGCGAGCTCGCCCAAGGTCATATCCCCCCCGGCGTTTACGAGCTCGGTCAGCACCCCCAGCTTGGACAGGGAAAGATCTACCGAGGCCAGCGCCGCTTCCAGACGCTCATCCCAGACCCGGGCGGCCCCGATCAGCGCCTGCATCGCCTGATCCGGAGTTGCTTCGGCTCGGGGTTTGACCTCAGATGAATATTTCATTGCTGTATAGTACATGCTTGAGCGCTATCCGTCAAGGGCTCCCGATGGTCACCGTCGTAACTTGATGGAGCTCATGGACCTCACTCGATGACCTCTCTCTTGGCAGGTGCCCTAGGAGCCGGCCTGCTCCTGGCCGTTCTCTTGGATGCGTTCGAAACGATCGTGCTGCCCCGCCGGGTCAGCCGCCGCTTTCGCATCACCCAGCTGTTCTACCGGATCACCTGGGCGGCGTGGCGCGGGTTGGGACCCTTCCTCCCTCGGCGCCGGCGCGAAACGTTCCTCGCAGTCTACGGCCCGCTCTCGCTGCTCCTGCTGCTCGGACTCTGGGCCGCCGGGATCGTCGTCGCGTTCGGCATCCTGCAGTGGGCCGCCGGGTCGGCGATGTCGCTCACCGGCGGCGCCCCCGGATTCGGCTCGGACGTCTACATGAGCGGCACGACCTTCTTCACCCTCGGGTTGGGCGACGTCGTTCCCCGGACGACTCTCGCCAAGACGCTGACGGTGATCGAGTCGGGGACCGGGTTCGCCTTCCTGGCCGTAGTGATCGGCTATCTCCCCGTCACTTATCAGGCGTTTTCGCGTCGCGAGGGGCCGATCTCGCTGCTCGATGCGCGCGCCGGCTCCCCTCCAACGGCGGGGGAGCTGCTGTGGCGGCATCGCGGGGCGAACGACGGCGAGGAGCTGCGATCGCTGCTGCACGAGTGGGAGCGCTGGGCCGCCGAGGTGCTGGAGAGTCATCTCTCCTATCCGGCGCTCGCCTATTTCCGCTCCCAGCACAACAATCAGTCCTGGCTCGCGGCCCTGACCACGATCCTGGACTCCAGCGCGCTCGTCATTGTGGGGCTCGACGGCCCGATTGTGCGCCAGGCGCGCCTGACCTTCGCCATGTCGCGGCACACCGTGGTGGACCTGGCGCAGGTGTTCGACACCCCTCCGCGCCTTCACGACACCGACCGTCTCCCCGGGGAGCAGCTGGGCCAGCTGCGGCGCAAGCTCCTCGAGGGAGGTTGCCGGCTGCAGGACGACGACGGTTTTGCCAAGCGCCTCGGAGAGCTCCGGGCGATGTACGAACCGTACGTCACCGCGCTCGCCCAGCACCTGGCGGTCCGGTTGCCACCCTGGATCCGTGATCGGGAACGCCCCGACAACTGGCAAACGAGTGCCTGGGAGCGGCCGCTCGGTTCGCCGTTCCAGGGGCCCGGCGGCGAGTCCCACTGGTAGGTCGGTCAGCTGCGGCAGTTTCAGTTTGAATCGTGGCGCTCGTGGGGTCGTGGCGCTACGCTTTTCATCTCTCCAAGAATCCCCGAGGGGACCGTGCTCGCCATCCGTCGTCACCGCTCCGTTCTGTTCCTTGCCGCCTGCGGATTCGTCTTCGCCCTGACCACGGTGGCCGCGCAGCAGCCGGCCGCCGCCCGCAAGCCCGCCGGCCCGCCCGCGCCGGTCAAGGGGCCGAGCGTGGAAGGGATCACCGAATACGACCTGGCGAACGGGTTCAAGGTCCTGCTCATCCCGGACTCCTCCAAGCCCACGACCACGGTGAACATCACCTACCTGGTGGGCTCGCGGATGGAGGGATACGGCGAAACCGGGATGGCGCACCTGCTCGAGCACATGGTGTTCAAGGGAACCCCCCGGCATAAGAACATCCCGCAGGAGCTGACGGCGCACGGCGCGGACCCCAACGGGACGACCTGGTACGACCGCACCAACTACTTCGAGACCTTCGGCGCCACCGACTCGAACTTGGTCTGGGCGCTGGATCTCGAGGCCGACCGCATGGTGAACAGCTACATCGCCAAGAAAGACCTGGAGTCCGAGTTCTCGGTGGTGCGCAACGAGTTCGAGCTGGGGGAGAACGATCCCGGGAACGTGCTGCTCGAGCGGGCCATGTCCACCGCCTACCTGTGGCACAACTACGGCAAGTCCACGATTGGGGCGCGCTCGGACATCGAGAGCGTGCCGATCGAGCGGCTGCAGGCGTTCTATCGCAAGTACTACCAGCCCGACAACGCGGTGCTCGTGATCGCGGGGAAGTTCGACACCAAGCGAGCGCTGCAGCTCGTGCGCCAGAAGTTCGGGTCGATACCGAAACCCGATCGCAGGGGAGACATGAAGATCTGGCCGACCTACACCGTGGAACCCACGCAGGACGGGGAGCGCGCGGTGACGTTGCGCCGGGTGGGGGACGTACAGGTGGTCGACGCCCTGTATCACGTGCCGGCGGGATCGGACACCGATTTCGCACCGGTCGCGGTCCTCGCCCGGGTGATGGGCGACGCCCCCTCCGGCCGCCTCTACAAGGCCCTGGTCGAAACCAAGAAGGCGGCGAGCGTGGGCGGTTTCGCCTGGCAGTTCCGGGAGCCGTCGGTGCTCGTGTTGACGGCGCAGGTGCGCAAGGACGACTCTCTCGACAGCGCCCGGGTGGCGCTGCTCCGGACGGTGGACTCGGTGATCGCGAATCCGCCCACGGCCGAGGAAGTCGCGCGCGCCCGGCAGGCTCTGCTCAAGAACATCGAGCTGAATCTCAACAACTCGGCTTCGGTGGGGCTCACGCTGTCAGGGTGGATCGCGATGGGGGACTGGCGGCTCTATCTCCTGAACCGCGACCGGCTGCGGGCCGTGAGGCCGGAGGCCGTGGCCCGGGTGGCCCGCGCCTACCTCAAGCCGTCGAACATGACCCTCGGTCTCTTCGTCCCGACCGCGGCGCCGGACCGGGCGGAGATTCCCCCGCGGCCCGATGTCGCCCCGCTCGTGGCCACCTACAAGGGCGACACGGCGCGGGTGGCCGGTGAGGCGTTCGACCCGAGCCCCGACAACGTCGAACGGCGCACCACACGCAGCACGCTGCCCAATGGCCTGAAGGTCGCGCTGCTGCCCAAACAGACCCGCGGGCAGAGCGTGCATGCCGCCTTGACCCTCCACTTCGGCACCCTCGCGGCGGTGATGAATCAAAGGGCCGCCGCCGATCTCTCGGCCGACATGCTGATGCGCGGCACCACGACGCTTTCGCGCCAGCAGATCAAGGATTCACTCGACAAGCTCCAGGCACGCGTGTTCCTGGGCGGGCATCAGACCGGGGCGAACCTCTCGATCGAAACGACGCGAGCCAATCTCGCCGCCGTACTGGCGCTCCTGGCCGACGTCCTGAAACACCCCGCGTTCGACGCGAAGGAGTTCGGCACTCTGCAGCAGGAGAACCTGGCGAGTCTGGAGGAGCAGAAGACCGAGCCGACGAACCTCGGTTTCATCGCCTTCCGCCGCTACCTGAATCCGTTCCCCAAAGGCGATCCGCGCTACGCCCCGACGATCGACGAGACCGTCGCGGACTACACCACGGCGACCGATTCCGCGGCCCGGGCGTTCTACACCCGGTTCTACGGCGGAAGCAACGCCGAGCTCGCCATCGTGGGCGACTTCGACCCGGGACAGGTCGGGCCGCTTGTGACGAAACTGTTCGGCGATTGGAAAAGCCCGTCGCCCTACGCCCGGGTCGCCGAGGTCTACCAGGACCGGCCCGATACCACGATCACGATCGAGACCCCGGACAAGGCGAACGCCTTTTTCCTGGCGGGCCTGAATCTGCCCCTGAAGGACGACGACCCCGACTATCCGGCGCTGATTCTCGGCAACTATCTGCTGGGCGGCGGTTTCCTGAATTCCCGGCTCGCGGTCCGCATCCGCCAGAAAGAGGGGATCAGCTACGGCGTCGGATCGGACATCGGGGCCGGGTCGCTGGACAAGAACGGGCAATTCGTGACCTACGCGATCTACGCGCCCGAGAACGTCGTGCGGCTGGAGCAGGCGTTCCGCGAAGAGGTGGCCCGGGCGTTGAAGGACGGCTTTACACCGACCGAGGTCGAGCAGGGGAAGGCCGGCTGGCTGCAGTCGCAGCAGGTCGAGCGGTCGCAGGACCGGTCCCTGGCGGGTCAGCTGGGTGGCGATCTCTTCCTCGATCGCACCCTCGCCTGGGACAAGGCGCTCGAGCAGCGAGTGGCGGCGTTGACGCCGGAGCAGATCGCGGCGGCCATGCGGCGCTGGATCGATCCGAAGAAGATCACCGTGGTGAAGGCGGGAGACTTCGCCAAACATCCGCCGGCCGCCGCGCCGGCCGCGCCTCCGACCCACTAGGCGCATCGCGCGCGGGGGAAACGGGCGGGGCAGGGTGCCCCGCCCGTTCCTATATTGGTGGCCGTGCCGGATCTCATCCCCGCCGATCTCGCCGCCGCCCTCGCCGAACGGTATGAGCTGCGCCGAATGCTCGGGCGCGGCGGGATGGCGAGCGTCTACCTGGCGCGTGACCGCAAGCATCAGCGCGATGTGGCGCTCAAGGTGCTGCTGCCGGGGCTCGCCGAGCTGATCGGGGTGGACCGCTTCCTCAATGAAATTCAGATCGTCGCCCGCCTCACCCACCCGCACATCCTCGCGATGCACGATTCCGGGAAGGCGGGCGACTTCCTCTACTACGTCATGCCCTACATCGAGGGCGGCTCGCTGCGCCAGCGGCTCGGCCCGGGAAGGACGCTGTCCCTCGAGGAAACGCTCGCGGTAGCCCTGCCCGTGGCCGACGCCCTCGCCTACGCGCACCGCATGGGCATCCTGCACCGCGACATCAAGCCCGAGAACATCCTGTTTTCGCAGGGCCACCCGATCGTCGCCGACTTCGGGATCGCCAAGGCGATCAGCACGGCCGGCGGGGCCAACCTCACGCGCACGGGCTTCCCCCTCGGCACGCCGGGCTACATGAGCCCGGAGCAGGCGGCCGGACTCACCGACCTCGATGCCCGGACCGACGTCTACAGCCTGGCGGTCGTGATCTACGAGATGCTCGTGGGCGAGCTGCCGGGGCGCTGGCCCACCGAGGAAGCGGTCCGCACCGGGACCTTGCTCGACGCCCCCGCCGGGCATCGGGCCCGGCTCTCCCAGGCGGGGAGCCGCGTCGAAGGCGCGCTGGTGCGCGCGCTGGCGATCCGGCTCGACCAGCGGACCCCGACCCCCGCGGCGCTGATGGATGACCTGAGCGGCGCGGCCGCGCCGGCGGCGCCCCACCGGCGCTACGACCAGGGCGAGGTCCAGGAAATCGTGAAGCGGGCGTCCGAGCTCGAGGCGTCGCGTCCGACCGCGGGGGGTGGGGGGAGCATGACGATCGGGGGGGTGGAGGCGCTCGGGGCCGAAGTGGGGATTTCCCCCACGATGGTGCGCGAGGCGGCCGCGGCGATACCCGCCGCCGGTGCCGTCGATGCCTCCCGCTACAACCGATTCCTCGGCGGCCCGACCAGCGTGGTGATCGAGCGGATCGTGGAGGGCGAACTCCCGGAGAGTGAATACGCGGTGCTGGTCGATGAAGCGCGGCGGATCATGCGCAATGTGGGGCAGGTGAACCAGCTGGGCCGCTCCTTCTCCTGGGTGGCGAACCCCGGCCCTTCGCGCCGGGCCCTCGAGATCGTCGTGTCGATCCGGGGTGGTCGGACGCGGATCACGATTCAGGAAAACTTGAACCCGCTCGTCGGGGCGATCTACGGCGGCATCGGGGGCGGGATGGGGGGCGGCGGGATGGGACCGATCCTGGGGATCCTCTTCGGCGCACTGCATCTCCCCGGCGCCGCAATCGGGGTGATCATCCCGGCATGGCTCGCGACGACGTTGGCCACCGCCCATACCGTTTACCGCAAGACCAGCCGGAACCGGGTCCGGGAGCTCGAGGGCCTCGCCGACCGGCTGGCGCAGCTCGCCCGGGACCTGATCCCACACCCTCGTCCCGCGCTGCGTCGTCCCGGCTGATGTCCCTCACCACTTCTCCATTTTCACGTCCCCCAGGACGCTGTCGAAGACGTTGAATTTGACGGCTTCGGCCGGCGCGGGGAGCAGGGGGCTGACGTATTCCCCCGTCGGTCCGTGGACCTCGACGCGGAATCGCGCGGTCCGGTTCTCGCCCAGGTCGGCCGACACGACGACCGGCATGCGAAAATCCGCGGGCACATGCTCCTGGGTGATCCGGAACCGGATGCGGTAGCGCCCGTTGTCCGCGGGCTCCGACTTCCACGCCACATGGTAGGTCGGGATGCCGGTGCCCTTCACCCACTCGTCGAAGAACCAGTCCATGGGGATCCCGGTGTGCTGTTCCACCACCCGCTGGAACCCGGCGGTCGTGCCGGACTTGCCGTTGTAGGTCTGGTAGTAGTCCCGCATCGTCTCGGTGAAGCGGTCTTCCTTCATGGTGGGGAGGTCGAGCATCAGGATCCGCAACATGTGGAAGACCCACGCCCCCTTTTCATAGGTCGTCGCCTGGTACGCCTGCGGCGCATCGGGGCTGACATTGCGATAGCCGATCCAGATCGGGCCCGCTTCATCATGCAGAGCGACGATGTCGGTCTTGTACCGATCCAGGAACTTGAAGTAGTCGTCGTTGCGCTTGCGCTCGTTCTGCAGGTACCACAGGGCGGCGAACGACGCCAACCCCTCGCTCAGCCACTTGTCGCGATAGCTGCCGTTCCGGACGCCATTGCCCCACCATTGATGGGCGACTTCGTGCGCCCGGAACCATTCGTCGAACCCGTCCAGGGAGGTGAACTGGAAGGTCGCCCACGACAGGTGGATCAGGCCGGGGAACGACACGCCTTCGTCGTAGGGGATCTCGGTGACGAAGAAGTGGCTGAAGTTCGAGGGGCCGAACAGGTAGGCGAAGTACTGGAGACTGTTCCCCACGTCGGCGGCGACGTTCTCGCGCATGTGGGCCTGCTGCATCATGTGACCCTGGCGGGCCAGCGTCCGGTGCGCGTCCTCGGAAATGAGCACGTCGAGCACCGGGTGGTCGGGTTGCGCCACCCGGTAGCTCTCGAACAAGCCGAGATTGAAGGACGCGAACTCGGTCGGGTTCTTCATAACCCAATGGGTCGTCATCACCTTCCCGGCCGCCGAGGAGTCGGTGCGCTCGCCGATCGTGGCGAGCGGGTACCAGTTGGGGCTGTGGAAGACGAGCTCGAAGGTCGCGGAGGTTCCGCCCTGCCCGTTGACCGGGAACCAGTTGGCGTTGGGGTCGATGAAGAACCAGTCGCCGTACCGATCGATCAGATTGCCGTGGTAGGACAGCGTCAGCGCCAGCGAATCGCCGGCCTGGAGCCGCCGAGGCGTCCGTACCCACAGCGTGCCGTCATCCTTGGCCTTGAAGACCGTGGCGGCGGCCCCGTCCCGCCAGCGCGCCGAATCGGCGAGCAGGCGGGGGTCGAGGTCGAACAGCAGCCAGGGGCCGAGGGCCTCACGCGCCACGAGCTGCATCGTGGCCACCGCGGCGTAACTCAAGTCCGCCGACATCCCCGTCGGCGCCATCGTGACCTCGATGCGGTAGTGCGGCACCGACAGGCGCTCCCGCGCCAGCCAGGCCTCGGTACTGCCGGGGCGCGGCTCCCGGGGCGGGAATTCCGACACGAGCGACCAGTTGGTTCCGTACTTCAGGTGTTTCACGGGGTGGTACAGCTGGACCGCCTGGGTGACGCTCGGATCGATTTCGAAGAGCACCGGCTCGCCCGAGGGGGGAGCGACCTTGGCCAGGAAGAAGCCGCCGCCGTCCAGGTCGAGCATGGGGTGCATCACGTCCGGCGCGAACGCCCCCTCCTGGTCGCCCTTGAGCGACTCGAGCAAGGCGCGGACGTGATCGGCGACGTCGCCGGGAACGGCACCCGCGCCGAACGACAGGGCTCCGAGCTCGGCCGCCGAGGAATCCGTGAACACCATGATGACTTCGCTCACCGCCACGTCGAGCTGCGGGGAACCGAGCAGCCGGCGCAGCTCAGCCTGCTCGACGGGGACGGTCGGGGCGAAGGTGAACCGTCCCTGGCCGCGGAACACCGCACCGACGACCGTTCCCCCGAGCGGGGCGAGCCGGTAGAGCGAGCCCTGTTCGAACGTGAGCGTTCCCGCGTCGCGGTGGAGGACGAGGTGATTCACCGTCGCCACCTGGCCCGGTTGCGGCGCCAGCTGCAGCAGTTCGTGGTAACGGGCCAGATAGTCCGTGGCGGACACCGGGGCGGAGGCCGCTTGCGCGGCAAGGCGGACGGACAGCGTGGCGATGGCGGCGCCCACGAACGCGGCGCGTCGGAGGATTCCGCGGCTGGACATGAGGCCCTCCTCAGACGGGTGAGGGAGCAGTGGCACCTCGTCCGGGACTACGATATCACCGGGAGCGGGGTTGGCCAGAGCGGGAGGAGGCGCAGGGCGTCACCAAAACGCAACGGCGCCATCCTTGCGGATGGCGCCGTCTTCGTCGGCTGGTACCGCGGCTCGATTACAGCTTGGTGACGTTCTGTGCCGCCGGACCCTTCTGGCCCTGGACGACTTCGAACTCGACGCGCTGACCTTCGGCCAACGTCCTGAATCCGTCCGCCTGAATCGCGGTGTGATGCACGAAGCAGTCCTTCTCGCCGTTCTCGGGGGTGATGAACCCGAAGCCCTTCGCGTCGTTGAACCACTTCACGGTACCGGTGATGCGTGCCATCTGTTGCCACTCCTGACTATTGGTTTTCACGGCGGTGTGCGGATCGCCTTGCGGCGGACCGCGGTCCGTTGTTGCCACCGCCGTCGCGCGCCACGCCACCCGCGAAGCACACGAGGACCGGGGCAGGGCCCAGGTCCTCGAAAACTCCGGTCTCTGGTACGTTGCGCTCGGCCGTATGATCGCGGGGCCGGCGGGGTTTGTCAACGGCGCCTGGATCTCGCCCAGGGCCCACGCCGCCGTGCGGCGCACGCAGCGGTTGTCGTCGCGCCAGGAAGGTTGCAGCCGTCAGGCGGCGGAGGCGGGGAAGGCCGGGGCGCCCAGTTTCTTGCGCTCCACCATATGGGCCCCGAGATCGATGGCCGTCTTCAGCGTCACGAGGAGGACCAGCGCGGCGACCGGGGACCCCAGCGCCATGACGAGCATGCCGCCGAAGATGATCGTCAGGTGCAAGAGCACGATCCGGCCGTAGGGCCGCATCATGAGCTGCTGCAGGGCGACGTTCCGGTATTCGCCGCCGGCCAGATAGTTATGGAAGAAGGAGAACGCGTGGCTCGCGCACAGCGCGACGATCGCCCACCCCAACCCCTCGCGATGGATCGCGTTCATGACCACGGGGAGACTCAGGCCGAAGCCGCGCGGGGCATATTCCTTCCCGAACAGACCGAAGACGAACACCCCGTGCACGAACGTGAACATGCCGTAGTGCACGCAGAAGAACGGGATCAGGAACACCTTGGTCGCCTGGGCCACGGCGTCGCTCGGCCGCGCGAACAGCATGCGCAGGATGTTGAAGCCGCCGACCACGACATTCTCGCTCCAGTAGAGCAGCATGACCGCGAACACCGTCCACTGGTGCAGCAGCACGCCGAAGAGCGGGACGGTGTTGGCGAGGAGCAGCACGAACGCCGACGGCGGCAGACCGGGAGCGCTCGCCGGCGCCGGGGGCGGGGCGGGCGGGGCGGGCGGGCCCGGCGGGAGGGGGGGGACGGTGGTCACGCTCGCCCAAGATACGGCTATTTTTCGCGGTGATGGAATCGCCGATCCGCTCCCTCCACCACGTCACCGCGACGGTCGACGCCGCTCAGGCCGACCTCGACTTCTACGCCCGGCTGCTCGGCCTCCGTCTGATCAAACGGACCGTGAATTTCGACAACCACAACGTCTACCATTTCTACTACGGCAACACGACCGGCGCCCCAGGTACGATCATGACCACCTTCCCCTATCAGGGCATGGGGGTTCCGGTGGGGCGCCACGGCGCCGGGCAGATCACGGTCACGGCCTTCTCCGCTCCCGCTGGTGCCCTCGGTTACTGGGAGCGGCGCCTGGCGGAGCGGGGGATGGAAGTCCGCGAGCGGGCACCGCGCTTCGGTGAGGAAGGCCTCATCGTGCGTGACCCCTCGGGGCTCGTGGTGGAGCTCGTGGGGACAGTGAGGGATGAGCGTGCCCCGTGGGTCTCGGGCCCCGACGGTCCCGGGAAGGACGCGGCGATCCGCGGGATCCACGGCGTGACGCTCACCATCCGGGATCCCGCCCGCAGTCTGGAGCTGCTCACCCAGGTCCTGGGATTCCGGGTGGACCACGAAGCGGCGAACCGGACCCGCCTCGCCGTCGGTGCGGGTGGACCGGGCGCGCAGCTCGAAATCGTCCGCGCGCTCGACGCGCCGGCGGCCGTGAACGGCCTCGGGACCGTGCATCACGTCGCGTTCGCGGTTCCCGACGCCGACACGCAGCTGCGCATGCGCGCCGAGCTGGTGCGCCTGGGGCTGCAGGTGACCGAAGTGATGGACCGGCAGTACTTCCGGTCGATCTACTTTCGCGAGCCCGGGGGCGTGCTGTTCGAGATCGCGACCGTCCCTCCCGGTTTCACGGTCGACGAGACCCCTGAGGATCTGGGCCAGGCCCTCAAGCTGCCGCCGTGGGAGGAGCCGAACCGCCCGACGATCGAGGCGAAGCTCCCCAGGGTGAGGGCTTGAGCGCGGGCGGCATCGCTCCCCACGCGGGCCAGCCGGTCGTCGCGGAGGGCCAGCCGTTGGGAGAGGGCCGGGGCGTGATGATCATGGTGCACGGCCGCAACGCGGCGCCGCGCAACATCCTCGATCTCGTCCCCGCGCTCCGGCACCCCGCGTTCACCTATCTCGCCCCTGCCGCCGCCGGTGGCACCTGGTATCCGACCAGTTTTCTCTCCGACATCGTGCGGAACGAGCCGGGGATCACGTCCGGAATCGCGGTGCTGCACGGCCTGATCGACGAAAGCGTGCGCCGCGGGATCCCCGCCGAGCGGATCGTGCTCCTCGGCTTTTCTCAAGGGGGGTGTCTCGCCGCGACGGCGGCGTTCCGGCGCCCCGCGCGGTATGGCGGCGTCGTGGCTTACAGCGGCGGGCTGATCGGCCCACCGGGAACCCGGTTCGCGGCGACCGGGGAGTTTGGTGGTACGCCGGTCTTCCTCGGCTGCAGCGACGTCGACGCGCACGTTCCGAAAACCCGGGTCGATGAGACCGCGACGGCGTTCGAGCGCGCCGGCGCCTGCGTAGTGGAGCGGATTTATCCCGGGATGGGGCATCTCGTGAACGAAGACGAGATCGCGTTCACGAAGGAGTTGATGAGCCAGATCGTCCGGTAGGCTGACCGTCGCTATTTCAGAGGCCCCACGCCGTAGATCGCGACCGCCCGCTGGTCGCCGCCGGCGAAGGTATTGCGCCGCACGACGAACGGACCGCGGCGCCCGTCATCGAGCACCAGCTGATACTGCTTCCCGGCGGTCAGATCGATGAGATGCGTGACGGACACCGTACCGTGCCAGGCGACCCGCTCGCTCGGCTCGAAGTCGTCTTCGAGCGACACGGTCACTTTCTCGGCCATCGGCGTCCCGTCTTCGTGGCAGATCGTGCAGTGATGAAACGGCATCGGTGATCCTCCCTTCGGCGCGCCGCACAACATGCGGCGGGCTCTTGACGAACGCCAGGTGCGGTGACACCATCAGCCGGCCCTTACCCCAGGAGGACCCGTGGCGTTCCTCTCCCAGTTGTGGCTCCCCATTCTCGTCTCCGGCGTCATGGTATTCGTGGCCTCCGCGCTCGTTTGGACGATGCTGCCGCATCACCGGACCGAATGGCAGGGCTTGCCCAATGAAGCCGGCGTGATCGCCGCGCTGAAAGCGGGGACCCTCGCCCCCGGGCTGTATCACTTTCCGCACCCGAAGGACGAGCAGGAGCGCCGCTCCAGGGCGTTCATGGACCGGGTCTCGCAGGGTCCGGCCGGCTACCTCACCATCATCCCGCCCCGGCCCTTCACCATGGGACCGATGATGGCCAAGGCGGTGATCTTCAACTTCGTCGTGTCCTTTTTCACCGCTTACATCGCCGGGCATGTCTTGCAGCTGCCGGGTGCCCCGTATCTCACCGTGTTCCGGGTCGTGGGCGCCATCGGATTCATGGCGTACGCGTTCGCCACGGTCCCCGACTCGATCTGGTTCGGCCGCCCCTGGCGCTCGTGGTGTCTCCAGGCGGGAGATGCCCTGCTCTATGGGCTGCTCATGGCGGGAACGTTCGGCTGGCTCTGGCCGCGCTAGTCCCGGACGCTCGCTGATCACGGTGAGGGACGCCCCCCGCCAACCGAGGGGCGTTTTCTCGCTTCGCTGTTGCCCTTCACACCGGCCGGTGCGAAATTGAGCGCGGTGCCGCGGCGCTTCCGCGGCGCGTCGCTGACCGTTTGCCGAGGAGTGTCGCCGCTGTCCCGTCTGTCCGCTGCGTTCCCGTCCGCCGTCGCCGCCGCCACGCTCGCCCTCCTGGGCGGCGCGTGCGCGCATCCCTCGAGCACGCCGACGCCCGAGGCGACCCGCGCCGCCGTCGAAACCGTGACGGTGCGGGATCCCGATCTGGAGCAGCGGGCCGCGAAGGCGGAGATGCGCCTGCTCGAGAAGGACGCCCAGATCGAGGATCTCCAGACGAGGCTCGATGAGGCGCGGCGCGAAGTGGTGCGCGCGCTCGCCAAGCTCGAGACCACGGCGAGTCGCGCCGAGGCGGCCTCCGCCATGGCCGAAGCCGAGATCGCGCTCCAGTCGCTGAAGGTGAGCGGCAACCAGCCCCCGCCGCCCGAGGCGGCGCAGGGCCGGCACCTGCTGGATGAGAGCACGACGGAGTTCAACCGGCCGAACTACGGCGGAGCGCTCTACCTCGCCAATCAGGCCAAGGCGCTGGTGGCGGCGGGGCAGAGCCGCCTGCAGAGCGCCGATCGCGGCACGCTGCGGCCCGGGGAGACGCCCTTCGTCGTCCCGGTCCCGCTGCAGACCGTGGGCAAGAGCTACGTCCGCGAGGGGCCGGGTGGCAACTTCAAGATCGCCTATACCGTGGAATCCGGGACGGCGCTGACCGGCTACTCCTACATCAACGACTGGATCCGGATCCTGGACGATGCCGGCCGCAGCGGGTGGATTTCGCGCAGCCGGGTCACGAAGAAGACGAGCTAGGCCTCGGCGCGGCTTTCCTTGGAACGGCGGCGCCCCGCCACCACCACCCGGTCCCGTCCGTCCCGTTTGGCCCGATACAGCGCGGCATCCGCGCTCGCGATCACCGCTTCCACCGTTTCCCCATGCTCGGGGAATTCCGCGACGCCAATGGAGAGCGTGACCGGTCCGCCCGGAAACACCTCGTGGGCCAGTTGCCGGCGGATCCGCTGCGCCGCGTCCGTGCCGCCCGCGAGGGTCGTATCGGTGAGCAGCACCACGAACTCTTCGCCGCCGTAGCGGGCGGCGCAATCCACGTCGCGCGTCGCTTCCTTCAGCAGCACCCCCACCCGCCGCAGCACTTCGTCCCCCGCCTGGTGTCCGTGCGAGTCGTTGTACTTCTTGAAATGGTCGACGTCCACCATCAGGATGGCGAAGGGATGCTTCTGCCGCTGGGCCCGGCGCACCTCGCCTTCGAGGGTCTGCATCAGGTGGCGGCGATTGAAGAGGCCGGTGAGGCCGTCCGTGATCGACAGCCGCTCCAGCTCTTCGTTCTTGCGGTGCAGGCTTTCGGCGGCGGCGTACAGCTCTTCCCGGTTCTTGCGGAGCCGCTGCACCATGTTGTTGAAGACTTCGGTGAGATACCCCACCTCGCCGCCGGAGATGTTGGGGAGATCCACGAACAGGTCCCCGGAGGCGACCTTGGCGGCGCCGGTGCGCAGCCGCTCCAGCGGCCGGACGATGAGCAGGCCGAGCCCGTAGGCCAGCGCGCCGACCACGAGCACCACGAGCGTGACGATGAGCAGGGCCCAGTTGCGCAGCCGGGCCACCTGCTCGTAGGCCGCCGCGGTCGGCATTTCGGCGACGACCGACCAGGGGACGCGCAGGACGCGGCGTAGCGCCCCGACCACCGGCGTGCCGTCCAGGGATTGGTATTCCACCAGCCGGCGATCCGCCTGACTGAGCTGGCGCAGGGCGTCGGCCGGGATCTGCCGCCGCATCTGGAGCGCCGACCTGACGTCGGTGCCGATCACCGGATGCCCGGATGCCGTGACGAAGTACACACGCGCGTGGGACGGGGTGTTCTGCTGTAACGTCTCGTCGACCGTATGAAAGTTGAGGCGGGCGGCGAGGCCGCCGACCACGCGACCCCCGCTGCCATGGACGGGGACCGCGAGCACCATGACCACCTTGCCGAGCGTCGAGTCCCAGGCGGCGTCGCCGATCACCGGATTATCGGTGCGGATGTCCGCGGGCAGGTCCGCCGGGAGCGTGGGCGTGCGGTTAGTGGCGGGCCGCATCGTGACCACGCGCCCCCGCGGATCGACGACCAGCAGCTGCTCGTAATCGGGGAACCGCCCCCGCACGGCGTCCAGGTAGTCGTTGAGCCGTCGCACCGCGCTGGCCTGACCCCGACCGATGCGCTCGAGGTTGTCGTACACCTCCTCGGACGTCGTGAACACCCGCAGATCTTCGATGTGCGATTTGACCCACAAGTCCATCTCGGCCCCGATCTGGAAGCTCGTCGCGTGCAGCTGCTCGGCAAGCTTGTCGGTCAGGGCGCGCTTGTTCTGCAGGTAGGACACCCAGGCGGTGGCGAAGGAGGGAATCAGCGTCGCGAGGAGGGCGAAGACGACGATCTTGCTCCGGATGCTGTCGAGCCGCATCCGGGCGAGCCGCTTGGAGGTCTTGAGCTCCCAGCTGGTCAGTCGCATGACCTGCCTAAACTACACCGTGAACCGGGGTGAAGCACCCCGCACCGCGGCCGCGACGGTTCCGCCTCAGCTCCCGGCGCGTTCGGCGGCCGCGAGCAGCTCGACGTCCGGTTTCACGTCGCCGTTCAGCGGCACCCGGTTCCGCTCGCTGCGGATGACCCGCGAAAACAGGGAGAGGTCCCGGTCGAACAGGAACCGGAAGAGCAGCCGCGTCCAGGACTGATGCGCCGCGAGGCCGTCGTATGCCTCGTGGGCCATGGCGTGGACCTGGGGGAGCTTGTCCCAGGAGACGGACGGGAAATCGTGATGCTCGTTGTGATACCCGACGTTGAAGGCGACCGCGTTGAGCGGTCCATAGTAGCTGAACGTCTCCTGCTCCCCCTCGCTCGTCAGGTAGTGGCGCTGGATCCACCGGGCGCCGAGGGGATGGAGCCCGATGGAGAAGAACAGCGACAGGGCGAAGTAGGCGAGCGCCCGGGGACCGAGCACGAGGACGACCGCCGTATTGAAGGCGAGCATCACGAAGAGATTCGTGAACGTCCAGCCGTCCCACAGGGCGATTTCCTTCAGCCGGTAGGGCCGGGTGGTCTGGAAGATCGGATAGAGCAGCAGCCAGAGCGCCTTGCCGAGCGCCGAGTGGCCGATGAGCCGTGCCTCCCAGCGGTTCGGGAGATCCGCGTCGAGCTCGTAGACGCCCTGGAAGGCGTGGTGCTTCAGGTGGTACTTCGCGAACGACACCGAGCTCGGGAAGAACAGCGGGAGATCCGCGAGCAGGCCGGTCAGCATGTTCGGGACGCGGCGCTTGAACACCAGGCGATGCGCGCATTCGTGGATGACGACGAACAGGGCGTGGTTGGCGAACGCGCCTACGGTGTAGGCGACGAGCACGATCAGCCACCAGGGGCGGTGCGCCAGCGCCGCGGCCAGAGCGATCTGCAGGCCCACGATGCCGACCGTGTACCCGAACGTCCGGGGGTTGTTGCCGATGAGCCCGCGGATTTCCGGGTGGTGGCGGAGGATCTCTTTGGTACGATCGCGGTGCGGTTCGGCGGTCGTGGAATACGTGAAGTCTTCTTGGCGCTCGATCATTCCCCTCGTCCTGGCGGCAGTGCGGTAGAGCGGGCCAGTATAGCGCATTTCGTCCGGATTGGCACGATTTCTTCACGATCGCAGGCGGGCGCGATGGTATTTCGGGACGCTTCCGGGGGTCGCTACCTTTCCGCGGTGCGTCGAGCCCGATTTCTTGTCGTGTTGGCGGTTGCCGCCTGCGCTACCCCCGCGAATTACACCGGGGCGGGGCCGCGCTACGCGAGCCCGCCGGCGCCGGTGCCGCTGCTGCCGGCCGGGAGGGATGCCGCGGCGGACTCCCTGCACGTCGTCACTTTCAATATTCAGTTCGCGCTGCACGTCGACCGGGCGATCGCCCTGATCCGGGCGACCCCCGAGCTGGCCCGGGCGGACGTCATGATGCTGCAGGAGATGGATGAGCCGGGGACCCGGGCCATCGCGGAGTCCCTGGAGATGCGCTACGTGTACTATCCCGCCACCGTGCACCCGCACACGGGACGGGACTTCGGCGACGCCATTCTCTCCCGCTGGCCTCTGGTCGACGACCACAAGGTGATCCTGCCGCATCTCGGCCGCTTCGAGCACACGCAGCGCATCGCCGTCGGCGCGACCGTCCTGGCGGGCGGCACGCCCATCCGGGTGTACAGTGTTCACCTCGGGACGGGGGTGGAGACGCCGCCGCACTCGAAGCGGGACCAGGTGGCGGAAGTCATGGCAGACGCTGCGAACTATCCGCTCGTGATCATCGCAGGGGACATGAACAGCTATGCGGTGGGCGACCAGTTCACGGCGCGAGGTTACCGCTGGATCACGGAGCGTGATGCGGCCACGGTGCACTGGTTCAACTGGGATCACATGTTCCTGTCGGGATTCCCCTCCGCGGATGCCCGGACGGGGGTCGTCCACGACAACCGGGGGGCGAGCGATCACCGGCCGGTCTGGGCCGTCATCCCCCTGCCGCGCCATCCCGGGCTCCCGACGGTCTCGACCCCCGCCACTTCCAGTCCTTAAAGCCCCACCGACTGAACGTCCGGAGCCCGCCTTGCATCCGGCTTGCGGACCTCCCGATTCCGGGCCACAATTGCAGCGACGCAACACTCGGCCGTCTATCTCCACGTTGCAGGGAGGGGCTCGTGGTCAAACGTGTTGGTGCGGTACTCCTCGCACTGGGGCTGGTTGGTGCCTCCACGGGATTCGCGCAGCAGCGCGCGATCACCGGGAAGGTCTCCACCCAGTCCGGCGACGCGATCGTCGGGGTCAACGTGAGCGTGGCGGGCACGGCGCTCCAGGCGCTCACCAAGTCCGACGGTCATTACACCATCAACGCCCCGTCGGGGGTGGCCACCCTCGTCTTCCGGCGTATCGGTTACAAGCGCAAGGACGTCGCGGTGGCCGCCGATCAGGCGACGGCCGACGTGACGATGGAAGAGGACATCTTCAATCTCGAAGCCGTGGTCGTGACGGGACAGCAAACCGGGATCGAGCGCCGCAACGCGGCGACGGCGACCACGGTCGTCACCGGCGCCGATGTGACCGGGGTGCCCGCGCCCGCGCTCGACCGCGCGCTGCAGGGCAAGGTGCCGGGCGCCATCATTCAGCAGAACTCGGGGGCGCCGGGCGGCGGGACCCAGATCGCGATCCGCGGGTCGAGCACGGTGGTCGGCTCCAACACGCCGCTCGTCGTGGTCGACGGCGTGATCATGAGCGACGCCTCGATCTCCTCGGGTCTCTTCACGGTCACCGCCAGCGGCAATCCGCAATCCACGCGCAACGACGGTGAGGCGCAGGACGACCCCGTCAACCGCCTGACCGACCTGAACCCCAACGACGTCGAATCGGTGGAAGTGCTGCGCGGCGCCGCGGCCACGTCGATCTACGGCTCCAAGGGCGTCAACGGCGTGATCGTGATCAAGACGAACCGCGGCCAGGCCGGCAAGACGCACGCCAACGTGACGCAGCGGATCGGCTATTCGGAGCTGCTGCGCGGCTTCGGGACGCGGTCGTTCGATCTGCCGACGGCCTACGCCGTCTTCGGCGACACCGCCCTCGTCAACTCCTACGTCGTGAACGGCTCGCTCCCGACCTACGATCACCTGCAGGAGATCGCGGGCGAGAAGCCGCTCTCCTACGAGACGCAGCTCGACGTCGGCGGCGGCACCGACAACTCGCGCTACTTCGTGTCGGGCAACGTCAAGGGCGACGGCGGGATCATCGCCAACACCGGCGCCCAGCGGCAGACCTTGCGCGTCAACTTGGACGAGACCTTCACGAGCAAGCTCAGCCTGCAGATGTCGACGGCGTTCAGTCACACGACGACGCAGCGCGGGTTCACCAACAACGACAACAACGGCGCCAGCGTCACCTACGCCATCGCCTACATCCCCGGGTTTGTGCCGATCGAGCCGGTCAACGGCGTGTATCCGCAACCGGGCATCAGCTACCTGGGCTCGAACCCGCTCCAGAACATCGCGCTCGGCAAGAACGACGAGACCGCGACCCGCTTCATCGGGGGCGGCACGCTGACCTACCAGGCGATGCAGGACGTGCACCAGAGCCTCAAGATCATCGGCTCGGCGGGGATGGACTTCTTCGGCCAGCAGAACAAGGTGCTGGCGCCGCCGGAGCTGTATTTCGAGGCGAGCCAGGCGCTCCCCGGCGTATCCACGCTGGGGCAGGCGAACAGCCGGTACCTGAACGCCAATTTGAACCTGGTCCACCAGTACACACCGGCGAGCCAGAGCTGGCGCGCCACGACCTCCGTCGGCGTGCAGTGGGAAGATCGTCAGCTCGATCGCTCCCGCATCACCGGCCAGGGCCTCCTCCCCGGGCAGTCGAACCCGAACCAGGGCGCTTCTCAGTCGGTGTTCGAGGAGTTGACGCACGAGCGCACCGGCGCTTTCTACGGGCAGGAAGAGTGGCTGGGATTCAACGAGCACCTCCTCCTCACCGCCGGGGTCCGGGGCGAACGGTCCAGCGCCAACGGCGACGTCAACAAGTACTACTACTACCCCAAGGTGCTCGGCTCCTATCAGTTCCCGAACGTCTTGGGCCAGGAGAGCTGGGTCAAGCTCCGCGCGGCCTACGGCGAGACGGGCAATCAGCCGCAGTTCGGGCAGAAGTTCACCACGCTGCAGGGGGGCACGACGATCGGCGGCGTGATCGGCACCACCGTCGGCGCGACGGCGGGCGATCCCAACATCAAGCCCGAGCGCACCAGCGAAATCGAGACCGGGGTCGACGCCAACTTCTGGCGCGGCCGCGGCACGATCGAAGTGACCGTGTACCGGCGCACGACCGATGACGTGCTCATCCCGGTCACGCCGGCGCCCTCCACGGGATACACGCTTCAGTTCATCAATGGCGGCAAGTTCCGCAACGAAGGCATCGAGATCGGGCTTGGCCTGACGCCGATCCACACGCCGACCTTCGACCTGTTGCTCCGCTCTACGTTCACGAGCCTCCGCAACACGGTCCTGGCCCTCGATCTCCCGGGAGGGGCGACGGGGTTCCGGCCCGGGAACGCGGGGTACGGGCTCGCGTACGGCGAGTTCTACGTCCAGGTCGGGAAGCCGATCACCCAGATCATCGGGACCGACGACAAAGGCAACATCATCCAGCTGGGCCAGGCGAACCCCGACTTCCGCTGGTCGTTCTCGCTCGAGCCGACCTGGAAGCGGTTCTCCGCGTCGGTCCTGCTCGACTGGCAGCAGGGCGGCGTGGCGCAGAACCAGACCCTGTCCCTGTACGACTGCAACAACCTCGCCCCCGACGGCAACACCGCGGCGGGCGCGGCACGCAACAACGCCTGCCTCAACACCGGCGATTCCCGGCCGTTCGTGGAATCCACGACGTTCCTGAAGCTGCGGGAAGTCAGCATCGGCTACGAGCTGCCGGATCAGTGGGCCGGCTGGTTCGGGGCCCACAACGCCCGCGTCACCTTCACGGGCCGCAACCTCGCGATTTGGACGAGCTACATGGGGTATGACCCCGAAGTCTCGAACTACTGCTCGCAGTCGATCACGCGAAACATCGACCTCGGGCCGTATCCACCGTCACGGCAGTTCATGTTCGCCATCCAGGCGGGGTTCTGACCATGCGCACGCACATACTTCGCTCGGTCGGCACGGTCGCCCTGCTCGCGCTGGGCGCGTGCTCCTTCGACATCACCAATCCCAACAATCCGACGCTGGACGATCTGCTGAACAACCCGACGCGCGGCAAGCTGTCGGCCGCGGCCACGGGGCTCTTCTCCTCGTCGCGGAACGGGGTCCAAGGCATCATCTGGCGCTTGGGCTCGATGGGCCGGGAAGGGATCAACCTGTCGGGCAACAACCAGCCTGATTTCCAGGAGCCCTACTACGGACCGATCCAGTCGGGCGGCTCGTTCGGGGGGACGCAGTGGGGTGACCGCTACTCGGTGATCCGCAGCGCCAACATCTACCTGGACGCCCTGGCCAAGGCCACCGACCTGACGGCCGAGGAGAAGGCGGCCTCGCGCGGCTTTGCCCGCACGATCAAGGCGCTGCAGTTCATGTACGTGGCCGAAACCCGCGGGTTTCTGGGTGCCCCGGTAGATGTCGACCGCGAGCTCTCCGCCGGGCCGGCGCCCTGGCTGCCTGAAGATGGCGTCTGGGCCTACATCGTGGCGACCCTCGATTCCGGCGCGACGGATCTCACCGCCGCGGGGGGGGCCTCTTTCCCGTTCCCGACGCCGCCCGGCTACACGCTGTTCAACAGCCCGGCGGCCTTCATCCCCTTCAATCGGGCGCTCGCGGCGAAGGCCAACGTGTTCCGGGCGACGGCCAAGAACGGGTGCGGCGGCACGGCCGCGACCTGCTATTCCACCGCCCTGACGGATCTGGCGGCGTCGTTCCTCAACACCGACCCGGCGACGTTCCAGCTGGGGGCGTATTACGACTTCTCCAGCGCGTCCGGCGACCAGACGAACGCCCTGTCGGATGGGCTCAATTCTCCGGTGTTCTACGCGCTGCAGGGGAACCTGGACAGCGCGCAACTGCAGAGCAACGGCACCAGCCTCGATCAGCGGGTGCTGGACAAGATCACCCCGGCGCAGGATACCAATGTCTACGGCGGCATCCCGGAGATTCCCGGCCGGCTCAAGTTCACGATGTATCTGACGAACGGGCAGGCCGATGCCGGACACGCGATCCCGATCATCAAGAACGAGGAGCTGATCCTGTTGCGGGCCGAGGCCGAATGGTTCGCCACGGCGCCCAACAAGGCGGCGGCGCTGGCCGACATCGATCTCGTCCGCGTCAACAGCGGGGGTTTGAACCCCACCTCGCTCACCACCGCGAGCTCGGACGCAGCCTTCGTCGCCGAGCTGCTCTACAACCGGCGGTACTCGCTGATGTGGGAGCAGGGGGCGCGCTGGATCGACGCACGGCGGTTCAACCTGCTCGGCAACATCGAGATCGTGTCCAACAGTGGCAACATCCCGAACGCGATGCCGGTACCGCTCACCGAATGCCAGGCCCGCAATCTCTCGGTGACGGTGCTGCCGACGCAGGTGCAGACGTGCCAGCCGTAGGGGTTGAGGTGGGTAGAGGTCGGTAGAGGTCGGTAAGGTCGGTAGAGGTGGGTAGAGAGAGGGCGGTGGGAGTCTTCCCTGCCGCCCTCGCTCTCATGCCGCCTTCATGGTCGCTTCACTCGCCCGCGGCGAGCCTGATGCCATGACCGCGACGACGCTCCTTCCGGAAGTCGAGCCCGCGCTGCTGCGAGGGCTCGCCCGCTCGATCGGCAACACCCCGATGCTCGCCATTCGCTGCCGGTTCCGCGGCGTCCAGCGCACGATCTACGCCAAGTCGGAGCAGCTGAATCTGACGGGCAGCATCAAGGACCGGATGGCGCTCCAGATCATCCGCACCGGGTACACGAGCGGGGCGCTGCGGCCGGGTGACACGATCGCCGAGGCGACGAGCGGGAATACGGGTATCGCGTTCGCGGCCATCGGTCGGGCGCTGGGGCATCCGGCGCGGATCTTCATGCCCGATTGGATGAGCCGGGAGCGGGTGGAGCTGATCCGGAGCCTCGGGGCCGACATCGTGCCGGTCAGCCGGGCCGAGGGCGGCTTTCGGGGCAGCATCGAGATGGCCGAGGCGTTCGCCGCCGGCCGGAGCGACGTGTTCTTGCCCCGGCAGTTCGAGAATCCCGCCAACGCGCTGGCGCACGAACACACGACCGGGGCCGAGATCTGGTGGCAGCTCGAAGCCATCGGCCAGGCTCCCGATGCGTTCGTCGCCGGCGTCGGGACGGGGGGCACCGTGATGGGGGTGGGGCGCTCCCTCCGCTCGCGGAGGGCCGACGTGCGCGTGCATCCCCTCGAGCCGGCCGAGTCGCCGACGTTGTCCAGCGGGAAGAAGATCGGCCAGCACCGGATCCAGGGGATCTCGGACGAGTTCGTCCCCGCGTTGCTCAAGCTGGACGAGCTGGACCGCGTGGTGGCGGTCGCCGACGGCGACGCCATCCTCGCGGCCAAGGCTCTGGCCGGGCGGCTGGGGCTCGGCGTGGGGGTCTCCTCGGGCGCGAACTTCCTCGGCGCCCTCATGATTCAGGAGGAGCTGGGGCCCGACGCGGTGGTCGTGACCGTGTTCCCCGACGACAACAAGAAGTATCTCTCGACCGCGCTGCTGCAGGATGAGCCGGCGCGCCGCGGCTACCTCACCCCGGAGATCGAGTTTCTGTCGGTCAGCGCGCTGCGGCGGAGCTGCCGGGCGTGCATAGAACAAGAAGCGGTCTAGGTCGGGCGAGGTGGGTCGAGACCCACCTCGTCCCGCCTTGACTCACCTCGACCATACGCCACTCCCCGCCGCTCCGGCCCGAGCCCGGCCACGACGGCGCACCCCACGAACACCATCCCCGCCGTCACGGCCATCGCTCTCCCGTAGGGCCAGTCGACCGCCAGGCGCGCGCCCAGCCAGGGCATGACGCTCGCGATCAGCACGCCGCACTGATAGGCGAATCCCGGGAGCGACCCCCGCACCGCATCGGGGGACAGCTCGGTGATGTGGGCCGGGATCACGCCCCAGGCGCCCTGCACCAGGAATTGCATGGCGAAGGCTCCGGCCACGAGCAGGCCGAGGGACGGGGCGAAGGCCCACAGCGGAATCAGCAGCACGGCGCCGGCGAGGGCCGCGACGATCGTGTGCCGGCGACCGAGGCGATCGGAGTAGAGTCCGCAGAGGATGCCGCCCGCCAGCGCCCCGACCATGGACACCGCCGTGACGCCGGCCCGCGCGAGCGGGCCGAGTCCCCAGTCGCGCTGCAGGAACGTCGGATAGAGATCCTGCGTACCGTGGGACACTCCGTTCATCAGGGCCATGAGCGCGGTGAGGTACAGGAACGGCTTCCAGTTCGTGGTGAGGGACCGTCCCAGATCACGCCAGGTCGAATGCCGGGTGCGCATCCAGACTTCCGATTCGGTGACCTGCGACCGCACATAGACGGCGAGCAGGGCGGGGAGCCCGCCGATGAAGAACAGGGGTCGCCACCCCCAGCGCGGGAACACGTAGAAGTAGCAGAGCGCGGCGAGGAGGTAACCGGCGGCGTACCCCTGTTGCAGCAGCCCGGAGAAGACGCCGCGCCGCGCCGCCGGCACCTTCTCCATCACGAGCGACGCCCCGATCCCCCACTCGCCGCCCATCCCGATACCGAAGAGGGCCCGGAACGCGAGAAAGCTCACAAACGTCGGGGCGAGTCCGGAGCAGACCTGGGCGATCGAATAGAAGACGAGGTTCGCCATGAGCGGCCGGCGGCGCCCGTAGCGGTCGGCGATGAGGCCAAAGACGAGCGCCCCCAGCGGCCGGAACGCCAGGGTCAGGGTGATCGAAAACGCGACCGCGGCGTCGGAGCGGCGGAACTCCTGCGCGATCGCCGTCAGCGACATGACGACGAGAAAGAAATCGAACGCGTCGAGCATCCAGCCGAGGAAACCGGCGAGGACGGCGGCGCGCTGATCGCGCGTCAAGGGAGTCGTCATGCAGTGGAGCGGATGCTAGGTTAGAAAACCCCTATCCGGAAGTCTCGATGCGACTCGCCACGCCGTTGCTGTTCGCTTGGGCGCTCCTTGCGCCGGCCGCCGCCGCTCAGATCCAGGTGGATACGGGCCTCGTCTACGATCGCGACTCGGCGATGATCCCGATGCGGGACGGCGTCCGGCTGCACGCGATCCTGTACCGGCCCCGGGGCGACACCACCGCCCTGCCGCTCATCCTGCTGCGGACTCCCTACGGCGTCGACGCGGCCGGCGGGATGTTGACGACCTACCTGCTGCAGCTCGCGCGCGACCGCTACATCTTCGCCTTCGAGGACATCCGCGGCCGTTTCAAGTCCGAAGGGCGGTTCGTCATGCAGCGGAGTCCCCGCGATCCCAAGGATCCCAAGGGCATCGACGAGGCGAGCGATGCCTACGACACCATGGACTGGCTGGTGAAGCGCGTGGCGCACAACAACGGCCGCGTCGGCATGCTGGGGATCTCCTACGACGGCTGGCTCACCGCCATGGCGCTGCTCGATCCGCATCCGGCGTTCAAGGCCGCGTCGCCGCAGGCCTCGCCCGCCGACATGTTCCTGGGCGACGACTTCCACCACAACGGCGCGTTCCGCCTCTCCTACGGGTTCGAGTACGCGGCGATGATGGAAACCACCGACACCGCCAATTTCCATTTCGACTTCGATCGCTTCGACACCTACGAGTGGTATCTCGCGCTCGGGCCCCTGGCGAGCGTCAATGACCGCTACCTGCACGGGAAAATCCCGACCTGGAATGACTTCGTCGCCCATCCCAACTACGACGACTTCTGGAAACGGCAGACGATCGTCCCCTACCTGACCCACGACGTTTCGGTGCCGACTCTCAACGTCGCGGGATGGTGGGACCAGGAGGACTTCTACGGACCGGTCGCGATCTATCAGGCGCTGGAGCGCCACGATCCGCGCCACCTCAACTTCCTCGTGGTCGGGCCGTGGAACCACGGCGGCTGGGCGGGCCTCACCGGACGGATGCTCGGCGCCATCGACTTCGACAGCGCGACCGCGCTGCAGTTCCGCGAGCGGATCCAGGCGCCGTTCTTCGCCTACTACCTCAAGGACCGCGGCAACCTGCAGCAGCCCGAAGCCGTGACCTGGGAGAGCGGGGCCAACACCTGGCGCCGGTTCGATCACTGGCCTCCGCGGGAGGCCGAGGCGAAGCATCTGTATTTCCGGGCCGACGGCCGGCTGTCCTTCGAGGCGCCACGGGATACGGGCAAGGCGTACGACCAGTACGTCTCGGATCCGGCCCATCCCGTTCCCTACCGCAACCGTCCGGTGGAGCCGACGTACTATCCCAAAGGCTCAGGGTGGTACACCTGGCTGCTCCAGGATCAGCGCTTCGTGCAGAACCGGCCCGACGTTCTTTCCTGGGAAACCGAGGCGCTCACCGAGGACATCGTCGTGGCCGGTGACATCACGGCGCACCTCTTCGCCTCGACGACGGGGAGCGACGCCGACTGGATCGTGAAGCTGATCGACGTCTATCCGGAGGATGATGCCAGGAATTGGAAACAAGGGGGCTACGAGCTCATGGTGGCGAACGACGTCTTCCGCGGCCGGTTCCGCAAAAGCTTCGAGCGCCCCGAAGCGCTGACCCCGGGGAAGGTCGAGGAATTCACGGTCGACCTGCACACGCAGGATTACCGGTTCCAGAAGGGTCACCGCATCATGGTGCAGGTGCAGAGCAGCTGGTTCCCGATCATCGACCGCAATCCTCAGATCTTCGTCCCCAACATCTTCGCGGCGAAGGCCTCGGACTACCGGGCCCAGACGCACCGCATCTGGCGCACGGCGCGGTATCCCTCCTCTGTCAGCGTGGGCGTGCTGCCGTAATCGTGGGGGGCTAGGCGAGCGCTTTCAGGCCCGCCCGCAGCGCGTCGCACAGCTCGTCGATCTGGGCCCGCTCGATGATGAGGGGGGGCGAGAGGGCGATCGTGTCACCCGTGACCCGGATGAGCGCGCCCCGCCTGAAGCAGTCGACGAAGAGGTCGAACCCGCGCGTCCCTGGCGCCCCGGACCGGGGCTCGAGCTCGATCGCACCGACGAGCCCCATGCTGCGCAGGTCGATCACGTGCGGCAGGTCGCGCAGCGCGTACAGCGCTTCCTCCCAGTAGCCGGCCAGCTCGGCGGCACGCTCGAACAACCCCTCGTCCTGATAGAGCTGCAGCGTCGCGAGCCCGGCCGCCGCGGCGAGGGGATGACCGGAATAGGTGTAGCCGTGGAAGAACTCCACCCCGGGCCCGGCCTCCTCGACCACGCGCTCGTAGATGCCGTGGCGCACGGCCACCCCGCCCATCGGCACCGCCCCGTTGGTCACGCCCTTTGCGAAAGTGATCAGGTCGGGCTGCACGCCCAGCACTTCGGCCGCGAACGCCCCGCCCAGCCGGCCGAATCCCGTGATCACCTCGTCAAAAATGAGCAGGATCCCGTGGCGATCGCACAGCGCGCGCAGCCGGGCGAGGTACCCTTGCGGCGGGAGCAGCACGCCCGTCGAGCCCGCCACCGGCTCCACGATGACCGCGGCGATCGTCGCTTCACCCCGCTCCGCCACGATCCGCTCCAGGTCATCGGCCAGGTGGGCCCCCCAGGCGGGGAGTCCGCGCGTGAACGCGTTGTGCGCGAGGTCGTGCGTGTGGGGCAGATGGTCGACTTGCGGCAGCAGCTGCGCCGCGAACGCCTTGCGGTTCGTTTCGATTCCGCCCACGGAGATGCCGCCGAATCCGACGCCGTGATACCCGCGCTGCCGCCCGACGAAGCGCACGCGGCGTGGCTCACCACGGGCCTGATAGTAGGCCAGCGCGATCTTCAGCGCCGTATCGACCGCCTCCGAACCGCTGTTCGTGAAGAACACGTGGTCCAGATCCCCGGGGAGGATTTCGGCGAGGCGCTGCGCGAGCTGAAAGGCCTTGGGGTGACCCATCTGGAACCCCGGCGCGAAATCGAGCTGCCGCGCGCCGTCCGCGATCGCCTGGGTGATCGGAGCCCTGGCGTGACCGGCGTTCACGCACCAAAGCCCCGCCGTCCCGTCCAGGATTCTCCGGCCGTCATCCGCCGTGTAGTGCATCCCGTCAGCGGAGACGAGCAGACGCGGCGCGTGCTTGAAGGCCTTGTTCGCCGTGAATGGCATCCACAGCGCTTCGAGGGAGAGCTCGGTGGGAGCGGCGGTCGTCATGGGATCTCCGGGGACCGGGAACCGATCGACTTCCGAATGGTGGGGTCGCAATCTAGCGCGCCCTGAATCCAACCGCTCGGTGATCCCGTTAAGTTGCGGCACCCGTCATGGAGAGATTGGAAGGGATGAAACTCGTCCGGTCGTGGCTCGCACTGCTCGCCGTCGCGCCCATCGTGCTCCCGGCGCAAGAAGTCCCTCCCGATACCACCCAGCCCGCTGAACCCGTGGGACATGAGGCTTTGAATCTCTTCGGGACCGCCGGCCTTTCCATCGGCAATTCGGCGCGGTGGAGCGGGATCCGCCTCAACTTCCGCGATCACGCAGTGGAGCGGGTCAACGGTGTGAACCTCACCGTCTGGCCGGCCAAGGCGAACGCGACGATGGAGATGAACGGGCTCGCGCTCGGCATCGCGGGGCCGATGGGGGGGCGGTTCACCGGGGCCTCGATCGGGTTGCTGGGCGCGATCGCGGATCGCGGGTTCGCAGGGCTGACGGTGGCCGGCCTCGGCGCCGTATCCAACGGCGCCATGGCGGGGATCAACGTCGCCGGTCTCGGGATGGTGTCGCAGGGAGCGATCAGCGGCATCACCGTGGCGGGGCTCGGCCTGGTGGGGGAGTCCGGGATCCACGGAGTGACCGTCGCGGGCCTCGGCACGGTGTCGCAGGGCGACATGGAATGGATCAACGTCTCAGGGCTCGGCACCGTCTCGAGCGGCGCGATGCGCGGGATCAATCTCGCCGGGCTCGGGCTCGTCGCGAGCCGCGATCTGTCCGGGATCAGTTTCGGCGGACTCGCCGCGATCGGCAACGGCGGGGTCCACGGGGTCGCCGTGAGCGGGCTCGCCGTGGTCGCCGACGGCGGGATCTCGGGCGTCGGGATCGGCGGGCTGGCGGTCGTCGCCACGGGGCCGCTCAACGGGTTCGGCGCGAGCGTGGGTGCGGTGGTGTCGGATCCGGGTACCCGGGGCATCGCCCTGGCCGGCTATCACGTGGAGGGCGCGCACTGGCTCGAGGGATTCGCCGCCTCCGTGGCCTGGAACCGGATCGGCGACCTGAGCGGCGTCGCGATCGGCGGGTATAACTACATCAAGGGGGATCAGCACGGCCTGACCATCGGGATCTACAACGACGCCGTCCGCCTGCACGGCGTGCAGCTCGGATTGGTCAACAGAGCGCGCAACAACAGGGGAATCTGGCGGGTCCTGCCGATCCTCAACGTGCACCTGCACTGATTCGACAACGGCGCGATCAGCGGGCAACTTTCGGGTATCAGTTGTCTCAGCTATCAGCTATCAGCTCACCGATCCCGGAGGCCCGATGCGTCCCAGTCTTCTCGCGGTGGCTCTGCTTCTTGCTCCCTGCTCCTTGCTCCCTGCTCAGTCCGACTCCACGCAGGCTCCCAGGCTCCCGCCGCCGCAGGGTTTCCGCGTGTACATCGTCTCGGATATGGAAGGGCTCGGCAGCGTCTCGGGTGTGCGCGAAGTGATCGCCGGGACCGAAGGAGAGAACTACAAGAACTCGACGAGCACCGACTACTGGGACTACTACCGGGACCTGATGACCCGCGAGGTGAACGCGGTGATCGACGGCGCCCGCCAGGGCGGGGCGCGCGACTTCGTGGTCAACGAGGGCCACGGCGGCAACCTGTTCCGCAACATCCTCCCCTGGGAACTCGACACCGCGGCGATCCTGATCCGGGGGTATCCGCGCCCGCTCATCATGACTACGGCGATCGATTCGAGCGTCGGCACGGTGATCTTCACCGCCGCCCACGCGGGGGCCGGGTCGAACGGGCTGCTCGCGCACACCTACGCGTTCGACGACTTCACGGTGGATGGGCACCGCCTGAACGAGGTCGGGATCAACGCGCTCGTCGCCTCCGAGTACGGCGTCGCCGTCTCCATGGTCACGGGCGACCAGGTCGTCATCGCTCAGGCGAAGGAAATCCTCGGGCCCGGCATCGTCGGGGTGGTGGTGAAGCAGGCGTTCGGCCGCACCGCGGCGATGACGTTCAGCCCAGCCCGCGTGCGCCGGATGCTCACGGATTCGGCGGCCGTCGCCGTGCGGCGCGCCATGCGCGGCGAGTTCAAGCCGTACCGGTTGCAGAAGCCCTACCAGGTGGTGTTCACCCTGCGCAAGAGCTATCCCGACTCGGTGGCGGCGGGGGTCGACTCGCTGCACTGGCCCGGACTCGAGAAGACGGGGCCAAGGGCCTACCGCTATTCGATCGGCGACGCCCGGCAGATCGGCTACTTGCTCGACGCGATCGAGGGCGTGGTGCTGAAGCCCTAGGGCGTTCCCGCCGTGGTGGGGGCCAGCAGGATCCTGGCGTCGACCGCCGTCGCCCCCTGTGGAAACGCGAGCAGGGGGTTGATGTCGAGCTCCGCGATGACGGGGAAGTCCACGGCCAGCTGCGACACCCGCTGCAGCACCTCGGCCAACGCCGCGAAGTCCACGGGGGGCGCGCCCCGCACGCCTTCGAGAATCGCCACGCCGCGGATACCCGTGAGCATGTCGTGGGCGTCGAGAGGACTGAGGGGTGCCACCCGGAACACGACGTCCTTGAACGCCTCGACGTAGATGCCGCCCAGGCCGAACATCACGAGCGCGCCGAACGATCGCTCCCGCGAGAAGCCGACGATCATTTCGCGGCCTCCGCGCACCATCTTCTGGACCAGGATCCCCTCGATCACGACGCCCGGAACCTTGCGGCGCACTTCGTGCAACATTTCGGCCGAGGCGGTTTTCACCTCGACCGGCGTGGCGACGTCGACGCGGACGGCGCCGACTTCGGTCTTATGGATGACCTGCGGCGACACGACTTTCAGGGCGACGGGGAACCCGATCTCGGACGCCGCTTTGGCGGCGGCATCGGGGTCGGGAGCGAGCCGGGCCGGGGCGGCGGTGATCCCGTAGGCCGCGAGGACCCCCAGCACCTCGAGCTCCGACAGCCGGGAGCGTTGCTCGCGCACCGCCTTCTCGATCACGCGCGCGGCACGCTCGCGGTCGACCGGATAGACGTGCGGACGGGCTTCGGGGCGGGCGCGCCATTCCCGGTGGCGCCGCAGGGCCCCGAGCGCGCGCGCCGCCGACTCGGGAAAGATGTAGGCCGGGATCCCCGCGCGATGCAGCTCGGCCTTGCCCTCCGACAGACCGTCCCGGCCCATGAGCACCGCCAGAACGGGCTTGGCCGGATACTTCGTCGCGACGCTCACGATGGCATCGGCGACCTCCGACTGGCTCACACCGAGCGGGGGGACGAAGATCGCCACGGCCGAGTCCACGGCCGCATCGGCGAGGAGAGCGCCCAGCGCGACCTGGTACTTCTCCGGCGTCGCCGAGGCGATCATGTCGAGCGGGTTGCGGATCGAGGCTTCGAGGGGGAACAGCGGTTTCAGGTCTGCGACGGTGGCCGGCGACAGATCCACGAGCTCCATCCCCTGCGGCTCCAGGGCGTCGGCGGCGAGAATCCCGGGACCGCCGGAGTTGGTCAGCACGGCGGTGCGCCGGGAGCGGGGAAGGGTCCCGCCCGTTCCGCCGAAGGCCATCCCCATGTCGAACAGCTCCTCCATCGACCACGCCCGGAGCACGCCGGCCTGAGCGAGCAGGGCGTCGACGGCGGAATCGGAGGCCGCGAGCGCCCCGGTGTGCGACGAGGCCGCCCGGGCTCCGACCTTGGAGCGGCCGGCTTTCATGGCGATGATCGGCTTGTGCTTGGTGATGCGCGAGGCGATCTCGAGGAACCGCCCCGGATTGCCGAAGTTCTCTACGTACATGAGAATCGTGCCGACCGCCGGATCATGCTCCCACTGCAGCAGCAGATCGTTGCCCGAAACGTCGGGCTTGTTCCCCACCGAGACGAACTGGGAGATCCCGATCCCGTACTCCTTGGCGTAGCTCAGGACGGAGAGGCCCAAGGCGCCCGACTGGGACACGAAGGCCGCATGGCCGAACGGCGGCATCGTCGGGGCGAACGTGGCGTTGAGCGAGACGACGGGATCGGCATTGAGGACGCCCATGCAGTTCGGCCCGACCATGCGCATCCGGTGACGGCGGACGATCTCGACCAGGCGGCGTTCCGCCTCGATGCCGTCGCCTCCCACCTCCTTGAACCCCGCGGAGATGACCACGAGCCCCCGTACTCCCGCGGCCCCGCACTCTTCGGCGACGCCCGGGACGGCGTCGCGTGGCACCACGATGACGGCCAGGTCCACGGGGTCCGGGATATCCCCGATCCGGGGGTAGGCTTTGACCGAGTGCACCGTGCTCGCCTTGGGGTTGACCGGAAAGACCGCACCCGTGAACTCGTAGCCGATGATGTTCGCTAGGATTTCGTGACCGATCGTATTGGGCGACCGGGACGCGCCGATGACGGCGACCGAACGGGGGCGCAGAATCGGATCGAGGGCGGGCATGGCCGGAAAAAGCTAAACGCGGGGAGATGATGGGAGAATGAGGAGCACAAGTCTGACCGGAGCGCGGCTTCAGCGGCGGGTTGCGTTGGGGCTCGGCGCGTTCTCTCCAGGTGACCGAAACACGCACGCGGCGTGCCCGAGAACCCGCGGCCCTTCCTTGAGCAAGCTCGGAGTCGGCCGCCACCCCCGGGTCAGTCGCGCCCGGAGCAGCTCGTCCGCCGTCGGCTGGTGATCCCAGACGGCGACCGCCGTCAGCGCCCCGAGTCAGGTCGAGTCGAAGGCCAGCACCAGGTTGGCGCGCCAGGGTACGAGCACGTCGTGCGTGTACTCATCCTGGGTGACGACGTTCGGGGCGGTCACCGGCGGGGAGAGCGTGCGGCCCCAATCGAGCAGATCGCCGAGGGAGCGCAGCGCCGCGATCGGCGCCAGCGCCGTACGGGTGACCGGATCGAGCCGGTCGGAATCGAGGATCTCCATCGATCAGGCGGCCAGCGTGTCCAAATCCGCCAGCAGCGCTTCGGCCACGCGATCGGCGAGGGCCATGATCGTCAGATAGGGATTGATCTCCAGCGCGTCGGGGAAGAGCGACGCATCGGCCACGCGGAGCCACGGGAGGCCGTGGACGCGGCCCCAGGCGTCGGTCACGGAGTCCGCGGCGCTCCGGCCCATCCCGCAGCCGCCCATCAAGTGCGCCGCCGAGATCGTCTGCTTCCCGGGCTTCCAGTGCCGCGCGTCGATCAGCTCGTCGAGCCGGTGGGCTTCGCGCGCCGGGATCACCGAGGGGTCGGCGAAGGGGGCGTGCACGCGCGTCGCGCCGGCCGCGAAGAAGATGCGCGCCGCCGCCCGGTTGCCCCGGACCAGCCCATCCAGCGCCGCGTCCGTGAGGCGGTAGCGGACGACCGGCTGGCCCTCCTGGTCGACGGTCACGCGGTTGCCGGGCGTGGTCTGGTCGATGGCGAGGACGAGGATCTGCTGCAGGCGCGGGAACGCCAGCATGACCGCGCTGTGCGGGCTGCCGAATCCGGTGACCGCCCTCGCGGTCGTGAACGGGAAGTACATGCACGTTTCGAGCACGAACCGCTCCGCCTCGGCGCGGTCGACGAAGAAACTCTTGGGATGGCCGACGTCGTTCGTGATCGGCTCGCCGTGCACGCCGACGAGGATCAGCGCGGGGTGGCAGGTGAAGCCAGCGCCGACCCGGGAACGCGGGGTTGGGAGCGGGGACCGCAGCAGCAGCGCCGGCGAGCCCACGGCCCCGGCGGCGATGACGATGGCCCGCGTTGCAATGCGGTAGTCGCCGGGGGGCCATTCGGATGGCTGTCCCTTCGCCTCCGAAGGCTTTTCGCGCACCAGGACTTCCAGTGAGCGATCGGGGTTGATCCGCCGGACCGTCGCGCGGGTGACGATCTCCACGCCCCCGCGCTCGGCGGCGGGGAGCTGGACCCGGTTCGTCCCCTGCTTGGCCTGATTGGGGCAGCCGAGGTTGCAGAGGGACGAACCCTTGCACCCTCGGACGTTCACCGGGAACTGCTCGACCTGGTACCCCGCCCGCCGAGCGCCGTCCGCGAACAGGCGGTTGTTGTCGTTGATCTCCTCGTCGGGGAGTCGATGCACATTGTTTTCGGCCGCGTACTTTGCCGAGCGACGGGCCACATCGGCGTGGTCCAGTCCCGGAACGTTCCAGCCGCCGATCACGCGCTCCGGCGCCACCAGCGATGTCCCGGTGTAGACGAGGGTCGATCCGCCGTAGGCCTCGGCGAACGCCAGCGTCATCGTTCCGTCGGCCGTGAGGAACCCCCCGGCATCGCGATACAGCTGCGGGGCCATGTCGAGCTCGCGACCGGTGAACTCGTGGTCCGCGATTCGCGGGCCCTGCTCCAGGACCAGCACGCGCTTGCCGGCCCGCACGAGCGGCACCAGCGCCTGGGCTACCGTGCCGCCCCCCGCGCCCGACCCCACGATCACCACGTCGTAGTGTCGGTCGTTCACCGCCGCGCCTCCCACCCGCGCGCGCTCGCGCGGTAGCCGATTCCCTGCGCCGCTGCCGGCCGCCCGTAATAGCCCATGAGGATGAGCGTGCGCAGCCCCCACACGCCCCGCCGGAGCAGCAGCAGGGGGGCGTCCTGCAGCGCCGCCAGCACCCGGGTGCGCCGCTCGGGGGTCAGGGTGGTAAAGGGGCGCCCGTAGCGGACGAGTGGCAGGATTTCGATGAGCCGGATCAGCGTGACGAGCTGGCGGACGAGGCGCGGCGGACGCAGGCGTAACGCATCCGCGACGATCAGTTCCAGCTCGCCCCAGCCCGCCTCATCGAGCTTGGCGGCTTCGGGGACGACGGTGGACCCGATGGCGCGGAACGCCGGGCGGACGGAGTCCAGCATGGGTCCAAGGTATCACGTTCTCCTCAGACGTACCTGTCCGACACCCGAAACGGCATGCGGTCCGTGACGCCTCATTCTAGCGTCGCATTGTCCTAGCGTCGGTTCACCCTAGCGCCGCTTCTCTCTTCAATAGTTCCCGTTTGCGCTTCACGCCCCACCGGTAACCCCCCAGATCGCCGTCCGCCTGCACTACCCGATGACAGGGCACGATCAGGGCCACGGGATTGGTGGCGCAGGCGCGAGCCACGGCACGGAAGGCCTTGGGGTTGCCGACCGCGCGTGCAACGGCCTGGTAGGACCGCGTTTCCCCGAAGGGGATGCGTCGCAGCACCTTCCACACCCGTTGCTGAAACGCCGTCATGCGGACGTCGATGGGCAGGTCGAGGTGCGGTTCCCGTCCCTCGAGGTGCCGCAGAATCGCGCGCACGGCGCGGGCGAGCTTGTCGGGATCGCGCTGGATCACGGCGGCCGGAAACTCGCTTCTCAGCCCCGCCACCAGACTCTCCCCGCTGTTTCCCATCGCGACCCGGCACACGCCACGGGCCGTCGCGGCGACGAGCAGGCGCCCGAGCGGGCTCGACACGACCGCGTAGCGGATTACGGCTCCTTCACCGCCACGGCCGTAGCGGGCCGGGGTCATTCCCAGCCGTTCCGCTGCCCGTTCGTACACTCGGCTCGACGAGCCGTAGCCGGCGGCATAGATCGCGGGACTCACGTGACGATTCTCCTTGAGCGATGATTTCAGGAACTCGACGCGGCGCGCGTCGTGGTATTCGCGGGGGCTCACGCCGAGCAACCGGCGGAACCGGCGCACGAGCTGGGTCGGGGACAGCTCCACGCGACGGGCCAGAGCGGGAAGGTCGAGCGCCTGGTCCGGCGCGGCGGCGATCACCCGGCAGACCTCCCGCACGACGGCGGTCTCCGGTGCCGGGGCCGGCGCTTCGCCCGGACGGCAGCGGCGGCACGCCCGGAACCCGGCCCGCTCGGCCGCTTCCGGGATCGGATAGAACTCGACGCGGTCACGGCGGGGGCGGCGGCTCGGGCACGAGGGGCGGCAGTAGATCCCGGTGGAACGAACCGCGTACACGAAGGATCCGTCAAACCGGCGGTCCCGGGCCAGGACGATCCGCCACCGGCGGTCGCGGTCGGCTGGGGCTTCGGGGGAAACGGCCAGCAGGGCGGTGCTCACGCGGGAGAACATAGCGAAAGCCGCATGGGGCATCTATCCGGATTTGACGGGCAAACAGGGGAGACACGTCACCAGGGGGAGGCGTCATTCCTTCGCTGAGAGGTCACCACGCCGAACCAGCACGGATTCATCCCGCATCCCGTCATGCGAACGACGAGGCGGTATGCCGTCGGCTCGCGCGGCGTGACCCGAACGATGGGCGTACCGCCCGCGTTGTTGGCGGCGTCGACCTCATAGCCGTTGGCCGCGAAGAGCTGGAGATCGAGGCCGGCGCAATCGTCGTCGCACACGCCGACCACGGCGTAGGCCTCGCCAGGGTTGAGGCTCAGAGTGATCGCCGTGGTGTCACCGTTGTCGAGCTCACCGCCCCAGGGCGTGGACAATGGCGCGTACCCGTTCCGGGCGAGCGTGCCGTTGGCTCGTGCGAGCTTGGCGTCGACCTGACGTTGCCACCGGCTTCCCTGCCCAATCACCGGGGTCGGGAGGGTGAGGAGGAGCGCCACGACGAGACAGCGCGGCGTAGTCATCCGACCTCACGCCGTGAGGCCACGCGCAGCACCAAGCCGAGGGCGCCGGCCGCGAGCGTCAACCCGAGGTAGGTCGACAGAGGGGGGATCGTCGGCCCCAACTGAATCACGGGGACCAGGCCGGCCTGCCAGGTTTGTGTCCACTCGCCCACCGGGGCGCGCAGCGCTTCAGCAAGGGCCGTATCGACCGGTTGCTCGGAATTCCAGAACCGCAGGAACCGGTCGCTTCCGACTGCTCCGGCGACGTCGGCGAGATAGCGGTCTCCGTCGACGAGCGGTCGTCTCCACCACCACCGTTCGGTCGTCAGGAAATGGGGCGGCGGGGTCGTGGTCCCCGCGCTCGCGAGGATCGCCTGGCGACAACCGGAGGGGCGACCGGCGAGACACGCGACCGCCTCCGGCGGGTACCGATAGACCTCCCACCAGAACCATGGAGCGCTGCGATCCGGCAGGTAGTACCGAACAGCAGAATCGGCGGGCGGACGATGCCACTGCGGATCGAGCGCCAGGTCGTACCGGCGGGCTCCAAGCCAGCGGGCGATGTCGCGTCCCGGCGACCCGAATCTGGCATAGAAGGCACAGGGTCCCAACCCGTTGACGAGAAGCGCCACGACCCGGGGACCGCGCCTCCAGTACGGGCCTTGAAGGAAGACCAGACACGTAGATCGGTTGCTGCTGTCGGGGAGCAGAAAGGCCTGGGCGCTTTGCGGTGCGAGGGGCTCCGCGGTCCGTCGCGACGGCGACTCAGCCAATACCACGACGACCGATACCTTCGACACGCCAAGGCCGAGTTGGACCCAGGCGCTGTCGAGCGCGGTGGTCAGGAACCGGCGGGTGGCATCTGAAGGCGGTTCCGGCCAGTCGATCAGTAGAGCAGGTCCGGGGAGGTCGAGTTGGCGGCGGCGCAGCAGCTCCGGTTTCATCCGCTCGCTGTACCCGAGCAGTCGCAACTCGAGAGCGGCCTCCCGCCAAGATTGCGCCAGGTCCTGGACCCGGACGCGGTACGGGGCCTCTTCGAACTGACGCACCCGCCTTCCCAAGAGCGGCGTCTTTCGCGGAGGCAAGTACACGAGCGCCAGGGCGCCGCATAGCAGCAACTCGGCCGCGATCCACCACCTCAGCTGACGCGCCATCGCGAGCTCCGCAGGCTGAGGGTCATGAAAACCAGGCCCCAGGCGAGCGCGATCCAGACGCCCGCCGGGGGAAGGGAAATCGGCCTCGGGCGCGCGGCCAGGATGTCGGCCCGCCAGCGTGCCGCGAGGGAATCTTCGGAAACCCGCGCGGCCGCGGCGAGGCGCGCGCCGATGGGCCCTGGCGGTGCCGCGAGGAAGCGCGAGAGGGTCTCGCGCCCCCCGATGGCCAGCGCCGTCTCGAGGTAGGAGTACCGCGCGCCGTAGGAGAACGGCTGCAGGAGAGCGCCGGATGGAAGCGTCTCGAGCAGCGAGAGGCACGCCGCGTCTTCCCCGACGGCGCAGGAATGGAACTCCCCCGCCTGCGCGCCCTTGTTGAGGTACTCTGCGTACTGGGCGAGCACCAGTTGACGGCGCTCGGCGGGACCGTACCACCGCGTGAGGCGACCCGCGCTATCGCTCAACGCCAGGGCATCCCGACACGCGGCCCGGTCCCCCGCAAAGCAGCGACGGACGGCGAGCGAAGGAGCCGTGACGAGCTGGATGTACACGCCGGCGCGTCGGTTCCCGGGCTCAGGGGCCGGAACCAGCGGGCCCCCGAGCCAGCCGTGCAGGTCACGATCGAGGCCGCTCAAGTCGGCGTAACCGACCAGCAGACGGGCGAGCTGCCGAGTGTCCGTGTTCCACAGGATCTCCGACGCGCCAATGGGGCGGGCAGGAGGGGCGGCGGTATCCGGGTCGACACCCTGAATCAGAATCGGGTGCTGGGGCAGGTACGCGGTCGCCGATCCATAGAATTGGTCGATGACCGGCCACGCCTTCGCGGCAGCTTCCTTCACTGGCAGCGGGGATGGGTTGACGATGATCGTGAGCTGCTCGACGCGGATCGTATCGCGGCCGATGAAGCGCGCCGCCGCCTGGAGAGAATCCTGGACGTCCGCGAATACACTCGCCTCACGCCATTCTCGCAGCAGGCTATCGGCCCGGCTCTGCAAGACGGCAGGCGACTGCCCGGCCAGCCCGACGGGCAGGAGGCAGGCGATGGCGGCGAGCTTCCGGCTACACATCGATCAGCATCCAGCGACCGGTGAAAATCGCGAGGGGCCCCGGCCAGGTGAGCAGCGCCGCCTGCAGCGTCGTGAAAAGGTCGAGAGAAAGGTTGGCCGCGCTCCCCAGTACCTGAACGGCGATCAATCCCCCGATGGCGGCCAGGATGATTCCGGCTGTGCGGGTGGTCCCGGCCGATATCGCGAAGAAGGTCGCGTACGCCACCAGGACCGCGAGGCCGAAACGGAGTCCGATCGCGACCGGGTAACCCTCGAGCCCGGCGGGAATCGACGTCAGGCGCGTGGCGAGCAGAGCGCCGATCAGGAGGGCCAGCATCGGGAGGGTGAGGAGGACGAGTCCGGCGAGGAACCGGTACAACGCATACCGCCACCGCGGCAGTGGAAGCGAGAGCGCATGGACATGACGGCCGCGATGATCAGGGGCCCAGGTGGCGACCGCCACGAGCAGCCCGAGCCCCGCCGCCAAGGCCGGATAGAGAACACCCCACGACTGGACCAGGCTCAGGAGCTCCATCGGTTTCACCGGACTGTCTACGTCCCCTGCGGCCCCCTGAACCGAGACGATGGGCAGAAAGAACGCTATGGCGGTCCCGACCGTCACGATGATTCGGGTCCATTTCCACTGAGTGTAGAGCATCATGCGGAACATCAATGCACCTCCTCCACTCGGGGGACGGGCGTCCGGAACGTGCGCAATAGCTCGACGAAGGCGTCCTCGAGATCGAGATCGACGATACGCTGCAGGGAAGCCTGCCCCGCCGCGAAGTACGATTGCATCTGCGGTTCCCAGCCGCGCACCAGCCAGGTCTCCCCGGCGCTGTTGCGCTCACGCGCCAGCAGTGTAAACGGCGGCGCCGGCAGGTCCGGCGGCGGCGCGGATACGACCAGTCGTTTGATGCCGTTCTTGAAGCGCTCCATCGGCAGGTCCATGACGAGTCGTCCCTGATCCATCACGCCGATCCAATCGCAGATACGCTCGAGCTCATGGACCAGATGACTCGAAATGAAGACGGTCGCGCCCTCCTCCGACACGTAGTCGAGGAGTGCGGCGAGGATATCCCGTCGAACCACGGGATCGAGCCCGTCGGTCGGCTCATCCAGCACCAGCAGCTCGGGCTGCTGGGCCAGGGCGAGCAGCATCATGAGCTTTCCCTTTTGTCCCTTGGAGAGTCTCCCGAAGAGTCGCTGCTCGTCGAGATCGAAAGTCTTCAAGAGCTCCTCCGCCCAGGTCCCGTCCCACGACGGGTAGAACGCGGCCTGAAAGCGCAGCAGCTCACCCACCGTGAGGGTCGGATCGAGGTGTGGCTGCTCCGGCACGTAGCCGACCCGTGCCAGGACACGCGGGGCCTCCTTGGGCATTGAGTGATCGAGCACCCTGAGGGTTCCGGCGCGCGGACGTAACAGGCCGAGGACGAGCCGGATCGTAGTCGTCTTCCCCGATCCGTTGGGCCCCAGGAACCCGTAGATGGACCCCGCCGGGACTTTCAAGTCGAGACCCGGAATCTCGAAGGTTCTTCCGGCGCGGTAATGCAGGCGCTCCGTTTCGATAGCGTTCGTCATGTGGCCTTCGCTCCGATTTCTTCCAGAATGGCTGTATGCAGATCGTCGAGCGACAATCCGAGGCGTTCGGCGCTGGCGATGAGCTGTCGCACGAGGAGGGCGGCCTGATGGACGCGCTCGCTGGAACGGCGACCCGGCGGTACGGCTTTCACGAAAGTGCCCGCGCCCTGCCGCATTTCGACAAATCCTTCGCCTTCCAGCTCCCGGTAGGCTTGCACGACCGTCGCCGGATTCACGCGCAACCGCGCGGCGAGCTGGCGCACCGACGGCAGGGCGTCGCCAGGCCGCAATTCACCAGCGGCAACAGCGATCCGTAAGCGGGCGGCGATCTGGGCGTACAATGGAGTCGGACTCCTCGGGTCTATCTGCTCGAACACGCTCCCCCAAGGTGTATTGTTGTTACGATACAGTGCTACTATTTGCTGCTGCTGTCAAGATTGCATCCTATCTCCCTGCAAATAAGAGAGTTAGCTTGAACCGGCAATGCGGATCGCCATCTCCGGAGCGACCGGACTTCTGGGTTCAACGGTCATCCCCGTCCTGCGGCAGGACGGTCATCAGGTCGTTCGGCTCACCCGGGCGCGCGAACGGGTCGCGCCAGACACGGCTTTCTGGGATCCGGTGAGCGGCACCCTAGATCCGTTGGCGCTCAAAGGTGTCGACGCCGCGATCAATCTCTCCGGAGAGCTCATCCTCGGTCGCTGGACCGTGCACAAGCGACGCCGCATCCGGGAAAGCCGTGTGAACACGACTCGCCTCCTTGCCGACACCCTCGCCCGCCTCGAGCCGCGACCACAGGTGTTCATCTGCGCGTCGGCGATGGGCTACTATGGCGATCGCGGGGACGAGATGCTGACCGAAGCGAGCGGTCCCGGGACCGGGTTCCTGGCCGAGCTCGGCCGAGAGTGGGAGGCCGCTGCGGCGCCCGCGGAGCGGGCGGGGATCCGCGTCGTCTATTTGCGCACCGGGCTGGTGCTGGCTCCCCGCGGCGGGTTGCTCGCCTCGATGCTGCCGGCGTTTCGCCTGGGCCTCGGTGGGCCGATCGGCGACGGCCGTGCCTGGTGGAGTTGGATCGCCCTGGCGGACGTCGTGGGGATCATCTTGTTCGCGCTTACGAACGAAGCGCTGCGCGGTCCGGTGAACGTGGTGGCTCCTCACCCGGTTCGCAACGAGGAGTTCACCCGCACCCTCGGGCGGGTGCTCAACCGGCCGGCAGTGCTGCCGGTGCCTCCCTTCGCGCTGCGGCTCGCCTTCGGACGCGAGCCCGCGCAGGAGATGATGCTGGGCAGCTTGCGGGTCATGCCGGCCAAGCTCCAGGCGGCGAGATATCAGTTCCAGTTTCCGGAACTGGAGCCGGCGTTGCGCAGCATCGTGGGAAAACCCTGAGAGCAGGAGGGCCTGGTGCCCACCCGACACAACATCTCCAGCGGCGCGCCATGGGAGCCCATCGTCGGGTATTCCCGGGCGGTGCGGATCGGCGACACGATCCATGTCTCCGGAACGACGGCGATCGACGGGCAGGGCAAGCTCATCGGGATCGGCGACGCCTACCTGCAGGCGATGCAAACCCTCCGTAACATCGAGCGCGCGCTCGTGAAAGCGGGGGCGACCCTGGGGGACGTCGTGCGCACCCGGATGTACGTGACCGACATCTCCCGGTGGCAGGAGATCGGGCGCGCGCATGGTGAAGTGTTTGGCGCCATCCGTCCCGCGACGTCCATGGTGCAGGTGGCGGCCCTCATCGATCCCGCGATGCTGGTCGAAATCGAAGCCGAAGCGATATGCCTCCGGTAACGCGGTGGTTCGTGAAGTCGGCGCTCGCCTGTTTCATCGCGGCACTGGTGGCAGGGGTATGGCAGGCCGTGGGAGGACCCCTGTGGCTCACTCCGGTCTATATCCACCTGCTCGTGGTCGGTTGGATCACGGGAACGATCTTCGGCGTGGCCTACTGGATGTTCCCGCGCTACTCCAAGGAACAACCCCGCGGCATCGATTGGCTGGCCGTCGGTTCGTTCGTTCTGCTGTACGTGGGATTGCTGCTGCGCCTCGTGGCGGAGCCTCTGGTCGCCGTGCACCCTTCTTCCGGCGCGAGCAGACTGCTCGTTCTATCCGCCCTCTCTCAGTGGCTCGCCGGCATGGCCTTCATCGTGAATACCTGGCCGCGGGTGAAGGAGCGCTAAGATGCCGCGGGTCTGCGTCTGGCTATTGCGGGCATCTCTCCTCTACCTCGGCGCGGGGTTCACCCTCGGCGCCGTGCTGCTGGCCAGTAAGGGCTATGGAGTGCTACCGGCTGCCTGGAGCTGGCTGCCGGTCCACATGGAATGGCTGCTCGTGGGGTGGTTCGTGCAGCTCGTGATGGGCGTGGCCTACTGGATCTTCCCGCGCTTCGGTCTCTCTCCGGCGGCTCGAGGTCGGGAAAGTCTGGCTTGGGTCGCCTTCTACCTGGTGAACCTGGGGGTCTTGCTCGTGTGTTCGGCTACGCTGCTTGGTTGGCCGGTCGGAGGGGTGGGACGCTGTGCCGAGCTTGCC
>Ga0335085_10000825_pt1 | contig 77313 bp, 78 predicted proteins | sample Lox_Sample_45_FD_206712 | JGI IMG/M metagenome (GOLD analysis project Ga0335085, IMG submission 206712) | Soil microbial communities from Loxahatchee National Wildlife Refuge, Florida, United States - Lox_Sample_4.5 | ecosystem: Environmental > Terrestrial > Soil > Wetlands | place: USA... | reverse complement strand
CCGCCGAGCGAGGCCAAGCCATGCACCCCTGGATCGCCGACTACAATCTCATCCGCCCACACTCAGCCCTCGGCGGCAAACCTCCGCTCGAAAAGCTGAACAACGTTCTTGGCTTCAACACCTAGGGCGGCATGCGCCATTACGCAAGCTACTTGCGTTATCTCATCATCATGCCGGGCAGATGAGCGTTTGCCGGTGGCCAGGTGCCCAGCACCGCGACCACGGCGAGGATCGCCAACCCAATCGCCTGCTCGGCGATGACCGAGCGACAGAGCGCGCGCAGCGGAATGTCCGGCGGGCCAAGGCCACGCAACCGCGGAACCAGCCGGAAGCGGTTGACGATCGCGAGCCCGACCATCGCGATAAAGAGCGCGATCTTGACCAAAAGTAGCCTGCCGTATGGCGTTGTGACCAGCGCATGGAAGCTTCCCACCAGCATGACGCTGTTTATGCTGCCGGTCAGCGTAAGAAGCGCCACCGCGACGTAGCCGATCTGCGAGAAATGCGGCAGCGCCGCCCGCGCCAGCGGCACATACGCTGCGCCGTCCGGACGCGATGAACGGTGCAGCAGGATGCCGAGCGGCAGCAGGCCGCCGAGCCATAACCCGGCCGCGGTCAGATGCGCCATCTGGTTGATCTCATGCACCACGCCGCCGCCCATATCCATCGCCGCATGCCCGACCCAGCCGAGACTGGCGAGGGTCAACAACGCGGCGAGCGAGAGCGCCGCCAATCCCCAGCGCCGTGGCGAGACGACGCAAAGCGCCACGAGCGCGGCGGAAAAAGCAAGATGTCCGCACCATGCGTGGCCAAACTCGGTCGCAACCATGACCGCCTTCAGTGTGGCCGGGTCCAAGGCAGATGCAGCGCCGCCGGTCATCTCGGCGGCGACGCAAGGGACGATTGCCAGGCCCGCGATCAGGGCCAATACCGCTGCAACCTGCGTTGCTCGCCGGAGCAGTGCGTCAAGCGCGGCATGGGCGGGTTCGTGACGGAATATCTCGGCGCTGCCGGTGAAGGCATAGAGGCGAAACGCGCAAACCCCAAATGCCGCCATGGCTGCAGCGAACTGCACGAACCGGATCGCGACAAGCAATGCCGCCACGCCGCCGCTCAGCGCTGAATATCGAAGCCGAAGCTGCCTTCGGTCCGATGTGTGTCCACCGAGACCACATGCCAGCTGACCTTATAGTGGCCGGGCGCCAGCCTTGGCACCTTGAGGACGAGTTCTGCCTTGTTCTGCGGGTCGACGGCCGCCGCGCCGGTCGCGATGGGCTGTCCGTTCGCGTCGGCAAGGCTCGCCCCGGTGAAGGCCGGTTCCAGATCCTGGGTAAAGAACATGTCGATCTGGGCCGGTGCGGCGGCAACCGTGGAGCCCACCGCCGGGACAGCGTGGTCAAGAAACGCGTGCGCGTCCGCCGGCTGTGTGAGCGGCACCGCCGCCGTCAGCGCTGAAAGAAGCAATGCATATTTCACGGCTAGTTCCCGAAGAGAGGCCGCCCGATCGAATTCGGGAAGATGTCGTCGAGGTAGAAGTGGAATTGCAGCAGGCCGCCGAATCCGTGGCCGGACTGCCGGTTGGCCGGAATGATCGCCTCGGCGCCGACCTGCATGTACTGACCGGCCCAGATGATGCCCGGTTGGATCGTGCCGACGGTTTGGCTCGACACCCGATTGACGGGAGTTGAAAACGCAACCTCAACCAAAGGGATCAGTCGGTTGAATGGTTCGCCAAGCCCGATGTCCTTCACCTGCTGTTGCAGGTAGGGCAGGCTGTATTCAAAGGCGAAGCCATAATTGAAATTGTTGGGGTTCGGGTTTCCCGCGCTTTCCGTCTTGGTCGGAAAATCCATGCTGAGATTGCCGGTGATCGCGAACGGCTTCAGCCACGGCACTGAATCCGGCAGATCGCCAAAGCCTTTGCCAAAATCAAATCCGGGCGAGATGGTCGTGAAATCATCCGCGCCCAGCGCTTGAACCCGCCCTGTATGCGCCCAGGATACGCTGAGATTCGCCAGGCCTATCGTTTCGTGCTTGGGGTCGACGAAAAGCTGGTATTGCAGCCCTGTTTCAAGCCCGCCGAGGCCGGTCGCCGCCCCGGTGCCCTTCGGCTGCAAATAGTGCCATCCCTGGCTTATCGTGACGCCGAGATCAGGGGTGAGCCGCTTCGCGAGGTCGATATCGAGATCGAATTCCTGCGACCCGTCGGGCCCGGTTGGGTTTCGGGTAATCGTCGGGAGCGAGATTTCGTCGGCGACAAACGGGTCATCTGTCAGCAGCGTTGCTGGAAAGAAACGGTCGCCGGCGAAGCCGTGTGCCGCGGCAACGGAAGAAAGAAGCGGTAGTGCCGCGCAAGCTGCCGCAGCCGCTGCAAAGCGAGCGAAACGCATGAAGTCAAACTCCTAGCCGTAGGTAGCAAAAGCGAGCGCGGCTGGCTTTGGTGACCGGTCGCGAGCGATGTCGAAAACGCTGTTTGCTTCAGGCTAGGGGAGGCGGGGCGCGGGCGTTGACCGGGCCGCGGCGCGGTGCCGGAGTAAAGGAGAGGACGTCAGGTTCGCGATGACCGACCGCCGCGTAGGCGATCGGTTGCGGGACGAGCGCCGTCTGTGGTGCGACGCCTGGGGCCGCATGCCACAAACAGCAAAAGGCGAGATGGTCGTGGCTCGGCGTGCTTGGCCCACCATCGATGGGCGTTGCGGGTTGTTGCGTGTCGCCGAGGCCCGCCAAACACAGCGCGTGCTCGCCAAAGGCATCCGCCGGGTCGCCGTGCGCTGCGAGTGCCAGCATCCCCCAGCCGGCAAAGGCGAGCTGCAGATAGAGCGCGAGTCCCGCCAGCGCCGCGCCAAGGCGGCGGAAGCGGATATCGCGCGGACCGATCATTGCAAGAGAGGACAGTAGACCATGCGGCGATGGTCGCCAACGTGCCGCCGCGATCACACGCGATTGTGACGCAGGTGCGGGTTATTCGCCGTCGGGCAGCGGTGCCGCTGGCGCCTTGGCCGCGACGCGCCGCCAAATCCGCCCGCCCTCGATCGCCTGCCACAGCGCGATTGTCGGCAGGCCGATTGCGAGGTCGCGCGCGCGTTTGATGAACGACAGCGCCAGCGCCATTTCCGGGCTTAGGCCAAAGGCGCCGCCGAGGAGGATATAGGCCCCTTCCTGTACACCTATCGAGTTCGGCACGAAAAACGCGGTGCTGCGGATTGCATAGACCAGGCTTTCGATGACGATTGCATCGCCGAATGACAGACTTTGTCCGGCAAACCATAGCGCGATCCATACTTCGCTCGCGCTGGCGATCCAGCAGGTGAAATGGGTGAGGAAACTCAGCCAAATGCCACTCTGCCGCCGATATATCGCTTCAAGCGCCTGATGTAACGCGGCGGCGCCAGCGGCGGTCCTTGCCGCCCACCCTTGGCCGAGAAAGCCGGCAATACGATCGACATAGCGGACCCCGCGGCGCTGCACGAGGATCAACGCTGCCGCCATGGCGCCCGCGCAGACCAGCCCGAGCACGACCAGCGGCGGTGAAACCCCACCATCGGCATGGAGATGCAAAAGCCAGATGAGCCCTACAGCGACATAGGCCAGTTGGCTGACAAATTCGAGTGTGACATCGACGATCGTGCTGGCGGCTCCTTGCGTCGCCGATACGCCGGCAAGCGCGACTGCGCGCGTGCCCAGCACATAGCCTCCGACCTGCGACAGCGGCAGCACCTCCGAACCCGAATCGCGGACAAACCGGCCCCAGATCGCCACCCATGGCCGGAAACCGGGGATGAGCCATCCCCAGGCGATCCCCATCACTGTGATCAGGGCAATGTGAATGCCGGTCACAGCCGCGAAGCCGGCGAAACCGATCGCGAGCAACGCGGCGCCGACGGCGTCCGCACCGAAATGAACGACCAAGGCCGCCATCACCGCGACCCCCACGGCGATCAGCAAGACCGGGAGAAGCTTCATGATTTGGCGGTGTTTGCCGCGCCCGCTGGCATCAGCCGCAGGCCGGAGAGCGCCGCGCGGGCGAGCGAGGGCAGGAAGCGCGGGCGCAACAGATCGGATTCGAAATCGGCCATCCGTCGCGCGTTCTCCGCGTAGCACTCCTCGACGAAACGGCGAAACGTAAAACCATCGAGAAACACGCTTGCCTGCGTCGCCGAGAAATCCCTGCCGTCATTGGCCTTCTGGCCTTGACGGACCACACTGACCAGCCGGCGGATCGCGCGGCCGTAATAGCGCGCCGATACCAGCGCCCGCCACAACGCCGCGCCGCGCCCGCGCGTCGCCTGGTGCCACGCCATCCAGTTGATGAAAAAGACGATATGCCGCGTCTCTTCGAGCATCAGGGTATCGAAGATGGTGAACAGGCCGGGCGGCAAAAATTCCGACTCGCGGGCGATCTTGAAGACGCCAAAGCCGAGAAACGAATCGAGGCATTCGCCATAACCGAAATCGGCAAAAGCGGTATGCAGGTCGGGACCGATCGCCTCGAGTGGCCGCTCCTCCGCGTTGAGGCCGTAGCGGCGAATCATCACCCCCAGCAGCTGGGCGTGCCGCTCTTCCTCGACGCCTTGCAGATCGACCGCCTCGCGTACCAGCGGATCGGTGATCGTCGTCGCAAAGGCGCGGACGATCGCGCCGGCGCGTCGCTCGGTGTGCAGCACCTCCTGCCAGAACGGCACCGCGCGCATGCGGCTGAGGGCGGCCTCGTCCAGCACCGGCCAGGGCAGCGTCTCCGGGTCGAAGCGCTGGTGGCTGTCGATAAACTGAGCGCAGAACCGCGCCTTGTGCGCTTCCGAGCCGATTTTCATCAGGCGGCCGCCTGGCGCGGCGTGCGCATAAAACGCCGCGCGAACCGCACCAGGCGGGGCACGATCATCGGTCGCAGCAGGCGCCGGTCATAACCGGCCATGCGGCGATCATTTTCTGCAAGGCAGATATCGATCAAGGTCGGCAGCGGCAGATCGACATCGGCGATCGCCTTGCTGCCGGTGACGGTAAAATTATTGTCCTGCGGCTTTTCGCTTTTCTCGGCGCCGATGCCCCGGGCAAAACCGATCCGCTCGCGGATCAGCCGCACCCAAACCCCGACCATCCGCGCCCACCACCACGGTTTGCGCCACCACGGAAGGTTGCGGTAATGCCAGGCGGCCCAATTGACAAAAAACAGGATGTGCCGCGCCTCTTCCTGGATCACCGGCTCGAAGGTTTCGACAAGTTCGGGCGGAAAAAATTCCGATTGCTTGGCGACGGCGAACAGGCCGAAGGCAAAGAAGCTGTCGATGCATTCGCTGTAGCCGAGCGTCATCCAGGCCCATTCCGGACGGCGCGGCTTGCGGTATTCGGGTTCGGGGTCGAGCGCGATGCCATAAGCGGCGACGAGCTTCGACAGCACTTCCTTGTGGCGGCCCTCCTCGAACCCGTCGAGCGTGATCGCCTGGCGCAGCAGCGGGTCGGCGGTCATCTCGGCATAGGTCTGGGCACGGATTTTGGCCTTGCCCTCGGTCTGCACCGCGATGTTCCAGATCGGCAAACCGACCAACCGGTCGCGCGCCGCGTCGTCGAGAAGCGGCCAATCGATGATCGCCGGCTTGTAGGGGTTATGGGTTTCCAGCAGCATACGGCAGAAGGCCGCCTTATGCGCGTCGCTACCCGGCTCAATCGTACCGCCGGTCGGAGCCGACCAGTTGCGGAACGCGATATCGGCAGCATCGATGGTCGCTTGATTGCTCGACAAGCAGGACTCCCACGACATTGACCACAGGCGGCGAGCGCCGGCTTGCCTAGGCGAAACGTTGACTTGGCGCAACTGCTCCCGTATACACCGCCCTCCGCCAAAACAAGGCATTTGCCGTCGGAGTTGGTGCCGTGAAGCGCACTTACCAGCCCAGCAGACTAATCCGCAAGCGTCGGCATGGCTTCCGTGCGCGAATGGCGACCACGGGTGGGCGTCGCGTGTTGTCCGCGCGGCGCGCGAAGGGCCGCAAGCGCCTGTCCGCGTAGGCCGTCTGGTCGAGCGCCGGCGGTATCGCGACCAGCGATCGGCCGGTGCGACGGCGGTAAGATGGCGGCCGAGATGACCACGCACCTCGTTCGGCTCAAGTCGCGCAGCGATTTTCTGCGTGTCGCCAGCGAGCGGACGCGGGCCGCGCGGCCGGGGCTTGTCCTGCAAGCCGCGCCTGGACGGGAAGACGGCGGCGGCGCGTTGCGGGTTGGGTTTACCGCGAGCCGACGAGTCGGCAACGCGGTGGCACGAAACCGCGCGAAGCGTCGGCTGCGAGCGGCGGCGGCGGCGGTATTGCCGAAGCGTGGCAAGCCCGGTACGGATTACGTGCTGATCGCGCGCGCCGAGACCGGTACGCGGCCTTATGCCGCGCTGCTCGCCGATCTCGAAGGGGCGCTGCGGCAGCTGTCGCGTCCGCCGCGCAGTAAGGAGGGATGAGATGGCCATCGGCGATGGCTTGGCGACGGTGATCGGTTGGATATTGCGCGGGGCGATCCGCGCCTACCAGCTGCTGATCGCGCCGGTGCTCCCGCCATCGTGCCGTTATTTGCCGAGTTGTTCGAATTACGCCGCAGAGGCGATTACCGTGTACGGGCCGCTGCGGGGCGGCGCGCTCGCGGCCCGTCGCTTGTGCCGCTGCCATCCGTGGGGCGGCAGCGGGTACGATCCAGTGCCAGCGCCAATAGGCGGCAAGACCCAATCATGATGGATCAAAAGAACCTCCTCGTCGCCATCGTGCTGTCGGTCGGGATCCTGTTTGCCTTCCAGTTTCTCTACGAGAAATACCTGCCGCACCCACCGGTGCCGACACCCGCGGCAACTCAAACCACGCCGGCGCACCCGTCGCCGAACGCGGCGTCGGGACCTCCAGCTGAGGCATCGGCGCGCGGTGCCGCGCCCGTTGGGACGGGGGGAGCGGCGACGGCCGAGACCCGGGAGACGGCGCTCGCCAATACGCCCAGGGTCAAGATCAGCACGCCGCGGCTCCACGGGTCGATCAATCTAGTCGGGGGCCGGATAGACGATCTGACGCTTGCCAATTATCACGAGACCATCGACCCCAAGAGCCCCGAGGTTGTGCTGTTGTGGCCGACGGGCACGGAGGACGCCTATTTCGCCGAGTTTGGATGGGTGGCGGGCGCGGCCGATCTCAAGGTGCCAGGGGCGGATACCAAATGGACCGCGAGCGGCGGGCCGCTCGCGCCCGGTAACCCGGTGACGTTGAGCTGGGATAACGGCGCCGGGTTGACCTTTACGCGCAAGATCAGCGTCGACGAGAACTTTATGTTCACGATCGATCAGACGGTAAAAAACACCGGTTCGGCGGATGTCAAGCTGGCGCCCTACAGCCTCATCAGCCGCAGCGGCAATCCGCCGGTGTCGAGCTACTATCTGCTTTATGAAGGGCCGATCGGTTATCTCGACGGCACGGTTCACGACATCAAATACGATTCACTCACGCCGGAAAAGCCGACGGATTTCACCTCGACCGGTGGGTGGCTCGGCTATACCGACAAATACTGGCTGACATCGCTGATCCCGCCGCAAAACGAGGCGATCAAGGCGCAGTTTCGTAAGACTGTCGGCACCGACAAAACCAACCATTATCAGGTCGACTATACCGGTGCGCCCATCAGCGTGCCGGCGGGCGGAACGGCGTCGACCTCGACGCGGTTCTTCGCCGGCGCGAAGGTGCTCAGTATGCTCCAGTCTTACGAGGCGACGGGCATTCCGCTGTTCGACTACTCGATCGATTTCGGTTGGTTCTGGTTTCTGACAAAGCCGATTTTCCTGGTGCTGGTGTTCTTCCACGGGCTTCTCGGCAATTTCGGGCTCGCGATTCTGCTGTTCACCTTCCTCGTCAAGCTCGCCTTCTTCCCGCTCGCCAACAAATCCTACGCGGCGATGAGCAAGATGAAGCTGCTCCAGCCGGAGATGCAGAAAATCCGCGAGAAGTTTCCCGACGACAAGGCCAAGCAGCAGCAGGAAATCATGGCGATGTACAAGCGGGTTGGCGCCAACCCGCTCGCCGGTTGCCTGCCGATTGTGATCCAGATACCGGTGTTTTTCTCGCTCTACAAGGTGCTGTTCGTCACGATCGAAATGCGGCATGCGCCGTTTTTCGGTTGGATTCACGATCTGTCGGCACCCGACCCGACCTCGTTCGCCAATCTGTTTGGGCTCGTCCCATTCACACCGCCGCATTTCCTGATGATTGGCGCCTGGCCGCTGATGATGGGCGTGACGATGTTTCTGCAGCAGAAGCTGAACCCGCAGCCGGTCGATCCGATGCAGGCGCGCATGTTCATGTTTCTGCCGATCGTCTTTACCTACATGCTGTCCTCATTCCCGGCTGGCTTGGTGATTTATTGGAGCTGGAACAACCTCCTCAGCATCGCGCAGCAATGGGCGATCATGCACCGGCGGGGCGCAGCCTGACCGCATCGCCGGAGGATTTGTTTCCGCCCCGCGCGATCGATGCCGACGAGCTGGAGGTCGGGCGGCTGCTGTTCGCCAAGGAATGCCACTTTGTCGCCGGTGCCGGGAATATGGGCGCGCTGCCGCCGGAGGGGTTGCCGGAGGTCGCGTTTATCGGGCGTTCGAATGTCGGCAAGTCGAGCCTTGTCAACGCGCTGACCGGCCGTCGCATGCTGGCGCGCACCTCGCATACGCCCGGACGCACGCAGCAGATCAATTTCTTTGATCTCGGCGGGCGGCTGATGCTGGTCGATCTTCCCGGCTATGGTTACGCGGCGGCCTCGAAAACCGCGGTGCGCGCCTGGACGGCCTTGGTGGAGCATTATCTGACCGGCCGTGCGAGCCTGCGCCGCGCCTGTCTGTTGATCGACGCGCGGCGCGGCATCACTGACACCGATCGTCCGGCCCTGGCGCTGTGCGACGAAGCAGCGCTCAGCTACCAGATCGTGCTCACCAAAATCGATGCCGTAAAACCCACCGAGCTGGCCGAAACCGCCGCGGCTGTCACCGCCGAACTGAAACGCCGCCGCGCGGCGCATCCCGAAATCCACCTGACAAGCGCGGAAAAAAAGCGCGGTGCGGAAGCCCTGCGGGCGACGCTGGCGGGCTTTGCCGCGGTGGCAAACGCTGAAGCCTCACGATAGAGTGCGCCCGCCATGAACGACGCCCCGCTCGCTTCGCCGACCGTTGACCCCGCCCTGCTTGCCAGGGTCCTAGCCGAGGCGGTGCCGCATTGGGTGCGGTACGCCGGCAAGACCGTCGTCGTCAAATATGGCGGGCATGCAATGGGCGCCGGCGGCGAGACGTTTGCCCAGGATGTCGTGCTGCTGCGCCAGTTGGGCATGTTTCCGATCGTCGTGCATGGCGGCGGGCCGCAGATCAACCGTATGCTCGACCGGCTGGGCATCAAGAGCAATTTCGTCAACGGCCTGCGCGTCACCGATGCGGAGACGATGGAAGTGGTGGAGATGGTGCTGGTCGGCACCATCAACAGCCATCTTGTCACCTCGATCAATGCGGCGGGCGGGATCGCCATTGGCCTCACCGGCGGCGATGGCAATTTTCTGCGCGCGCGCAAATCGACGCGCAACGGCGAGCTTGGCTTTGTCGGCGAGCCCGCACGGGTCGACACCGCGGTGCTCGACGGGTTCCGCGCGGCGGGGATGATTCCAGTGGTCGCGCCGGTGGGCGCCGGCGAGCAGGGCGAAAGCTTTAACATCAATGCCGATACCGTCGCCGGTGCCGTGGCCGCCGCGGTGAAAGCGGCGCGTTTTCTGTTGCTGACCGACGTCCCCGGCGTCCTCGATGGTGACAAACAGTTGATTTCCGAACTTTCCGCGGCCGAGGCGCGGCGGTTGATCGCCGACGGCACGATCTCGGGTGGCATGATCCCCAAGGTTGAAACCTGTCTCGATGCGGTCGTCGGCGGCGCCGAAGCCGCGGTGATCCTCGATGGCCGCGTCCCGCACGCGATGCTGCTCGAGCTGTTCACCGCGGGCGCGGGCACGATCATCCGCGGCGGGTAAGATGGCCTATACCCTCCGTCGTGACGGCTGCCCGCTGGGCGAGATCGAGACCTGGGTGTTCGATCTCGACAACACGCTCTACCCCGCGTCGAGCGGCCTGTTCCCCCGGGTGCAGGAGCGGATGAACGACTACATCTGCGGGCTGCTGGGCGTTTCACTGGACGAGGCGAAGGCCTTGCGGGCGAAGTATTTCCGCGAACACGGCACGACAATGCACGGTCTGATGGCGGTGCACCGCATCGACCCGCATGAATTCATGGCCTTTGTGCATGATGTCGATTTGAGCTGCGTGCCGGCGAACCCGGAATTGGTCGCCGCGCTCGGCGGGCTCTCCGGCCGCAAGCTGATCTACACTAACGGCTCGGTGCCGCATGCTGAGAATCTGCTCAAGCATTTGGGCATAAGCGATTATTTCAACGATATTTTCGATATCGTCGCCTCGGAGTTCGCGCCCAAGCCGGCGATGGCGCCACTGCGCGTTTTTGTCGATCGCTTCGGCGTGAAACCGGCCGGTGCCTTGATGGTCGAGGACATGGCGAAAAACCTCGCCCCCGCCGCCGAGATCGGCATGACCACGGCCTGGGTCAAAACCAATGTCGATTGGGCGGCAATCGCATCGGATGCAGATCATATCAATTACGTGGTCGAAGATCTTGCCGGCTTTCTCACCGCGGCGGCCGCGCTGGAGCGAGGGGCCCGCGGATGACTGTGGCCGACACGATGCGCCAAAAGCTGATCGAACGATTCGTCCCGACACGGCTCGACATCGTCGACGATTCGGCGCGGCACGCCGGCCATGTCGGTCATCCCGGGGGCGCGGGGCAGGGCGGCGAGACGCATTTCACCGTGACGCTCGTCTCGGCGGCTTTTGCCGGCATGGGGCGTGTGGCGCGGCAGCGGTTGGTCTACGAAACCCTGGCTGACGAGCTGAAAGGCGGGGTGCACGCGCTGGCGTTGACGACTCTGACGCCCGATGAGGACCGGCGCTGAATTCCGCGGTTCTCTACATGCAATAGTATTATTTGAGTTTGTAGACACTCTCTATAATTGCAAATCTGCCTGTAAGGTATAGAGTTGGGGCATGGCATCGCCTCAACCGTCTCCACGTGATCCTTCTTCGTTGCCCATCCGCAATGTCGTCGTCGCAGGGCACCGCACCAGCGTACGCCTCGAACCCTTGATGTGGGAATCGTTGCGTGACATTGCTCGCCGGCGCGGCGTCGGCATTAATGAACTGGTTACGGAGATCGCTCAAAGGCGCGACGGGCTGGGGCTGACCGCAGCGATCCGCGTCTACATTGTCGAGTTCTATCGCAGCGCGCTTCTCGCCGACCAAACAGCCCCGCGGCAACCGCTGCCCGTCTAAGACCCGTGCGGCCGGATTAGGCGGCCCGCGCCAGAAACGTCCGCAAATCCTCGGCCGTTGCGTCGCGCATCACATAGGCGTCGCCGATACGGCGCGGCAGGATCAGCGTGATCCGACCGTCGCGCACCTTCTTGTCCTTGCCCATATGGGCCAACAACGCGTCGGCTTGCCCGGAAAGGCCGAGCGGACCAAGTTCGGTCGGTAAATCCATCGCCGCGATGTGGCGGCGCACGCGTGTCGCGTCCTGGCCGCTGCAGATGCCAAGCCGTACCGCGAAATCAAAGGCCAGCACCATGCCGAGCGCGACCGCTTCGCCGTGCAGCAGCGCGTCGCCAAACCCCGTCTCGGCTTCGAGCGCGTGCCCGAATGTATGCCCGAAATTGAGCAGGGCCCGCGCGTCGCCGGTCTCGCGCTCGTCTTCCGCCACAATCTCCGCCTTCATGCGGCAGCTGGTGATGACAGCGCGGTTGAGCGCGGCGGGATCGAGCGCGCAGACCTTGCCGCTCTCCGCGTCGAGCCAGTCAAAAAACCGGGCGTCGGCGATGAGGCCGTATTTCACCGTTTCGGCATATCCCGCGAGCAGCTCGCGGCGCGGGAGTGTCGCCAGCGCGCCGCTATCCGCGAGCACCAGCCGCGGCTGGTAGAACGCGCCGAGCAGGTTCTTGCCGGCCGCGGTGTTGATCGCGGTCTTGCCGCCAACCGAGCTGTCGACCTGCGCCAGCAGCGTCGTCGGGATCTGCACGAAGTCGATGCCGCGCAACAGCGTCGCCGCGGCGAAGCCGCAAATGTCACCTACCACGCCGCCCCCGAGCGCCACCAACATGGTGCCGCGTTCGATATTGCAGGCGAGAACGTCATCGACCAATCGGCCGAAATGGGTGAGGTCCTTGGTGCCTTCGCCTGGCGGCAGGACGATGGCGTGATGCGCGATACCAGCGGCGTCGAGGCTGGCGAGGAGAGACGGCAAATGCGCGCTGGCGACGATCGCGTCGGTAACGACCACTGCCTGCCTGCGCCGCATCAGCGGCAGGATGTGCGCGCCCGCATTGGCGATGAGACCCGGGCCGACGAGAATGTCGTAGCCGCGATCGTCGAGTTCGACGCGCAGCGTTTCGATCGTGCTGGTCAATCGTGAACCTCTTCGAGCGGCGGCAGTGCGGTCCGCGTACAACACGCCAGCGCGGAGATGACCCGGCTGACCGTCGCGTCCGGCGGGCCTTCGCCGCTATCGACGGTCACGTCGGCTTCGGCATAGATCGGATAGCGCCGGTCGATCAGCTCGGCGAGCACGCCGCGCGGGTCGGGTGTCTTCAACAGCGGCCGGTTGGTGCGTCGCGAGACGCGCGCGAACAGCACGTCGAGCCCAGCGCGCAGCCACACCGACACACCGCGCGCAGTAATGATTCGCCGCGTCGCAGGGTCCATGAACGCGCCCCCGCCGGTTGCCAGCACATGCACTGGCCCCTGCAATAGGCGCGCAATGACCCGGCGTTCACCATCGCGAAACACCGCCTCGCCGCGATTGGCAAAAATCTCTTCAATGGTCTCGCCGGCGGCGGATTCGATCTCGTCGTCCGAATCGAAGAACGGCAGATTGAGCCGGGAGGCGAGTCGGCGGCCGATCTTGGTTTTGCCGGCGCCCATCAGCCCGACGAGGACAATCGAGCGGCCGGGCTGCAAATGATCCGTGGCCGCGCGGCGCGCCGGTCTGGCCTCGATTTGCCCATCCATCTCGCGCCGCCCTTTGTCGCGCCCGTCGATTCCTTGCGTCGCGCCTGTTCCGTGACGCGCTGACACAGGGTACTAAACTATTTTCCGCTGGTGTGCCGAATCCGAAATTTGCCGTGCCTCGGCTCAGGTTCAACGCGAATTCGGCTTCGAAGCCACGTTACGGTGGAAACGGTTCAGCGCCGGGGGGCGGCGGCGAACGCGGGTTGATGCATGACAAAAGTGACTGTGGTGTTTGTTATGGTCGTGTTGCTGGTGGTGGCGGGCGGCGCATTTTTCCTCGCCTATTGGCATTTCGACGTGCCGCGCACCGAGGTCTCGAAGGTTCTGCCGGATGCGCGCTTCCCGAAATGACCAGCTCGCGGCGGTCTCGGTGTCGCCGCGGTTGGAAGCCTTTCTCGAAATGCTGGCGGCCGAACGCGGCGCGGCGCGGTTGACCTTGGCCGCCTATCGCAATGACCTTGCCGATCTCGCCGGCTTTCTCGCGCTGCGCGGGGTCGCGTTGGAGGATGGGGATGCCGGCGCGCTGCACGATTATTTGACGGCAGCGGGAACGCGCCGCTTGGCGCCGCGAAGTTTGGCCCGACGCCTCTCGGCGATGCGTCAATTTTACCGCTTTCTGCTGACCGATGGGGTGCGCGGCGACGATCCGACCAGCGGCCTTGATACGCCGCGGCTGGGGCGGCCGTTGCCGAAGATGCTGACCGAGGAGGAAGTGGCGCGGCTGATCGCCACCGCTGCCGCCTGGCCGGAAGAGGAGGGGGTGCGCCTGCGCTGCCTGCTCGAACTGCTCTATGCGACCGGGCTGCGGGTTTCCGAGTTGGTGACTTTGCCTTTGGCGGCGGCGCAGCGCGACCCGCGCTTTATGCTGGTCCGAGGCAAGGGCGGCAAGGAGCGGGTCGTACCGCTGAGCGCGCCGTCACGAACGGCGATCGCCGAATATCTCGCGGTCCGCAAATCATTTCTGCCGGAGGGTGGCGCGTCGCGCTTTCTGTTCCCCTCACGAGGCCGCGAAGGACACCTGACGCGCCAGCGCTGCGGTCAGCTTCTCAAGGAACTGGCGCTCGGTGCCAATCTCGACCCCGCGCGGCTGTCGCCGCACGTACTGCGCCATGCTTTTGCCACCCACCTGCTGGATCACGGTGCCGATCTGCGCAGCGTCCAACAGATGCTGGGTCACGCCGATATCGCGACGACGCAGATCTATACCCATGTTCAGAGCGACCGGCTGCGCCGGCTGGTTGAGACCGCGCACCCGCTGGCGCGGCGCAAGTAATGGTTTCCCGGATGCCGCATTTTCTCGGTTTCGAACGCCCGATCGCCGAACTCGAAGGCAAGATCGAGGAATTGCGCCATCTGTCGAGCGAAAACGGGCTCAACATCGCCGACGAGGTGGGACGGCTCGCCGGCCAGGCCGATCGGCTGTTGCGGCAGACCTACGCGAAACTGACACCGTGGCAAAAGGTGCTGGTCGCGCGCCATCCCGAGCGGCCGCATTGCCACGACTATCTCGCCGGATTGGTCGAGGATTTTGTGCCGCTCGCCGGTGACCGGCATTTTGGCGAGGACGCGGCGATTGTCGGCGGGCTGGCGCGCTTTCGTGGCCGCAGCGTCGTCGTACTTGGCACCGAAAAAGGCGCCGACACCGAGGCGCGGGTCAAACATAATTTCGGCATGGCGCGGCCGGAGGGCTATCGCAAGGCCCGCCGGCTGATGCGCCTCGCCGAGCATTTCCAGCTGCCGCTGTTGACCTTTGTCGACACCGCCGGCGCCTACCCGGGGATTGACGCCGAGGCACGCGGCCAGAGCGAGGCGATCGCCCGCGCAATCGAGACCTGTCTCGACATCCGTGTGCCGGTGATCGCGACGGTGATCGGCGAAGGCGGTTCAGGTGGGGCGATCGCGCTGGCTGCCGGGAATGCGGTGTTGATGCTGGAATACGCGGTCTATTCGGTCATCTCGCCCGAGGGGTGCGCCTCAATCCTGTGGCGCGACGGCAACAACGCCCAGGAGGCCGCCGAGGCGCTGCGCCTGACCGCACAGGAGATGCTGCGTCTCGGCGTGATCGACCGCATCGTGCCCGAACCGCTGGGCGGCGCGCATCGTGCACCGCAAGAAGCGATCGGGCAGCTGGGCGAAGCCATCGACGGAGTGTTGCACAAATACACAACCGTCGACGGCGATATCCTGCGCCGCCAAAGACGGGAGAAATTCTTGGCAATGGGGTCAATTACGCCTCAATAGTAGAATAAATGCCGCACATATTAGAGGTGACGTTCAACTAAGGTTAGGGATTGCCCGGCTATCACCGCTTGGAATTGGGTCAGAGCGCGGTGATGAAAAAGCTGCACAACGCCGTCATGGCGTTTTTTCGCTCGCCGGAGGGTAATGGGTGGATCGGCATCCTCCTGTTTTCGGCGGCTCTCGCCTTTGTCGCGGCTTATGGCTTTTATCAGGTTAGCGTGCGCTCGTTTGTTGCCAATAAAAGCGACGAAAAGACGACGGCGATGCAACTCGTCGACGCCTTCGTCACCACCTATTCCGACATTCGTAACCAGATGGGCGCTGCCGACGCGCCGGTTCCAGCGACATTCCGGGCGCATTCGATCACGCTGTTCAACCAATTGCGCACCGACGAGGATGTGCTGCGCCTGCGCTGGATCGGGCGCGAGGGGAAGGCGATCGCGACGCCGCCGGCAGACCCTGAAATGGCGCGGATTATCGAATCCTTTGTCGGCACGACTGATCCATCGCCGGCGGCACAATTCCTGACGGTGAATGGTGAGCCGATCTTCCGGACCGTCTATCCGTCGATCGCCCACGAGCAGAGTTGCGTCGATTGCCACAACGCGATTCAGCCGGGCGCCGGATGGAAAGTCGGCGACGTCATGGGCGCCTTTGTCATCGACGCACCAGCCAGCAGCTTTTTCGCGACCCTCAGATGGGAGTGCCTTGGCATCGCCGCGGTGGTGTTTGGGCTCATCGGTGGCGTCGGGTTGTGGATGTCGGTGGAGTATTACCGCGGCATCCGCGCGCGTGAGGATGCCAAGGAGCAAGCGGAAACCGCGAACCGCGCGAAGTCCGATTTTCTCGCCAATATGAGCCACGAGTTGCGGACGCCGCTCAACGCGATCATCGGCTTTTCCGAGATGATGCATAACGAGGTTCTGGGCGCGGTCGGCAACCCGCAATACCGCACCTATGTTGGCGATATTCATGCCAGCGGAACGCATCTGCTGCAGATCATCAATGACATCCTCGACTTGTCAAAAGCCGAGGCCGGCAAGCTGACCCTCGACGAGGGGATTTTTGATGTGCGCGACGCGGTGCGTTCGGTGGCGCAGTTGACCAGTGTGCGCGCCAAGGAAGGCGGGCTGGATCTGACGATCGACATTCCGGACGACATTCCGCTCCTGCGCGGCGATGAGCGCAAGACGATGCAGATCGTCCTCAACCTTGTCACCAACGCGATCAAATTCAGCCCCGATGGCGGGACCATAAGGATCGTTTGCCGCGCCGACCCGCAGGAGGGGTTGTCGATCGCGGTCGTCGATACCGGCATCGGCATTGCCAAGGATGATCTCGGCCGCGTGCTCGAGGCCTTTGAGCAGGTCGATTCCTCGCTCAGCCGCAAGCAGCAGGGCACCGGACTGGGTCTGCCCTTGGTGAGGGCAATGATGGAATTGCATGGCGGCCGGTTTGTGCTCAGCAGCACGATCAGCATCGGCACTGAGGCGAAGATCGTCTTCCCGCGCGAGCGGCTGGTAGACCCGGCCACTCCCATCGGCATCGCCGCTTAGATTGCGGACGGCATAGCGCCGGTCTCGCGCAATCGCCTAACATCCCCCGCAACGACGGGGGAAACATGCCGTTCCGTATCGAAGAAGCGACGATCGACGATCTGCACCGAGCCATTAGGGCCGGCGAGACCACCTGCGTCTCGGTCGTCGAACAGTATCTCGCGCGGGTACGCGCCTATAACGGGGTCGCCAGCCGGCTGGTGACCGCCGACGGGGCTATCGTCGCCGAGGCCTCCGGGACGGTGAGGGCGGGTGCGCCGCTGCGTTTTCCGACCGAGAGCGTGGCCGCCGCGGCGATCTACCCCGATCTCGACCGATACCGCGGCCCGCCGCTCGAATTCGGCCGTATGGAGGCGACCGCATCCGATCCGTCGGTGCAGCAGCAATATGGCATGATCGCCGGCGTCCCCAACGCCGGACAGCTCAACGCGCTGGCGACCCTCAATATCCGGGGCGAGCGCTCGGTGACTTGCAAGGGCGAGTTCGACCGCCATCCGTCGCTCGGTCCGCTGCCGCTGGGCGCGCCGCCTATTTGCGAGGTGTTCCGCCACTATCCAGACGCGTTGGAACGCGCGGCCGAGCTGGATGCACAGTACGGCAGCAACCCGCCGCTCGACGAGATGCCGATGTACGGCGTCGTGTTTTCGTTCAAGGACCCGTTCGACACCAAGGACATGCGCACGGCCGCGGGTGGCGATGCGGCGTATGACATCGATTTCCCGGCGCGAGACCACATCCTGGTCGAACAGCTGCGCGACAAGGGCGCCATCATCTTCGCCAAGGCTGTGTGCACCGAATATAACGGCCGCGCCGGCAACCCCGGCGGTCGCCACACTCCCGGGAAGGTGCTGCCCTCGGTGCTCGGCTATCAGCGCAGCACATGGGGCGGCAACCCGTCCAACCCCTATGACACGACGCGCGCCGCCTCGCTCGGCTCAAGCTCCGGTTCCGGTGTTTCGGTCAGCGCCAATTTCGTCATGGCAAGCCTTGGTGAGGAAACGCGCGCCTCGTGCCGCGGTCCGGCCAACCACAACGCCGTGGCGCTGATCCTCCCGCACAAGGCGATGCTCGGTTTTGACGGCGGGGCGATCGGCGCCGACATTTACTGCGACCGCACCGGCATTCTCGCGCGCACGCTCGGCGATTGCGCCAAGGTGCTCGACGCGCTGACCGATAGCGGCACGCGCTTCTACGACCCGCGCGACGTGTACACGACCGTACCGCGATCGTCGCTGCTCGCCGGCGGCTACGCGCGGCACGCGATGGCGCCGGCCTCGCTCAAGGGGCTGCGCATCGGCATCGTGCGCGAATCGACGCGCCTACGCCCAGGCGACAAGGCGGCGGAGCCGATCTCCCGCGCCGCCGCCGCCGAGATCAAGGCGGTGCTGGGCGAGCGGCTCGGTGCAACGCTGGTCGAGTCCGGGGACCCCGATTGGCCGCGTGACCCCGATATCGAACAGATGAAGCCAGATTTCCGCGAAGGGCTGGCGCGATTGGTGCCGGTGTTTATGCCCGACATCCTGTTCCGCCTTGGCCGCGACGGCACGCCGCTGTTCAAGGAATTTGCCGCCGCCATCCGCCGCACCGAGTTCGCGCCCGGCAAGTTCTTTGGCGACGGCGACATGGCGCCGATCGATTATTGCGTCGCGCTCGCCGAAGGCCGTGTCACGCCGCCCCGCAACCTGGATATTTCGACGATCCAGGACCAGGAGCTGGCGATGAGCTTCCGGTTTCACATCCCGCAATATCTGTCGCGCCGCGCGGCTGATTGGGCCGCGCGCGGCTTCCACGAAGGACTGGACGATTTCGCCAAGCTCAATGCCCGCTCGAAATTCTGGGGTGATGACGGCCGCGCCGCGTTCAGGAATTGGGAAGAGGTCGCCGACCCGCGCAACCCTCTCGGTGGGCGCCAAGGGGTCGACGAACGGATCATGCTGCGCGAACTGCTGCGCCGGCTCGACATGCTGGTGATGCTGGAAAATCGGCTCGACGCGCTCGTGCGGCTTCATACACCGCTGCCGCCGGCAATCATCGGCGGCGCGCACGACCCGCAAGGCGGTGGCAACAATCTACGCCCCGAGACGATGTACGGTCCCAACGCCGGCTTGACCGAAATGCTGGTTCCGGCGGGTTATGTGACCGAGGTTTACGACCCGGTCTTCAAGTTGAGCGATGACGGCATGCGCTACGTCACCGCGCCGGCTGAGCATGTGACAAATCTGCCGGAGCCCGGTTTGCCGTTTTCGTTGGTGTTCCGCGCCGAACCCGGCCGCGAAGACGTGGTGCTCAAGATCGCCTCCGCCTACGAAGCTGCCTCGCGCCGCCGCATTCCCCCACCCGCATTCCCGCCGCTCTGAAAGGAACCTGCAGATGCCGTACATCCGCCCGACAGTTTCCGCGCCGCCGCCGATCAACCCACTGCTGACCCTGACGCCGCCGGTCGCGCCGCTGATCCCGCCCGTGCATGTCGTCGATCTGATGACCGTCGCGGGCTCGACGGCATTTGGCGCGACGTGGCGCTGCAAGGAAGCAAAGATCATCGACGTGCCAGCGCTCAGCGATTCGCGCTCGGAATACAAGGCCACCTACGATGTCGATCCGCACGCCGAGGTCGTCGGGTTTGACGACTCGGGTTGGGAGATCGTTGACCCGACCGATCTCGGCGGACGGCGCGGCGGCGGCCTGCTGTCGTTTGTCTGGTATCGCGCGACCCTGACGATCCCGCCCGAGGCGCTCGGCTTTGCGACTGCCGGCGCCAAGGCGGTGCTGCGGGTCAATGTCGACGACTATGCCGAGGTTTGGGTCAACGGCCTGCTGCCGCGGGCCGCGGGAAGGCCGAGCGCCGCCTGCATCCAGGGCTTCAACATGCCCAACCGCTTGGTGCTCGGCGATAATATCGTGCAGCCCGGCGAGAAATTCGAGGTCGCGGTGTTTGCGATCAACGGTCCGCTCTCGGCCGGCCCGGCCAATTTCCTGTGGTTCCGCGAGGCCAAGATCGAGTTCTTCAAGTAGCAACTCATTCGATTTCCCCGCGCAAGCGGGGATCCAGGATGACGATATCACGCTCGAAATGCGTCCTTGCGTTTACATCCTTGCAAGTCGTCGCAACGGAACTCTCTACGTCGGTGTCACCAGCGATCTTGCCCGCCGTGTCGAGCAGCATCGAACGGGTGCGGTATCGAATTTCACGCGGAAATACGGCGTCTACACGCTCGTCTATGCCGAGTTTCATGACACGATGGACGGCGCACTGTTGCGCGAGAGGCAGATCAAGAAGTGGCGTAGAGCTTGGAAATTGCAGTTGATTGAACGAGATAACCCGCAGTGGCGCGATCTTATGGAATCATACGCGCTGTGATTTGTTGCCCCTGGGTCCCCGCTTGCGCGGGGAAAACGAACAGGAGTTTCTAGGTGGCCCTGCAAATAGAGCAGCTGGCGCGGTTTGTTGCCGAGACGCGGCCCGCGGATATTTCCGAAGCGTTGCGCGAACACGCCAAGATCACGCTTCTTGATACGCTGGGGGTGATCCTCGCGGGTTCGGAGCGGCCCGAGGTCGCGGCGCTGCGCGGGCGGCTCGGCGGCGGGTCCGGCGCCACGGTCTACGCGCGTGGCTGGCCGGTGAGCGACTCTCGCACCGCGGCACTGCTCAACGGCATTGCCGGCCGGGCGATCGAGTTGTGCGAAGGGCTCCGGCTCGTCTCCGGCCAGGCGGCGATGCAGGTGCTGCCCGGCGTGCTCGCGGTCGCCGAGGAGGTGGAGTGCTCGGGCGGCGAGATTCTCGCCGCGTTCATTCTCGGCTACGAGGTCGCCGGCCGGCTGGCGCATGGTTTTACGCCGCGCCCGCTGGCGCATCAGAACGGCCAGGTGTCGCTGATCGCCGCCGCGGCGGCGGGTGCGCGGCTCAAGGGGCTGGACGCAGCCGGAATAAGCTTGGCGATGCGCATCGCCGTGACCCTGGTGTTGACGCCGAGCTATACCAACGCCGTGGCCGGTGCGACCGCGCTTAATGTCGCCGGCGGGATGAGCGGGTTCGCTGCGGCACTTGCGCCGGAACTCGCCCGCGCCGGTTTTACGGCGCAGCCGGACGCGGTCGAGGAAGGACTCGGGCAACTCGTCGGTGGCGGGTTCGATCCGACACACGTGGCCGACGGGCTGGGCGAGGCATGGCAGATCACACGGAATTATTTCCGCCTCTATGCCTGCTGCAATCCGATCCATCCGGCGCTTGATTGTCTTGCGGCGGCGCTCGCCGAACTGGAACCGCGGCCGGAGAATATCGCTCGCATCGAGATCGCGACTTATCGCTTCGCGTCGGTGATGCGCAACCCCGACCCGCCGAATTATTTCGCCTCGAAATATTCGCTGCCGCATGCCGCCGCGGTGATGGCGGTGCGCGGCGCCGCCGGCTATGCCGATCTCGACGACAGCGCGCTGGCGGACCCGATTATCGCCGCGCTGCGCCACAAGGTGCATGTCGTCGAGGACCAAGCGATGAGCACGCTCACGCCAAAGCTGCGGCCGGCGCGGGTGACTGTGACCCTTGCCGATGGGCGTCGTGCCACGGCGGCGCGCGACAGCCATCGCGGCGATTTCTCCGAGCCGTTCAGTGAGACCGAACTGCGCGGCAAATTCCGTGAGCTGGCTGGCGTGGTGCTGCTGCCGCAAGGCGCCGCCGCGGTCGAGCGCGCGGTCGACGATGTCGAAGAATGGCCGAACATCGAGGATTTGACCGGGCTGATGCGCCGTTATGGGAGGGGATGAACATGCAATCGATCGTCGGAACGTGGCGGCTGGTGAGGGCCGAAGCGCATGATGTGAACGGCAAGGCGCTGCCGGCGCCCTATGGCGGCAAGGGAATGGGCCGTGTGACGTTCAACGCCGAAGGGCGCATGGCGGCGGTGGTCGTCGATGGCCGGCCTGAGCTGCCTGCCGGCATAGGGCGGGACTATTCATCCTACTGCGGCAACTACAGCTTCACCGGGACGCGGCTGGTGACCCGCGTTGATGCCGCGTCAGACCCGGCGCGGCTCGGTTCCGATCAGGTCCGCGAGGTCAGTTTTGACGGTGACCTCATGGTGCTGCGCCCGCCGCCCCGGGCCGGCGGCAAGTACCGCGTGCTGACCTGGGAGCGCCTATCGGAGCGGTAGTCGGCAGAGAAACGCCGCGCCTCTGCCGGTCGCTGCGTTTCAATGGCGGTTGGCGCTCACGGGTGCATGATCGTGGCAGGGCAGGAGACTTGTGACGCCGTGATGCCACCAGGAGCCAACCATTTTCATAACCGGCGGCAGATGGACGTGGTGCTGTGAGGCAGTCTCTTGCAAAGGAGAAACCATGCCGGCTTGCAGCAAGGCATCTCTTGCGTCGGCATCTTCGATCCAGCGGGTCAGGTTGGAGTGCGTCATCGTCAGGCCCTCCGTATTCGCTGCCACGGAAATAGGTCGGATCCGATACCCGCTGGGTGATGCACGTCACACACTGTCAACTTTTTTTAACCACAAGTGTCGGGCGTGCGCAGTCGCGTTTGTCGCCAGAAGCGTACCCGCACCCGGCCTCTGCTACTCTCCCGCCATCGCCTGGCGCGGGGCGCCAAACGCCGGAACCGGCGCAAGGCCGAAATGGTCGCGCAGGGTTTTGCCCTCGTAATTCTGGCGGAAGAGACCGCGGCGCTGCAGTTCGGGCACCACGAGATCGACAAAATCGGCAAACGCGCCGGGGAAATAGGCTGGGAGGATGTTGTAGCCGTCCGCCGCCTTCTCGACGAACCATTCTTCGAGGATGTCGGCGATCTTGGTCGGCGTGCCGGTGATGACCCAATGGCCGCGCGCGGCTGCGGTGAGGTTGTAGAGATCGCGCAGGCTCATCCCTTCGCGCCGCGCCATCTCGTAGAGCACGTAATGGAAGGTGCGCCCGCCTTCGCTGGGCGGCGGTGGTGGAACCGGCCCGTCGAGATCGTGTCCGGTGATGTCGTAGCCGATGCGGCTGGCAACGAGTGTGATGGCGTTGGTCGGGTTGATCCAGCTTTGCAGCTTGGCGAGCTTGGCGCGCGCCTCTTCCTCGGTGGCGCCGATAATCGGCATGACCCCGGGCAGTACGGCGAGCTCTTCGGGGGCGCGGCCGTATTTCGCCATGCGGCCCTTGAGGTCGGCATAGGCAGCTTTCGCCGGCCCCAGCTCCTGCACCACCGAGAACACGACATCGGCGGTGCGCGCCGCCAGTTCGAGGCCGCTTGGTGAGCCGCCAGCCTGGATAATCACCGGGTGGCCTTGCGGCGAGCGTGCCATGTTCACCGGACCGCGAACCTGAAAGAAACGTCCCTTATGGTTCAGCGGGCGGATTTTTTCGGCATCGAAATACTGGCCGGTCGCCTTGTCGGCGATGACGGCTTCGTCTTCCCAGCAATCCCACAGCCCGCGAACGACATCGACAAATTCCTGGGCACGGGCGTAACGCGACTCATGGTCGAAATGTTCATCCCGGCTGAAATTCTGCGCGGCCTTGATGTTCGAGGTGGTGACGACGTTCCACGCCGCGCGTCCGCCCGAGAGATGGTCGATCGACCCGAAAACGCGGGCGACATTGTAGGGGTCGGTAAAGCTCGTCGAGATCGTGGCGCCAAGCCCGATATGGCTGGTGCACATACTGAGCGCGGTTATCAGCGTCGTCGGCTCGAAACGGCAGGCAAAGGACGGATGGTCGGTAGGGTCCATCCACATCGAATCTGAGATGAACAGCAAGTCGAACTTTCCGCGCTCGGCAATGCGCGCGATCTCCTGCATCACCGGCAGTTGGATGTGGCTGGTGGCCGCGTCCTCATAGCGCCAGCCGGCTTGGTGGTTGCCTGTGCCCAGCACAAACACACCCATGTGCATTTGCCGTTTGGTTGCGCTCATCTAGCCCCGCCTTCCCGCCTGAATTTGCTGCGCTGCGTCATTGTAGATCGCGCCCTTCGCGGATTGAACCGCTATTCCCGCATAGTGGCTGGTGCGAAGCCTTATCCCGCGGCGTCGCGGGCGGCGAGACAGAAGCGCTCCCGCCACAGTAAGCGGCCCCTGCTCTAAACAGAATCACAAGCTGCTCTTAAGCCAAAATCACGCCCGCCCAAAAGTCATTCCCCAGTCGCTGCGGTAAGCCCTTTCTCGCTTGACGATTGGGAGGTTGGCGATGAACGACGATCCTCTTTCCGCGCTGCTGTCGGCTTGGCGGATCAGCTTGATCGCGAGCGCGGTGCTGTTTGCGGCCCTGGCGATTTCATCGATTTGGAACACGCCGCTCTATTTCGCCGCGGTGAACGAAGCCCTCACCATGGATCATTTTTAGGCAAAGGAGCCCTGCGCATGCGCGCCTCAATGCCCAATTTCCCCTGCGATTTCGAAATCCCCGACGAGTGGTGGATCGCCGCCGGTATGCGGGAATTCGCGCCGGATCGTCCCTCTTACCTTTCGACGGCCGGTGCTCGGCTGGTAGCGCTGCGCGAGATCGAGCCACCGCATTGCGACCATGTGAGGGATTGGTGCGGTTTCGATCGCAACCGGATGCTGCGTATTCTCGACGGCATGAGGACCGGGGCCGAAATGCGTCCGGTGCCGCTGCTCGAATTGCTGGTTGACGACGTGCCGACAGGAAAAGGCTACACTTACCGGGCGCTCGACGGTTACCACCGTTTTTACGCGTCGATCGCCGTGGGGTATCAGTTTCTTCCGGCATCGGTCATCCGCTGAGGCCTGCTGGCGCGCAACTTGCCGTATGGGCGCGCCGCTCCCCATATGCTTGGCACGCTTGCATGGGTAACCTCAGGGACCCTTCTGCCAAGGAGCGGCGAACGACATGGCACAACGGCAATTGCGCCTCGGCGCGTTTATGCGCCCGGTCGGCATCCATACCGGCTGGTGGCGCTATCCCGGCGCCTATCCCGACGCAAACTTCAACCTGCAGCACCTGATCCGCTTCGCGCAAAAGCTGGAAGAGGGGAAGTTCGACGCGTGGTTTATGGCCGACCATCTAGCGGTGCTCAACATGCCGATGGCGGCGCTGAAGCGCAGCGCGACGGTCACGTCGTTCGACCCGCTGACCCTGCTGCCTGCGCTGGCGATGTTCACCCAGCATCTCGGCCTCATCGCCACCGCGTCGACGACGTTCGAGCCGGCCTACATGATCGCCCGGCGCTTTGCGTCGCTCGACCATATCAGCGGCGGCCGGGCGGGATGGAACCTGGTCACCACCTCCAACCCCGACGCCGCGCTCAATTTCGGCATGACCGAGCATATGGAGCATGGCGAGCGCTATCGTCGTGCCCGCGAGTTCTACAATGTCGTGACCGGGTTGTGGGATTCATGGGCCGAGGATGCCTTTGTCCGCGATGTCGACGAGGGGCTTTATTTCGACCCAGCGCGAATGCATGTGCTCGACCATAAGGGCGAATTCCTGTCCGTGCGCGGGCCGCTCAACATCGCGCGGCCGATCCAGGGCTGGCCGGTCATCGTCCAGGCCGGCGCGTCGGATGCCGGGCGACAGCTCGCTGGCGAAACGGCGGAAATGGTTTTCGCCAGCGGCGGCAGCTTCAAGGACGCCCAGGCGCTCTACGCCGACATCAAAGGGCGCGGCAAAGCGATCGGCCGCGACCCCGACCACATCAAGATATTGCCGGGCTGCCTGGTGGTGGTCGGCGACACCGAGGAAGAGGCGAAGGCCAAGCGCGCGCGGCTCGACAGCGGCGTGCACCCTGACAGCGGCATCGCCTCGCTGTCGATCGCGCTCGGACACGACGCGTCCCAATTCGACCTCGACGCGCCGCTCCCCGACATCCCCGAGAGTAACGCCTCGAAAAGCGGCCGCGACCGGGTCATCGCGCGAGCCCGGCGCGACAACCTGACAGTCCGCCAGTTGGCGCAGATCGCCGGCTCCTATGGCGGACTGGCAATGGTCGGCACGCCGGCGCAGATCGCCGACCAGATGGAGGAATGGCTTTACGGCAACGCCTGCGACGGGTTCAACATCATGTTCCCGTGGGTCCCCGGCGGGCTCGACGAGTTCGTCGACCGCGTCGTGCCTGAACTGCAACGCCGCGGCCTCTTCCGCCGCGAATACGAGGGCAAGACGCTGCGCGAAAACCTCGGCCTGCCGCGGCCGGAGAACCGGTTTTTCCCGAAACAGCAGACGCCGTTGGCAGCCGAAGGTTAAGCTAAGCTGCGGTGACTGGGGAATTCCCTTACGCCGCGCGAACTCTGCCGACCGACCCGGGCGATGCCCTGGCGGGAAAGTATCTTTCGCGGCAACGGGAAGCGAGCCTTCCGAGGCTGCAGAACCGGCTCGCAACGGTCCTTAGCCGTCGCTGATCGTTACGCCGGCCAACCGCTCGAACACCTTGATAATGGCCGAGCCGTCTTCTTTGTTCAGCCCGGCAGCGCGCCCCATCTGGTAGACCTGCTGGCTCAAATTGGCCATCAGCAGCGGCACCCCCAGAGCCTTGGCGTAGCCGGTCTCCAATTCCTGATCCTTGTAGGAAATATCGATCGTGCCGCCCGGCGTGAAGTTGCGCGCGAGCATGCGCGGCACCCGGTTTTGAAACTGAACGCTATTACCCGTGCTGACGCTGACCACTTCGAAGATCTTTTTCGGGTCGAGCCCCGCTTTTTTGCCGAACACCAGCGCCTCAGCGATTGCAACCGTCGTGATCTGGCCCAGCATGTTGTTGATCAGCTTCATCGCGAGACCATGGCCGAGGTCTCCGACATGGAACACGTTCTTGCCCATCGCTCGGAAAAGATCTTCGCTTGCCGCGAAGGTCTCGGCTGGACCACCGACGATCACCGACAGCGTACCCGCCGCCGCGCCGTGTGTGCCGCCGCTCACCGGCGCGTCAAGCATCGTCACGCCTTTTTGCGCAAGCCGATCGGAAATGCGACGCGCGGCAAGGGGATCAATCGTGCTCATGCACAATACGATGTCGCCCTGCTTCGCCGCTTGAGCGATGCCCGCCTCGCCGAGAATAACCGTCTCCGCCTGCGTGGTTGTCTCGACCATGCAGATCGTACGGTGGCATCTGGCCGCCACGGCTTCGGCGGAGGCTTCGACCGTCGCACCGACCGCGATCAAAGGGTCCAACCGTGCTTGGTTGATGTCGTGCACCACCAGCTCGAACCCGGCCTTCACGAGGTTGAGCGCCATCGGCCCGCCCATGTTGCCGAGCCCGATAAATCCTATGCTACCCGTCATCGGCTTCCTCCCACCCAATATTTAGGGTCATCGTAACATTAGCCCGCCAAGGGAAAACCTCGCCTTGTGCGGAGCGGCCGGCTAGCCAGCCCTGCTGTGGGGGACGCGCAGGTGTGAGACGATCAAAGTGGGTGTGAAGAGAGATTCTTGCCGCTGAGGCGGGTAGCCTCTCGGTTCGACGACGGGACCTTCTGCGGGGCGAATCATAACGCCGCGGAGGCGCTGTTAACAGGCCGTTGGCGACCCGTACCCACGCCGTCAAAGCTCCGCATTTCAGCATGGCAGCACGATTTATCGCCGACCGTAGCGCCTACCGGGTATGCAACACTCGATTTGCCGTTGCTCAAATCGCCCAAGACGGCAACCTTGGCACCGACCTCGTCGGCAATCCTGGTGAATTGTCGGATAAGACCGTGTTGGGGAAAGGCCTAGTCGATGGAACTCGGTATTTATCATGAGTTTCCTATGTTGCCCGGCCGCAGCCAAGCCGAATGCTTCGCCGCCGGGTTCGATATCGTCGACGCTGGCGAGGCGTACGGCCTGGACGTGATGTGGCTCGCGGAAATCCATTTTGACAAGCCACGCTCCCTCGCCGCCAGCCCGCTGATCCTTGGTACGGCGATCGCGGCTCGCACGGAGAGGATAAAGATCGGGACCAGTGTGCAAGTGCTTCCGCTGGCAAACCCGCTTCGCATCGCCGAGGAAGCGGCGGCCTTGGACCACATTTCCCGGGGGCGACTGATCTTTGGCGTCGGACGAAGCGGCGTCGTGAAGACTTACGAGTCGCTGAACATCGCGTATTCCGAAAGCAAGGAGCGCGAGGTTGAGTGCCTCGAGATCATCCAGCGCGCCTGGCAGGAAGATAATTTCTCGTACAAGGGCAAATTTTACGACATCAAAGATGTCACGGTCGTACCGCAGCCGCTGCAGCGACCGACGCCGGAAATCCGCCTCGCGGCGGCGAGCATCGAGACGTTCCCCGCGGCCGGCAAGGCCGGGCAAGGCCTGTCCCTCTCTGTGCGGCACGAAGATGTGCGGATGTTCAAACAGCACATCGATGTCTACCGCAAAGCTTGGACTGACGCTGGACATGCCGGTGAGGCACCGGTCTATCTCCGCTGCCCCGGTTTTGTCGCCAAAACCGATGCGGCGGCCCAGGAAGCCTACGGGCCGACTCTGATGCGGCATTTCCAGAACCAGAGCCGCCTGCTCGCCGATTCCGCTCGGCGGCAAAACACACCGTCCGACCACGCGCGCTGGCAAACCTCGCGGCGTCTGACTGAGATCACGCTCGAGGAAACGTTGCGCGGTTCGGTTTTCATTGGCTCACCCGATACGGTGGTGGCGAAGCTGAAAGACCTGCAACGCGATATCGGGCTGTCGGGCGTGCAGCTGGAAACGAATTGCGCGGGCATGGCCGATCATGCGGCCGAGCGAGAGGCGATCCGGTTATTGGCGCAGGAGGTCAAGTCGGCGTTTCGTTGAACGGCCGCAGCTGAACGGTTTCCATCAACCAGAAAGATCGAGTTGGCACCAGGATAGCGGGATCGGCATCAGCGTCGATCGCGTCTCGGCCGGCGAACCAGAAGCGCGGCATCGACCGTAACCGACGCGGGCCGCTAAACAACATAGTGATTATCGGCAGGTTCCGACGCACAAAATTGCAGCGCCCATCAGTTCAACGATAAGCCGACCTTTCTCCGCGCCGTCGGAGAGCCAGCGGAGGCAGTGGCCCCGGCCATTTGCTAGGCGCGTGGTGGACCAAATACTTTCCTCATGGCCGTAATGCCTTAGCCGACGGGCATTTGGGGCGGCCAAAGCGAGCTGCTCGCGTCGCCGTCACCTCGCCGCGGCAAACGCTGGTTCAATCGCCGTGTCGAGCACCGCCAATGTCGTATTCGGCATTTGCTTGTCTTGCTAGATCGAGGCTGAGCTACCCTGTCCATAATATTAAGCCGGTGGCTTGATGCCGCCGCGAATGCTGGCGCGGGTCGCAGCGAAAGGGAGCATGTTATGCCGGATACACACGCCGTGACCGAACGCCCGGGCCAGGGGCAGCTTGCGGTGTACGACGCGATCGTTATCGGCGCCGGGATTTCCGGCATGTACATGCTCTACCGGCTGCGCGAATTGGGCCTGACCGTGCGGGTCTTCGAGGCCGGTACGAATGTCGGTGGCACCTGGTACTGGAACCGGTATCCCGGGGCGCGCTTTGATTCCGAGAGCTGGACCTACGGCTATTCCTTTTCCAAGGAGCTGATGGCCGAATGGGACTGGAAAGAGCACTTCTCGCCTCAGCCCGACACGCTGGAATACCTGAATTACGTCGCCGACAAATTCGACCTGCGCCGGGACATGGAGTTCCGCAGCACGGTCACGGCCGCGCATTGGGATGAGCCGGCGCATCGGTGGACGATGACGCTGGAAAGCGGGCAGCAGGCGACCTCGCGCTTCCTTTTCACCGCGATCGGCATCCTCTCGGCCCCGACGCTGCCGGCAATTCCGGGTCGGGAGAGCTTCAAGGGGCCGGCGTATCACCCGGGTCAGTGGCCGCACACGCCGGTGGACTTCACCGGAAAACGCGTCGGCATCATCGGCACCGGCGCGACCGCGATCCAGGCGATCCCGGAGATCGCCAAGCAGGCGAAGCACCTGACTGTCTTTCAGCGCCGGCCAAACTGGGCCGCGCCCTTGCACAACTCCAAGATCAGCAAGGAGGAGATGGCGGAGATCAAATCGCGCTACGATGAGATCTACGCCTACTGCGCCACGACGCCGAGCTGGTTCATTCACCAGGCGGACCCGCGCAAGACCATGGACGTGCCGCCCGAGGAGCGCGAAGCGTTTTGGGAGAAGAAATACGGCGAGCCCGGCTTTGGCATCTGGATGGGCAACTTCCGCGACATCATGGTTGACGAGGAAGCCAACGCCGCGATCAGCGCCTTCATCGCCAGAAAGATCCGCGAACGCGTCAAGGATCCGAAAGTGGCGGACAAGCTGATCCCCAAGGATCACGGCTTCGGCACGCGCCGGGTGCCGCTCGAAAGCGGCTACTTCGAAGCCTACAACCGTGACAATGTCACGCTGATCGACACCCTCGCCGACGAGCCGATCGAGTGCATCACGCCGAAGGGGATAAAGACCAAAAAGCAGGAATACGAATTCGACATCCTCGTCTACGCCACCGGCTTCGACGGCGTGACCGGCGCGTTCGACCGAATCGATATCCGCGGGGAAAACGGCCTTAGGCTCAAGGACGCCTGGGCCGAAAGCCCGCGCACCTATCTCGGCATGCTGGCCGAGGGCTTTCCCAACATGCTGATGGTGCTCGGTCCGCACACCGCGCGCGGCAACATCCCGCAGGCCAGCTCACACAGCGTCGAATTTCAGACTGACCTCGTGCGGTTCATGCAACGGCACAACTACACGCGCGTGGCGACCCGGCCCGAAAAAGTGGCCGAGTGGACGCAGATCGTGATCAGGGCTGGCGAGGCGCTGCTGTCGTTCAAGGTCGATTCCTGGCAGAACGGCGTCAACCGCAACGTCGAGGGCCGGACCGTGCGCCGCGTCCTGGGCTTCAACGGTAACGGTGCGTATTTCCGCCGGACAACCGACGAGGTCGCCAAAGGCGGTTACCGGGAATTCATGTTCCGTTAGGTCCCGTCGGAAACGGCATATGAACGGTTGAACTGCCCAGTTCAGCAACGACGCTTCTTTTGCAAGCGGATCTGTATGGCGCTCTGAGGGGGCAGCAAATTGTGCAGTGGTCGCAAATTCCGTTTCGGAATTGGTGAGCACAGCTCATCGGCTCTACACTCGCTCCAGCCGGTATGGGAGAGGAGAATTCGATGGCTTTCTATGAGCTGCGCCAGTACCACGTCCGCCCCGGCAAGATGGACGAGTGGGTCAAGATCATGGAGGAGGAGATCATCCCCTTCCAGGTATCGAAAGGCATGGTAATCACTGGCAGCTTTCGCGGCGAAAACGACGATTCGAAATATGTCTGGCTGCGCCGTTTCGAGAGCGAGGCCGACCGCGAGGCGCTCTACAAGGCGGTCTACGACACCGATTACTGGAAGACCAAGATCGCGCCGCGCGTGCCCGATTGCCTCGACCGCGAGAAGATGGTGGTGACCCGCATTGTCGCGACGCCGAAATCGGTGCTGGCCTAGTTTGCTTCAGCTACGGCGCAGTTAGAGCGGCGATCTCCCCGGCGACGCGCACGCGTACGCGCAGCGCATTGCCGGGCAGATAGGCGAGCGGCATGTCCTCTATCTCGATCGTCTGGATTGTCGGCGGGTCTGCCCCTGCGGCTTTCGCTCGCTCGATTGCTCGGGCTTCGGCGGCGGCGATGGCTTCGGCGCGGGTCATGTCGCGATAGATCTGATCGGTTTCGCCGCTGACCTGGGCAACCGCGGCGCCGATCGCGTTCGCGCAATCGCCGTGCGGCACGCGGATCACTTCGCCGATCCCGGTAAGCTTGTTGGGCACGAGGAACGCGCCGCCGCCCACCGCGATCAGCGTCACGTCGCCCGCTTCGGTCTTCATGCGGTCGATCGCGTCTTCCAGCATTTCGGCGGCGCGCGCGATGACGCCGTCGGCAACCTCGCGCGGAAGGTCGCCGAGCCGTGATTTGTCGCCGATCTCGGCCACGCCCGATTTAACCGCCGCGTCGGTGGCGGTAACGGTGGCGCCGCCAAACAGCAGTGCTTCGCGCGTCAATCGATAACCGACGCTATCCGGGCCGACCCGCAGCGGATTCTGCCGGACGATGCTGCCGCCGCCGAGGCCGATCGAATAGAGGTCGGGCATGCGGAAGAGGGTGCGCACACCGCCTACCTCGACGACCGAGTTCGCCTTGCGCGGAAAGCCGGACTTTAATTGGCCGACATCGGCGGATGTACCGCCGACATCGACGACCATCGCGTCCTTGAGCCCGGACAGGAAGGCCGCGCCGCGCATCGAATTGGTCGCGCCAGAGGCGAAGCTCATCACCGGCAGCGCCATCGCGGTTTCGGCGGCCATCACCGTGCCGTCGTTCTGTGTGATGAACAGCGGCGCGTCGATGCCGCTCGCGGCGATCGCGGCGCGGAACCCGTCGATCGTGACCTTTGCGAGATCGCCGAGCGCGGCGTTGAGCAGCGCCGCGTTCTCGCGCTCCAGGAGGCCGATGCGGCCGAGCCGGTGCGACAGCGTGACCCGCACACCTGGGCATTCGGCCGCGAGGATTTCGCCCGCGCGTTCCTCATGCGACGGGTCGAGCGGCGAAAAGCTCGACGACACGCCGACCGCGGTGATGCCCAGCTCGCGGATGCGCCGTGCGGCGGCACGCATATGCGCTTCGTCGAAGGGCATAAACTCGCGGCCGTCATATTCGTGGCCGCCTTCGAGCATGAAGATTTCGCCCGCGATCAGTGCCGCGAGGTCTTTCGGCCAGTCGCAAAACGGCGGCAGCGATGCCGACGCCGGCATGCCGATGCGGACCGCCGCGATCTTCCCCAGATGCCGGCGCTGCACGACCGCGTTGATGAAATGCGTGGTGCCAATGACAACGCCGTCGATCCTGCCTTGCGCGACGCGCGGCTCGTGGCTCAACAGGTCGAGCGCGGCAAGAATGCCGCCGGTCACATCCTCGGTGGTCGGCGACTTGACCGCATGGATGACTCTACCGTCTTCGAGCAGCACCGCATCGGTGTTGGTGCCGCCGACATCGATGCCGATGCGCCTCACGCGAAGACCGAGCGGAAATCGATGTCGTAGCCGAAGGCGCGCGGGCCGACATGCTCCAGACCCTTTTCCGTAAGGAAAACGGCGGGGGCGGGGAGGGCGATCACGCTCACCCGCATGCCGTAGCGGATCGTCTCGGTGCCGAAGGCGTTGCCCGAGACGCTGTCGAGCACGCAGATCAGGTCGGGCGACATGGCGATCGGGCTGCCGTCGCGCCAGGCGACGGCCCATTCGTTCTGGAACGCCAGTTCGAGCCGCGCGCCGCGATCGTCGTCGAGTCCCTCGACCATCGCGGTGCCGCGCAGAAATCCCTCGGTCGTGCGCCGCGCGACATCGACGACCTTGCCGCGGAACAGCAGCTTCCCCGCGGCTTCGTCGAGCACCGCTTCGATCGGGTCCTCGTGTCGGCGCTGCGCCTCACGCACGCGGCGGCCGATGCCGATCGCCTTTGTGGTGGTGAAATGGATGCCCCATTCCTTGACCTCGGCGCCGGTGCGCGGCGCTTTGCAGGTCGAGGCGATCGAACCCATTTCGGTGCAGATCTTGCGGCTGGCGCGCTCCATCCATTTCCATGTCGGCACGCTCGTCACGATCGCCTCGATGCCGCGCGGGTCGTAGAGCGCGCAGGGGTAGGGGCGCAGATCGCCGACAGCGACGCTCGTCATCTGCGCCTCGGGATAGGCGCGACCCATCGTGTCGGCGTCGACCACCGGCAGCCCGAGATGCGCCGCCACCATCAGCGGCTGGATCGCATTGTTGCCGCCGATTTCCAGCGACATCACCGCGCGAAATTTCCAGCCGTGATGATCCTGCTGCATCGCCACGGCGCGGGCGATGTTGCGGCTGTCGGCCAGCCGCTCCTGCCCGACGAGCGGCGCGCCCATATTGGAGACCACGGCGATCCAGTCGTCATCGGCCAAGTCGAGCGGCGACATGAGTTGGACGCGATGGCCCTCGTCGTAGAGCCGGCGCATGTTGAGCAGCCCAAGATAAGGGCTCCCGCCGCCGCCGGTGCCGAGGATCCAGGCGCCGACCGCGAGGCATTCGATGTCGTCGAGGGTAAGTTCCGTTGGTTTTGTCATACCGCTTCACGCTGCAGACGCGGATAGCGTCCTTCGAGGCCTTGCTGCGCAAGGCACCTCAGGATGAGGCCGGTTTGGAGATGGCATAAAGAAAAAAACCTCATCCTGAGATACGACCGGAGGGAGCCTCGAAGGACGCACGAGCCTGCATCCAGCATTCAGCGGCCTGCCCGGTCGACCTGCATGCGGGCGAGAAACGGCAGCAGCGGGTGCGTGCCCATCGCGCAGATCGCCTGGTGGTCGAGCGCGATCAGCGCGGTGCGCTGTTCGGGCGTGAGCGGGAAGCGGTCGGCATAGGCGGTGCGGTCGGTGAGGTATTCGGCACGGCGTCCGGCCTCGTGCGCCAGCCCATGCAGCGCGTCGATAAGGCCCACGAGCTCCGGCTTGATCGACGGGTAGTGCAGTTCGGTCGGCGCGGGCGGACCGCCCCACCAGCCGAGCGAGACGTAATTGTGGTGCCAGCTCGGGTCCATCGACACGATGTCGGGTTTGCGCTCCCCCAGCATCCCGGCAGCCACGGCCCAGCAGCGCAATTCGATATTGCCGGCGCGGTCGAGTTCTTCGGCGCTGTAGCCGATCAGCGATTTGAGGTTGCCCGAGGCGAGCCGCGCCAACGCCGCTTCGTCCCAGGCGAGGTCGGGTTCGGCATAGCGATCGGTGCCGGGGTAATGCGACATGCCGCCGCTGGCGACGACCGCGGTACGCAGGCCGAGGGAGGCGATGATCCGTGCCACCGTCTCGCCGAAGGCGTAGCAGCGCTCGACCGTCGGCTGCGGCGGGAGATAGGCGTTGACCGAAATCGGCAGCACCGGGTCCTCGACGCCGAGATGGGTGAGGGGGATGCCCATCGCGTAGTCGATTTTCATTGTGCTGGTGAAGGCGGGGTCAAAGCCTTGGCGGTAAAGCTGCCGGACGATCTCGAAACCGATCTCCCCCGGCACCTGCCAGTGAAACTGGCGCCCGGCAAAGCTGCCTTTTGCTTCGCCGCCGACATGCAATGTAAAGGCTGGGCAGACATTGTGAAAAAACTGCTCGGCATGGTCGTTGCCGATGATGATCCACAAATCGGGCTTCAGCGCCTTGAGCCTGTCGCCGATCTCTTTTGCTACTGCCTTGACGCGCGCGACCGGGGCGGGGTCCTCGGTCTCCGGCATCGTGAAGAATTGCGGCGCATGCGGCAGCATCGCCCCGCCGATCACGCTCGACTGCATCATCGCCTCCAGCCACACTATCGGACGATGATCGCTTCGGGCGGAGGTGATGACAATCGCGGCGAAGGCGCTAGGCGCGCTCTTTCTCCAGACGGGCGACGTGATCGCTCCAGACGACGACGGATAGACGATCGGCGGCGAGCGAGCCGGAATTAGCCTTTCGCGCCGGCCGGACGCGGGGTGCCGTCGCCGGCTCAGGCACGAGGGGTGCCGATTGTTTGGCAGGGGTGGCGCGGGTTCGTGACGCCGCGATCCATTTGACGCGAACCGCGACCGCACCCTGCCGCCGCCGGCGGATACCGAAAATCACAACGATGATCGTTAATAAGCAGCCCGCAGCCTCTCCGATCAGTCGTTCACCCACAGCCGGATCATATGGCGCGTTGCCGACCATCTTCGGCACCCGGTTTTCAAACTCAGCGATTGCGTTCTGCTGCCAGCGGTATTGCTCCGCAGCCCGCAGGGCGCTGACAATGCCGAACGCCGCCCAGGTCACCAAAAAGAGCGCCCAAAGCACATCCGACAGCGCAAAGCGGAACGGGGACGTCTCGCGGCCCGAGACACGTCGCGACCGAGGCACTCACCTCTCCCATCACGGCATTCAGTTCTTTTATGTGCCGCTGGACGGGAGGCGGCGATGTGCGATTTTTCTCAATCATGCCAATGCGAAGGCCGGTCGCCGTGGCTTGTCGCCGGCTGATTTCTGGCGAATCGCGTGTCCGACTCGCTATGTTTGGTGCAGTCTGTATCTGATGCGGGGGTAGCGTGCCGCTAACGGGTATCCGGGTCGTCGATCTGACGCGCATTCTGGCGGGGCCGTTTTGCACGATGATGCTCGCCGATATGGGCGCGGAGGTCATCAAGATCGAAACCCCGGGGCAGGGAGACCCGCTGCGCGGGCAAGGGGTGATCCGCGACGGGCTCTCCTGGTATTTCGCCGCGTTCAACCGCAACAAGAAATCGCTGACGCTGAACCTGCGGTCCGACGAAGGGAAAGCAGCTCTTGCCCGCCTGATTGAAACAAGCGATGTGCTGGTCGAGAATTACCGGCCGGGCGTGCTGGCGGCGATGGGGTTTGATGAGGCGCGGCTGAAGGCGCTCAGCCCGAGCCTTGTGGTTTGCAGCCTTAGCGGTTTTGGCGGTTCGGGTCCCTATCGCGATCGGCCGTCCTTCGATTTTATCGCCCAGGCGATGAGCGGGTTTATGAGCGTCACCGGCACGGCAGACGGCCCGCCGCTGCGCGCCGGTCCGCCGATCGCCGACCTCGTCGCCGGGCTTTACGGCGCGATCGGGGTGTGTGCGAGCCTGGTCAAGAAAGGCCGTACCGGTGCCGGCGAGCGGGTCGGCGCCAGCCTCAACAACGCCATGATCAGCCTATTGGGGTTTCTCGCCGCCAACCATCTCGCGACCGGGGACGAGCCGGCCCGCACGGGAAACGACCACGCGATCGTCTCACCCTACGGGATGTTCCGCACCCGCGACGGCGAGGTGGCGCTGGCGCCGAGCCAGGAACAGAGCTACCAGCGTTTGGTCGACGCGTTGGGCCTGCCGGAACTGCGCGCCGACGCAAGGTTTGCGACCAATGATTTGCGTGTCGCCAACCGCGCGGCGATGAACGCCGCCGTCGAAGCCCGGCTGATCACCGCGACCACGGATCATTGGATCGAGGTGCTGAACGCGGCCGGTGTGCCGTGCGGCCGGGTGATGGGGCTCGCGGAGACGTTCGCCGACCCGCAGGTGCTCGACCAGGAGATGGTCGTTACCCAGCACCATCCGGGGCACGGCGACGTCAATATGCTCGGCTTCCCGATCAAATTTGCCGAGGCGCCCTGCCAATTGCGCCGCCCGGCCCCGGAAATTGGCGCCGACACCGATTCCGTGCTGACGGCGCTGGGCTATGGCGCGGAAGAGATCGTCCGCCTGCGTGGCGCCGGCATTATCTAGCGTCCCGCACCATGCGCGGCTGCAGCACCTCGATCGCCAGCGGATCGAAAAGCGCAAGAACATCGCTGGCGAAATCGACATCGGCGGCGGTGCCCGCCGTGACGATCACCGCCGTCTCGCCGTTCTTGATGAACTGCGCGAATGTGTCCTGGACATCGCCGAGGATCAGCGGCGAGACCGATAAGGCGGCAAGCTCGGTCTCCGAAGTGTCGGCCGGCACGGGCGCGATGTCGTGCAAGACGATCACTGATATGTCGGACAACGGCACGCCTTCCGTGTGCAAGCGGTTCCGCGCGTCCTGCGCGTAACCCTTTGACTCGTAGAGGGCGATGACGAATTGCGGCGTCATGAGCAAACCTCCTCGCTGCGCACAGGGCTAACGCGCGCAGGGTCAAAGAGGTTCAGATTCGCTCCGAGAGCCAGATCGCGAGGCGCGCCCCGGTCTTTATTGCGCCGGTGATGAGGTCATAGCCGAGAGCATCGGTCGCATCGTGGGCGAGCGCGGTATCGCGGTGGGCGAGTTCGTCGGCACGGGCGGCGGCGATTGCTTCGGCGAGCTCGGGGTCGCTGTCGGCGAGTTGCTCGGCTTGGCCGGCATAATGCCCGTCGATGACCTCCTCGACCGCGACCGTGCAGGCCATCGCCGCGCGCTCGCCAAGCAATGCGGTCGCCGCGCCGAGCGCATAGCCGGCGATGTGCCACAGCGGCGACAGCGCGGTCGGGCGCACCCGGCGCTCGGTGGTCAGGCGGTTGAACTGAGCGAGATGCCGCTGTTCCTGCTCGGCCATCTCGCGGATTGCACCGGCCGCGCGGCCGTGACGGATCACCGCGAGCTGCCCCGCATAGATGCGCGTCGCGCCGTATTCGCCGGCCTGGTCGACGCGGATCATTCGCTCCTTGTCGCCGGCCGGCGCGCGGTCGCCAGGCAGATAAGGCGGCCGGGTTTCGCTCATGACAAAGCCCGCAGCAAACCAGGCCGTCGTGCCGCGGCGATGCAAAACAGCGCCAGCGCCAACGAGGCGAGGAAATTCCACCCGGCGAGCGATATGCCGAACAGCGACCATTGCACCTCGTCGCACATCACCGGCTGTTTGCCGAGCAGTTGCGCGCGCAGCGCGTCGACGCTGTTCGCGGCGGTGCCGCTCGCGGTGCAGGCGCTCGGGCCAGCGAACCAATGCTGCTCGACCCCGACATGGTAGAAGCCGAGACCAGCGCCGACGATAAAGACGATCGCCAACACCAGCGCCGGGATCGCCGGCGCCGACCGTGGCCCGGCAAGCCACGCAATCGCTGAGAGCGCGATCGCCGCCCACCACGGCCAACGCTCGGTGAGGCAGAGTTCGCAGGGTGTGAGGCCGCCCCAATATTGCGACAGCAACGCTGCGCCCAGCACCAGGACGCTCGTAGCCAAAACGATACCCGCGAAACGGCGTGTCGTCAGAACCATGACTCATACATGGCGACGATCGCGAAGCCGCCAACAAGCCCGACGGCGAAGACGCTCGTCACCAGCATCAGCCGCCGCTCGATAAAGTCCCGCACCGCCGGGCCGAACCACCATGCCAGCCCGGCAATCAGAAAAAACCGGATGCTGCGCGAGATGATCGAGGCGCCGATAAACGCCGCGAGATCGAACTGCGCAACGCCGCTCGCAATTGTCACCAGCTTGTAGGGAATGGGGGTCAACCCCTTGATAATGATGATCCACACGCCCCATTTCGCAAAGCCGGCCTTGAGCGTCTCGTAGCCGTGCATGACATGGTAGAATTCGAGGATCGGCCGGCCGATCAGGTTGAACCCGTAATAGCCGATCGCGTAGCCGAGCATCCCGCCGGCGACCGACGAGATCGTCGCAATCGCGGCGATCCGCCACGCATCGCGCGGCCGCGCCAGCATCATCGGGATCATCAGCACGTCGCCGGGGATCGGGAAGAATGAGCTTTCGGCGAACGAGACTGCGATCAACGCCCACATCGCATTGGGCCCGGCCGCGACTTCCAACATGCGGCCGTACAGGGATTTCAGCATTGGCGGTCCCGACTGTGGTTGAGTTTCTGTAACCCGGTCGGATTGAGATTTCGATAGCGAATGCCGGCGGTTGGGCCTTTATTTTGCGTCGCGTTGCCGCAGGGCATTGAGGGAGAAGGCGATGGCGCCGCGGGTCGATCCGGTCGCATCTGACGAAACGCTGCCGCCGCGCGCCGATGTCGTCGTCATTGGCGGCGGCATCATCGGCACCAGCGCGGCGCTGTTCCTCGCGCAAAAGGGCATCCGCGTCGCGCTGTGCGAAAAGGGTCACATCGCCGGGGAGCAATCGAGCCGCAACTGGGGCTGGTGCCGCAAGATGGTGCGCGACCCGCGCGAATTGCCGCTGGTGATCGAGAGCCTGCGGCTGTGGCAGCGGATGAACGAGACGGTCGAGGCCGAGACCGGGTTTCGCACTTGCGGCATCATGTATCTCGGCGAAAGCGAGGCCGATCTGGAGCGGCTCGCGACTTGGCTCGATCACGCGCGCGAATACCAGCTCGATACGCATTTGATCGGCGCGCGGGAGGTCAGCGAGCGCCTGCCGGGGCTCGCGAAGCCATGGGCCGGCGCGCTCTATACGCCGAGCGACGGGAAGGGCGAACCGCAGCTTGCGGCGCCGGCGATCGCCAATGCGGCGCGGCGGCACGGCGCGGCGATCGTCACGCATTGCGCAGTGCGCGGGGTCGAGACCGCCGGCGGGCGGGTCAGCGCGGTCGTGACCGAAAAGGGCCGCATCCAGTGCCAATCGGTCGTGCTGGCAGGCGGGGCCTGGTCGCGGCTGTTCTGCGGTAATCTTGGCGTCGACTTGCCGCAGCTCAAGGTGCTGGGTTCGGTGATGCGCACCGAAAAGCTCGATGGCGGGCCGGAAGTGTCGGCATCGGGCGGGCGCTTCGGCTACCGCAAGCGGATGGATGGGGGTTACACGATCTCGACGCTCGGCGTGCGGACGATCGACATCGTGCCCGACAGTTTCCGGCTGGCGCTCGATTACATGCCGGCGGTGCGGGTGCACTGGCAGAAGCTGCGCTTTCGCTTTGGCGCGAAATTCGCCGAGGAATGGCGCATGAAGCGGCGCTGGAGCCTCGACGAGGCGACGCCGTTCGAGGCGGTGCGCACGCTCGATCCGGTGCCCGACCCGGTGATCCTCGACCGGGCGCGCGAAAGCATCACCGCGTCGTTTCCAATGTTCCGCGACGCCAAGATCGCCGAGACCTGGGGCGGCATGATGGATGTGATGCCCGACGCGATCCCGGTGATTTCGGCGGTCGACACGGTGCCGGGGTTTTTTATCGCTACCGGCTTTTCCGGGCACGGGTTCGGCATCGGCCCCGGCGCGGGCCGGCTCGTCGCCGACATGGTCTCCGGCGCGCTGCCGATCGTCGATCCGACGCCGTTCCGCCTGTCGCGCTTCACCGACGGCTCCAACCCCAAGCCGCACGCGTTGGCGAGCTGAAATCTGCAGAAGATCGTCGTAAATGACTGATTTCGCTTTATTTTTTTCTGTCGGCCGGCAGCGAGAGCAGCGCAGGAACAGCAGCGATAACAGCAAGAAAACAGCGGCATAACAGCGGCGGATCAGCAAAAGCGTTCGCTGTTTCGGTTCTTGATGAGCAGGTGCGGAAACGAATTGAAGCATCGAACCCAGGCGATACGTTGAACGGCGCCGCGAGAAATATAAGTTCTTCAATTGTTCTCATCAAGATGCGAACAGCCCGACAACGAATCGATTTTAACGATTGACGCCCCTCTCAAGGGCTCGTGTGCCGCGCCGACTGCTTGACGAGATGCGGTGGCGTGCGGTGTTCTCCGTGAGAACTTATCAAGAACACCGATGCGCCCCCTCTACGACGCCCGCCTCTCCGACCTCGGCCCGCGCGATATGGTCAAGATCACCTGCCAGGCGTGCGCGCACATCACCCGCCTGCCCCGCTCCTATTTCGAGCGGTTCGCGCGCACGGAGCCGTATCAGCCGGTGGTCAGTCTCAAGCGCCGGCTGGGGTGCACGCGATGCCGGACGCGGGGGTATGTCGATATTTCGATTGAGTGGAGAGGCTGATCTGGAATCGATCCCTTGTCTACTCTCAATAGCCCTATTACATATATATCCCGGGCACGAGAGGGACTATGCATGTCGCACACCATCGAAATCGACTTCGACGTTTACAAGCTGATCGAGAATGAAAGACGTGGATTTGACGATCCGCCGCTCGCAGCGCTCAGACGACTTCTTAAGTTGCCAGATGCGCCTTCGTTACGACCAGACGAACCCCCCGCTGGTCGCCCGTGGATCTACAAAGGAAAGGCTCTGCCGCACGGGACACAACTTCAGATGCGCTACAATTACCGCCGCCATGAAGGTCGGGTAGTGGACGGCCGTTGGCTTGTCGAGGGAGAGTTTTATGACACTCCGTCTGGTGCTGCAGTCGGCGTAGCGCGAACGAAGGATGGCAAGCCGACGAATCTAAACGGATGGGATTATTGGGAGGTAAAAGAACCCGGAAGAGATCGATGGCTCCCGATCAACTTGCTTTGGCCGGAACACTGACGAGCAAGACCTGCTTGAAACTCGGAGACGATGTATGGTCTTCGCTTTCATCATATGGGTCATCGCGGTCGCAGCGGTTGCTATCTTTGGACAAAACGCGCTAGCCCCCGCAGCCTTAGCTATTCTCGGCGCATGCGGCGGAATGGTCGCGTTCGGACACCGGGGAAGCCGCTAAATGGGCGTCCCGTGGTTCATTCTCGCCATCTTCGAGCCCTGTTCTTTGACCGCGCTCCGGCCCTGTTCGCCCGCCCCGGGTCGACGAAGCCGCAGCCGAAAAAATCGAGGCGCCGCTTTTTAGCCGCTTTCTGATAGCAGCGCGGTGGCAAACCGCTCATAATCGAAACCACCGCGCGGACGGAGCGTGGCGGACTTTCTCTGGAAATCAAACATATGGTTACGCTGGAAGTCTTTACCGATTACGTTTGACCCTGGTGCTATCTCGCTACCGTGCGTATCGAAAAGCTCAGGCAGACTTACGACATCGAGCCGGTGCTCGTGCATTTCCCGTTGCATCCGGACACGCCGGCGGAAGGGCGTGAGATGGCGCCCTGGTATCGCCAGCGCGGGCGCGACCCCGAGCAGATGTACCAGGAGATGAAGACGCGGATGGACGCCGAGGGCCTGCCCTACGGCAAGCGCACGCATAGCTATAACAGCCGGCTCGCGCAGGAGCTCGGCAAATGGGCAGATACCCAGCCGGGCGGCGAGGCCTACCATGACGCGGCTTACCGCGCCTATTTTGTCGATTGCCGCAATATCGGCGACCCCGAGGTCCTGGTCGACATCGCCGAAAAGGTTGGGCTCGACCCGGTCGAGGCGCGCAAGGTGATCGAGGAGCGGCGCTTCAAGGACGCGGTCGATGCCGATTGGCAGAAATCGGCGAATTACGGCGTCACCGGCGTGCCGACCTTTGTCGCCGCGCGTTACGGCGTCGTCGGCGCGCAGCCCTATGAGGCGCTCGCGCAGCTCGTCGAGCGCGCCGGCGCGGTCAAGCGCGGCTAAGCCCGGAGCGGAGGCGACGGTCGGCGCGCGCTCAAGGCCGCGACCACGCTGAGCGCGCCAAGCGCCGCCAGCACCGACAGCGACAGCTGGTAGTTGCCGGTCAAGTCGCGCAGCGCCCCCGATACGAGCGGCCCGGCGGCCTGCGCGGCCACCTGCGCCGACAGCGCGACACCGCGGATCGCGCCATAGCTCGCGCGGCCGAAATAATCCGCCCAGGCCATCGGCAGCAGGGTGAGGATGCCCCCCACCCCGAACCCGAAAAGCGCCGCCGCGACATAGGCTTCGCCGGGCGTCACGATCGCCTTCATCAGCAGCGGGCTGACCGTCAGCAAAAGCCCGGTTATCGCCATCGGGTAGCGGATCGCCAGGCGGCGGGGCAGCAGACCGCAAGCGAGGCTCGCGGCCGCCGACATCAGCGAAAACGTGCTGACGATTGTCGCCGCGATCGCCGGCGCGATGCCGCGCTCGATGAGATGCGGCGCCTGGTGCAGGCTGATCCCGGCCTGGATCGGGTAGACCAGCATCGTGAAACCGAGCAGCAGCCAGAACGCCGGGGTGCGCAGCGCCTGCGCGCGGGTAAAGTCCGGTTCGGGGGCGGCGGTGCTCAAGAGGGCACCGCCCGCCGGTCGCGCTCGGTCCGTCGCGCCGTCCGGCTGCAGCCCGAGATCCTCGGGACGGCGCACCAAGAGGAGCCAGGTCGGCAGCAAGCCCACCACCAGCGTCAATATCCCGATCGCCAGCCATCCGGCGCGCCACGACCCGTGCGACATCGCGAATTGGGCGATCAGCGGCATGCTGACCAGCCCCGCCATCTGTGCCAACGTCGCGACCGAGGTCGCGAATTGGCGGCGGGCGACAAACCAGTTGTTCACCGCGCCGTAAATCCCCAGGTCGAACGGGCTGGCCCAATTCATCCGCGCGAAGCAGAACAGCAGGTAGAACATCAAGAGCGAATTGGTCAGCGACAGGGCCAGCAGCGCCAGCCCGGTGGTCAGCACCGCGTAAATCAGCAGCGCGCGCGACCCGGCCCGGTCGAGAAACGGCCCGATCATCGGCGACAAGATGGCGGCGAGCACACCGCCGAGCGATACGGCGCCCGACAGCGCGGTCCGCGACCAGCCGAAATCATGGATCAGCGGTGTGACAAACACCGACAGCGTCGCGACAGCCGGCCCCTGCCGCGCGAAACCGGCGCAGCACAGGCAGCCCAGCACCGCCCAGCCGTAAAAGAACGGCGTCCGCGCCGCGAGAAACGCCGGCACGCGCGGCGCCGCTGGATATGTGCGCTGCGTCCTTCGAGACGGCTGCTTCGCAGCCTCCTCAGGATGACGAGAACCTTGCAAAGCCATCTAGCGAACAACCGTCATGGTGAGGAGCCGCCAAAGGCGGCGTCTCGAACCACGCACGGCAACGACCCTACAAAAACACCGCCGGCGGGTTGCCGAGGAGGATTTGCCCGCAGGTTTCGTAATGCACGTCACGCGACTGGATTTGCTGCGACACGGTATGAATGTCGCGAAAGCGGCGCATGAACGGGCTGCCAGGGAAGATCGCGTCGACCCCGGCGGCCTTGTAGGTGTAATCGGCGACGGACACTGCGGTCGAGATCGCGTGCGTGCCGGCGAGGCGCACCCGGCCGCGCGCCGGTATGTCGATCGGCGCGACGCTGTCGGCGCTCTCGTAGATTTCCCCGATCGTATCGAGCAGATAGGCGCGCGCCGCACCGAGCCGCGCTTCGCATTTCGCGATCTCGGCCTGGATGACGCCGCTATCGGCGAGCCGCACCATGCCGCGCGGCGTTTTCTGGCACGCGAGCTCGACAAAGGCGTCAAGCATGCCGCGCGCCAGCCCGAGCGCGACCGAGGCGATGCCGACCGAATACAGCGTCTGCTGCGGAAAGGCATAAAGCCGGCCCGGCTCGCGGCGCAACTCGGGATCTTCGCGCGTTGAGGTGAATTCCTCCGAGACGAACAGATCGTCGACCCGATAGGAATCCGACGCCGTGCCGCGCAGCCCGATCGTGTCCCAGGTGTCGAGCAAGGTCGCCTGTTCGACCGGGAACAGCCAGGTCTTGAGCGCGGGGCGCCCAAAGCGGTTGAGCCTTAGCGAGCCGTCGGGCTCGACGACAGCGCCATGCGCGCCCATCCAGCTCGAGTGCCGGCAGCCGCTGGCAAAACTCCACTGGCCGGTGACGCGATACCCGCCCGGCACGGCGCGCGCCGTGCAGTCATTGGGCGGACCCCAGGCGCAGGTCGAGCGTGGCGGCCCGAAAATCTGCCGCGCGATCGCGATATCGAGATAGGGCGCGATCAGCGCGATGCTGTTCGCGATCGACAAGCACCAGCCGATCGACCCGTCATAGCTCGCCGCCAGCTCCACCGTCTTCACATAGGTCACCGGGTCGATCTCGTCGCCGCCGACCGACGCCGGCAGCAGCATCCGGAACAGCCGCGCATCGTGCAACTGACTGAGCAGCGGCTCCGGGATACGCCGGGTCCGCTCCACGGTGTCCGCCGCGTCGAGGATCGCGGCCCCAAGCGCGCGCACCCGCTCCACCGGGTCCACCAATACATCGCGGCTGATGAGGTCGTTCATGCGGCACCGTGCGAGAGTTGACGCGGCTATTGCGAACCAGCGGCGGAGTGCTGTCAATTGCCGCCGCCCGGCGCGCTAGGATAATCGCGTCCAACAATTGGAGGTCCTCATGGCGCCACGCTTCGGATATTTGCTGCCGACCCGCGAGCGGGTCATGGAAGGAAAGCCGGAAGCGGCGCCGCTGCTCGCGCTTGCCGAGCGCGCCGAGGGGTTGGGCTTTGATTCGATCTGGGTCGGCGACTCGCTGCTGGCCCGGCCGCGCCACGATCCGCTGACCTTGCTCGCCGCGGTCGCCGCGCGCACCAAGAAGGCCGAGCTTGGCACGGCGGTGTTGCTTCCGGCGCTGCGCAACCCTGTCGTGCTGGCGCAGCAGATCGCAACGCTCGACCAGATCAGCCAGGGCCGCTACATCCTTGGCGTCGGCATCGCCTCGGACAACCCGCCGATCCACGCGGAGTTTGTCGCCGCCGGCGTGCCGTTCGAGAAGCGCGTCGGGCGCATGCTCGAAGGGCTGCGCCTCTGCCGCGAATTGTGGACCGGCAAGCCGGTGAGCTGGAATGGCCGCTGGGTAATGGAGAACAGCACGCTCGGCCCGGTGCCGCACCGGCCGGGCGGGCCGCCGATCTGGATCGGCGGCATGGTACGCGCGGCGCGCGAGCGCGTCGGCCGGCTCTATGACGGCTGGTTCCCCAACGCGCCCGACGCCAAAGGCTGGGGCACGCAATTCCGTGAAATCCAGGACATCGCCCGCGAGGCCGGACGCCAACCGGGTGACGTGACCGGCGCGATCTACCTGACCTTGACGATCGACGAAGACAAAACCCGCGCCGACCAGCGGATGGACGGGTTTATGCAGAACTACTACGGCGCGCCGCCGGCAGCGATGCGCGGCCGCCAGGCAAACTACGCCGGCCCGGCCGCTGGCGCGGCCGAGTGGCTCAAGGGCTATGTCGACGAGGGTGCCAGCCACCTCGTGCTGCGCTTTGCCGGCGACGCCGAGCGCCAGATGGACACGATCGCCCGCCTGCGCCAGGAGTTGCGGTGGTGAAGAGCACCGGCCAACCGAGATGAGCGATACGGCATTGCCGCATCTTCATTGACGCAATATCCGGCATTGCCGTAGCATCTGCATGAGGATTGAATTCGATCCGGCCAAGGACGCTACCAACCTTGCCGCACACGGCGTGTCGCTTGCCGCGGCGGAGGAATTGCTCGGCGGCATGACGGTCGAGCGGATCGACGATCGCTTTGATTATCGCGAAACCCGCATCATCGCGCTTGGCGAGATCGCCGGTCGGGTATTCGTCTGCGTTTACGCCCGCAGGGGTGAAGTCTTCCGGCCGATCTCGCTGCGCCCCGCCAACCGCAAGGAACGCCGCGTCTATGTCTATGACCAAGCGAAGCAAAGCTAGCCCACAGCGCCCGGACTGGGCGGCAATCGACGCGTTGAGCGATGAACAGATTGCTGCCCAGATCGCCGCCAATCCGGATGCGGCGCCGGATGTGTCCGGCTGGTCGCTCGACGATCCCGAGGTAAAGGTGATGGAACCGGTCGACGTGAGGGCTTTGCGCGCTCGGCTCGGCATGTCGCAGGAAACCTTCGCCGCCACGTTCGGGCTGAACCTTGCCGCGTTACGTGACTGGGAGCAGCAGCGCCGCGTCCCGCGCGGGCCAGCCCGCACCTTGCTGCGGATCATCGAGCGCGAGCCCGAGGCGGCCCGGCGGGCTTTGGCAGACGCCGGTGACTGAACGGACGTGCTGCGCGTCGGCTGCGCCCCCGAACGCCTAATGCCGGGCAGGGAGGGCAGTTGATATCGGGAGGCCCGTGCTAACATTTGAACGATGAGCACAATCGAACGAGCAATCGTGATCGCCGCCGAAGCGCACGCCGGGCAGACCGATAAGGCCTCGGCTCCCTACATCCTGCATCCGTTGCGCGTGATGCTGCGCCTATCCGGCGAGGACGAGCGTATCGTCGCGGTCCTGCACGATGTGTGCGAGGACTCGCCCGATTGGACCTTCGACCGGCTTCGCGCCGAAGGGTTTCCCGAGCGCGTCCTGGAGGCGCTGGACACCGTCACCAAACGAGAGGGCGAGGACTACGAGGCGTTTGTCCTGCGGGCCGCAGCCCACCCGATCGGGCGCCGGGTAAAGTTGTCCGACCTTTACGACAACAGCGATCTCTCCCGCATTGCCAATCCGACGGAGCGCGACCACCAGCGGCTCGCGAGATACCAGCGGGCAATTGCTGTCCTCGAAGCCGTGCTGGAGCGAAACGGCGACTCGCTGCAGCGATGAAGCAGGGGCGGGAATCGGGCGCGACGATAGCGCACAGTACCTCACTGCGCGACGTCTGAGCCTAAAGCCTAGGAAGAGCCTAAAAAGCAAAAACCGCTGCAAAATCAGCGATCTTCCTCTATCGCACGGTAGCCAAATAGCACCAGGGGCAGACGTAGTCGGTGAAGACTTCCAGCTTTACTGTTTCTGCCATTTGCCGAGATTTTCTTGCGCCCGGGAAAGTAAGAACACTCTCTCGTTTCCTCTATGGGTGCTAAAAGACCGTACGTCAAAGCATTATAAAGTATAATCCAGTTTGGCCGCTACTTAGATACTATATCATAATAGATTGTCATTATGCCACGAGACCGCACACTGAAAGCCTTCGTGCTCAGATGGCGTTATCATTAAGAGGTGATAGGCTGTTCGCCATGTTATGGCCATATTCTGCTGACCAGTGGTTCGCGGACAGGGCAGGGCAGGACCTGAGGCGCTTTGCTTCGAGGTGCGAATGAGCAGTACACAATGAGCAGTACACAGGGCGTTCTTTCGATTTCATCGCGGCCGCGTCGGCCGGGCGGGCGTTGGTCGCATTGGGCTCGTCATCTGCACGGTTCGGAGTATGCCTGGGCGATTGCGTTTGCTGTCCCCTATGCGGCGGTTCTCCTGGTTTTTGGCGTTTACCCAATCGTCTATGGGCTGTGGACCGCAAGCGACCCCGCTCTTTATGCGCAGCTGTTCGCCAGTGACGACTACATCGATGCGGTGGTGACGACACTGATCTATGTCGGCGTCGGCGTGAATATCGACATGTTTCTGGCGCTGCTGCTGTCCGGTTACTTCATGCGCAAGGAGTGGTGGGTCAAGGCGCTTCTGGTCATTTCCATCGTGCCCTGGGCGCTGCCCGCCCAAGTCGCCTTCATCTCGTGGCACTGGATGCTGATCTACCCCGGTTTTATCGACAGCCTGTCGTGGCACATTTTCGGTGTGGACGGCCCCGACTGGTTCCACAATTACTGGACGGCGCTGGGTTCGATGATCATAGCCTATAGCTGGAAGAACGTGCCGTTCTGGACGCTGATCATGCTCGCCGGACGCATGGCGATCCCCCAGGACCTTTATGAAGCCGCCGAAATCGACGGCGCGAGCGGCTTCCGACGTTTCGTACATCTGGTCGTGCCCTTGCTCGGCAACGTGTATCTCGTGTGCACGCTGCTGGCGACGGTCTGGATGCTTGGCGATTTCAATACGCCGGACATGGTGACCAGCGGCGCACCGGACGGCTTGACCGACGTATTGGCGACCATGGGCGCCGATCTGCTGCTGGAAAAGGGCAATCCGGAACTCGGGCTGGCGACCGTCGTGTCGGCGCTACCGGTTTTGATACCGATCGGTGTGCTGCTGACGCGACGGTTGCAGTTGCGGGAGGTGCAGCTATGACGGTCGCCGCAGCCACGGCCGTCGGGACCGCATCGCGTCCCACCCGGCCGCCGAGCCGTCGGCTTCGGCGGTGGCTGGCCACCGCCGGCTCGGCGGGGTTGGGCATCCTGCTGCTGATCTGGTGGGGGCTGCCGATCTACAACATGCTGCTGATCGCCATTGATCCGACCGGCAGCACTGAATTCGCCGGCTATATATGGCCGCCCGCCCCGACCTTGGAGGCGTTCGACACGGTGCTGTTCCAGAGTTATTGGTACCTGCGCAACTTTTGGCACCAGTTCGGCAACAGCATCTATATCGGTGCCGCGACGATGGTGCTGACCGTGGTCATCAGCTCGCTTGCCAGCTTTGCGCTCGGCCGGATGCGCCTCAGCCGGGGTTGGATCATATCGAACGCGGCGCTGCTGATGTACACCGTGCCCGCGTATTTTCTCATCATCCCCTATTTCCGGCTCATGCACAGTTACGGGCTGATGGACAGCCTATGGGCAATCGTCGCGATCGATGTGACCTTCGCCGCCCCTTATGCGCTCCTCATTCTGCAGTGGTATGGCAGATTGCTGCCGATCGAGCTTGACGAAGCCGCGCGGATCGACGGCGCGTCGCCGCTCCAGGTCTATTCGCAAATCTATCTTCCGCTGATGGCGCCCGCGCTCGCCGCGATCGGGACATACGCGCTGCTCGTCTCGTGGAACGAGTACCTGTACCAGTTTCTGCTGCTCAATTCGCCGGGTAAGAAGACCGTCGCGATTGCCATTGCCGAGTTCTTCGAGAACGACGACTCGCCGTGGAATCTGATGGTCGCCGCAGGTCTCGTCTATTCTCTGCCGCCGATCGTTACTTTTTTTGCGCTGCGTCGTTATATCGCGTCGGGTTTGACCATGGGGGCCGTCAAGGGATGATCTCGTAGCTGACGGAAAAGTGAAGGCGCGCAGAAGATGCGTGGTCAGTTGACGGCGCGAGGCGCCAGTTGACCTGAATCGTTGAGGGATTATGATGGCGACGGATTGCCGGCTCCCCGAGTTCCCGCTATACCTTGCGTGGAGCTTACAAAGGGGCCGGTCCCAAAGTGAAGGTAGAATGGGGAGGAAAGAGATATGGTGACGCTTTCACGACGGTCCGTGCTGCAAAGTTCGGTGGGATTGGTCGCAGCGGGGACTTTCGCGCGCCCCTATATCGCCCATGCTGAGGCAAAAACCGCGACATTCTGGCATCCGCAAGGTTTCGTGCCGGAAGAGGACGAAGCGCTGCACGCATTCGTCGCCGACTACGAGAAAGAGAGCGGCAACAAGATCGATCTGAGCATCGTGCCGTTTGCGCCGCTGCGTCAGAAGATCATCTCGGCCATCACGAGCGGGGTTGTTCCCGATTTGATTGGCGCGACGCCTCCCGAGACGGTGCCGCTACAGGCGTGGCAGGACAAGCTGGTCGATGTCAGCGACATCGTCGAGCCGCAAAAGGCCAAAATGATCGAAATTTCGGCCGCATCCGCCTATTGCTACAACGACGTCGCCAAGAAGCGAGCCTATTACGGCGTGCCGTACCAGGGCGCGGTCGTGCCGTTTCACATTTGGCGCACCCTGGTCGAAAAGGCCGGGTTCAAGGAAAGCGACATCCCCGACAAGTGGGATCCGTTCATCGATTTCTTCAAGCCGATCCAGAAAAAGCTGCAGGAACAGGGGATGCGGCATACCTATGCCTCCGCCTTTGTCGTCAGCACGATCGGCAACGATCCGACAAATACGATCCAGCAGTTTATGATCGCCTATGGCGGCAAGGACATCGTCACCAAGGACGGCAAGTTCAACGGCAAGAACCCGCAGGTTCGCGAAGGCGTGGTCAAGGCGGTCGAACGGTTGTCGAGCCTGTACAAGGACGGCTACATCCCGCCGAGCTCGATCAACTGGAACGACGCCGACGACAACAACGCGTTCCACTCGAAGCTGTGCGTGATGGACTTTGACGGCACGCTGTCGACCGAGTTGGGCATGCTCGGCAAGCAGAAGGCCGAATACAACGACGTCATCACCGCGCCGCCGCCTAAAATGGCGGACGGTTCAGTGATGCCTTGCCAGTGGGGCACCAACTGTCTGATCATCCCGAAGGGCGCCAAGAACGTCGATGTCGCCAAGGACATTGCCAAGTACATGAGCAAGCCCGAGGTTAACGGAAAGTTCCTGAAGGGTGGTCTGGGCCGCTGGCTGCCGGTCTATCCGGACCTCGTCAAGGACAGCTGGTGGACCGATACCAAGCTCGATCCGCACCGCAAGCCCTATGTTGACCAGGCCTTCGGCGGCCGCGAACTTGTGCCGTTCTATTTCGTTTACAATCCGGCATGGGCGCAGGTCCGAGCCGAGCATCCCTTCAACGTCGCGATGCACGACGTTACCCAGGGCAAGATCACCTCGACGGAGGCGGTTGACAAGGCGTTCAAGCGGATCGACGAAATCTTCTCGCAATACCAGATGAAGGCCTGAGAGGAAGACCATGGCCGATATTGCTCATCCACAGGTACTCCAGGGCCGAGAATTCGGCACGATCTCTCAGGCCCGCTGGTGGCGCGGGCACCTGCAGGGGTCGGAATACGCCTGGGCCCTGGCGTTCTGCGTTCCCTACGTCGCGGTGTTTTTCGCTTTCGTGGTCTACCCCGTGGCGTTCGGCATCTGGATGGGCAGCGACCCTGCCCTCTATCCGCGCCTGTTTGACGATCCGATCTACTGGGAGACCGTGGTCAACACGGCGCTGTTCCTCGGAATAGCCATTAACGTCAAACTGTTCCTGGCTCTTATGCTCTCGGGCTTTTTCATGCGTCGGGGCTGGTGGGTCAAGGCGCTGCTGATGATCTTCGTGCTGCCTTGGGCGGTGCCGGCCTTGCCGACCTATATATCGATCCACTGGATGCTCAACGGCGAATGGGGGTTGGTCAACAACATCCTGTGGCACGCGTTCGGTGTGAACGGGCCCGATTGGCTGGCCGATCGAACAATGGCCATGACGTCGGTCATGATCTCCCATGTGTGGAAGTGGCTGCCGTTCTGGACGGTCATCCTGCTTGCCGGCCGGATGGCGATCCCGACAGATATCCAGGAAGCCGCCAGGGTCGACGGCGCCACCGGCTTCCGGATGTTCGTCCACGTCAATTTCCCGCTGATCGCCAACCTCTATTTCATCTGCACGTTGCTCTCGACGATCTTCTCGCTCGGCGACTTTAATGTCGTGACCTTCGTCTCGGGCGGCGGACCCGCGGATTCGACCCATGTTCTGGCGACTCTCGGCATTCGCTACGCCTTTGATCTCGCTCAGCCGCGGCTTGGCGTGGCGGCGGTAATCACCGCGCTGCCGCTGTTGATCCCTCTGGTCATCATGCTTATGCGCAAGTTCAAGACCTCGCAGGTGCAACTATGACGACAGCCACTCTCGACACCGTCGCGCTTGCAAGTGCGCGCTCGCGTTCGGACGCGATGCGACGGGCGGCTCAGCGCCGCAAATACTTTACGAATGCGGGCTTGGCGGTCGTCAGCGTCGTCCTTGTCTTCTGGACGCTGCTGCCGCTCTACAACATCGTCATGGTCTCTTTCGAGGGCCATGGCGATGTGTTCTCGGATCATCTGTGGCCGCCGGCGGCGTCGTTCGACGGCTATGTCGCGGTGTTCACCGAGAGCTATTGGTATCTGGCGAATTTCTGGCACCAGTTTGGCAATAGCGTGTATGTCGGCGCGGCGGTCACCTTCCTGACCTTGGCCATCGCCTCGGCGGCCAGTTTTGCGATCTCGCGGATGCGTGTTCGCCATGGATGGCTGTTGTCGAACGCTGCGCTGCTGACCTACGTGATCCCGCAATCGTTTTTGGCGATCCCGTTTTACCGGATCATGCAGAATTACGGGCTGACCAACAATTTGTGGTCGGTCATTGCCGCGATGGTGACCTTCGCGACGCCTTACGCGATGTTCATCTTCCAGCAATACGGACGCAGCATCCCGATCGAGCTGGACGAGTCGGCACGGATCGATGGCGCCACACCGTTTCAGATCTATTACAAGATCTACCTGCCGTTGATGGCGCCGGCCCTGGTTGCGATCGGCACCTATGCTCTGTTGCTGGCGTGGAACGAATATCTCTATCAGTTCCTCATGCTGTCGGACAAACGCAGCATGACGGTACCTGTGGCGCTGGCATCGTTCCTTAACAGCGACGAGGCTCCATGGAACTACATGATGGCCACCGCGATCGTTTACGCGGCTGTGCCGGTGACGGTGTATTACCTGGTGCGTGGGCGCATGACCGCCGGCTTGACCATGGGTGGCGTGAAAGGCTGATCGCTTAACACGTTACGTGAAGCAGGAAATGTCCGGCGGCTTATGCCGCCGGACATTTTTTATTGCGCGGAAATGCCGTTTTGAATTGCGATCCGGACCAGATCGGCGGTGTGGGCAACGTGTAGTTTTGCCTTAATCTGACTGCACGTATTGGCTGCGGTTTTATAACTGATGCCGATCGTGTCGGCGATTTCGCGCAGGCTGCGTCCGTCGGCAAGTAAACGCAGGATTTCGAGTTCGCGCGTCGAGAGTTCCTGCAGCGGGTGCCTGTGCGTGCAGACATTGGCCAAGGCCAATTCTTGCGCGATCGCATGCTCGATAAAGGAGTGGCCGGCGGCGACGCGCTTTATCGCTTCCAAGAGCTGGTCGACCGGTGCGCTCTTGCTGACAAATCCTAGCGCGCCGGCTTGCAACGCACGGGTCGCGTAGAGCGTCTCCTGGTGCATGCTGAGAACGAGGATGCGAACATCGGATTCTTCGATCTTGAGCCGCTCGATGACCTCCAAGCCACCCATCCCGGGCATGCCCAGGTCGAGCACGACAAGGTGTGGGCGATGTTCGCGGAACGCGGCTAACGCCCCGCGACCGCTTGCTGCTTCGCACACGTCAAATCCGGCTTCGCTGGCCAGCAGGCGGCGCAGGCCCGAGCGAACAACGGGGTGATCGTCGACAATGAGAATTTTCATCTCTTGGCGCTGCTCATCTCGGCATTGGCGTGTTCACGGTTGGGTCGGCAGGGGAGCGTCGCAGTCACGGTGAGCCCGCCTTCGACACCGTTGTGGAGGTCGAGTTTCCCGCCGAGAGCCGCAACGCGCTCGACCATTCCGCGCAGGCCAAAGCCTGCAACTGCGGCGTTCGTCATTCCAAGGCCATTGTCGGCGATCTCGACCACGATGCGGTCTCGGCCGGCGAGCCCTTCATCGGCGCGCTCGACCCTGATGGCAATTACGCCGGGATTCCCGTGGCGGAGCGCATTGTTGGTGCACTCCTGGACCACACGGTAGATCGTCGTATCGATCAGCTCGCCGAGACCTTCGCATTCCGCAGCAATGGCCACGCGGAACTCGGTCCGCGGATGGCGCCGCCGCCAGAATTGCAGCATGTCTTGAATGGCATCACGCAAGCCGAACTCGCCAAGCCCGCTCGGCTGAAGCCGGCGCATCACGCTGCGGAGTTCGCGCTGCATGTGCGCGACGGCTTCAACGATAAAGTGCAAATGATCCGCCGCTCTTTCGGTATGGCCCGCTTCAAGTTGCCGCGCGGCGTTCGCGGCGTCGAGGTTGACCGCGAACAGATATGGGCCAACCTCGTCATGCAGATCTCGCGCGATCTCGCTCCGTTCGCGCTCCTGCACGGTCAGCATCAACTCGTTGAGGCGGCGGTTGTCGGCGTCCGCGGACGAGAGCCGGTCGGCCATCCGGTTGAAGCTGTTATGAAGCTGAGTCAATTCCAGTGTCAGTCCGTGCGGAACTCGTATGGCATAATTGCCCTGGCCGACCTGTTCGAGGGCCGTCGCCAGTTGCGAAAGCGGCCGCAGCGTCCGGCCGATGAACAGGTGGATCAGGAGGATTGTCGAGCCGCTGAACAGCGTCAGCGCAATCAACGTGTTGATAAAGTCATTCCAGGTGTCGAGCGTTTCGTTGTGCGGGTCGGTTTCGAGCAGCACGACCATATCCGGCCGGCCTCGAACTGATACCGGGATGCGCGCTGTCTCGCTGGGCACGCCGACCATCCGCACAAACCAGTGGGGCACCCTGCCGAACGGCGATTTCTCGATGTCGGGCGCGACAACAGTACCGGGGGAGCCAGAAAGCGACACGCGCAGGTGGCGGTTACCGTGGAACGCCGCAACAAGGCGTTCCAGCTCTTGCTCCGGGCTATTCGAAGCCTCAATGCTCGGGACGGCGTTTTCGACCATATGGACACCGACCAGCAGTGCGGCGCGCATCTCGATGCCGACCGAGCGCGAAGCGTTGAAGCAAGCCGTCGCGGCGGCGAGCGTCAGGCTCAGCACCAAGGCGATCGCAACCAGACCAATCAGGCGCAGCCGCAACGACACTCGCGCACTTCCTGTATCCAACCTGCCGCGTTGGCATCATGTCCGACATCGCTTGCCGTGATCAACGCTCGGCTTTCGCCCTTGGAAACTTCTGGTCGGGAAAACTTTCCCGGAAATTCGGGAACGGTTGGCATCGCCTCGTTGTGGGATTTAGAGGCCTAATAGCTCCACCTTGAGAAGAAAACCCGCAGGGAGAGTGATGCCGAATTGGGTGCGGGCCATATTGGTGGCCCTTGGGCTCTGCTGGACCAACTTTGCGGTGGCGCAAACGCCTTCCACAGTGTCGCCACTGCAAGCGGGCGCCACGATAACGCTGCCGCCGGTTCAAGTTATTGCGACAACACCGCTGCGGTCGCTCACGGGTGTCGAGCGCGATAAGTTGCCCGCCAACATACAGGTGCTCGGTCAACCCGATGTCATGCGTTTCGGGCCGTCGCCACTCGTGTCAGGGCTCGACCAGCGTCTCAGCAGCGTCAACCTTAGCGACAATGAAGACAATGTCTTTCAGCCCGACGTGGTCTATCGCGGGTTTACCGCATCGCCGGTCCTGGGTACGACCAGCGGGGTCGCCGTGTACCAGAATGGCGTGCGGTTGAACGAGCCGTTCGGCGACAACCTGCTATGGGATCTGGTTCCGGATTTTGCCATCGACAGAATGTCGGTCATCCCGACCAATCCGATCTACGGCCTCAACGCGCTCGGCGGCGCGATGGTGCTGAATATGAAGAATGGGTTCAACACCCACGGCGCCGACCTGGATGTGTTCGGCGGATCGTTCGGCAATCGCCAGGTGACGCTTCAGTACGGCAAGCAGATAGACAATATCGGCGCGTATATCGGCGTCAAAGGCGCCTGGGACGACGGCTTCCGCAAGCTGTCACCGTCACGCGTCAAGCAGATGTACGCCGATATCGGCGCAGAGAGCGACAAGGGCAGCCTGCATTTCAGCTTTACCGGCGCCGATAATTTGCTCGCCGGGATCGGCCCGACGCCGATCCAGCTGGTCGATGTCGACCGCACGGCGGTTTTCGTGTCGCCGCAATATTTCCACGATACGGTGCTGATGCCGGCGCTGAACGCCAATGTGATCGCCAGCGATACGCTGTCGTTTCAGGGCAATTTCTATCTGCGCAGCTCCGGCCGCGGCACCAATGCCGGCAATATCTCCGACATCATTCCATGCAGTTCGAGCAGCTTTACCGGCTTTCTATGCCTGGATGAAGGCGATAACCTGCTGTTCGACACCAAAGGTCAGCCGGTGCACGACATTCTCAATGGCGCGCCCCCCGCGGAGAATGATTTCACACAGGCTACCTCGTTGGGCCTCGGCGGGTCGCTGCAGGCGACCTACACCAAACCGATCCTGGATCACGAGAATCATCTCGTTGTTGGTTTCAGCATCGATCACGGCGACGTCGATTTCAACTCGTCGAACGAGGTAGCTTCGATCAATTTTCCGAGCCTTATCACTGCCGGCACCGGCATCTTCATTGCCCAGCCCGATGGGACCCTCGATCCGACCGCTTTGGAGACGACCAACACTTATTACGGCATTTACGCGAGCGACACGTTCAACATCACGCCCGCGCTCGCACTGACGCTGGGCGGCCGCGACAACGTCGCGCTGATCCACCTCTACGACAAGCTCGGCACCGCGCTCGACGGAACCGCCCGCTACAGCCGTTTCAACCCGGCGGCGGGGTTGAGCTATAAATTCACGCCCGACCTGACGGGCTATGTCGGCTATGCTGAAGCAAACCGGGCGCCGACCGCTGGCGAAATTGGCTGTTCCGACCCCAGCCGTCCCTGCACGCTCGACGCTTTCCTCAGCGCCGATCCGCCGGGGCTGAGGCAAGTGGTTGCCCACAGCTACGAAGCCGGGTTTCGCGGCAAGTTCGACACGGCCGCGCTCAACCCGGCCGGCAAGGTCGAATGGAACCTGGGCCTGTTCCGCACCGACCTTGACGACGACATCCTGGCCGTGCCGAGCAACGTCATCAGCACCGGGTTCTTCCAGAATGCCGGCAACACAAGGCGACAGGGGGTCGAGGCGGGCATCACCTACCACGACGATCGATGGCGGGTCGCGGCCAATTACAGCTTTATTGATGCGACGTATCAGAGTTCGATCACGATCAGTTCACCCGATAATCCGTTCGCTGATGCCAATGGCGACATCCATGTCAGACCGGGCGACGAGATTCCCGGCGTGCCGCAGCATCGGGTCAAGATTACGGCGGACTATGCGGTCACGGACAGATGGTCGGTTGGCGCCGACCTGATATATGTCGGCAACCAGTACTACTTTAACGACCAATCCAATCAAAACCCGCAGCTGCCGGGGTATATCGTCGCGAACCTGCGGTCGTCGTACAAGATCACCGACAATATCGAGATTTACGCCCTCGTCAAAAACCTGTTCGACAACGAATACGCGACCTACGGCATCTTCAACGACCCGACCAAGTCGCCTTTGCCGGGCGTGGCGAACCCCAGCGACCCGCGTTTTGTCAGCGTTGCGCCTCCGCTTTCCGCTTTCGGCGGCATCAGAATCAAATTCTGACGGAGGCGCGGCGAGGATCGTTCTGGTCTGTGCCGACGCTTGAGTTGATCGCCGACCTCGGTTGCGTGGCTGACGGTTGCCTGCATTTCACGATGACCTTAGCTTCCGCCGAACAATGAGGCGGGAGGGATCAGTGGAACAAAGACATATCGCCCGGCGGCGCGTGTTGCAGGCTGGAGCGGGCGGCGTGGCGCTTGGGGCGCTTCCCCTTCCCTGGCCTGGCGCGCTCGACAAGGCAATGGCTGCTGATGCTCCGAACACCTTTGTCTACGTCTCGAACGCGGGTACCAAAGATATCAATGTCTTCGGCATGAACCGCGAGACCGGCGAGTTGACGCCGATCGACAAGACCGCGCTGCCAGGCACGGAGAAGACATCGCTGGCAAGCCTGCCGATGGCGCTGGCTCCGAACAAGCGTTTCATTTATGCGCAACTGCGCGGCGAGCCGTATCCGCTGTCGACGTTAACGATCGACCATACGAGCGGCAAACTGACCCTGATCGATACCGTGCCGCTGGTTGACCAGATGGCCTACCTCAACGTCGACAAGACGGGCAAACACCTGCTCGGCGCCTCTTACGCCGGTGCCAAGGTGGCGGTCTATCCGATCGATGCACTTTACGCCGTCGAGGAGAAGCCGACCCAGGTCATCGACACCAAGCCCAAGGCGCACTGCGTCTACATCGACTCCGGCAACAAGCACGTCTATGTGCCGGTGCTCAGTGCCGACTACATCATGCAATTCAAGTATGACGGCGCCAAAGGCATTCTGACGCCGAACGATCCGCCGACGGTCGCCACCAAGGAAGGCGCCGGACCGCGCCATTTCACGATCCATCCGAACGGGAAATGGGGCTATCTGATCACCGAAACGACGGCAACGATCGGCGCCTACGGCATCGACAAGGATAAAGGGACGCTGACCGAGGTCGCCTTTGTTGATACGGGCGACTGGAACCAGAAGGAATCGGCCTTCGCGTCCGACATTCACGTCACGCCCGACGGCAAGTTTCTCTACGGTGCGGTCCGCACCACTAGCTTGCTGCACGGCTACAAGATCGATCAGGAAAAGGGGACGCTGACGGCGATCGGAAAGTGGCCGACTGAAAAGACCCCGCGAGGTTTCAACATCGATTCACGCGGCAAATACCTCATAGCCGCCGGCATGGATTCGGCCAGCATCACCGTCCATGCGATCGATGCGAACAACGGTGAGCTCAAGACGGTCAAGCAGTACCCGGTCGGTAAGCAGCCGAACTGGATCGAAATCGTCGACCAGATCGTCGACTGACGAAGCGCCCCGCCAACTCCGTTTGGGTTGTCTCAAAACCGCGCGTGCCACACCGACTTGGCGTATTCGCCGATCGCGCGGTCGGCGGAGAACCAAGCCATGCCGGCGATGTTGCGCACGCAGGCCGCAGACCAGGCGTCGGGGTCGTTCCACATCTCGTCGGCGCGGCGTTGCGCCCGCCAATATGAATCGAAGTCGGGGACGATCATGTAGGGGTCGCTCTGACGCAACGCCTGGGTCAGCGGGAGAAACCGATCGCGCTCGCCGGGAGAGAACGCCCCGCCATCGATCGTTTCCAAGACCTCCTTGAGCATGGGGGAGGGGGCAATCTTGCGCCGGCCTTCGCGCGCCGCCTGGCGCAATTCGGCGACCTCGTCGGCGAGCAGGCCGAAGATGAAGATGTTGTCGGCACCGACCGCGTCGCGGATTTCGACATTGGCACCGTCGAGCGTACCGATGGTCAGCGCGCCGTTGAGAGCCAGCTTCATGTTGCCGGTGCCGGACGCCTCCATCCCGGCGGTCGAGATCTGCTCGGACAGATCGGCGGCCGGGATGATCACCTCGGCCAGGCTGACATTGTAGTTCGGCAGAAACGCGATTTTGAGCAGGTCGCGTACCGCGGGGTCGTGGTTGACCACCTCGGCGATGTCGTGCGCCAACTTGATGATCAGCTTGGCTGCCGCATAGCTTGCCGCCGCCTTGCCGCCGAAAATCTTGACGCGCGGCACCCAGTCCTTGCTTGGGTCGGCGCGCATCGCGTTGTAGAGCGCCACGGTCTCCAGGATATTGAGCAGCTGACGCTTGTATTCGTGGATGCGCTTGATCTGCACGTCGAACAGTGCGCCCGGATCGACTGAGAGCCCGAGCCGGTCGCGGATCACCCGGCCGAGCGCCAGCCGGTTGGCGCGCTTCACGGCGCGCAGCCGCTCGTGCAACCGCGTGTCCTCCGCCATGCGGGCGAAACGGGCGATCGCGTCAGGATTGTCGCGGACGTCTGCGCCGCAGGCGTCGCTGAGCAGCCGCGTCAACCCGGGATTGGACTGATAGAGCCAGCGGCGGAAGGTGATGCCGTTGGTGACGTTGACGATGCGGTCCGGATAATAGGTGTTGAGGTAGCGGAACAACTCCTTACGCACCAACGCCGAGTGCATCGCCGAGACCCCGTTGATGCGGTTGCTGCCGATAAACGCGAGGTTTCCCATCCGGACATGCCGGCCTTCGCGTTCGTCAATCAGCGAAACCTGGGCAAGCACCGCGGGGTCCACCGTGCGCCCGTCAGCGACCGCTTCGAGGTGGCGGGCATTGATCAGGTAGATGATCTGCAGGTGGCGCGGCAGCACCCGCTCGAATAGGGGCACGGGCCAGCTTTCCAGCGCCTCGGGCAGCAGCGTGTGGTTGGTGTAGCGGCAGGTCGCGACAGTGATCTTCCAGGCGTCGTCCCACGCAATGTTGTGGACATCGACGAGGAGCCGCATCAGCTCGACGATGGCGATCGACGGGTGCGTGTCGTTGAGCTGGATCGCCGCGCGCTCGGGCAGCGTGTGGAGCGAGCCAAAGGCGCGGCGGTGCCGCTGAAGCAGGTCCTGAAGCGAGGCGGCGACAAAGAAATATTCCTGGCGCAGGCGCAACTCGCGCCCCGCCGGGGTTTCATCGCTTGGGTAGAGAATTTTGGACAGCGCCTCGGCGCGCGCCTGTTCGGTCAGCGCACCGACATGGTCGCCGCGATTGAAGACGTCGAGACGCAGCGGGTCGACCGCGCGCGCCGACCACAAGCGCAGCGGGTTGACGTGCTTGCCCTTCCAGCCGACGACCGGCGTGTCATAGGCAACCGCCTCGATCGTTTCCTCGGGGTGCCAGACAAAGCGGGTATGGCTGCCGCGCCCGGCGACGGTCTCGACCCAGCCGCCATAGTGAATGTCGTAGGTGACCTCGGGCCGCTCGAACTCCCACGGGTTGGTGAACGACAGCCACTCCTCGGGATATTCCTGCTGCCAGCCATCCTTGATGATCTGGCGGAACAAGCCGTTATCATAGCGAATGCCATAGCCATAGGCCGGGATGCCGAGGCTCGCCATGCTTTCGAGAAAACAAGCGGCGAGCCGGCCGAGACCGCCATTGCCGAGTGCCGCGTCGGGCTCGGCATAGCGCACGCGGTCGAAATTGACGCCGAGATCGCCGAGTGCGCGCGCGACGACATCGTTCATCCGCAGATTGCCGGCGACATCGTTGAGCAAGCGGCCGATGAGAAATTCGAGCGACAGGTAGTAGATGTGCTTGCGGCCGCGTGCGACGGATTCACGGTCGGCCTCGAGCCAGCGATGGATCACCCTGTCGCGCAAGGATAACGTCGTCGCGACAAACCAGTCGCGGTCAGACGCGTTCGCCGCATCCTTGCCGACCGCCAAGGTCAGTTTCGCGAGGACGGCGTGTTTAAACGCCTCGATAGCGTCTTCGTTATCCGCTGGGGCGGTCTGCGCGACGGTTGTTTTCACCGCAAGTTCCCCTTGATCCGCACCGCCAATCAATCACCTCCGTTATCCGGATTGCGCGACGACAAGCCGCGGCGCTTCGCGCCGCTCATCAAACCGTGCGTGAGCCTCGTTTATCTGTGCCAAAGTCGGCAGGCTCGCCTCGTTGCCGAGGTATTGGATCGCATGCGCCGAGGCCGCGCGGGCGAAGCGGAAATGGTCTTCCCACATGCCGAACGGGTTGGCGAGAAAAGAATACATATAGGCGCCGTGGAAAATGTCGCCGGCGCCGTTGGTGTCGACAATCATGTCCTCCGGCACCGCGAGGGCGGGGATAAAGCGCTCTTCCGATGTGCCTTGATACCACACCATGCCGCGGCCACCCATCGTCACGGCGCCGATCCTGCAGCCGCGCGAGCGCAGATAAGCGAGCATCTCCGGCGGCGACAGCCGCATCTGCTCGCAGAGCCGCTCGGCGACCACCGCGACATCGATAAATTCGAGCAGCTCATGCGTGTTGGAGCGCAGCCCGCCGCCATCGAGCGAGGTCAAAATCCCGGCTTCACGGCAAGCCTTCGCATAGTCGATCGCGGCATCGGGCTGGTGCCCATCGACATGCAGCGCACGGCAGCCGGTGAGGTGCAGCGGCGGGTAGGGGTGCTTGTAATCATCGTCGCGGCAGCGGACGATCGCCCGCTGGCTGCCTTTCGGCATCACAAAAGACAGTGACGACTCGGCGACTTTGCGATGATGCACCGAGATGTGATAACGCGCCGCCATGTCGATAAACATGCGGCCGAGCCAATCATCGGCGACCGAAGCGAGCAAATCAGGGGCGATGCCGAGCTTGGCGCAGCAAAACGCCGCGGTTACCGCATTGCCGCCAAACGATACCGCATAGCTGCGCGCGACCGTTTTTTCGTCGCCGGTTGGCAGCACGTCGGTGACAAAGGTGATGTCGATATAGGCTTGGCCGATGAAAAGCGCTTGCATGGCGATTAGATGGTCGTTTCCTGCGCGCCACCAACCCGTTCGGATGATGCCGCGTCGCTTGCGGAATTTATGCATGCCTCGTGCCGCCCGGTTTCTCTGGTTCCGAGGGGCCGCCGTATTGTTGCTGTCGCTATGGGCGTTGACCAGCATTGCGGCGGCTGCGTCACCCGAGGGCATGTGGCTGACAGCCGGAAAGAATGGCGTCGTCGAGGTGTTTCGCTGTGCGGCCGATGGCGACACGCTGTGTGGGCGGCTCGCCTGGTTCCGCATCAAGCCCGGCGACCGGAACGCGCAGGGGCTCGACCTCAACAACCCCGATCCCAAGCTGCGCGGGCGCTCGCTATGCGGGCTGATCTTCATGTACGGCTTTCGTCCGGCTGGACCGGACAGCTGGGAGGACGGCGCGGTCTACGATCCCGAGAGCGGCAATACTTATCATGGCACGATAAGCTTACGGCCCGATGGCAGGCTCGCCTTACGCGGTTATATTGGCATCTCGCTTTTCGGCCGGAGCGAGGTGTGGTCCTCCTATACCGAACCCCTGCCGAGCTGCCCGTCGCGATAAATCACTCCCGGAGGAACAGACTATGGCAAGGCTTCCGCACATCACCAGTAAGGAACAGGTCGATCCGAAACATCACGGCGCGTACGAGGCGATCGTCGCCAGCCGCGGCGCCGTGCAGGGTCCGTTTCTGATGTTCATGCACTCGCCCGAGGTGGCCGAGCGCGTCGGACATCTCGGTGCCTACGTCCGGTTCGAGGGCACGCTCGACATGAAAGTGCGGGTGCTGGCGGCGATGACGGTCGCGCGCGAGTTCCACGCCATGTATGTCTGGGGCGCGCAGACCGGGCAGGCGCGGCGGCTGGGCGTGCCCGAGGAGACGATCACCGCGATCCGCGAGAACCATACGCGCGGGATCGCGCCCTTGGACCTGGAGATCGTCGAGTTCACCCGCCAGCTATTGCGCAAGCACCGCGTCGAGGATGAGCTGTTCAAAAAGCTGCATGCGCGGTTCGGCAACGACCAAATGCTGCAGCTCACCACCGCGATCGGTTATTACACGCTGCTCGGGATGACGGTGAACGCCTGCGAGCTGGAAGCGGGCGACGACGCCGAGGCGCTCGACCTCAGCACGCTGCCCGCCTGAGCGGCGGCGATCAGAACCGCGGCGGCTGATACCAGGGAATATCGGCGGCCGGGTCGGCCAGCAATTCAGGGAGCGCGACGCGAGCGACCTGCGAATGCTGAACACCCGACGCCTCGACGCGGTAACGCCGGGCGAGGGCAGGGCGCAGTGAGAGGGCCGCTTTGTCGAGATGGGCGGCGAACAGCTTGCCGACCGCGCGTGAGAACGGCCCGGTCTGACTTTCGATAAAGGCGACGCGCAGCGCGCCGGGCCGCTCCGGCTCGGCCGCGAAACGGGCGGCAAGCCAGCGATCGACGGTCTCAATGCCGTGCAGCGGGTCGCCGAGTGCCGGATCGCGGCCGTAGAGGCCGTCAAAGATGTACAGCTCGTCGGGTTGCGCCTGGGCATCGGCAATGACGTCGATCGCCGGCATGCCGCCGCCCGAATGCGCGCCGAGGACAAACCGATCGAGCGCCGTCGGCCTCCCGCGCATTTCCGCGAACCGGTGCAGCCCGTAGGCGAGCAGCAGGTCGATCCCGCCATCGAGCAGCGCTGCAAAGTCGTAGGCGTAGTGGCGGATCCAGTTGCCGCGCGGCAGCATTGCCAAGGTTGGACGGGTTCGGCCGGTGAGGATCAGGCCGCTGCGTTCGATCTTCTCGGCGAGCGGCATTGTCCCGCCCGATTGCGAGAAGCCGTGCAGAAAGACGACGATATCGACTGCTGTCGCTTCCTCGGGGATGCGGTTCCAGCGCAGAAACAGGTCGGGCTGCGTGCCCCGGTGCGCGGTCAGGGCAGGGGTGTCGGAGAGAAAGACTTCGCCGGGCGCGAGATCGGGCATCGGAAAAGTCTATGTCGTCTTTCCCGCGACAGCGGGAACCCAGGGGCAAGTACGACAACGGCTGCCCTGGGCCCCCGCTTGCGCGGGGGAGACGAAGCCGAATTGCGTGCTCAAGCCAGCTTCACATACGCGAAATCGCCGGGCTTGCCGTCGATGCCGGCGCGCGGCGGGGCGATCCAGGGCGCGAATTTTCCGGGCTCGCGCACCGGGCGCATCAGGCTCGCGACAAAGGCATCGTCATCGGCGGACGGCAGGAATTCGTCGCGCCGCCGCGCCCATTCCGCCGCGCTCATCATGTTGCCCGCGGGGTCGGCCTCGATCGCCGCGAACTCGCCGATCCGCCGGTTGAACGCGACATGCGGCAGCGTGATGCGGAAATCGATCCCGGCGCGCTCGATAATGCGGTTCCACCAGCGGTCGACGCCGCTCTGCGCGTCGGCGACATAATCGTCGCGCAGCCGCATGTTGAGCGCCGACAGCGCCGGCACCTCCTCGCGCATGATCATGCCGTCCTTGAGGCGCAGCACCGGGTAGGTGGCGCCCGCCAGCATGTGGTCGTCGTCGATCTGGTCTTCGAGATAGCGACCCTTGAGCCCGGCGTTGAAGGCGTTGGCCGCGTTGCTGCTGAGCTCGCTGCCGAACAGGTCGAGGGTCGCGGAGAAATGGAAATTGGCGCGCTTCTGCATCGTCGGCAGATCGATGACGCCGAGCGCGCGGACGCGGGCGATGTCGTGCGGGTTGTCGATGCCGGCCTTGTTCATCGCCGCGCAGGTCGCTTCAAGCACCCGCCCGATCCCCGACTGGCCGATAAACATGTGGTGCGCTTCCTCGGTCAGCATAAAGCGACAGGTGCGCGACAAGGGGTCGAAGCCGGATTGGGCCAGCGCATGCAGCTGCATCTTGCCATCGCGGTCGGTGAAGAAGGTGAACATGAAAAACGCCAGCCAGTCCGGCGTCCGCTCGTTAAACGCACCCAAAAGCCGCGGCGTGTCGCGGTCGCCCGAGCGACGACGCAGCAGGTCTTCGGCCTCCTCGCGCCCATCGCGGCCAAAATATTTCTGCAGCAGATAGACCATCGCCCATAGGTGGCGGGCTTCCTCGACATTCACTTGAAACAGGTTGCGCAAATCGTAGAGCGAGGGGGCGGTGGCGCCGAGCAGGCGCTGCTGCTCGACGGAAGCAGGTTCGGTATCGCCCTGCACGGTGATGAGCCGGCGCAGCATCGCGCGGTATTCGCCGGGCACGTCCTGCCAGGCCGGCTCTCCCTTATGCGCGCCAAAGCCGATCGTGCGGCCCTCGACCTGCGGCGCCAGCAAGATGCCCCAGCGGTATTCGGGCATGCGGACAAAGCCGAATTTGGCCCAGCCCTCCTGGTCGACGCCGACCGCAGTGCGCAGATATACTTCGGACGTCTGGAACCCGTCGGGGCCGCGATCCATCCACCAGTCGAGATAGGTCGGGTGCCAGCTTTCCAGCGCGCGCCGCAGCCGCGGATCGGCATTGAGCCCGACATTGTTGGGAATCAGCCCGTCATAATCGACCGCGATTTCAGCCATGGCATGCTCCGTTGCCGATCTCAATAATACGCTCTTTCCGTACGAATTAAGATGAGTGGTTCCACGCCGGCGACTGGTGCCATTGTACGAATGACAAAATTGTCCTACACGATCGTCCGTGAATGGCAATGAGCTGCTCCGCAAGCTCCAGCGTCTCGGCCGCGAACGCGGGATCGCGGTCCACTTTGATCAAGAACGGGGCAAAGGAAGCCACGGCACGCTCTACTTCGGCGATCGGCGCACGACACTCAAGGACCGGCGTACCGAAATCAGACCGGGACTATTGCACGCCATGTTGCGCCAGCTCGGCCTGAACGAACAGGATTTGCGATAGGTGCAGGCCGATGTTTGAACATCTCTTTGTTTACGCGGCGACGCTCGACGCGCAAGCCGATGGCAGCTTTATCGTAAGATTTCCCGATTTACCGGAAGCCCTCACGGACGGGGTGGGGCTCATCGAAGCTCTGACGCATGCTGCGGATTGCCTGTCGGAGGCGCTGGCGGGGCGGATCAGCAACAACGAGGATATCCCCTCGCCAAGTTCGGCGCAGTCCAGTTCGCACTTGATCGCCCCGGAGCCGACAATCGCGCTCAAGGCTGCGCTGCACACTGCGTTGCGCGACCATGACCTGACAGTCGCTGATCTCGCCCGTCGTCTCAACATTGACTACCGTCAGGCGGCGCGCTTAGTCGATCCGGCTTCGGCCAGTAAATTGACGAGCTTGCAAGGGGCGCTCGACGCGCTTGGTTACGAAGTCGCGATCGCCATTCAAGAAAAGCCCGCCGCCGCGTAGATCAAACCCGTTTCGCATCGAAATCCGGGCGTTTGCCGGTGCCGTAGGATTTGAGCGCGCCGCTGTCGCCAATTGCGTTGGGGCGCTGGAAAATCCAATTTTGCCAGGCCGTCAGCCGGCCGAAGATACGGGTTTCCATCGTTTCCGGCCCGGCGAAGCGCAGATTGGCTTCGAGGCCGGTCAGCGCGTCGGGCGAGAAGCTGGCGCGTTCCTCCAGCATCAACCGCACTTCCTCGTCCCAATCGACCTCGTCATAAGCGGCGGTGACAAGGCCCATCTCCGCCGCATCCTCGGCAAAGATCGGCCCGCAGATGGATTTTTCGGCCCGCTCCAGGCTCTCGGGTTCACCCAGAAAGCGCGTCGCGAGGCGGGACAGCCCGTTGCCCATCGGCAGCGCCCCAAAGTTCAGCGCCGAGAGGATAAGCCGCGCTTCGGAGCGGTTGTCGCCGGCTCGCGTGCCGGCAAACATCAGCGCACGATCGGCTGCGAAAACCAGCTCTGCCAGCAGCCCGACAAAGCAGCTGCCCGGCTCGATCAGGGTAAACAGGCTGCGCGATGTCATATCGATGCGCTTCAGCACGCGCTTCCAGTAAAGGCGGATTTCGCGGATCAGCCAATCGTCGGCGTGCGCTTCGAGCATACAGCTCGCGCTGTACACAACGTCGTCGCTCCCTTCGCTGCGGAAGACGATGATGCCAAGCTCCGGCTCGTTGGCGCGCAGGTGCAGGGTCGCGTCATCGAGCGCGCGTGCGAGCGCCAGCGGCCAAAAAGCTGCGCCGGCATGATGCGCGGCGAGAACACTGCTTTCAACATGCTCCGGCGTGAAGATGGTGATTTCGGCGCGGCGGTTTGCCCGGTCGCACATCAGCCGCAAGTTCGGGTAGGTGATCGTGTCGCCGTCGATCGCGCGATCGAGTGGCGGCAGTGCGATCCCCTGGGCATCGGCGGGGCGATCGGAGGTCGCCGCCAGTGCGGCGGCGCGCGCCGCGATCCGCTCGTCCCAGACGGAGGGGGGCACGATTTCATCCACCAGCCGCCAGTCGACCGCGCGCTGGCCGCGTGCGCCTTCTTCGGTTGCGCAAAACAGATCGGCGCGATCGCGCCGCACCTTGCGCTTATCGGTGAGCCGCGTGAGGCCGCCGGTGCCAGGCAGGACCGCGAGCAGCGGCACCTCGGGCAGCGACACCGAAGAGCGCCGGTCGTCGATGAGGGTGATCCAATCGCACGCCGCCGCCAGCTCGTAGCCGCCGCCGGCCGCGGGGCCGCTCACCGCGGCGAGGTAGCGCTGGCCGGAATTCGCGCTCGCGTCTTCGATCGCGAGGCGCGTCTCATTGGTGAATTTGCAGAAATTGACCTTGTCGCCATGCGTCGACTTGGCGAGCGTGCCAATATTGGCGCCGGCGCAAAACACGTTGGGCTTGCCGGAGCGGATCACCACGGCGCGCACTTCCGGGTGCTCAAAGCGCAGCCGCTGCACCGCGTCAGCCAGCTCGATATCGACACCAAGATCGTAGGAATTGAGCTTTAACTCATTGCCAGGAATGATCCCGCCCGCCGGATCGACATCCATCGTCACGGTTGCGATGTCGCCGGCGGTTTCCAGCCGCCAATGCCGGTAGCGCGACGGGTCCGTGCGGTGGTCAATCACCACGATGCTCCCCGGCGAAAGCCCGGGCCCATTTTTTGGCGTCAGAGACGGTTGAAGGGTGGGCCCCGGCTTTCGCCGGGAAGCGCAAAAATGAGACGGCCATCAAGCCTCCTCCCTAAGCTTGTAGCGTTGGATCTTGCCCGTCGCGGTTTTCGGCAGCGCGTCGACGAATTCGATCCAGCGCGGGTATTTCCATACGCCGATGCGTTCCTTGACGGCGTTCTGCAGCGCCTGGGCGAGGGCGGTACGGTCGGCGCCTTGCGATGCTTTCTGCAACACGACGAATGCCTTGGGCTTGATGAGTTCATCCGCATCTGGATGACCGACCACCGCGGCTTCGAGCACCGCGTCGTGCGCGATCAGCGCCTCCTCGACCTCGAACGGCGATACCCAGATGCCGCTGACCTTGAGCATGTCGTCCTGGCGGCCGCAATACCGGTAATAACCTTCGGCGTCGCGGGTATAGGTGTCGCCGGTATGGGTCCACTCGCCGCGAAAGGTGCGGCGCGACTTGTCGCGCTGGTTCCAATAACCCTCGGCGGCGCTCGGCCCGCGCACCACCAATTCGCCCTGCTCGCCGTCAGCGACGTCCTGCCCCGCCTCGTCGAGAATGCGCAGCTCATAACCCGGAACCGCTTTGCCGGTGGTGCCGTAGCGAATATCGCCGGGGCGGTTCGACAAAAAGATATGCAGCATTTCGGTCGAGCCGATGCCGTCGAGAATGTCCACCCCGACCTTGTCGCGCCAGCGCAGCCCGACATGCTCCGGCAGCGGCTCGCCGGCGGAAATGCAGATTCTGAGGCGGGGTGAGCCGGCGCCCGCACCCAATTCGGGATGCGCCAGCAGCGCCGCGTAAAGTGTCGGTACGCCGGCAAACAGCGCCGGCCGATGCCGGCGCATGATGTCGAGCACCGCCTCCGGGGTCGGACGGTCGGGAAGCAGCACCGTCGACGCGCCGACGGCCATCGGGAAGGTCATCGAATTGCCAAGCCCGTAGGCGAAGAACAGCTTCGCGGCTGAGAACACGACATCATCGGCGCCGAGCCGCAATACATTGGCGGCATAGGTATCGGCTGTTGCCTTGAGGCTCGCATGGACGTGGCGCGCGCCCTTTGGGGCGCCGGTCGAACCCGAGGAATACAGCCAGAACGCGACCTCGTCCGGCGAGCAGTCGGCAACCGGGGGCGGATTGCCGGCGGCGAGGAACTTGCTGAAATCCGACGAACGCGCGTCGGGCTGGCTGACGACCACCCGACCGACCCGCCGCGACGCCGCGCGCAGCGGCTCCAGCAAGGGCGTGGAGATGAACAGCGCTGCGGCCCGGCTGTCCTGCAGGATGTAGCCGGTAATGTCCGCCGGCAGCAGCGTGTTGATCGGCACCGGAATCACCCCGGCGCGCAGCGCGCCCCAGAACGCGATCGGGAAATCGACCGTGTCGAGCATGACCAGCGCGATGCGCCGCTCGCGCTCGATGCCGGCGGCGGCAAGCCCGGCGGCAAAACGCGAAGCGGCGGCATCAAGCTCGGCATAGCTGAGGCTGCGCCACGGGTCGGTGAAAGCGACGTGCCCCCCACGCCCCTCGCGCAGATGGCGGGCGACAAAATAATCGTAGGCGTTGCCGTCGTCGCTCATGGCGGCCTCCGTTCTAGCCCCACAGCTTCGCGCTGGCGATCCGCGCCCCCTCGGCGAGCGCCCGGAACTTCGCCCAGACAATGCTCGGCGCGACGATGGGCGGCGCGGTGGCCGAGGTGCCAAAGCCGCAATCGCTGCCGGCGATCACCCGCTCGCGGCCGACAATATCGGCGAACCGGCCGATGCGCTGGGCGATCAGCCGCGGGTGCTCGACAAAATTGGTCGTCGAGTCGAGCACGCCGGGTATCAGCACCTTGTCGTCCGGTATGCGGATCGCCGCGAGGTCTTCCCATTCATGCTCGTGGCGCGGGTTGGCCGCCTCGATGCTAAGCCCTTGCGGCCGCGCTTTGAGCGCGATGTCGACGATGTCCGCGAGCGCGATATCGTGGGTGTGCGGGCCTTCGTAATTGCCCCAGCAGATGTGCAGCCGCATGCGATCGGCCGGCAGACCTTCGGTCGCGGCGTTGAGCGCGGCGATGTTGCGCGCGGCGATGCGGCGGAATTCGGTGTCGCTCAGATGCCGGTACTGGTTGTGCCGGCACGAGCCGAGATCGGGACAATCGATCTGCAACAGGAAGCCGGCGCCGACAATCGCCTGGTACTCGGTGCGCATCGCCGAGGCCAGCGCATCCACATAATCGTCCTCGTCCTTGTAATAGGTGTCGACGACAAAGCGGGTGAGGATGCCGGGCGAGGGCGCGGTCATGAATGCTTCGGTCGGCGCTGCTGCTTTGACCGCCGCCGCGAAATGATCGAGGTCGCGTTCCAGCGGCTCGCGGCTCTCATAAGAAAGCGGCCCGAGACACGCGGGGAACGCGGCGTTGCTGAAATTGGTTGCGGTCTGGAAGTCCGGGTGCTCCAGCCGGTCGAGGCTCAGCATCACGTCGCGGCCGCGTTCGATGACCGATGGGTCCATGTCGATGCCGGCGATGCGATGCTTCACATAGGTCGCGTAGGACGGTTTGCTCTGCTCGCCATCGCTGACGACATCGATGCCGCAGCCGACTTGCTGCGCCACGATGTCCTTTACGGACGCGGCGGATTGCGCCTCGAAAGCCGCCTCGTCCACCGGGGTGCCGGCTTCGCGTGCGGCGATCAGGTCAAGCATCGCCTTCGGTCGTGGCAGGCTGCCGACATGCGTCGTCAGGATGCGGTCGGTACTGAGCTTCACAGCCGTTTTCTCCCCGTTCGTCGCGTGACATCATAATCCGCCGAGCGCGGTGCCACGAGCGAAACGGAGAGATGATGCCGAACCTGCATCCGCAGATCGAGAAAGTGCTGGAGGCGATGGCCCGGCTCGATCTCAAACCGATCGAGGCGATGACCCCGGCCGAGGCGCGCGTGCAGATGGAGACGATGGCGGCGTCGCGCAAGGCCGAGCCGCTTGCCATCGCCGGCATCGAGAACCGAACGATCCCCGGCCCGGCGGGCGACATTCCGGTGCGGATTTACCGGCCGAACGCCGCCGGCACGCCGCCCGCGATCGTCTATTACCACGGCGGCGGGCATGTGATCGGCAGCCTCGATAGCCACGACCTTGTCGCGCGCAATCTGTGCGGCGGCGCGGAGGCGGTTGTCGTCTCGGTTGATTACCGGATGGGGCCGGAGCACCGCTTTCCGGCGGCGGTCGAGGATTCCTTCGCCGCGCTGGAATGGGTTCACGCCAACGCCGTCAGCCTCGGCGCCGATCCGGGCCGGCTCGGCGTGCACGGCGACAGCGCCGGCGGAAACCTTGCCGCGGTGGTCGCCCTGATGGCGCGAGACAACGGCGGGCCCCGGCTGCGGCTGCAATCGCTCATCTATCCGGTGGCCGATTTCCGCATGGAGACTGCCAGTTACACGACATATGCGACCGGCCGCGGCATCCTCACCACCGAGGCGATGAAATGGTTCCGCGGCCACTATCTGCGCACGATGGACGATGCCGCGGATTGGCGCGCCTCGCCACTCCTGGTGGATAGCGTCGCCGGGGTGGCGCCGGCGATCGTCATCGCCGCCGAGTGCGACGTGTTGCACGACGAAGGCTTCGCCTATGCCGAGCGGCTCAAGGCGGCCGGCGTGCCGGTCGAGTACAAGCGCTACGCCGGGATGATCCACGCATTTTTCGGCATGATGCCGGCGGTGGATGACGCGCTCAATGCCCAGCGCGCGGTGTGGGTCGCGTTCAAGCGCGCGTTTGGCTAAAGGATCTCGACCTCATCAGCCCCCGCGTTGGCCGAATGCCTCGCGTTCCGCCATTGGTCGCTGTTGGGGATCAAGGTATTGCCAGATTTCGGCGTCGCGCCCGTAAACGTCCCGGCGGAATTGCAGCCTGTCATCGGCATCTGCGAACGCGGTCTCGTAGACGACGAATACCGGCACGGCCTGCGGTAGAGTGCTGTAGGTGGTGTCGCGCGTCTCGATCGCTTGGTCGATGGCCTCGGCCGGCTGCTGCATCAGCAGGGCGGCCAGGTCACGCAGATTTTCCACCCTGATGCATCCGTGACTGACGCGACGGTCGTCACGGCTAAACAGATTTTTTGACGGGGTGTCGTGCAGGTACACGTCGAACCGGTTCCGCATGTTGAACATCAATTGCCCGAGCGCCGAGTAAGGGCCCGCCACCTGCTGCAGCCCGCCATCGGGCAGCATGACGATGTGGTGCAGCGCCAGATAATTCGGGTCGCGCTTGGCCTTTGGCATGATCTCTTTGGCGGCGATGTCCGCCGGGATGTTCCATGGCGGATTGAACCACAGACCGTTAATTGTGGTCTCGAATTCGGGGCTCTGGTTGCGCCTCTCGTCCATGCCGACAATGACCTTGGTCGAAAAAACCGGCCGGTCGTCGCGGTATAGCACCAGCCGCTCGTCGGCGACGTTGACCCAGACGCGGTCGGGCGGCAGCTGTCTCGGCAGCCAGCGTTCGCGTTCGAGATTGACCTCGATCTCGCGGACGCGGCCGGTCGCTGTCGGGGCTGACCGAAGATTTTGCAAGGCTTCGCGCAGCAGCCGGTAGGTCGGGGTCGTCGGGGCCAGCGATCCGATCACAGCCTCTGGGGCCGCACTCGCGATAGCGTCGTCGAGGGCTGCGGCGACATCGATCGGCCCCGGTGTCAACGTCTCGTCGTCCCGGCGACGCTCGACCGGCATGACGCCCCGGGCAAGTGCATCCGCGTAGGACAGGAAGGCGTCCGACAGCAGGAGTTCGCGTTCAAGCGGAGACAATGTTGCCGCCGAGCGCAGCAGATTGGCGTGAAACAGCTCAGGCGTGAGGCCCTGGTCGCCGGCGCTCAACACGGCATTCGTCAATGACGCCGCTTGCGCCGGCCGGCTCGTCCATACCGGCTCGAAACCGTGGCGTGCGTAGAAACGTCGCAGCAATCCGACATGCAACCGTTCGCCCGCGATGGTGAGTTCGGGGGCGCTGTTAAGCAGTTCACCGAGATCGGCATTCCCAAACGAGGCTATGGAAGACGCCGGCGCGAAGGCACCTCCAGGCCGCGGCGGCGCCGCAAAAACCGCCGGCGCGACGAGCGCGCATGCCATGGCGAATGCAACGGCTGCACTTGCAACCCGTCCGTGTGCCAGAAGGCTGCCTGTCGGAAAGTTACAGGATGGAAACAAGATAGGCTTACCGAGGACGTGATTCCGCTGTGATTTGCGCGGCCGCTGGTCGAAAACGGCGATGCGACGTCGCGGTTGCGGATCAAGGTGGCGCGAAATTTTCATATGATGGCCTTGAGCACAATCGAGCTCCGGGGAACGCTGCTGTTCCGAGCCATAGTAAGACAGGATCGTCACCGATCGACCATTGGTGAATCCGCACAGGCGGGCCCGGCAGGCAGAGGTTTGCGGCGGGACCGGCCGATTTCTCATGCGAACGGTGTGGAACCACAATATCGCTTTCACGTTGATTTGGTTGCAATCATTTTTCGATTGCCTATTGTATATGTCGATTAACTAAGGAGAAAGCGCATGTCCGACGTTGCCGAAACACGCGCCCGCCGCAGGCAGTTGCGTAATGCGGTTCTGGTTGCCGTTTTGGTTCCAGCGTTCCTCGCGGCTTGTGAGCCGGCTCCGCCTCCCCCGCCGCCGCCGCCTCCTCCGGCGCCGATGGCTCCTCCGGCTCCCCCGCCGCCAATGCCGCATGTTCGTGGCTAACGCTGGCTTCGGAAGGCTTGAGGATCAGATCCCGTCCCTCGATCTGATGCTCTGACGGCACCTTATCGGGGGCGGGTAATTGTCGAGGCACGGGCGGCTGACTGCTGTCCGTGCCGATTGGTTTTCGCGCCCAACAGGTTGACTATCGCGACCACGTTGGTGGTGAAGCCACCGGTGTGGTCAGGCGGGCGCGAAAAGGCGTTCCTTCGCCGGTGATGCGGTTGTGACCGCGGAAGGGCCATCTGCCGGCGTGGCGAAGCCTGGGTCGCGCTGTAAGGTCGGCATCACCCGGTCGGCGAACAGCCGCATGTTGATTTCGGCTTCCTCGTGCGGCAGCCCGCCGAAGGAGAATTCGGTGACCAGGTGGTCCATCCCGGTGCAACGCTGCAACTCGCGAATTTGTTCGAGGCAATCCGCGGGCGTCCCGACGATCTGGATCGACACGTAAAAATCGGTCGCCTTTCTCTTGCTTTCGGCGCTTTCGTTGATCTTGGCGTAGGTGCGCGCCATCTTGCCGTAGCTTTCGTAGCCTTTGACAGTCGAAAGATGGCCGTCCGAGAAATGGTAATGGTCGTCGATCGATTGCCATTTAAGGCCGAGATAGCGGAACGCGCGCTCCTGCGCCTCCGCCCGGCTCTCAGCGCAGCAGACATTGGTAAGAATGACCGGCGGTCGCGGCGTGTGGCCGGCGGCGGTCGCCATCTCGCGGTAGCGGGCGATGTCCTCGGCCGCTTTCGGCCATTCGTTCTGCATCACCATCAGCACGCCAAAACCCAGTTTCGCCATGATCTCGGCCGAGTCGGGGCTTACCGCGGAGGCGTAAAACCGCCGCTCGGGATGCGAGATCGGCCGTGGGCGGATCGCCGTGCGCGGGATCTGGAAGAATTCGCCCTGGTGTTCGAAACTGTCGTTCGCCAGCGCCTTGACGATGATTTGCGCCGCCTCGACAAAGCGCGGCCGCGCCTGGCCCATCGGGATGCGGAACCCTTCGTATTCGATGCTCGCCGCGCCGCGGCCAAAGCCAAACAGGCAGCGCCCACCGCATAATATGTCGAGCAGCGCGATCTGCTCGGCGACGCGGACGGGGTCGTGCCACGGCAGCACGATGACTGCGGTGCCGAGCTGGATGCGCCTGGTGCGGCCGGCGTAATAGGCCAGCAGCTGGGTCGGCGCCGGCGACATCGCATAGCCGGTGAAATGGTGCTCCAGCGCAAAGATCGAATTGAAGCCGAGCGGCTCGGCGAGGTCACCCATCGCCAGATGCTCGCCGACCACCGAGGCGTCCGACCGCCCGTCCTGGCACAGCATGTTGAGCGCGATGCCGACTTTCATGGCCTTCCTCCCGCTATGTGCTGCGGTCAAGGTTCCGCCGATCGGCGCGCGGGGTCAACCGGGTCGAGCAGTACCGCCGGCGGTGTCGATCGACGGACCGCCTGTGTTGTTGTGGCGCCTCCCGGATGAAGCCGCCCATAGCGCGCTTGCTTCCACTCACGCCAAACGGAACCGCCTTGCGCCGCGCGCGGCATCGGCGTAATCACCTGCAAAATCCCTCGCTCGGCACGGACCCGTAGCTCAGCTGGATAGAGCGCTGCCCTCCGAAGGCAGAGGTCGTACGTTCGAATCGTATCGGGTCCGCCAGTTCTATCAAAGGCTTACAATCTGAATTTGAAAGCCTCTAAAACTAGAGATTTAGTTTGGAGTCAGTCTGGTTTTCGAGACTGAAACCGCTTTAAACCTTGCACCTAGCACTTGTTGGCGATGGCTACTGGGGTGCCGCTTTACGGCCTCGTAATCAGGAACTCAAATTGTCGAACGAACTGACGCGCCGTGGTATTTCCTTCGGCCGAGTGGTGGAATAAGAAAGCGCCGAAGCGGCAAGGCGGGAGCCATGCAAGTCTCATATTTCGAAACCGGACATTACCGGCCGCCGCGATCCCTGCCCGCGGGCTGGCCGTTGCCGCCGGCCGAATATGACAGCGATGCTGGCGCCGATGCCTATCGAGGTATGGTCGAACGGTTGCGGCTGGTCGAACGGCTCGGTTTCGACTGGATCAGCGTCGCCGAGCACCATTATTCGCACCGCCGCGTAACGCCTGCCCCCGCCATCGTCGCGGCCCATCTGGCGGCGCATTCGACGCGCATCAAGATCGCAGTGCTGGGCCCCATTGTCTCGCATATCAACCCGGTGCGGATCGCCGAAGAGATGGCACTGCTCGACAATCTGCTGCCTGGCCGGCTGGTCGTCGGGCTTCTGCGCGGAACAACGGGCGAGTATCTGAGCTACGGCCTCAATCCTACAGAGGCGCGCGAGCGAACGACCGAGGCGATGGAACTGATCCTCAAGGCATGGACGGAGCCCCAGCCGTTCGGCTGGCAGGGACGCTACTTCCAGTTTCGCGGCGTCGCGGTGTGGCCGCGCCCCACGACTGATCCGCATCCACCAACCTATGTCCTGGGCACCAGCCAGGAATCATGCGAGTTCGCGGCGCGCCACCGGCTCGGCCTCGGGCTGTCCTATGCGCCGTTTTCAGTGATCGCACGGGCAGCGAGCTACTACCGCGAGGCCTGCGAGCGCGAGGGCTGGCAGCCAGGCCCAGAGCAACTCATCTACCGTGCGAATGTTCTGCTCGCCGAGAGCGACGCGAAAGCTGAAGCGACGCTGCAGAAGATGGCGGACCAGTCGCCGTTGCCGCTGCCCGCAGCGATCGGCGCGGAGCTGACCCGTCTCGACTCGCGCAATATTGCCGGTGAGGCACGCACACCGAATGTCGGCGGCCGGCTGCCGACGACGTTCATCGGCTGCCCCGCCACTATCGTCGATCAGATCAAACGCTGCCGCGAAGAGGCCGGGGTCGGCGTCCTCGACCTGTTTTTCCAGACGGCTGATACCACCTCGGAGGCGGTGACCGACAAATTGACGATG
>Ga0335085_10000824_pt1 | contig 77327 bp, 68 predicted proteins | sample Lox_Sample_45_FD_206712 | JGI IMG/M metagenome (GOLD analysis project Ga0335085, IMG submission 206712) | Soil microbial communities from Loxahatchee National Wildlife Refuge, Florida, United States - Lox_Sample_4.5 | ecosystem: Environmental > Terrestrial > Soil > Wetlands | place: USA... | reverse complement strand
TCCGCGAAGGCGCCGATTACAAGCCGGCGCGCGCGGGCGAGTTGCAGCGCAGCGCGGTCGACGCCTCTCGTGCAGGTTTGCACTTGGGGTGGAAACCGTTCACGTCGCTCGAGGAGGGTCTCGCCCTTACACTCGAGCATTTCAAAGCTCAGCGCGCGCAAGCGCGTTGAGATCACGGGCGGGCACCACACGCGGTCGTCAGGCGTACCGGCGCAGCTCCTCGAGCGGGACGGGTGGCCGGCGCCGGCCGACGTACGCGGGATCGGGATAGCCGACGAGAACCAGCGCGTGCGGCAGCCACTCGGGCGGGAGGCCGAGCGCGTCGCGAGACTCCTCGGGGCAGAAGATCGGCGCCGCGACCCAGCACGACGCCAACCCCCGATCCGTCGCGGCGAGCATCAGGTTCTCGACCGCGGCGCCGAGCGACAACAGCGCCATGCCCCATTCGGCCCGCTGCCGCAGCTCGTCCGGGTAGCGGTCGAGACCGCTCCAGGTGAGGCAACCGAGCACGAGCGCGGGCGCCGAAGCGAGCTTCCGGTGCGAGCTCTCGACGAGCTCGACCACCCGGTCGGCCGAAACGCCGTCGGCCGACAGGTCGGCGCGCCAACGCGCGCCCATCCCGAGCGCGAGCGCGCGCTTGGATTCGTCGTTGTCGACGGCCGCGAACCGCCACGGACGCGAGTGATGGGGTGCGGGTGCCAGGCAGGCGGCTTCGATGACGGCGTCGAGGTCGGCGCGCGGCACCGGATCACGGCGGAACGCGCGAATGGATCGGCGGGCTTCGATGAACGCGGGCAGGGAGCTCACCGGAAGAGGTCCTCGTCGGCCGGGCGGATCAGCTCGCGCACCGAGCCCTCGCGCCGCCACACGGGCTCGAGACCGCGAACGATCGCCGCGGGGACGCCGGCGGCCTTCCCCATGACGAGCTCGGCCGCGGCCGCGATCTCGTCTGCCACTGCGACCTCGGTGACGTGAAGGACGCGCCCGAGGGCATCGGGTGTCTCGCGCAGGTCGACCACCGCTGCGATTCCGCTCACACCGATAGCGACGTCGGTGAGGCCGCGACGCCACGGCCGGCCGAACGTGTCGCTGACGATCACCGCGACCTCCACACCGGCGCGCGCCCGGAGCGCGTCGCGCACATGGCGGGCGGAGCGGTCGGCGTCGACGGGCAGCAGCGCCGCCCATCCGTGCTCGACGTTCGAGAGGTCCACGCCCGCGTTCGCGCACACGAATCCGTGGTGGGTCTCGCTGATGATCAGGTCGCCGCGCCGGCGGACGATGCGCGCCGACTCCGACTCGACCAGACTCTTGCGGGCTTCGATGTCGTCGGGATCGAGCGGGACGAGCCGGTTTTCGGCCTTCGACACGATCTTTTGGGTGACGACGAGGCAGTCTCCGTCCAGTAACGGCGTTTCCTGCGCGTGTGCGGCGGCGGCCACGGCGACCGCGATCTCGTCGCCGGGCCGGATCTCGCCGATTCCCGCGATGGGGATGACGGAAAGCGTCACGCCACCGCAGCGAGAGTCCGGGCCGCGAGCGCCGCCGCGATTTCGGGGCTGCGCATCATGGTGTCGGTGACCACTGCGTGAACTCCGGCCGCCTCGACCTCTTCGGCACGATCGGCGTCGACGGCGTCGATCACCAACGACCCGCACAGCTCCGCGTAGTTCCGGGCAACGCCCACGCACGAGACCTCGATGCCGAGCGGCGCCATGAGGCGGTCGGCCGGGCCTTTCACCGGCGCGCCGCCGACGATCGGGCTGACGGCGACGACGCGGTCGCGCCGGGCGATGAGAATGTCGCGGACGCCCGTGACGGCGAGGATCGGGGCGATCGAGATCACGGGGTTCGAGGGGCAGATCACGATGGTGTCGGCCGTCGCGAGCGCATCGAGCACTCCGGGCGCGGGCCGGGCCGCCTCCGACCCCTCGAACCGCACGGACAACACGGGCGATGCGGCTCGTTCACCGACGAACCACTTCTGCATCGCGAGCTCCTCGGTGCCCCCGCCGTCGCGCGCGACCGTGATGCGGGTGCGAACCGGGTCGTCGCTCATCGGCAGCAGCCGCGTGCCGACCGACCACGCGCGGGTGATCTCGGCTGTCACCGCCGAGAGGGGCGCGCCGGCGCGTAGCCGGGCGGTGCGGAAGAGGTGGGTCGCGAGGTCCTTGTCGCCCAGCCGGAACCAGGTTTCGACGTCGTAGCGCGCCAGCGCGTCGAGGGTGGCGAACGTCTCGCCCTCGAGTCCCCAACCCTGAGCCGTATTCGACGCGCCGGCCAACGTGTATGTGACGGAGTCGAGGTCGGGGGAGACGTGGAGGCCGTGGAACACGTCGTCGTCGCCGGTGTTGACGACCGCGACGACTTCTTCGGGGGGAACGACGCTCACCAACCCCGCGAGGAAGCGGGCAGCACCGACGCCACCGGCGAGAGTCGCAAGCACGCTGCGACCCTACCGCCGGTGATCAGCAGGCCTACCCGCCCGGTGGCCGGAATTCGGTCAGGCGGCGCTTCCGGAGATGCCGCGCACGCGTGCGGCCACAGGCTCCATTGCCTGAACCACGCGCTCGGGCACTTCGCCGAGTTGCGCATGTACCTGACCGACGACCGGCTCGACGCGCTTGCCGACCTCGTCACGCAACGCGGTCGCCTTCGCGACGGTGTTACGCACCTGGGTCTCGGCCTGCGTGCGCGCCGTCTGCGCCTGGGAGTCGATCGTGGTGCGAGCGACTTTCGCGCGTCCGACGACGCAGTCGCCCAGTTCGCTCGCGCGCTTCTGTGCGGCGCGGGCGCGGTTCTGCACGTGCTGGACGCCCATCACTCCGAGCCCGATGGCGATGTAACCGGCATCGGTGAGGGACTTCTGTGCGTTCGTAGCCATCGCGATTCCTCCGGGAGCGGAAGCTGCTCGAGTTCAGCCGGTGCCCCGCCCCGCACCGGCTGCTCGCGACAATAGCCCATACTGCTAACTTTTGCAAGCGATCGTGATCGCGCGCACAAATATTCGGCCCGAACGCGGATAATCTCTCTCGGCCTCATGGAGACGATCGACCCCGACTCGATCAGCGAAGAGCTGTTCGAGCGTGACGACGACACCGAACCGGCCCAAGTCGTCCCCCCTGTGGTCGCCGTCATGGTGACACACGATGCCGGGCAGTGGTTCGAGGAGAGCCTGGCCGCGCTCGGCGCCCAGGACTACCCCTCGCTGTCCGTTCTCGTGCTCGACGACGGGTCGGCGCACGACCCGACCGACCGGATCGCCCAGGCGCTCCCCGGAGCGTTCGTCCGGCGCCGGGGTGGCGAGGGTGGGTTCGCGGCGGCCGCGAACGACGCGCTGGCGTCGGTCGAAGGGGCTGTCTTCTTGCTGTTCTGCCACGACGACGTGGTGTTCGACGCCGACGCGGTCCGCCTGATGGTCGAGGAGGCTTATCGTTCGAACGCGGGCATCGTCGGCCCGAAGGTCGTCGACCGCAACCACCCGGACATCCTGGTCGAGGTCGGCATGTCGGTCGACCACTACGGCGTGCCGTTCTCGGGTCTCGAGCCCGATGAGGTCGACCAGGAACAACACGACGGCGTCCGCGACGTCTTCTTCATCTCACACCGGGCGATGCTCGTGCGCGCCGACCTGTTCCACGAGCTCGGCGGGTTCGACGCCGGGACCTTTCCCGGCGCCGACGACATCGACTTCTGCTGGCGGGCGCGGCTCGCGGGCGCTCGCGTCGTCGTCGCGCCCGCCGCCCGGGTGCGGGACGGGCGTTCGACCACCGCGCGTCGGGGTGCGTACGGATCGCGGCCAAACGAGCGCGACGAGGTTCGATCGCGCGTCCGCCTGTTGTGCAAGTCCTACTCGGGACTCGCGCTCGTCTGGGTGTTGCCGGTCGCGATGTTCCTCGATCTGCTCGAGACGATCCTCTTCCTGGTGACCGGTCGAGTCCGGCGCGCGGGTGCGGTCGTCGGTGGTTGGGCGTCGGTGTTCGCGCACCCGGGGGAACTACGCCGGGCGCGGGCCGAGGCGCAGAAGCTGCGTCGTGTCGACGACGGCGACGTGCGGGACCTGATGATCCGGGGGAGCGCGCGCCTTCGCAAGTTCATGATCGAGCGCGTCCACGCGGGGGAGCGGCTCGCGCAGGTCTCGAGTCGCACGCGCGAGCGGGTCGACGAAGCGTCGCTCCGGCTGCGGCGGCTCCCGGCGTTCGCCGCGATCCTGGTCGGCGTCCTCGTGCTGTTCGGTGTGCGTTCCCTGCTCTTGGGCCATGTGACGCAGGTCGGATCGTTCCAAGCCTGGCCCGGCGTCGGCGCCTCGTGGGGAACGTTCTCCGGCGCCTGGCGAACCACGTTCATGGGCGCGGCCCGCCCGGCTACGCCCGTGTTCGCGTTCATGGCGGTGGCGAGTGCCGCGCTCCTCGATCATCCCGGCCTCGCGCAGTCGCTCGTGATCGGAGGCGCGCTGCCGCTCGGCGCCTTTGGCGCGTACCGGCTCTTGCGACCGTTCGCGTCATCGGCTCTCCCCGGCATTGCCGCGGCCGCGGCGTACGCCGCGAACCCGATCGTCCGCAACGCGATCTGGCGCGGCGAGCTCGGCCCGCTCGTGTGCTTCGCGCTCGCCCCGTTCCTCCTCGGTGCATTCGTCCGGATCACCGTCGACGTTCCGGACCGGCCAGCCGGTTCGCGTCGCACTGAGCTCCACGCGCTCGCGACCGTGGCGCTGCTCACCGCGGCCGCGGGATCCGTCTGGCCGGCCGCGCTGTTGCTCGGTCCGGCGATCGGCATCGCGTGCTGTCTCGCGGCGCCGTTCGTCGGTGATACGCGGCGGGCCGTCACCGCGCTCGTGGCCGCGGCGATCGCGAGCGTCGCCGCCGCGCTGTTGCTCGCTCCGTGGTCCTACTCGCTCGTCGGCGCCGACGCCGCGACCCTGGGCGCGCAGCCGCGGGCGTCACTGTCGTTCGCCGCCATTTTCCACTTCGACACCGGCCACGCCACGGCCGGCATCGCGTCGTGGGGCATTGTGGCCGCCGCATTCGTCCCGCTGCTGATCGCCCGGGGCCCCCGGCTCGCGTGGGCCACCCGTGCGTGGATCCTTGCCGTCATCTCCTTCGCGGTCGCGTGGCTGCCCGGGCGCCTGACGGCCGGCGCCACAGTGCTCGCGCCCGAAGGGGTCCTCGTCGGCGCGGCGGTCGGGCTCGCCTTCGCAGCCGGCCTCGGCGTCGCCGCCGTGCTCGACGATCTCCGGCGATTCCACTTCGGCTGGCGGCAGGTCACCACCATCGTCGCCTTCGCGGGCCTGGGCTGCGCGCTCGTCGGTCTCGCGACCGACACGATCTCGGGCCGGTTCGGGTTGCACGCCGACGACTGGCCATCGATGTACTCGTGGATGGGCGACAACGTCCCGGCGGGCGGCTTCCGGGTCCTCTGGGTCGGTGACCCGACCATCCTTCCCGCCGACGCCAAGACTGCCGGCGACGTCGGCTTCGCATTCACCCGCGACGGTCCCGGCGACGCCCGTGCCCTGTGGGCGGCTCCCGAACAGCATGCAGACCGTGTCGTGGCAGGAATGCTCGACTCCGCGTCCGCCGGGTCGACGGTCCGACTCGGGCACCTGCTCGCGCCGGCCGGCGTGCGCTACGTCGTGTTCTTGCGCCGCGCCGCACCCGACAGCGGCCCGTTCGGGCGAGACGAGCACGTCATCGACGATGCACTCGGCCGGCAGCTCGACCTGACGTTGTCACGCGTCGACGACCAGAGCCTCGTTTACAACAACGACGCCTGGATCCCGATGCATGCGCTCGTTCCGCCGGGCAACACCGCGGTGCAGGTCGGCGGCAAGGATCCGCAAACCGCGGCGACGCGCTCCGAGAACTCCGGCGTCGTCGGCGTCGCCGCGCCGGGCGGAACCACTGAGCCGGTCGGACCGGGCACGTTGTTGTGGTCGGAGGCCGCGAACGGAGGCTGGAAGGCAAGCTCGAACGGGCGTGGGATCGCCCGGCAGGACGCGTTCGGATGGACGAATGCTTTCACCCTCGACGCGAACGCTCCGGTGCACGTCCATTTCGCCGGGAGCTTTCTGACCTCGGCGGCGCGCTTCCTCGAGATCGTGCTCTGGATCGCACTGGTCGCGTTCTGGTTCACGACCCGCCGGCGACGTGAGCCACTCGAGTCGCCGTCCGACGTACCTCTGCCGGAGGAAACGTGAAGTCTCGGCGTTTCCTCTTCGTCGCGGTGCTCCTCGTCCTGCTCGCCGCGGCTTTCGCGATCGGGAAGACCTCGAGTGAGCCCCGCACCGTCGCGGCGGCCAACGGCAGCGAGACCGCGGCGGCCGCGTCGAGCGACGTCTGGTTCTGCCCGGGCGAACCGACCACGATCGCCCCGAAGTACGGCCGGCTCACGCTGGCGAACGTGGCCGACGAGAAGGCGGAGGTAGAGGTCACGGATCTCGCCGACAGCGGCGCCACAACCCAAACGACACTCGGCGTCGCGGCGCATTCGGTCCTCACGAAGGCGCGCGCCTCGCTGGGCGCGCCCGGGGCGTTGACGATCGAGGCGTTCGGCGGTCGCGTCCTGGCCGAAGAGGGCGTCGAGGGGCCCGCGATGTTCGAGTCGACTCCTTGCGCAACGCAGGCCGCCCGTCAATGGTTCTTTGCCGCGGGCACGACGCCGCGCGGCGTACAGCAGTGGCTGGTGCTCGAGAACCCGTACGCCTCCGACGCGAAGGTCAACGTCACCTTGCGGACGAGTGGTGGAGTCCGCGAGCCGGGCATACTGCAGAGCGTCGATGTCGCGCCCCGGTCGCGCAATCTCATCGCACTCCAGAACATCGCCGTTCGCGAAGACCGCGTTGCGACCGAGGTCGACGCGCAGGTCGGTTCCGTCGTCGCGTCGCAAATCATCGTGTACACGGCCGACGCGGGCACGCCGGGAGTCGCGCAGTCGCTCGGATCGACCACCTCGGCGATGCACTGGAGCTTCGCCGGCGGCATCGCGCGCCGCGACTCGTCGTCGTACGTCGCGATCACGAACGTAGGCGACGATGCCGCCCAGGTCGACATCCAGGCCGCGGCGCAGTCGCCGAAGGCGGCAATCGCGCCCGCGAGCCTGAACCTTGCGCAGGACGATGTCGCGTGGGTACAGATCGGGCAGTGCCCGGCGTCGTCGCGTGCGAAGGCCTGCATCAGCGTTCCGTCGGGTGTTCGGTACAGCCTCGACATCCGTTCCGAGTCGGGTATCGCGATCGTCGCGCAGACTGTGGATCGATTCGCCCTGGCGGACGGCGGCGGGACGACCTCGCTCCTCGGCGGACTCGTTCCGGCGACCGCGTGGACTTTTGCTCGTAGCACCGTCCCCGGCGAGAGCGAGACCGATCTCTCGTTCGTGAATCCGGGGGCGGTTCCCGCGTCGGTCAGCATCGGTGCCGTCCACAACGGCCGGATCGACAACCGGTCGGCGTTTCAACACCTGACCGTGGCGCCCGGTCGACAGGTCACGATCCGGTACAACGGCGGGAGGTCGCCGTCGAAGGTCGACGCGGCGCTGACGGTCGATTCCACCGTGCCGATCTATGCCGAGCGCTTGATCGTGACGCAGGACGAGGCCGGTGCATCGAACGGCGTTGCCGGCTGATGACCGCGGCCGTACGCATCGCGGTGGGGGTGGGGCTGTTCGTCGTTCTCGCCGCGCTGGCCTGGTGGCTCGAGCATCGCCGGCGTAACGACGCACCGACTCGAGCCCGTGGCGACTTTCCGGCCCAGCTCGACCGCCACGACTTCGCGCGTCCGGACGCATCGTGGCTCGTCGTGCTGTTCACCTCGAAGAACTGCGACTCGTGCGGCGGCCTCTACGAGAAAGCCGCGTCGCTCGAGTCCGACGAGGTCGCCGTCTCGGAGGTCGAATACTTCGCGAACCCCGAGTTGCACGAGCGGTATCACATCGACGCGGCGCCGATGACGCTCGTCGCCGACGCGGAGGGCGTGGTGCGCGCCTCGATGCTGGGGGCGTTCGCGGCAGGCGACCTGTGGAGCGTGGTGGCCGAGGTTCGCGCCGAGGAGTGATCGCGGCGCGCGGCGCTCACTCGCCGTAACCGTGCTGCGGTTCGACGGGCGCCGCCGGTTCCCGCCGTTCTCCGTTGGAGCTGCCGCCGTTGGAGCTCTCTCGGTTCGGGTTCTCTCCGTTCGGGCTGGCGGCCCGGACGATGTCGCCGTCGAGATCGGCGGTCGGGGATGGAACGAGCGGCTCCGCGGGTACCTCGGAGCCCTCGGCGGTCGTCACGAGCCGGGGACCGCCGACCTTGCGTCCCATCGCCTGGTCGACCGTCTCGGCGACCTCTTCGCCGCTCAACGTCTCCCGCTCGCGCAGCGCCTTGGCGACCGCGTCGAGGCCCGGCCGGTACTCGGTGAGCACCTTGCGGCAGCGGTCCTCTTCGTCGCGCAGGATCCGCTCGACTTCCTCGTCGATGACGCGAGCGGTCTCGTCCGAGTAGTCGCGCGTGTGCATGAGATCCTCGCCCAGGAACACCGCGCCCTGCGAACCCCACGCCATCGGGCCGATCCGATCGGACATCCCCCACTCGCGCACCATCTTGCGCGCCAGCTCGGTGTTCCCGACGAGATCGTTCTGCGCGCCGGTGGACTGGTGCCCGAAGATGAGCTCTTCGGCGACGCGGCCACCGAGGCGCACGACGAGCGAGTCGGCGATGTACTCGCGCTTGTAGATGTGGCGCTCCTCGACCGGAAGCTGGTGCGTCACGCCGAGCGCCATACCCGTGGGCAGGATCGTCACCTTGTGTAACGGGTCGGCATGTTCGAGCACGTACGCACAGACCGCGTGACCGCCTTCGTGATACGCGATGATCTCCTTCTCCTCTTCGGACAATGCGAGCGACTCGCGCTTCAGGCCCATCAGCACGCGGTCGCGCGCGGCGTCGAAGTCTTCCCGGTGCACCTCGTTGGCACCCCGCCGTACTGCGAACAGCGCGGCCTCGTTCACGAGGTTGGCGAGATCGGCACCGCTCATTCCAGGGGTGCCGCGGGCAACGACGTTCACGTCGACGTCGGGACTCATCTTCTTGTCCCGCATGTGGACCTTGAGGATCTCGATGCGCTCGTCGAGCGTCGGCAGCGGAACCAGGATCTGGCGGTCGAAGCGGCCGGGCCGGAGCAGCGCGGGATCGAGGACGTCGGGACGGTTCGTCGCCGCCATCATCACGATTCCCTCGGTCGCCTCGAAACCGTCCATCTCCGCGAGCATCTGGTTCAGCGTCTGCTCGCGCTCGTCGTGCCCGCCGCCGAGACCGGCGCCCCGCTTGCGACCGATCGAGTCGATCTCGTCCACGAAGATGATGGCCGGCGCCTGCTTCTTCGCCGTTTGGAAGAGGTCTCGCACTCGTGCCGCGCCCACGCCGACGAACATCTCCATGAAGTCGGAGCCGGTGATCGAGATGAACGGCACGCCGGCCTCGCCCGCCACGGCTCGCGCGATGAGGGTCTTGCCGGTACCGGGCGGGCCGACCAGCAGCACGCCCTTGGGGATACGCGCACCGATCTCCTTGAACTTGCCCGGCTGCTTCAGGAACCCGACGACTTCGGTGATCTCCTCCTTCACCGCGCCGTAACCGGCCACGTCGGCGAAGGTCGTCTTCGGCTTGTCGGTGTTGTACACCTTGGCGCGCGAGCGTCCGATGTTCATGACCGCGCCCATCTGGCCCTGCGCGCGTCGCGCGATGAAGAACCAGACCGCGCCGATCAGTAACAGCGGCAGCAGGTAGATGAGCAGCGTCCCGAGGATGTCGCTCGAGCGGGGTTTGTAGTTCCGCGCGACGTGGTGCGCGTTGAGCAATGCGATGTCGGCGTCAGGGAGCTGGTTTATCTGGCCCTGCGTGACGAAGTCGGTCTTCCCGTCCTTCGTGAAGCCCTTGGTGAACTCGCCGGTGATCTTCCCGCTCGACGCGTCGTACTTGATGCTGGATACGTGATCCTGGCCGACGAGCGTCAGGAAGTCGCCATAGTCGAGCTTCGCCTGCGCGGGCGTTGACGTGGGCGCGGCGCGCCAGATCAAGAAAACCGCGACGATCAGCCCGATGATGAGCCACGGCATCCACTTCGGGCGGTTGCCGGTGCGAAGCGGGCCGGACTGACCGGGCCGCGGCGGACGACCCGGAGGCTCCGGCGGGCGCCACTGATCTTCGGGGCCTGGGCTCATGAATGAATCTCCACTGGAGTCGAACGGCTCCCATCGTATGGCGGACGGGCGATGTTTCCCGTTCCCGGCCTATTCGTCGCGCGCCGCCCTGCGCGTTCACCTCGCCGCGTCTCACCCTGTCGATCGGCCGCGATCGAGCGCTCGCTAGCCTGCGCCGGTGGAACCGGGAGCTGCCTCGCCGTCACCCGGGGGCGAGCCGGAACCGGTGTCGCCGCGTCTGCGCTGGGGACTCGGCGACTTCATCTGGATCTACTTCGCGGGCATTTTTGCCTCACTCGTCGGCGCCAGCGTCGGATTCGCGGTCACCGGCGATACGTCCGGCCACGTCGGCGCGCTGACGACTGCGCTCTCGACGATCGGGCAGTTCGGAACATGGTTCGTCAGCGTGGTCCTCGTCGCGCGCTACAAGGGCCGCTCCGCAAGGCAGGACTTCGGGCTGACGCTGCGGATCCAGGATTGGTGGGCGCCCTTCGCCGGCCTCGGCCTGTTCCTGGTCGGCACCGCGCTCATTGCTCCACTTGTGAACATCGCGAACGCGCACCAGCAAGTCGTCAACGACCTCGACAATGCGAGCGGGGCGAAGCTCGCGGTGTTCGCCGTGGTCGCCGCGTTCGTCGCGCCCGTGTGCGAGGAGCTGTTGTTCCGGGGCCTGCTGCTCCGTGCGCTCCGGCGCCGAATGTCCCCCGAGATGGCGGTGATGGTGCAGGCGCTCGTGTTCGCGCTGGCGCACCCCATGCTGAGCCCGACGATCGGCGACCTCGCGGTCGTGCCCGCTCTGTACCTTCTGGGCGCAGTGTCGGGGATCGTCGCGGTCCGCCGGGGAAACCTCTCGGCGTCGATCATGATGCACATCGGGTTCAACTTGGTGACCACGCTGTTGGCCTTGTAGGGCGCACCTCGACCCGGTGTCGTCTGCAGAACCGCCACTTTTCGCTCGCATGGACCGGGTCGGGTGGCGAAAGTCACCCTCCGGGGCCTTCAGATGGGCGTCGCGGATGCCGACCAACACCACCGGCGCGGTGTCAGGGAGGCACGGAATGCTGGTTTGCACAGGATGTGCGAAGACGGTCCTGATCACGATCCGCATGCGGGTCGCAGGTCGGGAGATCGTGTTCCATCGTTGTTCGAAGTGTGAAGCCAACACGTGGCAGGACGACGTGGGTGTGCTCTCGCTGAACGAGGTCCTGGAGCTCGCCCGCGCGGGGAACTGACGGGGAGGGCCGCCGGTTCCGGCGGATGGGTGAGTCCGAATTTCGGGCGCCATCTGGCATCCTTTCCACGGTGGCTGCTCCCACGACGGAATCCGGAGCCGTGACGACCGTCGCCCACGAGGCTCCGGTTCGGGCTGAGGTCTCATCTCTCGACGAGGACGATCAACCGCGCGCGCTCTGGGAACGGGCCATCGGGTGGGGTGTCGTCGCGGTCTGCACCTTCCTGGTGTTCTGCATCGTCGACTCCGGCCACAACTGGTCCCTGCTCCATCTCGGCAGCTTCGAGTTCGGCGACCTGTTCCGGAACACGACGACCAACGGCGGCGACATGGGCGCCCACGTGTGGTGGCCGCAGTTCTTGATCCACAACTGGTTCCCGAAGCTTCGCCTCTCGGGTTGGGCCCCCGATTGGTACGCCGGATTCCCGGTCGGCCAGTACTACTTCCCGGTCCCGGCGCTCATGGTCGGGGCGCTCAACCTCGTCATGCCGTACAACGTCGCGTTCAAGCTCGTGACGGTGTCCGGTCCGCTCATGCTTCCCGCGGCCGCGTACTACTTCGCGAAGGGCCTGCGCGCGCCCTGGCCGGCCCCGCCCGCGTTCGCGATCGCCGCGTTCGGCACGCTCGTGCAGACCCGGACCGACTGGCAGATCTACGGCGGGAATATCGCGAGCACGCTCGCGGGCGAGTTCTCGTTCTGTATCGCGCTCGCGTTCGCGCTGTTCGGTCTGGGCGCGCTCGCGTACACGCTCGACACCGGACGCCGTCGATGGCTGCCGGCGGTGCTGATCGCGCTCGCGATCATGTCGCACATCGTCGTCGCGATCTTTGTCGCGATCGCGGCCGTGTTGATCTGGCTGACGCGGCGGCCGTGGCGCACATGGGCGATCGCCGTCCCCGTCGGTCTCGTCGCAGTGGCTCTGAGCGCGGTGTGGCTGCTGCCGCTGCTCTGGCAGCAGCCGTACACGCAGAGCATGCGGTACGAGAAGCTGTTCCCGAAGGGCAACTTCAAGTTGCCGTCGTGGATGCCGCTCCCTGGACCCGTCCGCTTCACGCTGCAGGGTCTGTGGAACGCGGTGTCACGGCCGCCGCTCGACACGAACGCGAATCCGGTCAAGCACTTCTCGCCGACGCTGTGGATGCCATGGTGGATCTGGCTGCTCGCCGGCGTGGCGATCGTCGCGGCCGGCTGGTACCGCCGCCGCTCGACCCTTGTCCTGCTGGTGCTCGCGATGGTCGTCGGCGTCATGTTCATCGAGTGGCCGGAGCAGACGATCTGGAACACGCGCTTCCTGCCGTTCTGGCTGCTGACGTGGGCGCTGATCGCGGCAATGGGCGCGACGGAGATCGCGCGGCTCGTCGCGCTGGTCGCGACCGGTGCTTATCGCTGGATACGCGACGGCGATCTGCAGGACGCGCGCGCCCGCGCGTGGGCCGAGATCGCGACTGCCGACGAATCGACGGTCGCGCCCGAGCTCCGCAAGGAAGCGGCGTGGGTGCTCGCCGAGCGCCGCTTCGATCACGACCCCGAGGGTTGGCAGGCCCCACCGGAGTTGGACACCGACGCGGTGCGGGGCCACGCCCGGCGCATCTCCGCGATCACCCTCGCGGTCGCGCTCATGTTCGGCAGCGCGTTCGCGATCCATCGCGGTTTCGAGGCGACCGACGACAACCCGGCCGTGTTGATACGCAGCTGGGCGGCGTGGAACTACTCGGGCTACGAGAGCAAAGAGGACTACCCGCAGTATCACGCGGTCATGGCCGGCATGGAGCAGGTGGCCGATGAGCATGGCGACGGCCGCGCGCTGTGGGAGCCGTCGTCGGGTGATCCCGATGCGATCAACAGTTACGGCACCAGCTTGGCGTTGGAGCTCCTCCCGCTGTTCACCCACGGGAAGATCGATTCGATGGAAGGCATCTACTTCGAATCGTCCGCCACGACCGACTATCACTTCCTCACCGTCGCCGAATGTGCGCAGCACCCGTCCAATCCTGTTCGCGGTCTCGTGTACGGAAGCCCGGAGTCCGACTTCGACCTCTGCGTACGGCACATGCAGATGCTCGGTGTCCGCTACTACATGGCCTGGACACCCCAGATGCAGCGGCTCGCCGCCGCGAACAAGAACCTGACGCTCGTGAAGGACATCCCGCAGAGCCCGACGATCGCCGGACCCGACAACAGCCAGTTGCGGGATTGGAAGGTTTTCCAAGTCGCCGACAGCGATCTCGTGGTGGGCATGGATCGCGATCCCGTCGTGCTCAAGTCGGCCCCCGGCGGCAGCTACTCCAGTTGCTGGAACCAGCCCTGGGACACCGCGAGCGGTCCCGAACCGCAGCTCGCGGGCTGGGAGTGCGAGACCGCGCCGTGGTGGGACGACCGCTCGCTCCTCGGCATTCCCTACGCTCAGTCGGGCCCGAGCGATTGGCAGCGCGTCGAGTACAACGATCTCGCGTCCGTGCGACCGACCCCGGTCACGCCCACGCAGGTCAGCAACGTGCACACGTCCGTCGACAAGATCTCGTTCGACGTGTCGCAAATCGGGAAGGCTGTCGAGGTCAAGGAGTCGTACTTCCCGAACTGGAAAGTCTCCGGCGCGAAGGGTCCCTACCGCCTCTCTCCGAACATGATGGTGGTCATCCCGACCTCGTCACACGTCGAGCTGTCGTACGGGCTGACGAAGGCCGACTGGGCCGGGCGGATCATTACGATCGGTGGCGCGGTCGGCCTCGCATTGCTCGGATTGTGGACGGGCGCGCAACGTTTTGCCGCCGGGAACGACGGTGGCCGTGATTCGTCCGGCGACCCAGGTACTGGTGCGGGTGGCGGCGACGCGTCGATCGCGGACGACGGACCATCCGGTGACACGCTCGAGGAAACATCCGACGACGAGCCGCCTGATAGGAGCGAGCCCGAGCCGGCGCTACCATGACCCGGCCCTGACGCCGGTGCCGCTTTTCGGAAGTGGGTGGGAGCAGTGTCGCTCGACGGAGTCCTCCTCGACGGAGTCTTCAAGGCCTACGACATTCGCGGTGTCTATCCCGACGACATCGACGAGGCGCTCGTCCGCCGGATCGGGAACGTCTTCGCACATTTCACCGGGGCGCAGAACCTGGTCGTCGGTCACGACATGCGCGAGTCGTCGGAACCGCTCGCGGCCGCGTTCATCGAGGGCGCGACCCTTGCCGGCGCCGACGTGACCGACGTCGGCCTCGCGTCGACCGACCTCGTGTACTTCGCGTCCGGCCGTCTCGACGCGCCCGGCGCGATGCTTACCGCGAGCCACAACCCACCGCAGTACAACGGAGTGAAGCTGTGCCGGGCCGGCGCCGCGCCGGTCGGGGAACAGAGCGGGTTGCAACAGATCAAGGAGATGGTCGCGTCCGGCGTCATCTCGCGCGGTGAGAGCGCGGGCAAGGTCGAGCACGTCGACATGCTGGACGCCTTCGGTGAGCACGTGCGCTCCTTCGTCGACGAGTCGACCCTGAAGCCGCTCCGGGTCGTGGCCGACACGGCCAACGGTATGGGCGGTCTCGTCGTTCCCCGCGTGTTCGACGGCCTGCCCTTCTCGCTCACCGTCTTGTACGGCGACCTCGACGGCACGTTCCCGAATCACCCCGCGGATCCGATTCAGCCCGAGAACCTGAAGGATCTGCAGCGCGCGGTGCTCGACCTGAATGCCGACATCGGGCTCGCGTTCGACGGCGACGCCGACCGTGTCTTCCTCGTCGACGACAAGGGGGTGCCGGTGAGCGGTTCCACGACGACCGCGATCGTCGCGGCGGGAATTCTCGACCGCAATCCCGGAGAGACCGTCGTCTACAACCTGATCTGCTCGCACGCGGTGCCGGAGATCATCCGCGAACACGGCGGAACACCGGTGCGCGCGCGGGTCGGCCATTCCTTCATCAAGCAGATCATGGCGGAGACCGGCGCGATCTTCGGCGGTGAGCACTCGGCGCACTACTACTTTCGTGACAACTGGCGCGCCGACTCGGGTTCGATCGCCGCGCTCCTCGTCCTCGAACAACTCGGCCGCGCAGGCGTGCCGCTGTCGGAGCTCCGCAAGCCCTTCGAGCGCTACGTGCAGAGTGGCGAGATCAACTCCCGTGTCGACGATCCACAGGCGGTCATCGAACGAGTGGCGGCGCACTTCTCGGCCGAGCCCCAGGATCGGCTCGACGGCCTGACCGTCGACTTCGGCGAGTGGTGGTTCAACCTGCGGCCGAGCAACACCGAACCCTTGTTGCGGCTGAATCTCGAGGCGGCTGACGCGGATCAGTGCGACGCGCACACGCGCGAGGTGTTGGCCGTCGTCCGGGCGAGCTGAACCTCGCCGGGCGACACTCGGCGCGACGCCGATAGTCTGCGCGCTATGGCGCTCGACCCCAAGCTGCTCGAGATCCTCGCGTGCCCGCAGGACAAAGGACCGCTGCTGTACTTCGCCGACGAACAGGCGTTGTACAACCCGCGGCTCCGCCGGCGTTACCGCGTGCTCGACGGCGACATCCCAGACCTGCTCATCGACGACGCCGAGACAGTCGACGACGCGGAGCACGACCGACTCATCCAGAAGGCCGAGAGCGAGGGTGTGAAACCCACCTTCGAGCCGTGACGATCGACAGCCTCGACTTCCTCGGCGCCGTCGCGGAGCTGCCCGAGCAACTCGCGCACGCGCACGAGACCGCGGGCGCGGTTCACGCCGACGCCTTTCCCGACCCCAGCCCCGTCCGCAACATCGTGGTACTCGGGATGGGCGGCTCCGGCATCGTCGGTGACGTCGTCGCGGCCGCGTTCAACGACGAGCTTCCGGTACCTATCACGGTGTTGAAACAGATCCGCACGCCCGCGTTCGTCGGTCCGGAGACGCTCGCGATCGCGGTGTCCTATTCGGGGGACACGGAGGAGACGGTGTCGATGGCGTCGAGCGCGGTGGAGCGAGGCGCCCAGTTGGTTGCCGTCTCCGGCGGCGGCCGGCTCGCCGACGTCGCGCGGGATGCGGGCGGGCTCCACCTCTGGTGCCCCAACGGGCTCATGCCCCGGGCGGCGATCGGTGCGCTGCTGGCGCCGGTGCTCGTCACCCTGTTTCGCATGGGCTTCGCGCCCGGCGCGCATGCGAATCTCGTCACCGCGCAGGCCCAGCTCGCGCGCCGTCGCGACCGTTGCCTTCCGTCGATCACCGGCGCCGCGAATCCGGCTCGAGAGATCGCCCGGCATCTGGGACGGACGATCCCGGTCATCTATGGAGGTGGCGCGCTGGGTGGGGTTGCCGCGTACCGCTGGAAGTGCGACATGAACGAGAACGCGAAGGCGCCCGCCTACTGGAACCAGCATCCCGAACTCGACCACAACGAGATATGCGGCTGGGGCCAGCACGGTGACGTCACGCGGCAGGTCGTCTCCGTCGTCGAGCTGCGGCACGGTTTCGAGCACAAGCGCCTGCAGTTGAGGTTCGACGCGACGCGCGAGCTCGTGGAGGAATGCGTGCACCAGATACTGCCGGTCGAGGCCGACGGCGAGGGGAGACTCGCGCAGTTGCTGGACCTCATGTACGTCGGCGACTGGACGAGTTGCTACCTGGCGCTGCAGAACGACGTCGATCCGGGTCCGATCGACGCGATCTCGGGTCTCAAGGCGCGCCTGGCCCAAACGGAGTAACTCCGCGCGGCCCGCGCCGTCCGCGCCGGCGCGGACGCTTGCCCAGGTGGGCGCAACCCTGCCCAGGTGGGCACAACCTTGGCCAGGTGGGCACGCTCACTCACGTATAGGTGGCGTCAACTCCCAAACTGTTGGCGGATTGTGCAACCGGGGGCGGGCGGTGAGCGTCTATCTCACGGTTGTTTCTCGGTCTGTTTCACCGTTCGAGCGTCTGATCGGCGAATGGAGCGTCCATTTCGTCGGCGAGAGGCAGGGGTTCCGTGCGACATCAGGGGACGCCGGGGCACGTACCGATCGGAGAGCTGATCGACGTCGGGCCGGCGCATCGCCGGCGCCGTTCCCGGGCTCGCCGCGTGCTGGCGTGGTTCCTGACCGGCTCGCTCCTCGCGCTCGGCGCCGCCGGCGTGATCGCCGCCGCGCGCTACACGAACGATCGCTCCCCACGTCGGCGTGTCACTTCGTCGGACCGGGAAGGCGTCCGGACGTCCGCCGACGACCAGGCGCGCGCGGACGTGATCTCCTCGCTCCAAGTCACCGGTTCGACCGGGAGCTTCGCGGTCCATTATCGGATGAGCGCGAGTTCCGGCTTGACGTTGACGGGTGACGGCGTCGTCACGACCGATCCGGTTGCGATCGTCTCGACGTCGGAGCTGCCGAACCTCGGTGCGGTCACGACCAGAATCGACGGCTCGAGCGTCTGGGAGGAGGGCGGTGCGGGTATCGGTACGTCGCCGGGAGATGGCGCGGCCGGGGTACCGCTCTCGCAGTTCGCACCGTCCGCGTTGAACACCCTCGGTCGCCGTGAGGGCGCGGTGGCAATCGAAGACCTTGCCAGCCCGACCGGCCATCTCGACCTCGCCGCGGACGCGATCGCCGCGGCGTCGAGCGTCGGGGGGTCGACGGTCGACGGAATTCCGACCCGCGACTACCAGGTCACGATCGACTCGACGCGGCTCGACCGGCCCGGACTGACTGCCGAGGAGCACAAGACGCTCGCCGTCGGGGTCAAGGTGCTCGAAACCGAGGGCTACCTGTCGACGACGGTACGTCTGTCGATCGACGGTCAAGGTTTCATCCGACGCGCGCAGACCATCGTCCGCTTCGGCGATGGCGATACCGTCGACAGCGACACGAGGTACTCCGACTTCGGCTGCTCGGCTGCCGAGGCAACGCCCGAAGGGCCCTTGATCCTGCCGAATCCCTCCGGCTGCGCCGCAACCGAGCCGAACCCGTAGCCCCGCACCACGAATCGCGGGTCAGACCGCGCGAGCGGTGGTGTAACCCCCTGTTCGCACGCACATATCCCCCCGTTGGGTCGTATGCCGGGAGACACTGAACCGGCTCCCACTCCTCGGAGGTGCAGATGCTCGGCTCGGCTGCTTACCCGGCGACGTTCGCGTTCGATCCGCCGGAGCGCGTGGCCAACTGGCGGCCACTCGTGAGTTGGCTGCTCGCGATTCCCCACTTCATCGTGCTCTACGTGCTGCAGATCGTGAGCGGCATCGTCGCCGTCGTCTCGTGGTTGGTGGTTTTGGTCACCGGCAGGCTTCCCGACGGGCTCGCGGGTGTGCAGGCGATGTACCTGCGCTACGCGTTACGGACCTACACCTACGCCATGTTCCTGCGCGCGGAATACCCGCCGTTCGGGTTCGAGACCACCGCCGCCGATCCCGGAGACGACACGCGCGTGCGCGTCGACTTCGAGCCGCAACTCACCGACCGCAATCGCGTGACGGTCCTGTTCCGCCTCTTCGTCGCGATCCCCCAACTCGTCGTGGTCTCCGTCCTCGGTTTCGCGGCCGGGCTCGTGACGTTCGCCGCGTTCTTCGCGGTGCTGTTCACAGGCCGCTGGCCCGCGGGTATGCGCGACTTCGTGCTGAACGTGTGGCGTTGGTGGCTGCGCGTCGAGACGTACGTTTTGCTGCTGACCGACCTCTATCCGCCGTTCGCGTTCGACTGAACCGACCGGCTCAGCCCCGCCGCACCGAAAGGGTGAAGACGTCGGGGCGCGCGTAGTGCCCGACCACGTCGAACTGGCGGCGCGATTGCCGGACGGTCGCGATGTCGACGTCGGCGTACAGGATGCCTTCGCGTTCGCTGATCGGCCCGGCCAGGACGTCGCCGTACGGGTCGACGATGACGGTGTTCCCGCGCGACATCCAATCCTCCTCGCCGCCGTAGATCTCGTCGCGCCCGGGCAGGTCGGCGGGCACGTCGGAGGCGCGCAGGCACGACGTGACGCCGAGCACGTAGCACCGGCCCTCTTTCGCGATGTGCCGCATGGATGCCACCCACACGTCGGAGTTGTCCCAGGTCGGCGCGAGGAGGATGTCGACGCCCTGTTCGTACATCGCGGCACGCGCGAGCGGCATGTAGTTCTCCCAGCAGATCAGTCCGCCGACCCGTCCGAACGGTGTCTCGAACACCGGAAGGGTCGAACCGTCGCCCATGCCCCACGCGAGGCGCTCACCTCCCGTCGCGACGAGCTTGCGATGCTTGCCGATCAGCGCGCCGTCGGGCGCGAAGTAGAGCAGTGTGTTGTAGACGGTGCCGCCGTCGCGTTCGTTCACGGGCACCGCGAGATGGACGTCGTTCTCGCGCGCGATGTCGCCCATGGCCGCGCACGCGGGGCCGGGCACGTCGACGCACTGGTCGACCCAGCGCGCGTACCACGTGCCGTCCGCCCACGGATTGGTGCGCCATACCCAGTCCGGATACGTGGGTACGAACCCCTCCGGGAACGCGACGAGCCGCGCACCGGCGGCGGCGGCCTCCTTCGTCAGCGTGCCGACCTTCTCGATGGTCGCGTCTCGATCCAGGAACACAGGGGCGGCCTGAACGGCTGCGACGATGGCGCTTTCCGACGTGCTCATGCATTCACGATCGCGCACGCCACCCGTACTGCGCTAGCATTGGGGCTCGGTCGGGCCCTTCGGGCTGTCACCCGGTGATCCGGGCCGGCCTCCGTGAACAATGTGGCGCGCTCGGCGCGCCCGCAACCGGAGGACCAGACATGACCAAGATCGAGTCACGCGTACCCGCAACTGCGGGAAGCTTCACCGACTACAAAGTGGCCGACATATCCCTGGCCGAGTGGGGCCGCAAGGAGATCGCGCTCGCCGAGGTCGAGATGCCCGGCCTGATGGCCTGCCGTGAAGAGTTCGGCGCTTCGAAGCCGCTCACGGGTGCGCGGATCACCGGCTCGCTGCACATGACCATCCAGACCGCCGTTCTCATCGAGACCCTGGTGGAGCTCGGCGCGCAGGTGCGCTGGGCGAGCTGCAACATCTTCTCCACCCAGGATCACGCGGCTGCCGCGATCGCCGCCGGCGGGATACCCGTCTTCGCGTGGAAGGGCGAGTCGCTCGAGGAGTACTGGTGGTGTACCGAGCAGGCGGTGCGCTGGCCCGACGGCAGCGGGCCGAACATGATCCTCGATGACGGCGGCGACGTGACGCTGCTGATCCACAAAGGTGTCGAGTACGAGATCGCCGGGAAGGTGCCCGGTCCCGAGACGGCCGACAGCGAGGAGTTCTCGGTCGTGCTCGGATTGCTCGCCCGCCTCCACGACCAGTCGCCGCGCCTGTTCCACGAGATCGCGGCCGGCATCAAGGGCGTCACCGAGGAGACGACGACCGGAGTGCACCGGCTCTACCAGATGCACCAGGCCGGGACGCTCCTGTTCCCCGCGATCAACGTCAACGACTCCGTCACGAAGAGCAAATTCGACAACCTCTACGGGTGCCGGCATTCGCTGATCGACGGCATCAACCGGGCCACCGACGTCATGATCGCCGGCAAGGTCGCGGTCGTGTGCGGCTACGGCGACGTCGGCAAGGGTTGCGCGCAGTCGCTGCGCGGGCAGGGCGCCCGCGTGATCGTCACCGAGATCGACCCCATCTGTGCTCTGCAGGCCGCGATGGAGGGCTATCAGGTGACGACGCTCGACGACGTGGTCGAGTACGCCGACATCTTCGTCACGACGACCGGCAACAAGAACGTGCTGAGCGTCGACGCGATGTCGCGCATGAAGCACAACGCGATCGTTGGCAACATCGGGCACTTCGACACCGAGATCGACATGGCCGGTCTGGCCAAGCTCCCGGGGATCGAGCGCCGCAACGTCAAGCCGCAGGTCGACGAGTGGGTCTTCGCCGACGGGCATGCGATCATCGTGCTCGCCGAGGGTCGCCTGTTGAACCTCGGCTGCGCAACCGGTCACCCGAGCTTCGTGATGTCGAACAGCTTCACGAACCAGGTCATCGCGCAGATCGAGCTGTTCACGCACGTCGACTTCTACGAGCGTCGCGTGTACGTGCTGCCGAAGCACCTCGACGAGAAGGTGGCGAGGCTGCACCTCGACAAGCTCGGCGTGAAGCTGACGAAGCTGACCGAAGACCAGGCCGAGTACATCGGCGTGCCGGTCGACGGCCCCTTCAAGGCGGAGCACTACCGCTACTGACCCGCGCGAGGAGTCGGACATCTTGCAGGATCTCGAAGGCAAGGTCGCGGTCGTCACGGGAGGTGCGAGCGGTATCGGGAGCGCGCTCGCGAGGCGCTTCGCCGCCGAGGGCGCGCGCGTCGTCATCGGTGATGTGGAGAAGCCCGCGCTCGACGACGCGGTGTCCGAACTGCGCCGCGCCGGAGCCGACGCCGAGGGTGTCGTCACCGATGTCACCGACCCCGCACAGATGCAGGGGCTGGCCGACGCGGCGATCGCCCGGTTCGGGCATGTGCACGTGTTCTGCAACAACGCGGGTGTCGGGAGCGGCGGCCTCTCGTGGGAGATGCCCCTGTCGACCTGGGAGTGGGTGATCGGCGTCGACCTGTGGGGTGTGATCCACGGCGTCCGCACGTTCGTCCCGCTGCTCATGCAGGAGGCCGAGGGCTACATCGTGAACACGGCGTCGGTCGCGGGCTTGGTGGCCGCACCGTTCATGGGCCCCTACAACGCGAGCAAGCATGCCGTCGTCGCGATCTCGGAGACCTTGCAACACGAGCTCGCGATGACGGCGCCCCACGTCAAGGTGTCGGTGCTGTGCCCCGGTTGGGTGAATACGAACATCGCCGACAGCGCGCGTAATCGTCCCGCGGCCCTGCAGGAGACACGGGCGGACGCCACCGACGGCGCGGAGCTTCTTCGCGCGTTCATCGCGAGCGGGATGTCACCGGACGACGTGGCCGCGCAGGTGCGGGACGCGATGCGCGACGAGCGATTCTGGATTCTGACGCACGATGCCGAGGGCGACTTCTGGGTCGACGCGGTGAACGCGCGGCTTCGATCGCTCCAGGAGCGAACCAATCCGCAACTCGGTCTCCCTCTCTGACCGCGACCGTGGCGGCCGATCCGATCCCGCCGACCATTGAATGGCGATCGAACTCCGTTCGGCTCCTCGATCAACGGGTGTTACCCGGACGCGTCCGTTTCCTCGATTGCAAGGACGTCGACTCGCTGGTTGTGGCGATCCAGACTCTTGCCGTGCGCGGCGCTCCCGCACTCGGAGCCTGCGGTGCGTTCGGCGTCGCGCTCGCGGCCGGCACGATGCGGACGCGACGCCAGGTTCGGAGCGCGGCGGCACGCATCGCCCGGGCGCGCCCGACCGCGGTAAATCTCGCTTGGGGTGTCCGGCACGCGCTCGCGGCGTACGAAGAGGGTGGCTTCGATGCGGCAATCGCTGTCGCGTGCCGGATCGCGGACGACGACGTCGCGTGCAATCGCGCGATCGGCGCGCACGGCGTGTCGCTCGTACCGAGGGACGGCGCGGTGATCACCCACTGCAATACAGGCTCGCTCGCGTGTGTGGGTTACGGGACCGCGCTCGGCATCGTGCGCGCCGCGTACGAGTCCGGCCTCCGACCCCGGCTGTGGGTCGACGAGACGAGGCCCTTGCTGCAGGGCGCGCGGCTCACGATGTGGGAGTGCGCGCGGCTCGGCATCGATGCGAAGCTCATCACCGATGGTGCCGGACCCGCCCTGATGGCCGCCGGCGCCGTCGATCTGGTCATCGTCGGCGCGGATCGGATCGTCGCGAACGGCGACGTCGCGAACAAGATCGGGACATACGGCCTCGCGATCTCGGCCCGCCACCACCAGATCCCGTTCTACGTCGCGGCACCCGCGTCGACCATCGATCTCGCGACCGCCGGCGGCAGTGCAATCGTCGTCGAGGAACGCGATCCCGAAGAGGTGACGCACTTCGGCGCGCGTCGCGTCGCCCCCGAAGGCGCGGTCGCGTTCAACCCCGCGTTCGACGTCACGCCGGGTCGGCTGGTGACGGCGATCGTGACCGAGTGCGGCATTGCCCGACCGCCGTTCCGGCGATCGCTGCCAGCGCACGTGCGGCGGGCCGAGGAACTTGGCACACCTCGCCCGTAGCGTGCCCGCCATGGTGAACGAGTCGGCGCTCGCGTCGTTCCCGCGCAGTGTGGTCCGCGACCTGCTCGACACACTGTTGCCCGCGCACTGCCCGGGCTGCGGTCGCCGGGGCGCGCCGATCTGCGCGCATTGCCGTGCCGGTCTCGCGCGCGCACCTGCCGCCCCTCCACCGGAGCCGGTCGCGTGGTGGGCCGCGTGTTTCGCGTACGAGGGTGTCGCCCGCGAGCTCGTTGCCCGTGCCAAGTACCGACACGAGCGGCGATCGCTCGAGGCCGTCACGCGGCTGCTCGCGGCCGCGGTCGAGGCCGCACCGGTCACCGCCGACCTCGTCACGTGGGTCCCGGCCAGCGCGGCCCGGTTGCGATCGCAAGGTGTCGATCACGGCGAGCTGCTCGCCCGTGGAGTGTCGCGCCTCACCTCCTCACCCCTCTCGATGTGCCTCGAGCGAGCGCCCGGAACCGCGCAGACGGGGCTCGACGCCCGCAGCCGGCGCGTCGGTCCGCGGTTGCGGGCGAGGGGTGACGTCGCGGGCCGCGTCGTGCTCGTGGTCGACGACGTGGCGACGACCGGAGGAACATTGGCGTCTGCCGCTCGGGCACTCCTCGTCGCCGACGCTCGCGCGGTACACGCAGTCACCGTCGCCCGCACACCGCCACCGGGGTGGGCCGGGGGACGCCGTGCGTATACTCCTCCTACTCCGATCACCCGACCGACATTCGCACACCGCACTCGCTAGAGGACTCGATAGGGAGCACGTGGACGTCGTCGTTTTCGGCAAGAACGTAGAGATCGATACCGCGCTGCGGGCGGTCACGCTCGAGAAGGTCGATCGCATCGGCAAGTTCGCGAACGACCTGCGGCGCATCGAGGTCGACTACGGCGAACACCAGACGCGCCGGGCGGGCGACTCCTGCACCTGCGAGATTCTCGTACACCTCACCCAGCATCTCGTGAAGGGCTCGGCGGCGGCGGGTGAGCACGTGGTCGCGCTCGACCTCGCTCTGGACAAGGTCGAACAACAGATGCGGCGACTGCACGAACGGCGCGTCCGTCGCCGCACCCGTGCCGCGGCGCGATCCGACTCGACCACGAACGGCCGTGAGTCCGGCGACGCCGGCGACGAGCTCACGATCGAGGGCGAGCACGACACCGCGCCCTCGATCGTGAAGAACAAGCAGTTCGCGGTGAAGCCCATGCACCCCGAAGAGGCCGCGCTGCAGATGGAGCTGCTCGGTCACGACTTCTTCCTCTTCCGCAACACGGAGTCCGACAACGCGGCCGTCCTCTACCGGCGGCGCGACGGAGCGCTCGGCCTCATCGAAGTATCGGGCTGACGGGTCCGCGCAGTGTCAGACGTTGTCGAGGACGAGACGCCGCCGGTTCGCGTCCTGGTCGTCGACGACCACGCACTCTTCCGGCACGGTCTGTTGGAGGTCTTGCGCCCGGCGATCGATCTCGTCGTCGTCGGCGAGGCCCGCGACGGGATCGAGGCCGTCGATCAGGCGGCGGAGCTGCTACCCGACGTCGTCCTCATGGACGTACGGATGCCCGGACTCAACGGGATCGAGGCGGCCCGCCGTATCCGCGCCGCCCAACCCGCGATCCGCATCTTGATGTTGACCGAGTCCGAGGACGACGACGACCTCTTCGGCGCGGTGCGCGCGGGAGCGACCGGGTACCTCCTGAAGGAAGTCGCGATCGACGAGATCGCGGACGCGATCCGCGCCGTCGCGATCGGGCAGGCACTGGTGTCGCCCTCCATGACGACGAAACTTCTCTCCGAGTTCAACGCGTTGTCACGCCGGCTCGAGGAGGAGCACGACGGCCGGCGCCTGACCGACCGCGAGCTCGAAGTACTGCGCCTCATCGCACGGGGCATGTCGAACAAGGACATCGCGGCCGAGCTCGTCATCGCGGAGAACACGGTCCGCAACCACGTCCGCAACATCCTCGAGAAGCTGCAGGTCCGCTCGCGCGTCGAGGCGGCCATGTACGCCGTGCGGGAGAAGCTCGTCGACGCTCCCTGATCCGAGCCGGCCGACCGGACCGACGGGCCCCGCACGCCGCCCGGACGCGGCCCGGACGCGGCCCGGACCGTCGAGGGGGCGCCGGTAGACTCGCCCGCCACATGGGATTGTTCAACAAGATTCTCCACGCGGGTGAGGGCCGGCGCCTCAAGGCGGTCCAGTCGATCGTTCCCGAGGTGAACGCGCTCGAGCCCGACGTCGAGCGCCTCTCCGACGACCAACTCGTTGCGAAGACCTCCGAGTTCAAAGCGCGGGTCGACCGCGCCCGATCCTCGGCCAAGAATCCGCAGCAGGAGAAGGACCTCGTCGGCGACGCCCTCGACGAGATGCTTCCCGAGGCGTTCGCGGTCGTGCGCGAGGCCGGGCGCCGGGTCCTCGGGCAGCGGCACTTCGACGTGCAGGTGATGGGCGGCACGGCGCTGCACCTCGGCTGGGTTGCAGAGATGAAGACCGGAGAGGGCAAGACCCTCGTCTCGACGCTGCCGGCCTACCTCAACGCGCTGGCGGGGCGCGGCGTGCACCTCGTCACCGTCAACGACTATCTCGCCAAGCGAGATGCGGAGTGGATGGGGCGGCTGCACCGTTTCCTGGGCCTCAGTATCGGAGTGGTCGTCCCCGACGACTCGACCGCCGACGAGAAGCGCGTGCAGTACGACTGCGACATCACCTACGGAACCAACAACGAGTTCGGCTTCGACTATCTGCGCGACAACATGGTTGTCGAGATCGCCGAGCAGGTTCAGCGCGGGCATCGCAACCAGTCGTGGTCGCCGCATTTCTTCGCGGTCGTCGACGAAGTCGACTCGATCCTCATCGACGAGGCGCGCACCCCGCTCATCATCTCCGGACGGGCGGCCGACGCGGCCGAGCTCTATTACCAGTTCGCCCGTGTCGTCAGGGGCCTGCAGCGCGACCGCGACTACGAGGTGGACGAAGCGAAGCGCACGGTCGTACCCACCGAGGAAGGCGTCGAACGGGTCGAGCAGGCGCTCGGTGTGGAGAATCTCTACGAGAACGTGCACCAGAACTATGTGCACCAGCTGCAACAGGCCTTGCGCGGCAAGGAGCTGTTCAAGCGCGACGTCGACTACATCATCCAAGACGGCGAGGTGAAGATCGTCGACGAGTTCACCGGCCGCATCCTGGAGGGCCGGCGATGGAGTGAAGGTCTGCACCAGGCCGTCGAGGCCAAGGAGAACGTGAAGATCAAAGAGGAGAACCAGACCCTCGCCACCGTGACGTTGCAGAACTACTTCCGCATGTACGAGAAGCTCGGCGGTATGACCGGTACCGCGTCGACGGAAGCCGGAGAGTTCGCGCACACCTACGACCTTCAGGTCGTGTCGATCCCCACGAACCGGCCCATGGTGCGCATGGACAACTCCGATTTCATCTACAAGACGGAGGACGCGAAGTACGCCGCGGCCGTCGACGACATCGAGGAGCGCTACGAACAGGGACAGCCGGTGCTCGTCGGCACGATCTCGGTCGAGAAGTCCGAGAAGCTGTCGCGGGAGCTGCAGAAGAAGGGCATCCCGCACGAGGTGCTGAACGCCAAACAGCACGAGCGGGAAGCGGAGATCGTCACCCAGGCCGGCAAGCTGGGTTCGGTCACGGTGGCTACGAACATGGCCGGTCGCGGCGTCGACATCCTGCTCGGCGGCAATCCCGAGGGGCTCGCCCGCCGCGAGTGCCTCAAGGAGGGATTGGTCGTCGGTACCCCCGAGTTCGGCGCTCGCTACGAGGAGTTGCTGCCCGGCTTTCAGGAGATCTGCCAGGCCGAAGGCGAAAAGGTTCGTGAGCTCGGTGGTCTGTACGTGCTGGGCACGGAACGGCACGAGTCGCGCCGCATCGACAACCAGCTGCGCGGACGTTCGGGCCGCCAGGGTGACGCGGGGGAGAGTCGCTTCTATCTCTCGCTCGAAGACGAACTGATGCGGCTGTTCGCGACGGGCCTCATGTCGCGCGTCATGAACGCGTCGTTCCCCGACGACGTCCCGCTCGAATCGAAGATGGTGTCGCGCGCTGTCGAGCGCGCGCAGGGCACGGTCGAGGATCGCAACTTCGAGATCCGCAAGAACGTGCTCAAGTACGACGAGGTGATGAACGAGCAGCGCAAGATCATCTACCGGCGTCGCCAGCAGATCCTCGACGGTGAGGACCTCGGCGAGGAAGCGATCAAGGCGATCGAATCGGCGATGGCTCGCTTGGTCGGTGAATACTGCCTCGGCGAGTACTTCGAGGATTGGGATGTGCCCGGACTGCTCGACGCTGCGCGTCTCTACTATCCGACGCGGATCACGAAGGACCAGATCGACGAGATCATCGGCCGGGAGGCGCTCGAGGACCTCTTCGTCGAGGACGCCAAGGCGCTCTACGACGACAAGGCGGAGTCGGTCGGCGTCGAGAACCTGCGCGACATCGAGCGCCGGGTCATGCTCTCGGTCATCGACCAGCACTGGCGCGAGCACCTCTACGAGATGGACTACCTGCAGGAGGGCATCAACCTGCGCGCGATGGGCCAGCAGGACCCCTTGTCGGAGTGGCAGCGGGAGGGCTTCGACATGTTCGAGGCCATGATGGGCCAGATCGAGGACGACTTCGTCCGCTACGTCTTCCACCTGCAGGTCGTCGTCGACGACGAGCCGCGGCCCGACATCCGCAACATCTCCTACAGCGCGCCGAGTGATCCGGTGCAGGGCTCGAACGCGATCGAGGCCGCGATGAGCGCGCAGGCCGAGGAGATGCCACTTTCGTTCGACGACGACCAACCGGTGCCGATCCCGGCCGCCGTGCAACAGCAGCCGGTGCGCGCCGACAAGACGCCGGGCCGGAACGAGCCGTGCTTCTGCGGGAGCGGCAAGAAGTACAAGCTCTGCCACGGGAGATAAGTGAAGGACTTCTCCGAGGAGCTCGGCGATCTCGCCCGCCGGGTTGCCGACGCACACAAGTATCTGCGTATCGAGGAGACGCGCGCCCGGATCGTCGAGCTCGACGAACAGATCAGCGCGACCGGATTCTGGGACGACGCCGAACGCGGCGCGCGCGTCACCTCCGAGCGAGGGTCGCTCGCCAAGGATGTCGATCTGATCGACGAGCTCGACCGCCAGCTTTCCGACGTCGAAACGCTGTACGAGCTCGCGCGCGAGGAGGACGACGACTCGTACGAGGCCGAGATCACCGAGAGCACGGCGCGGCTCGCTTCGGATCTCGACAAGCTGGAGTTGCGTGCGTTGTTCAGCGGCGAGCACGACGAACGCGACGCGATCTGCGAGGTCCATTCCGGTGCGGGCGGCACCGACGCCCAGGACTGGACTCAGATGCTCTTGCGTATGGTCACGCGGTGGGCGCAGGCGAAGGGCTTCGAGGTCGAGCTCGACGAGGTGCAAGAGGGCCAAGAGGCCGGCATTACTTCGGCGACATTCATCGTGAAGGGCCGCTACGCATACGGGATGCTCGAAGGTGAACGCGGCGTCCACCGTTTGATCCGTATCTCACCGTTCGACGCCAACGCCCGGCGCCAGACGGCGTTCGCCTCTCTCGACTGCGTACCGGCACTCGACCAGGCCGAGCAGCCGGAGATCGATCAGAACGACCTGCGCATCGACACGTACCGTTCCTCCGGTGCCGGTGGCCAGCATGTGAACGTCACCGACTCCGCAGTCCGGATCACGCACATACCGACGGGAATCGTCGTGTCGTGCCAGAACGAGCGCTCACAGCTGCAGAACCGGGCCAAGGCCATGGAGATTCTCGCGGCCCGCCTGGCCGAACGACGGCGCGAGGAGCAGCGACGCGAGCTCGAGCGGCTCTCCGGCGACAAGCAGGACGTCGCCTTCGGGAATCAGATCCGCACCTACACATTGGCCCCGTACCAGCTCGTCAAGGACGAGCGCACGCGCCACGAGACCGGCAACGTCCAGGCCGTTCTCGACGGTGACCTCGACGGATTCATCGAGGCGTACCTGCAGTGGCGTAGAGCACGCAATTCGTCCTAATCCGGTACTGTTCACCGGAAACGCGAAGCTCACTGGTACCCTCGTTCCGCTTCCGATGCTGCGTTCCCCATGATTCGTTTCGAAGACGTCACCAAGGCGTACAAGGGCGACGTCGTCGCCCTCAAAGACATCTCGCTCGAGATCCTGAAAGGCGAGTTCGTCTTCCTCGTGGGGCCATCCGGCTCCGGGAAGTCGACCTTCCTGAAGCTCTTGCTGCGCGACGAGGTCGCAACCGAGGGCAAGGTTCTCGTGGCCGGCCGCGACATCGGCCGGCTCGGCACCTGGAAGGTGCCCCAGCTGCGCCGCAACATCGGCTGCGTGTTCCAGGACTTCAAGCTCCTGGCCAACAAGACCGTGTACGAGAACGTCGCGTTCGCGCTCGAGGTGATCGGGAGGCCGAAGCACATCGTGCGCACGCAGGTTCCCCAGATCCTCGATCTCGTCGGGCTCACCAAGAAGGCCGACAACTTCCCCACCGAGCTCTCCGGTGGCGAACAGCAACGAGTGTCGATCGCGCGCGCGTTCGTGAACCGCCCACTGATCCTGCTGGCCGACGAGCCGACCGGAAACCTCGACCCGGCCACCACGGTCGGCATCATGCGTTTGCTCGATCGCATCAATCGAACGGGCACGACCGTTGTGATGGCGACCCACGACCAGCGCATCGTCGACGCGATGCGGCGCCGCGTCATCGAGCTCGACCGCGGCACCCTCGTGCGCGATCAGGTGCGGGGCGTCTACGGAGTTGGTACCTGATGTCACGGCTTGCCTACTTCGTGCGCGAGACCCTGATCTCGCTGCGGCGCAACCTTCTCATGACGATCGCGGGCATTATCACCGTCGCGATCTCCCTCGTGTTGTTCGGCGGGATCCTGCTGGTGAAGGCAACAGTGGATCACGGCACGCAGCAGTGGAAACACGGCGTCGAGATCGAGATCTTCATGAAAGTCGATGCCACGCCCGAGAACGTTCAGGTGATCCGGAACGAGCTGACGCACGACCCTCAGGTCAAGAGCTTCAAGTACCTGAGCAAGGACGACGCGTATGCCATCTTCAAGAAGGACTTCGCCGATCAGCAGGCGCTCGTCGAGTCGACCAAGCCGTCCGATCTACCCGAGTCGTTCCGGGTGGTTCCGGTCCGGGCGGAGCTCACCGAACCGCTCGCGCTCGCGTACCAGAACCAGCCGAACGTCGACGCGGTGATCACGGCTGAACAGCAAGTCAAGCGGCTGCTCGCGGCGACCAAGTTCATCACGCGGTTCTTCATCATCCTCGCCGCGCTACTCCTCGCGTCATCACTCTTCCTCATCGTGAACACGATCCGCCTCGCGACGTTCGCCCGCCGGCGCGAGATCGAGGTGATGAAGCTGGTCGGCGCGTCGAATTGGTTCGTGCGCGTGCCGTTCATGGCCGAGGGCCTAGTGCAGGGCGCGATCGGCGCGGGCTTCGCATTCGGGTTCGTGTGGATCCTGAAGATCATCATCTCGAACCTGCTGAGCCATCAGCGGTCGCTGCTCTCCACCTTCCGCGTCACCTCGGCCGACGCGATCGGCATCGGCATCATCGTCCTCGCGATCGGGGCCGGGATCGGGATCGTCGGCTCGATGCTCGGGCTCCGCCGCTATCTCGAAGGCTGAGTTCCCGGCGTCTGCAGCGCGAGAAGCGCGGCGGCGCCGCCCGCCAGCTCCTCGTCCCAGTCGCGCGGTTCGCTCAACGGCACGAGCACGAGCTTCGAAAACCCGACTGCGACGTATCGTTCGCAGAGCTCGCGCAACTCCGTCCAGCTCCGGGCCACGAGGTCGTCGATCTCGACCTCGGAATTACGCGCTTTGATTGCCCGCGCGAACGCGTCGGGGAGTTCACTGCGGGTGTAGAGCACCATGACGCCGAAGTGCTCGGGATCGACCTCGCGGCCGGCCCCGTCCGCAGCTTCGTCGATCGTCACGCGGGCGGCTTTGCACTGTTCGGGTGTGGCGAAGCTCGCGAGCCAGCCGTCGGAGAGCCGACCGACCCGGCGCAGCTCGGACGGTGCCCGGCCACCGAGCCACACATCGAGTGGATGGGCCGGTTTCGGCAGCACGTTCATGTGCTCGTAGTGGAACCACTGCCCGTCGTGGGTGACGTCGTCCTCGGTCCAGAGCCGGCGCAGCAGCGGTAACGCCTCGTCGAATATCGACGCGCGGTCGGACCGCTCGACCCCGAACGCCTGTTGCTCGACCGGATGGGCGATCCCGAGCCCGAACGCGGGCAGCGCCCGCCCGCCGGACAAGACGTCGAGGGTCGCCCATTCCTTCGCCACAAGCGCCGGACTGCGGCCGGGCAGCACCGAAACGCTCGTGCCCAGCTTGATCTTCTTCGTGCGCGCGGCGGCGTAGGTCAGCGCGAGCACTGGATCCGGCGCCGGTCCGCTGACGCGCTCGGAGAGCCACAGTGAATCGAAGCCGTTGCGCTCGAGTCCTTCCGCGAGCGCGCCGAGTGCCTCTCCTGAGAGCGGGCGCAGGTTCCCGAGCCCGTACCCGAGGCGGATCTTCACTGACCGGCCCGCTCAGAAACCGGCCGGGCGCAGCTCGGCGTACTGGCCGAGCTCGTTGCGCGCGATCTGCCGCAGGTGGACGTCGTCGGGACCGTCGACGAGGTGCAACGTACGGGCGTGCGCGTACATCGACGCGAGCGGCCAGTCGTCGGTGACGCCGGCGCCGCCGAAGAGCTGGATCGCACGGTCGATGACATCGGTCGCGACTCGCGCGGCGATGACCTTGATCGCGGCGATCTCGGTTCGCGCGTTCTTCTTGCCGACGGTGTCCATCATCCAGGCCGCCTTCATCGTGAGGAGGCGCGCCTGCTCGATCTGCATGCGCGACTCCGCGATGTTCGCCTGCACCACCCCTTGATCGGCGAGTGGTTTCTTGAACGCCACGCGGGTCTGCGCGCGCATCGACATGAGCGCGAGTGCGCGCTCCGCCATTCCGATCGCGCGCATGCAGTGATGGATTCGGCCGGGTCCGAGTCGCGCCTGCGCGATCGCGAATCCGCCGCCCTCCTCGCCGAGGAGATTCTCCTTCGGCACGCGGACGTTTTCCCAGAGCGTCTCGCCATGCCCGCCGCCCTCGGAGTGACCGAATACGGGAAGACCGCGTACAACGGTGACGCCGGGAGCATCCATCGGCACGAGGATCATCGACTGCCGGTGGTACGTGTCGGTGTCGGGATCGGTCACGCCCATGAACACGGCGACCTTGCAGCGCGGATCGAGCGCACCGCTCGTGAACCACTTGTGACCGTTAATGACGTACTCGTCGCCGGCACGCTCGATCCGGCTCGAGATGTTGGTCGCGTCGCTCGACGCGACCCACGGTTCGGTCATCGCGAAGCAGGAGCGGATCTCGCCGTCGAGAAGCGGCTGCAACCACTGCTCTTGCTGTAGGGGCGTACCGAACTGCGCGAGGATTTCCATGTTCCCGGTGTCGGGGGCCGAGCAGTTTGTCGCCTCACCGAGCAGCGGCGACGTCCCCATGATCTCGCACAGCGGCGCGTATTCGAGGTTCGAGAGGCCGGGCCCGTGTTCGGGCTCCGGCAGGAACAGATTCCAGAGGTCGCGCTTGCGCGCCTCGGTCTTCAGCTCCTCCATGACGGGAGGGGCGGAATGCGGGTCGCCCGAGTCGGCACGCTGCTCGCGGTAGATCGGTTCGGCCGGCCGCACGATGTCGTTGTCGAACTCGACGAGCTTCGCCCGCAGCTCGACGGTTCGTGCGCTCAATGCGAAGTCCACCGCAACCTCCTGGTGACACCGGTCCGTCGTGACGCCTCAGGGGGCGCAGATGCGCCGGCCCCAAACGCGCCGGCCGCAAATGCGTCCGCAGGTAGGCGAGACCCTACTCTTCGACGTCGTGACCGAGACCCCGCTCGCCGGCCTCCGTGTGCTCGAACTGGGTGCGTTCATCGCGGGGCCCTTTGCCGGTCAGCTGCTGGGCGATCTCGGTGCCGAGGTCATCAAGATCGAGCCGCCGGACGGGGGCGACATCATGCGTCGCTACGGCGTGCGCGTCGACGGCCGGAGCTTGTGGTGGCCGGCGATTGCGCGCAACAAGCGCTCGGTAGCCGTCGATCTCCGCGACCCACGCGGGCGTGGGATCGTGCGTCGCATCGCGGCGCGCTGTGACATCGTGCTCGAGAACTTCAAGCCGGGCACGCTCACCAAATGGGGCTTCGAGTACGACGCGCTGCGCCGGGACAATCCCGGTCTGGTGCTCGTGCACGTCTCCGGCTTCGGACAGACCGGGCCCCGCGCCGCTGAACCGGGCTTCGGCTCCATCGGCGAGGCAATGGGCGGGATCCGGCACACGACCGGCGACCCCGACCGTCCCTCCGCGCGCACCGGGATATCGCTCGGAGATTCCCTTGCGGGTCTGTTCGCGGTTGTGGGCGCGCTCGCCGCGTTGAACGAGCGGGCGCGCAGTGGCGTCGGTCAGGAGGTCGACGTTGCCATCTACGAGGCGGTGATGGCACTCATGGAGTCGACTGTCGCCGACTACGAGGTCGCCGGCGTGACCAGGACGCGCTCGGGTGGGATCCTGCGCGACGTCGCACCCGCGAATGCGTACCCGACGAGCGACGGACACGATGTGGTCATCGCGGGCAACGCCGACGCCATCTTCGCTCGTCTGTGCGAAGCGATGGGACGCGCCGACTTGGCGCGGGACCTCGCGACGCACGAAGCCCGAGCCGCGCACCAAGACCCGCTCGACCGGGAGATCGCCGCGTGGACGGCAACGATGACCGCCGAAGCGCTCATCGACCACCTGCGCGCGCACGACGTTCCAGTCGGCTTGATCAACCGTGCCGAAGATCTGCTCGCCGACCCGCACATCGCCGCGCGCGAGATGATCGTGCGGCTTGCGGCCGGCTTCGAGCGGGATGTGCCGATGACCGGCGTCGTCCCCAGGTTCGCGCGAACACCCGGCGCAATCCGATCGGTCGGGCCCGCGCTCGGCGCGGACACCGACGCGGTGTTACGCGAGCTCGGAGGTTGCGCCGACGACGAGATCGCGCGGCTACGAGACGGTGGCGTCGTGGCGTGAGCCCGACTCGAAGAACTGCATCGACGGCTCGTCCCGGTTGACCTCGGGCATCTCGGCCGTGAGGGTCCTCTGCGCGCGGCGGCGATCGTCGGCGTCGAATACGCGGGTTGTCGCGCAGAACTCGACCATGATGCCGTTCGGGTCGTTGGCGTAGATCGACACACACCAGCCATGGTCGATGCGCACCACGTCGAACCCGTGCTCGAGCCAGCGCTCGACCCGACCGTCGAGATCGTCGAGCGCAGAATCGAACGCGATGTGGTTGACGAAGTTCGGCAGCCCGAGCCCGGTCGAGATGGCCGGGTCGAAGTCGGGCAGCCCGTCGTCGTGGAGGTCCCAGATCGCGAGCATCTCACCGTTGCCGGTGTCGTAGAAGAGGTGGCGCGCCCAGCCGTGCTCGAGGTAGCGGATCGTGTCGACGTGCACGAGCTCGAATCCCATCGCCTCGCTGTAGAAGCGGTGTGTCGCCTCGAGGTCGCGGGTGGCGACGGCCACGTGGTGGAAAGCCATGGGTCCATTCTGGCACCGTTGGCGGCTGTGCCGCTGAGTCCCGACTCTGTAGACCCCGACCCGATCACGCAATTCCGTCGGTGGTACGACGAGGCCGTCGCCGCGGGAGTCCGGCAGCCCGACGCGATGACCGTGGCGACGAGCACGCGCGAAGGTGTCGTGTCGGCGCGTACGGTGTTGCTGCGCGGCGTGGACGCACGTGGCTTCGTCTTCTTCACGAACTTCGAGAGCGCGAAGGGCGCCGAGCTCGCCGAGAACCCGCGCGCCGCGCTGGTGTTCCACTGGCGGGAACAGGAGCGCCAGGTGCGGGTGGCGGGGGGAGTCGAGCGGGTGACCGATGACCACGCCGTTCGGTACTGGCGGAGCCGGCCGCTCGGTCATCGAGTGAGCGCGTGGGCGTCGCCGCAGAGTCGGGTCGTATCAGAGCACGAGCTCGACGCGCGCGTCGCCGAGGTGGAGGCGCGCTTTGCCGGCGAAGAGCCCCCGTTGCCGCCGTTCTGGGGGGGATTTCTCGTGACCCCGGACGAGCTCGAGTGCTGGCAGGGACGGGCCGACCGGCTGCATGATCGTGTGCGCTACCAGCGCTCCGCCGACGGCTGGATTCGTGAACGGCTCGCGCCGTGAACGCGATCGTCGCGAGCGCGTTCTTCGTCGCCGCGCTGTTCGCAGTGGGTGACTGGGTTGCGAAGGCGAAGAGGAGCTCGCAACTCGAATATGTCTGCAAGCCGGCAACACTCCTTGCGTTGATCGTGGCCGCGGCCGCGCTCGATCCCGCCGCCGGCGCCGACGCCCGGCGCGTGTGGTTCGTCGCCGCGTTGGTCTGCTCGCTCGCCGGCGACGTCTTGCTGATGCTTCCCGACGACCTGTTCGTGGCGGGATTGGCCGCGTTTCTCGTCGGCCACCTCTGCTATCTCGCCGGGTTCTGGACGCAAGGTCCCGCGTTCGCGGCGACCGTAATTGCCGCGGTGATCGTGGTCGCGCTCGTGGCCCCGATCGCCCGGCGAATCCTTTTTGCGATCGCGAGCGCCGGTGAGCCGGTGTCGCTACGCCTGGCCGTCAGCGGCTACATGCTGGTCATCTCGGCCATGCTCGCCACGGCGCTCGCAACCGGGAACGTCCTCGCCGGCGCGGGTGCGGCGCTGTTCGTCGTGTCCGACTCGATGATCGCCTGGGACCGGTTCGTGCGCGCCTTTCGCTGGGCGCCAGTGGCGATCATGGTCAGCTACCACCTGGGCCAGGCCGGACTCGTCGCGTCGCTCCTGCGCTAGCCGCATTGCCCGCGAGGTCGGGCGGCCTCCAGCACGTCCAGAAGCACGCCGATATCTGGCGATCCTGCCCATAGGCGTCACCGTGCGTGCCATTCGGTCTTGAGTCGCCCACGGATCGTGTCGATGGCCACTCCATGCGTTTGGGAGGCGCCGGAACATCGTGCAAAAGGGGCGTTGCCGCGCGCCGGGTGGCCGGGGCGCTGATCGTCCTGGCGGGGGTCGCCGTGTCCGGCATGACCTCGGCCGCGAGCGCCACAGCCGCGACCACGGGGCTGTGGTCGGTCACCCGTGACCCGAGCGGGCACCTGCACGTCGTACGCGGCATGCACGCCGCCGTGGCCGCGATGGACGAACGCCTCGGCCGGACCACGGATGCGGTGCTCTCGACCGAGCAGGACGAACCGGTCCACCTGCTGATGACCAACGACGCGCTGCGGCCCCAACAATGGGCGCTCAACGTCGTTGACTTCGAGTCGTCGTGGCGGTTCTCCACCGGCGCCGGCATCACCGTGGGTGTGGTCGACACGGGAGTCCGCGGCACCCACCAGGATCTGGCCGGATCGCTCGTGCCCGGCATCGACCTCGCCGCGGATGCGGCGACGTACGACCACGCGGGCAACGGTGAGGTCGACCCCGCCGGGCACGGCACCCACGTCGCGGGCATCATCGCCGCGCACGCGAACAACGGCGTGGGAATCGCCGGAGCCGCGCCGGGAGCGAAGATCATGTCGATCCGCGTGCTCGATGCGTCGGGGAGCGGTTCGTCTTCGGACGTTGCCCAGGGCATCATCTGGGCGGTCGACCACGGCGCCCGGGTCATCAACCTGAGTCTCGGTGGGGGCCCGTCGCCGGGCATGCAGATCGCGATGCAGTACGCACTCTCGAAGCAGGTCGTGACGTTCGCGGCCGCCGGAAACGACTTCGGAGAGGGCAACCTCCCGACGTATCCCGCCGCGTACCCCGAGGCCGTCGCGGTCGGCGCGGTCGACAGTTCGCTGCAACATGCGAGCTTCTCCAACACCGGCGCCTATCTCGACCTCGCCGCACCCGGTGACTCGATCTGGTCGACGTACGGGCAAGGGAACGCGCAGTACGCGTTGATGAGCGGGACGTCGATGGCGACTCCGTATGCCACTGCGACCGCTGCGCTCGTGCTCGGTGAGGATCCGCGCCTGACGGCCACCCAGCTGGTGCATGCGCTCGAGGCAACCGCTTCCGATCTCGGCACCCCCGGGAAGGACGCGGTGTTCGGTTACGGGTTGATCAATCCGCGCGGCGCGCTTTTGTCGGTGCTGCCGAACATGATCAACTACGGCACGAAGGGTCACGGTTACTGGATCGCGACCGCCGACGGCCACGTCGCCAACTTCGGCAGCGCGCGGTTCTACGGCGATCTGGCCGGCCATGCGCTCTCGGCGCCGATCGTCGCCGCCGCGCGCACGCCGAGCGGCAAGGGATATTGGCTCGCCGGCTCCGACGGCGCGGTGTACGCGTTCGGTGATGCGCGATACCGGGGCAGCCTTTCCGGCCGGCACCTGAACTCGCCCATCGTCGGGATGGCGGCCGAGCCCAAGGGCATGGGTTACGTCCTGCTCGGGCGCGACGGCGGGATCTTCGCCTTCGGCGACGCGCGCTTCTACGGATCCACGGGCGGAATGCGGTTGAACGCCCCGGTCCTCGACATGACGATGACGACCGACGGCAACGGCTACTGGTTCGTCGCCGCGGACGGCGGGGTGTTCTCGTTCGGTGACGCGCGGTTCCACGGCTCGACGGGCGGGATGAAGCTGTCGAAGCCCGTCCGGTCGCTCACGGCAGCCGACAACGGCGCGGGCTACTGGATGGTTGCCGACGACGGCGGGATCTTCGCGTTCAACGTGCCGTTCGAAGGCAGCCTGCCGCGCGTGCGTGACCTCTTCGGGTACCCGTACGTGCCGAGCGTTCGTATGCGCTCGCTCCCTTCGAACGACGGCTATTACGTGCTCGATCTCGACGGCACCGTATGGGCATTCGGGCAGGCCAAGTACTTCGGATCGCTCTCGGGTACATGGGCAGTTGACCTGATGCAGGCGCCCTGAGCCTGGGGTGAAGGTTGAGTGGCGGCGCCGACAACGAGGCCGGCGTCGTCACTCGGCCGAGCGGACGACTTCCGCCTGCCACGGGCTCTCCGGCCAGCCCCGGCGGCCGCGGGAGCGGGCGACGCGGTCGAGGTAGTCGACCGTCGCGTCGGCGTCGTGACCGAGCTTCACGAGCGCGACGCCGAGCACAGTTCCTGTTCGCCCGCGGCCACCCATGCAGTGCACGGCGACCCCCGTCCCGCGCTCGAGATGCGCCGTGACATCGGCCGCGGCGCGCTCGACGAGCGCCCGTTCGCGATCTTGCTCCCTCGGCGGCCCGCCGCTCACCAGATCCTGGAGCCGGACCCCGGTGATCGTGCACGGAGCCGGGTCGTAGGCAGGCTCGTCGGTCGTCAGGCACAACACGTGACCGATCCCGTGCTCGTTCAGCACGGACCAATCGGCACGACCCGGATAGGACATCCCGGCGAGCGCGACCGGCTCGCGCGAGATCCAGTAGAGATCGTCGGGAATGGACAGCCTGCCGAGGAACCCGGCGTGCGCTCCCGGTGGGAGCATGCGCAGTTCGGGCATCCGTTCAGTTCACGAAGCGCTCGGAGTAGTGGTCGTCGGGCTCGTAACAGACGCCGTCGGCAATGAGCGCGTCGATCTCGGGGTCTTCATGGCCGAGCTCGCGCAGTACGGCGCGCGTGTCCTGGCCGACGAGCGGGGGCGGTCCGGCGATTCTTCCCGGAGTCTCGGAGAAGCCGATGAGCTCACCGAACTGGCGCATGTCGCCGAAAACGGGATGCGTGTAGCGCGCGACGAGGCCGAGCTCGACGTTGTCGGCGTCGAACAGCGGAGCCTCGCCGCCGAGCGTGTCGACCGGGACCTCGTTGGGAACGCCCGCGTCGTCGAGTGTGCGTGTCCAGAAGGTCGCGGTCTTCGTGCGGAAGCGCGGTTCGAGCACCGACTCGAGCTGGCGCCGGTGCTCGCGGCGTGCGGGGCTCGTACGGAACCGAACGTCGTCGAGGATCTCCGGCACTCCGAGCGCGGTGCACAGCGCGACGAATTCGTCGTCGGTGACCGCCGCGATGCAGATCCACTCCTCGTCCTGGGTGCGGTACAGCCGGTAGGTCGCGGACATGCCCATGAGGTCCTTGTCGAGATGCGGGCGCGGGGCGGGCGTACCGCCGACGAGGTGCGCATCGGAGGTGAAGATCGCGCCGCCGTCGAACAACGACGTCCAGACCTCCTGGCCTTCACCGGTGCGCTTGCGGTGGTACAGAGCACCGAGCACGGCCACGACCGACAACATCGCGTTGGACGCATCGCACATGCCGAAGCGGTAATACAGCGGCGTGTTCCCTTCATGGACCGCGGCGGACTCGTGCTCGAGGCCCGACGACGCCTGGTACAGCGGGTCGAGGCCGCCGAAGCGAGCGAGCGGCCCTTCGAGGCCGTACGCCCACGTGTTGCAGTACACGATGTCGGGCTTCACCTGCTTGCACGCCGCGTAGTCGATACCGAGCTTGGTCGCGACGCCCGCGGTCATGTTGTGATGGACGACGTCGGCGGTACCGACGAGCTCGAGCGCGATCGCGAGGCCGCGAGGGTCCTTCACGTTGAGTGCGATGTCGCGCTTGCCGCGCTGGCAGCCGAAGAAGGGCTTGGATGCGAGGCGCATGCCGTCGCCGGTGACGGGTTCGATCTTGATCACCTCGGCACCGAGATCCCCGAGGATCATCGGACCGAAAGGCCCGGCGAGATACTGGCCGAAGTCGAGCAGCCGCACACCTTCGAGCGCGAGGGTCATAGCCCCAACTCCTTCATGATCTCCTCGTTGTGCTGACCCGGAGTCGGTTGCGGACCTTGGATTGCAGTAGGCGTGCCGAACATGTGCAGCGGCGTGCCGATCTGCGTCGTCTCACCGACAATCGGATCAACGACGGTCTGCACCATCTGGTTGGCGATGAGCTGCGGGTGCGCGAACTGCTCGTCGGGCGTGATGATGGCTTCGATCGCGTGATTGTGTTCCTGAAAGGCCGCGACAATGTCGTCGCGCTTCCACTCCTTGAACTTCTCTCGCCGGCGCGCGTTGAACTGCTCGCGTTCGTCGGGCGGCAGCGCCATGAACGCGAACGGGTCGGGTGCGTCGGCGAGCCCGAGAATCGCGTCCTGGCTCTTCGTCGGGGTGAGACCGCTCATGATCGACGCGTGCACCCAGCCGTCGGCGCACTCGAAGATCATCGTCTGATGGATGCCGGGCGGGTACGACTTGCCCATCAGCTCGTGGAACTGCGCGGTTGCCTTCTCGACGTGCTGCCAGATCTGCGTCGTGTACAACATCGCCCCCGCAAACAGCGACGTCGTCACGTGCTGCCCGCGACCGGTTGCTTCGCGCGCGATCAGAGCCGTCAGCACTCCGGTGGAGATCAAGAAGAACGCGCCCATCGACGGCATTGGCATATGCAGGAACACGGGCCCCGGGCGCCAGCCCGGCTGCTCCCACATCTGGCCGCTGCTCGCCTGGACCAGCGCGTCGTAACCCGGACGTTGTGCGTAGCGATGGCCGTCGGGGTACGCGGGGCAGGAGAGATAGACGACGCGAGGATGGGCGGCGTGGACGGTGTCGTAGCCGAAGCCGAGCTGTTCCATCACGTCCGGTCGGAACGATTCGACGACGACGTCGGCCGTGGCCAGCAGTCGCTCGAACACCTCGCCACCGGTATCGGATTTCAGGTCGACGGTGAGTGAGCGGCGACTCCGGTTCCACACGCGGTAGCCGTCGTACGCGCGGAAGGGATCACCGCCCGGCGGCTCGACCTTGATCACGTCGGCACCCTGCTCGGCGAGCAGGAGGACGCCGAGCGGGCCCGCGATTCCCCACGAGAGATCGAGGATGCGGACTCCGTCGAGTGCACCGGGCATGACTACCGTTCCTCCGTCCGCACGGGCGGAACGCTACCTGACGCCGGTGTCAGCTCGTGGCGACGTCGAGCGTGAACGCGGCCGAGAACCGGTCGCCCGGCTCGACCAGCGGGGAGATGCCTCGCCCGAGCGCGTCGATCTCGGCCGTCATCGGCTCGATCGCGACGAGCTGGCGTCGCGGCGGGACGAAGAGCTGCGCGAAGGGGTAGTTCGCGTCGAAGCGCAAGCGCAGTGCGCGGCGGCGCCGGCCCGAGCCGGCCGAGATCGCGAAGGTGCGGTCGCGTCCGAGCGCGTAGCAATCGTCGAACGTGCGGCCCGCGATCGGCGCGCGTTCTGCGCGCCGAGGCGTACGGGCGCCGGTCGGAATGATGCGCGTGTCGACGTCGACGTGCTCGCACGCCGGCCAGCGAAGCTCCCACTCGCGGCGCGGTGCGTTCGGAAGACGTACGTACGGATGCCATCCGAACGAGATCGGCACCGCACGGTCGGCGGTCGGGACGACCTCCGTTCTGATCTTCAGGCCGCGAGTCGGGTGCAGGCGTGCGTCAACCGTCAGCACGTGGGGGAAGGGAAACGCTCGCAGCTTGTCGGGATACGCGCCGTAGTCGAGTTGCGCGACGACCCGGCTTTCGTCGACGCGCGCCACCTCGAACGGTACGGCGAACAGGTTGCCGTGGATCGGCAGGCCGTTCGGGTCGTGCGGAAACCTCGCGCCGGTGAGCGACACGCGCCGGCCCGCGGCGCGATAGGTGTACCCGGCGAGCCGATTGGCCCACGGGTGCAGCAGGGGCACGGCCGTGGCGCCTCCGGCTCGAAACTGCGAGAGCGTCCGGGGCCAGGCGACGAACTCGTCACCCCGGAAGCGCAAGGAACCGCAGAGCATCGCGCAGTCGGGGCGGAAGGTCGCTTCGTAACTTCCGGCACGCAGCACGACTCCGGCCATCGCCGGCAGCGTACGCGGATCAGGCGTTCGGTTTGTCGTTTGCCTTGGCCGCGGCCTCCATGGCTTGGAGGCGCTCGAGGATCGGCATCGGCTCCTGGCCCACCTCGGAGAAGCGCGCCGCGATCTCGTCGACCGTCCAGCGGCCGTCCTTGCGCATCTCGCGTACTTCGATCGGTTGGTTCCAGACCGCGATGCGTCCTGCGTTGACGGTGTACACCTGGCCGGTCACCGCGCGGGCAAGATCCGAGAGCAGGAAACACACCATCGGCGCAACGTCCTCGGGCTCTCCCATCTCGATTCCGAACGGCACCTGGCCGGACATCCTCGACTTCGCGACGGGCGCGATGCAGTTGGCGGTGACCCCGTACTTGTTCATGCCGGCCGCCGCGCTGCGGACCAACGAGACGATTCCGCCCTTGGCCGCCGAGTAGTTCGCCTGGGCGACGCTCGCCGCGAAGGCGCCCGACGTGAATCCGATCATCGTGCCGCTCTTCTGACTCCGGAAGATGGCTGCCGCGGCCCGGAACACCGTGAAGGTGCCTTTGAGGTGGGTCTCGATGACAGGATCCCATTCGTCCTCGGACATGTTGAAGAGCATGCGCTCGCGCAAGATGCCGGCGACGCAGACGACGCCGTCGATCCGCCCGAAGGTGTCGACGGCCGACTGCACGATCGACGCGCCGCCTTCCATGGTGGTGACCGAGTTCGCGTTGGCGACGGCGCGTCCGCCGGTCGCCTTGATCTCGCCGACGACGGCGTCGGCGACCTCACTCGTCGGTTCCTTGCCGTCCATCGAGACGCCATAGTCGTTGACCACGACAGCCGCGCCCTCGGCGGCCGCCGCGAGCGCGACCGCACGGCCGATCCCGCGTCCGCTGCCGGTAATCGCGATCACCTTGCCGTTGAGTGCGCCCACGTTGCCTCCACCACCGATCAGGTCGGAGAGCGAAGCTACAAGTCGGCCGCTCGCTCCGGCGACTCGAGCGATTCCCGGCGCGTCACGAGCGCCGCGGAGCCGCGACCCCCGACGGGACTCGCAGGAGCTGCGGAACCGGAGCACGGGCGCCGCGTGAGGGATCTGCAGCGGCGGAGCGGCCGGTCGTAGAGTCGGGTCCATGAAGCCGTCGGGAATCCACCATGTCGCCATCTGCGTGCGGGACGCCGACGAGGCGGTCGCCTTCTACCGCGACGTGCTCGGCCTCACGGTTCTCGACCGACCCGACTTCGGCTTCGGCGGCTATTGGCTCGACGCGGGCGGGCAGCAGCTTCACCTCATGCAGAGCGAGAGCTCGCGAACAGGCGGCGACCATTTCGCGATCCGCGTCGACGATCTCGAAACCGCGGTCGCCGACATCCGCGCCACCGGCACCAGCGTGAACACCGTCGAACACCTGCGGGGCGCGGGATATCAAGCGTTCCTGCACGACCCGTCCGGCAACTTCATCGAACTCAATCAGCCCGACGGGCTCCAGCCCTGATTCTCCCCGGGTCAGCCTGATTCTTCTCTGGTCAATCTGAGTCTGGGGGTTGTATGTTCCGACTGAGTCCCTCGGCGTTCGAGTGGGCGAGGCGGGGAGTGGGGATGAGAGCATCGCTTCGGGTTGGTCGGTTGCTTGTTGCCGCCGCCACCCTGACTTCGGTCCTGGTTCCGGTTTTGACGCGTCCGGCGGCGGCCGTAGCCGGCTCGCTTGCCTGTCAGACGAGCACCGACCCGCCAACCTCGTCTTCCAATGCGGCGGGCAGTCTGACGGTGACCGGCCACGCGACGCGAACGACAACTGCGCTGTCACTCACGGGCACCGCGATGACCTACTCGCTGGGTCCCGAGTTGCTTCAGCCCCTCGCCGATGGGCAGCTGATCGTCGACGGCACACTGATGCCGACATCGGTCACCCTCACGATCGTGGCGGGGGACACTACTCAGCCCAGTGAGGTGCTGGACGCGGTCGCGAATACGACGATCCACATTGTCAACGGTCAGGTGCAGCCGCTGATGGAGTCGCTCGCGCTGCCGAACTCACTGTGGCAGCTGATCAGCGCGACCGCCCCCTCGGCGATCGCGGTGCAAAGCGTCGCCTTCGACATCGTCCCGATCTCGGGTTTGATGATGCACGCCATCTATACCTGCCAGCCGACGGCGGCAATGCTGATCGCCCGGTTCGGTTCGCTCCAGGCAACTCCGGCCTCGCTCGCGTTCGGCGCGGAGCGAGTGGGTACGTTCGGTGATCCCAAGACGGTCACCGTCACGAACCACAATCCATTCTCGATCACGATTCTCGGTCTCGGGCTCACGGGCGCGGCGCCCGATGACTTCTTCGGGACGAGCACATGCACGGCGCGGGGGCGCCGGGTCGTATTGGCGCCCGGCGGTTCGTGTCGCATCATCGCGTTCTTCAGTCCGATCAAACGCGGGGTTCGGCGCGCCGCACTCGTTCTCACTACCGACGGCGGCTCTCGATCGATCGCGATGTCCGGGACCGGCACCGAAGGCTTCTTCCTGGCCGGGGCGCAGGGCGAGGTCGGCAACTTCGGCGACGCCGTCTATCACGGCGACGCGGCGAGCATCAACCTCACCGCTCCCATCATCTCTCTCGCGACGACACCGAACGGAGCCGGCTACTGGCTACTCGGTCGCGACGGCGGGATCTTCTCGTTCGGCAACGCTCACTTCTACGGATCGACCGGCGCGATGCATCTGAACAAGCCGATCGTCGCGATGGCCGCGTCCGGCGACGGCCGCGGCTACCGGCTCGTCGGCTCCGACGGTGGGATCTTCGCGTTCGGAGACGCGCACTTCTACGGTTCCACCGGCGGTATTCATCTCAACAAGCCCATCGCCGGCATGGCTGCGACGGTCGACGATCGCGGCTACTGGCTCGTCGCGTCCGACGGCGGGATCTTCGCCTTCGGCGACGCGCGGTTCCACGGATCGGCGGCGAACGTTCACCTGACGAGCCGCGTGATTCAGATCGCGCCGACGCCGTCCGGTCGCGGCTACTGGATCCTGACCGGCGACGGCCATCTGTACCCGTACGGTGACGCCCGTTCGTACGGCACGGCGGTCGGGCAACCGACGATCGGGATGGCTGTGACACCCGACGGCCGTGGCTATTGGGAGGCAACGCGCAACGGTCGTGTCTTCAACTACGGCGATGCCACCTCGTACGGAGACATCAGCAATCTCGGTGTCGATGACGTCATCGGGATCGCGCCGACGGCACCGGCCTTGCCGCCCGAACTGCTGCCCTTCGCGGCGACGGCCGCCCGGCTGGGGTCAGCTGTCCCGTTCACTCGCGCCGTACATGGACGGTAGGCGTTCAGCTCGATAGACGAACGCGGGCGGCCCGCTCACGCGTAGATCGAACACCACATCGCCGCCGCTGCCCGACGACGCCGGCACGACCTCCACGATCTGCGCGACGACCTTCTTGATTGCCGGAGTAATCCCGCCGCTGTCGATGAGGACGTTCCCATTGGGCAGCGTGTCGGCGTCACCGACGAAGAACGCGTATACCGGTGTGCCGTCGATGGTCGGTCGGAACTCCCACACTTGCGTCGCGGTCCATTGTGATTTCGGGCCCGTGTCGACGATCTTGTAACGCACGGCCCGGCTGAACAACTCCTTGGTGCCGGGGCGATCATTGCCGTTGTCGAACATCTGCAGCGTGCCGTCGTGTTCCAGCTCGATCGCGTGCTGGTGGTATTGCCACAATCCGTTGCCGGTCATCTTGAAGTCGGTGGCGCGTGGGCCGAACCGCCAGATCATCTGCCCGGCCGGTCCGCTCGCGTCGGTGTGATAGCGAAGCGCCATGACGGTGTCGAGGTGGCGGATCGACACGAGCAGCTCGTTGTGCGTTTGGTCGAGGATGACGGCATTGACGTGCGTCCAGTCGAGCGCGTTGCGTCCGGGATACAGGAAGAGCGGATATGCCGACGGAGGGATACCGGACGGCCCGCAAATCGGTCCGTCGGCCGGGTTCGTCGCGGGATGTAGCACGTTGACGAGTGGCCAGCGCTGCACGACCTTTCCGGTGCCGGGCTGGAACTCGACGATCATGTCGGTGATGACTGTGTAATGCCCCGTAAACGTGCTGACCGGTTCGCCGCATGCCGGTTTCGTGAAGCCTCCGATGGTCAACAACTCGGTGCTGATAGTGAGGATGTCGCCGTTGGGAAGTTCGCTCACCTCGTGGTGCATCGAGTCGACGTCGACCGGGATCGCGTCCGTTCCCGCGACTGTGCGGCCGTACTCGTCCTTGGCGAGCGGCCCGCGTTCGAGTCGGCCTGCCCACTCGTGCACGAGATGGCCCATGATGTCGATCTCGCGTGCGCCCATGTTGTTGTACTCGTACAGCAGGTCGCCATTGGCGATCATGCGCGCGTCGCCGATCGGCAGTGGATCGCGGTGATACCAAACCACATGGCCGGTGGCGTCCACGGCGACGAGGTTGCCGAGCAACGGGGGGGCCACCCCGGGTTCCGGCGGCGGCGCTACCAGCGACGTGATCGTGAACAAGGTGACGCCCGGCGCCATCCTCGTCGGATCGCTCTTCGTTGTCATCGGCGGGAAATCGCGCGGCAGTGCACCGGTGGTGAGCTTGACTTTGTTCGATGTTGTCGTGTTCGCGCCGTTGTCGACCGTTACCCAGGCGTCGTATGTCGACTGCGCCCGCAGGTCGACGACCGGAACATTGTGTTGCAGGGCTGCGGTGCGTTCCGGCTGCGCGGTGCGTTCACCGTCGGGTCCTTGTGTGTGCAGCGTGACGATCGCGGGTCTCGAGGTATCGAATCGCAACCAGAAGCTGAGAACACTGTCGGGGTTGGGCCGGACGGTCACGGCCCCGATGGTCACCGCGGCCGCCGTGGTGCCGCCGGAGCCGACCGACGTGGATGTACCGGTGGCCGAGTTGTCGTGTGACGACGAGCATGACGACACAACCGACAATGCGCAGATTGCGGCGGCCGACAACGAGATCGGACGGGTCAGACGTCGGGCCATCGCGGCGCTCCCCAAAAAGTTTACGCTGTGAGTGCGAGCCAGGAGCTGACTTTGTTTGCCAGCCTAGGCCGACGGCCGGAGACGTTCTGTCTTCTGTGTCAATCGGGCCGACCCAGGCCGGTATGCGGCGATCCCGAGCGCGCCGATCAGGTGGTATTCGTCGGGTCGCGCGCGCCGAACTTCGATCAACGCGTCAAACGATCTCGACGCGGAGGCCATTTGCCTCGAGTGCCTTCACGATCTCCTCGGCGTGGGCCCGGTCGCGGGTCTCGATCGAGAGATCGAGCCGGACGCTCTTCACCGCGACACCGGGTAGGTCACGACGGTGCTCGACGTCGACGATGTTGGCGCGCAGGTTGCCCACCGTCTGCGCCACCGCGGCGAGCACGCCGGGCCGGTCCGGCAGCTCGATCTGCAAACGGACCAGCCGCCCGGAGCGCGCCAGGGCCCGCATGAGCACGGACGCGAGGATCCGGGCGTCGATGTTGCCTCCACTCAAGATCACGCCGACCTTTTGCGTGCGGAACATCGCCGGATACTCGAGCAGGGCCGCGAGCCCGGCTGCGCCCGCGCCTTCGAGGACGGTCTTTTCGATCTCGACGCCGAGCGCGATCGCCTCTTCGATGCGTTGTTCGGAGACGATGACGATGTCGTCGACGAGTTCGGCCGCAATGGCGGCGGTAATCTCGCCCGGCGCCGTTACCGCGATTCCCTCTGCGATCGTCGGACCGCCGGACGGAGCGGCGGCGCGGCCGAGCACGTACGCCATTCCGGCGTAGCCCTCGGCCTGTACGCCGATGACCCGTACATGCGGCTGCAGGGCTTTGATCGCGACGGCCATGCCGGCAACGAGGCCGCCGCCACCGATCGGGACGACCACGGCGTCGACCCCGTCGGTCTGGGCGAGCAGCTCGAGACCGACCGTCCCCTGGCCGGCAATCACGAGCGGATGGTCGAACGCGGGAACAAGGTGTGCTCCCGTCTCGCCGGCGATACGTTGCGCCGCGACGAACGCGTCGGCGTAGTCGGACCCGTCCAACACCACTTGCGCGCCGAGCAATGCGGTGTTCGACACCTTGGCGAATGGGGTGTCGGCAGGCATGACGATCGTCGCCGGGATGCCCAGCTGCCGCGCGTGGTGCGCGACGGCCTGCGCGTGATTCCCGGCGGACGCGGCGACGACGCCCTGTTGGCGTTCGGCGGAGGCCAACCGCGCCAGGAAGTTGCGCGCGCCGCGCTCCTTGAAGGCGCCGGTGAACTGGAGATTCTCGAATTTGAGCCAGACGTCGGCGCCGGTGATCGCCGAGAGCGTCGCCGACCGGGAGACCGCTGTCTCGCACACCGCGCCACGAACGGTTTCGGCCGCCGACCGGACGTCGGCCAGGTTGACGGGCAGTGCCACGATCGCCAGTTTGCCCCCGAACCGGCCCGGCGTTGCTACCTCGGATAATGATCGTTATCATCAGCTCGTGGCCGTAGTCTCCGACATCTCGACCCGCGAGCGGCTGCTGGCCGCGGCGGTCGAGGTGTTCGTCGAGCAGGGCTACGAGGGCGCCCGCCTGCAGGACATCGCCCGTGCCGCGGGACTCACCACCGGCGCGGTCTACGCGAACTTCCGCGGCAAGGACGAGCTGCTGTTCGCGGCGATCGGCGCGCGCGCGGGCGTCGAGATGGATTCGCTCATGGCGAGCGCCCGCAGCACGGAGCCGCGCGCGTTGCTCGAGTTGCTCGGCGACCACATCGTGCGCGCGCACCGGCAGCCACCGCTGCTCATCGATGCGATCGCCGCCGGCCGGCGCGACGCTCAGCTCGCCGGCGCGCTACGCGAGCGCCTCGCCGCGCGCGAGAGCATCCTCTCCGCCATCATCGAGCGAGCGAAGGAAGAGGGCGCGATCGACGCCACCCTCGACGCCGCCGTCTTCGCCCGCTTCGGCCTCACGCTCGCGATGGGCGCACTCGTGATGCGCGCATTGCAGATCGAAGCGCCCGCCGAGGGTGCTTGGCACGACCTGATCTCGCGTCTCCTGGACGCCGTCTCCGAGGAGCAATCGAAATGACGACCCCGACCGATGAGAGGCTCGAGCTGATCCACGCCGTCAACGCGGATGTTGGGACGATCTTCACGTGGGACTACGAGCGCAGCCGGGTTCCGCTCATCAAGCTCTACGAGAAGGCCAAGACGTCGCAGTGGAACGCGACGACCGACCTCGACTGGTCCATCGACGTCGACCCCGAGCGCGTCGCCAACGAGCTGGGCCAGGGTGGGACCGCGCGCTTCCAGGCGCTCGCCGAGGCGGAAGGGTCTCCCGTCCAGCACTTCGGCGACAAGGAATGGCAGCGGGTCGGGATCGAGCTGCAGAACTCGTTGTTGTCGCAGTTCATGCACGGCGAGCAGGGCGCGCTGCTGTGCACTGCTCGCATCGTCGAGACCGTTCCGTGGATCGATGCGAAGTACTACGCGGCAACGCAGGTGGTCGACGAGGCGCGGCACGTGGAGGTGTTCGCGCGTTACCTCGACGAGAAGCTCGGTACGCAGTACGGCATCAACGAGAACCTGCGAGGGATCCTCGACGACATCCTCTCCGACCCGCGCTGGGACATCGCGTACCTTGGCATGCAGATCATGGTCGAAGGTCTGGCGCTGGCCGCCTTCGGTCTCATGCAGCAGATCACCACCGAGCCTCTGCTGAAGAAGCTGCTGCGCTACGTGATGAGCGACGAGGCCCGCCATGTCGCGTTCGGCGTGCTCTCGTTGCAGGAGTTCTACAAGGGTCTGAGCGCATCCGAACTGCGGGAGCGACAGGAGTTCGCGTTCGACGTCGCCCGCCGGCTGCAGCGCCGCTTCGCGCACAGTGAGATGTGGGCGCGGATGGGCGTCGATCCCGACGCGATCTATCGCACGATGGAAAAGGTCAATCCGCCGGCACAACAGATGTTCCAGCAGTTGCTCTTCTCGAAGATCGTCCCGAACTGCAAGAAGCTGGGCCTGCTCGACGGTTCCGACGGCTGGCTGCGCGAGCGCTTTACCGAGATCGGCGTGATCCAGTTCGAGGACTGGGTCGATACCGGCGAGGAGTACGCGACGCTGGACGAGGTGGAGAGGGACCGGCAAGCATCGTCGGCGTGAGCGCACCCGACCCCGACCGGCTGCACGCGTCGGCGGATCAGGGCATGCTCGCGGCCTTCTGGGCCGCCGACGACGGCGACCGGCCCGCGGTCATCTCCGAAGCCGGCAACCGGACACGAGCCGAGGCGAATGCGAACGCCAATCGGCTGGCCCGAGCCCTGCGGGCGCGCGGGGTGCGCGCCGGCGACGGCATCGCGTTGATGTGCTCGAACCGGCCCGAGTACTTCGAGACCGTCGCCGCCGCCCGGCGGATCGGGCTCCGGCTCACGACGATCAACTGGCACCTCACCGGCGACGAGGCCGGTTACATCGTCGACGACTGCGAGGCGACCACCTTCGTCGCCGACGCCAGATTCGCGGACAGCGCGCGACGCGCGGCCGATCTCGCTCCCGGCCTGCGCGCCGCGGTCGCCGTCGGCGGTGACGTCGAGGGGTTCGAGCCGTGGCCGGTCGTGCTCTCGCCCGAAGTGGCAAGCGACATCGAGGATCCTGTCGTCGGCAGCACGATGCTCTACACCTCCGGCACCACCGGGCGACCCAAGGGAGTGCGACGTGCGCCCGATCCGCGCGGCGCGCTCGACGTCGCGCGGTTGACCCAATACCGCGGCGACCGGCACGTGCATCTGTGCACGGGTCCGCTCTACCACGCCGCGCCATTGTCGTTCTCGCTTACCGCGCCCGCGGCGATGGGTGTGCCGATCGTGATGATGGACGGGTGGTCGGCCGAGCGCACGCTCGCGCTCGTCGAAGAACACGGCGTCACGCACACGCACATGGTGCCCACGATGTTCCATCGCCTGCTGGCGCTGCCGGAGGATGCCAAGGCGCGCTACGACCTCTCGACTCTCGTGTTCATCCTTCACGGCGCCGCGCCGTGCCCGCCCGAGGTCAAGCGGCGGCTGATGGAGTGGCTCGGCCCGCTCGTGTGGGAGTACTACGCGGCGACCGAGGGCGCCGGGACACTCGTCGGGCCCGACGAGTGGTTGCGCAAGCCGGGCACGGTCGGCCGGGTGACGCCGCCCGATCACGTCCGAATTCTCGACGACTCCGGACGCCCGCTCGGCGCCGGCGAGATCGGCACGGTGTACCTGAAGGCGCCCGCGGACGATCACTTCGAGTACTTCAAGGCGCCCGGAAAGACCGAGGGCGCGTACCGGAACGAGCACTTCACGCTCGGCGACGTCGGCTACGTCGACGGCGACGGCTACCTGTTCCTCACCGATCGCAGCGCTCATCTCATCATCAGCGGGGGCGTCAACATCTATCCGGCCGAGGTCGAGGCTGTGTTGCTCGGCCATCCGGCGATCGGCGATGCCGGTGTCGTCGGCCAGCCCGACGACGAGTGGGGCGAGATCGTCGTCGCGGCGGTGGAGCCGCAACCTGGCATCGCGCCGAGCGACGCCCTCGGCTCCGAGCTCGTCGAGTGGTGCCGGGAGCGCATCGCGCACTACAAGTGTCCCCGGCGCGTCGTCTTCGTCGAGGCTCTGCCCCGGCACGACAACGGCAAGCTCTACAAGCAGCAGCTGCGCGAGCAGCTCCGGGAAGTCGGCTAACGGATGGGAACCAACTGATGGGAATTTGTGACGGCCGCGTCGTCATCGTGACGGGTTCGGGACGTGGCATCGGCCGCGAGCACGCGCTTGCCTACGCGCGCGAAGGCGCCAAAGTCGTGGTCAACGACCTCGGCGGCGACATGCACGGCGAAGGTGGCTCGCTGAGCCCCGCGATGGAAGTCGTCGAGGAGATCAAGGCGATGGGAGGCGACGCCGTCGCCGACGGCGAGAACGTCGCCGACTTCGCCGGCGCCGGCCGGCTCGTGCAGCGCGCGATCGACACGTTCGGGCACGTCGACACGCTCGTCAACAACGCCGGCATCCTGCGCGACCGGATGCTCGCCAACATGGAAGAGAGCGAGTGGGATGCAGTCATCGCGGTCCACTTGAAGGGCGCCTTCTCTCCGACCCGCCACGCCGCCGCGTACTGGCGCGACCAGGCGAAGGCCGGAACGCCGATCAAAGCGCGCGTGGTGAACACGTCGTCGCCGTCGGGAATCTTCGGGAACGCGGGCCAGACGAACTACGGCGCGGCGAAAGCCGGCATCGCCGCGTTCACGATCATCTGTGGTCTCGAGCTCGGCCGGTATGGCGTGTGCACCAACGCGATCGCGCCGGTCGCCCGCACGCGGATGACCGAGAATCTCGGCTTCGGCAACATCCCGGAAGCCGGCGCATGGGATGCGCTCGACCCGGCCAACATCTCGCCACTCGTCGTATGGCTCGGCTCCAACGATAATGAAGACGTGAGCGGACGTGTTTTCCTGGTCGACGGCGACCGCGTGTCGGTGGCCGAGGGCTGGCGTCGCGGCCCGACCGCGACGAACAACAAGATGCGGTGGGAGCCGTCGCAGCTCACGAAGATCGTTCCCGATCTGGTCGCGAAGGCTGCCGAACCGTCCAACATGCTTTCCTGAACGAGAGAATCCGAGGAGCAACACCATGCCGATGAACCTGGAAGCCGTGGGCGCGGTCTCGAATCCCAACCGCATCTCGTGGACCTCGAAGGACGCCCTGCTGTACGCGCTCGGGACGGGCGCGGGTCAGGTCGACCCGACCGGATTCGAGCTCGAGTTCACCACCGAGAACTCGCAGAACGTGGAGCAGAAGGTGCTACCGACGATGCCCGTGGTACTCGGCATGGGCGGCGGTCCCGGCCTGCCGAGCTGGGGCGAGTTCGACTTCCGTATGTTGTTGCACGGTGAGCAGGGCGTGACCGTGCACGGTCCGATCCCGGCCGACGGCGAGGTCGACACGATCACGAAGATCGTGGGCATATACGACAAGGGCAAGGCGGCGGTGGTGCGGCTCGAGTCGGAGTCGACCTACGTCGGCAACGGCCGGCCCGCGTTCACGACGCGCTTCGCCGCGTTCATCCGCGGCGAGGGTGGCTTCGGCGAGAGCCGCGGGCCCGAGATCGCCGATCCGCCGAAGATGCCCGATCGCAAGGCCGATCACGAAGTCACGTACGCGACCCGGCCCGACCAGGCGCTGCTGTACCGCCTTTCCGGCGACCGCAACCCGCTGCACTCCGATCCTTCGATCGCGAAGTTCGCGGGCTTCGACCGGCCCATCCTGCACGGTCTCTGCACGTACGGCGTCACTGGCCGCGCCCTCCTCCACGAGTTGTGCGGCTCCGATGTGGCGAAGTTCGGGAGCATGGATGCGCGATTCTCGAAGCCGGTGTACCCGGGCGACACGCTCACGGTACGAATGTGGGACGACGGCTCCGGGAGCACGATCTTCCAGACGGTGAACCAGGAGGGCGTCGTCGTCATCGACGGAGGACGCTTCCGGCGCGCGTAGCCGTCACGCTCGAGCGGCGAAGAGCGCGACAGCGGCCGCACCGATCAGCGGTCCGTCGTCGCGGAGCGCGCCCGGCACTACGCGCGTCCCGCGGGAGAACTCCAGCCGGCAACGCGCGTCGATCTCCGCCTGCGCGGCCGCGAAGAACGTCTCGCCGAAGCCGAGCGCAACCGATCCGCTGACGACCGCGAGCGGCAGGTCGAGCAGGTTCGCCACCGACGCGATGCCGCGCCCGACGAGGCGGCCCGTGCGCGCCCTGATCTCGGACGGTGCCTCGGCCGGAGGTCGACCGGTGATCCGGGCGATCGCGGTTCCCGACGCCTCGGCCTCGACGCAGCCGCGCGCGCCGCAGCCGCACGGCGCGCCCTCGGGCTCGACGATGACGTGCCCGATGTGGCCGGCGTTGCCGTCGTCGCCCTCGAGCAGACGGCCGTCGAGGACGATGCCGCCGCCGACCCCGGTCGAGACCACCATCGCGATGTAGTCGCGTGCTCCGCGAGCCGCGCCGATCCAGCCCTCGCCGCGTGCGAGCGCCTTGGCGTCGTTGTCGACGTAGACGGGGAGCGCGCACGTGTCGGCGAGTCGCGCCCGCAGCGGGAACTCGCGCCAGGCCGGGATGTTCAGCGGCGACACCCGCTCGCCGCCGCCCGTCATCGGGCCGCCGCAACCGACACCGATCGCCGTCGCGTGACGGTGGGCTCCGTCGAGCTCGGCGATCGCCGCGGTCAGGGCACCGAACAGTTCTTCGGCATCGGCAGTGGCGGGCGTCGGGACCGTGAGACGGTCGTGAATACGCCCGCCGGCGTCGACGATGCCCGCCGCAATCTTCGTGCCGCCGATGTCGAGCGCGACGACGGTCTCGTTCGGGGAGCCGGCCCCTTGCCGCCCGGCATTCTCTGGCTGCCCGGCATTCTCTGGCTGCCCGGCATTCTCTGGCTGCCCGGCATTCTCTGGGTCGTGGGTCGAGTCCACGCTCCACTCCCCGTCGGTTCGCTCGGCTGCCGCACCGTGCGCGGCCGATCAAGCGTAACCGGATGCCGGCTCGACGCGACGCGACGGTGACGCTCCGGATGCACGGGTAGGTTGCACCCGTGACCGCGCTCGACAGCTTCGGTGCCCGACGCGCTCTGGCCGTCGGCGACCAGACCTACGAGATGTACGCGCTCGATGCCGTCGCGGGCGATCCGCGCGTCCTGCCGTATTCCTTGCGCATCCTGCTCGAGAATCTGTTGCGGCAAGAAGACGGCGAGAACGTGCGCGCCGACGACATCAGCGCGCTCGCCGATCGGTCTCGCGCCGCGACCGAGGCCGGTACCCGCGAGCTCCAATTCATGCCGGCGCGGGTGCTGATGCAGGACTTCACCGGCGTCCCGGCCATCGTCGATCTCGCCGCGATGCGCGACGCGATGGCCGATCTCGGCGGCGACCCGAGGCTCATCGAGCCCGGCATCCCCGTCGATCTGGTGATCGACCATTCGATCGTCGCCGATGTCGCCGGAGTGGCGGATGCCTTCGTGCGGAACGCGCAGCTCGAGTTCGCACGCAACCGCGAGCGCTACACGTTCTTGCGCTGGGCCCAGTCGGCATTCCGCACGCTGCGAGTGTTCCCGCCGAACCGGGGCATCTGCCATCAGGTGAATCTCGAATATCTCGCGCAAGTGGTGTTCCGGGGACCCGAGCGTCTCGTATATCCCGACACTCTCGTCGGCACCGACTCGCACACGCCCATGGTGAACGGGCTCGGCGTGCTGGGTTGGGGAGTGGGCGGTATCGAGGCCGAGGCCGCGATGCTCGGCCAGCCGCTCTCGATGTTGTTGCCGCGCGTCGTCGGTATCGAGCTCGTCGGCGCGCTGCCGGTCGGATCAACGGCGACGGATCTCGTGCTCACGGTCGCCGAGCTGCTGCGCAGACACGGAGTCGTCGGGAAGTTCGTCGAGTTCTACGGCGACGGGGTATCGCGCGTACCTGTCGAGAACCGGGCGACGATCGGCAACATGTCACCCGAGTACGGCTCCACCTGCACGATCTTCCCGGTCGACGACGAGACGTTGCGCTACCTGCGCGCGACGGGACGAGACGACGTGCTGGTTGCGCTCGTCGAGGCGTACGCGAAGACACAAGGACTCTGGCACGACCCGGCGGCGCGGCCGGTCTATGACGAGACGATCACGTTCGATCTCTCCGCGGTCGAGCCCTCGTTGGCGGGTCCGGCCCGGCCTCAGGATCGGGTCTCGCTCCCGGGCGCGCGGGAAAGCTTCGAGAAGGCGTTGCTCGCGTTCCGCCGGGAGGAGGGCGCGGCTGCGGCTCCCGTCCCGATTGGCGCGAAGCGCGCGAAGGCCGACGAGCCCTCGATCGAGTCGTTTCCGGCGAGCGACCCGCCCGCGCCGGCGTCGAGCGCGTCGGTTCCGCCCACCGTCCCGGACGCCGGCGGAACGCAACCGTTACTGCTCGACCGGAAGCAATGCCCGGTGACGCTCGCCGACGGCCGCAACTTCGCACTCACCGATGGCGCAGTCGTGATCGCTGCGATCACATCGTGCACGAACACGTCGAATCCCTCGGTGATGATCGCCGCCGGACTGCTCGCGCAGAACGCGGTCACGCGCGGTCTGACCGTCCCGCCATGGGTGAAGACATCGCTCGCGCCCGGCTCGCTGGTCGTCACCGACTACCTCGAGCGCGCCGCGTTGATGCAACCGTTGCACGCCCTCGGATTCGACATCGTGGGCTACGGATGCACGACCTGCATCGGTAACTCCGGTCCGCTCGCGCCGGATATCTCCGAAGCGGTCGATCAGGGTGATCTCTCGGTGGCGTCGGTGCTCTCCGGGAACCGAAACTTCGAAGGCCGCATCCACCCCGACTGCCGGATGAACTATCTCGCGTCGCCGCCGCTCGTCGTTGCGTATGCGCTCGCCGGTTCGATGGATGTCGACCTGACAAGCGACCCGCTCGGTCACGATGCCACCGGTTCGCCCGTCTTTCTGCGCGATCTCTGGCCGACGGAGACGCAGGTCGCCGAGGTCGTCGCATCTGTGCTCGATCGCGACATGTTCGTCGAGAGCTACGCGACGGTCCTCGACGGTGACGAGAACTGGCGTGCGCTGCCCGCGCCGACCGGCGACCGGTACGAGTGGGATTCCGCGTCGACGTACATCCGCCGCCCGACGTTCCTGGAAGGCATCGCTGCACAGGCGCCCGTGCTGCACGAGATCGAGAACGCGCGCGTGCTCGCGCGGTTGGGCGACAGCGTGACGACCGATCACATATCGCCGGCGGGCGTGATCCGGCGCGACAGCCCCGCGGGGAAGTGGCTGCTCGAGCACGGCGTCGAGCCGGTCGACTTCAACTCGTACGGATCGCGGCGCGGGAATCACGAAGTGATGGTGCGGGGCACGTTCGCGAACATCAGACTGCGCAACCAGCTCGCACCGGGTACTGAGGGCGGGGTAACGGTGCACCTCCCCGACGGTGCCGCCGCGACGATCTACGACGCCGCGATGCAATACGGGGCCGACGGCGTCCCGCTCGTCGTCCTCGCGGGCAAGGAGTACGGCTCGGGTTCTTCGCGGGACTGGGCGGCGAAGGGCTCGCAGCTCTTGGGTATCCGGGCCGTGCTGGTCGAGAGCTTCGAGCGCATCCACCGTTCGAACCTCGTCGGCATGGGAGTGCTTCCGCTCGAGTTCGTCGACGGCGCGTCGGTGGCCTCGCTCGGCCTCACCGGACAGGAGAAGTACCGCATCGCCGGCCTCGAGGCGCTCTCCGACCCCGGGCCACTCCCGCGTGAGGTGGTCGTCGCGGCGGATGCCACCGAATTCCGGATGCGTGCGCGTATCGATACGCCGTTCGAGCTCGCCGTCTTCCTCGAGGGCGGCATCCTCCCGTATACGTTGCGCCGGTTGGCGCGGGCGAGCCGATAGCCGAGCCTCGCCGCTCGATCCCGTCGCAGCTCAGCGGGGGAGCTCGACGGCTACCGCCGCGTTGCCGGACACCGACCGGTAGGCGGCGTCGACGAGCGCGTGCGCGGCGAGCGCGTCGGAGAACGCGGGGGAGGCGGCTTCCTCGGCCCGAACCGAGCGCACGAACGCTCGCGCCGCGGGGTAGAGATACACGAAGAAGTCGCGGCGGTTGATGCCCTCGGCGTCGAAGTGACGGTCGCGGAGGGCGCCGACGTCGAGCCGTTCGGGCTCTTGGTCGGGTCGCTGCACGAGGAACCCGTCCTCGCGGGCACCCACGAGAAAGTCGGTGGTCACCTCGACGGCACCGCGTTCGAAGAACACCTCGAGCCGGCGTTCCTCGCGGCCGCGGACGCCGTTGAAGATCGATATGAGGGTTCCGACCACACCCGAGCTGTGCTCGATGGTGCATACGGCGGTGTCCTCGACGTCGTACGCGAAGACGTTGCGGGTACGCGCGTACACACTCGCAGCCGGTCCGAAGAGCCAGGTGAGGATGTCGGCGCTGTGGATCGAGTGTTCGAGCAGTGCACCGCCGCCGGCCTGTGCTCGCTGTGAGCGCCATGAGCTGTGTCCCGGGACGATGTCGCCCGTGGGCCAGTACTGGTCGTCGCGCAAGGTGTAGCCCATCGGCGCGCCCAGCTCTCCGGTCGTGACGAGGCGGACGAGCTCGTGGATCAACGGATGGAACCGCGAGTGGAACCCGACCTGCGCGGTCAGGCCCGAGCGCTCGACGAGTGTGCACATCTCCTGCACGACGGAAAATTGCGTCGCGAGCGGCTTCTCGCACAACAGTGGCTTGCCGGCCGCGACGACGGCGGCGACGAGGTCTCGGTGCGTCGTCGTGGGCGTGACGATGACGACGGCGTCGACGTCGGGATCATCGATGACGGCCTGTGCATCCGGCGCGACCCGCTCGAACGGGCAAATGCGGCGCGCGGATTCGACGGCGTCCGCCGAGAAGTCGGTGACGGCGACCGGCCGTGTTTCGCCGTCCTCGGTCAGCAGTCGTAGCGCGTACGCGTGACCTTGACCGATCATTCCGGCGCCGATCAAGCCGATCCCGACCGGCGCGTTCATTCGCGCTCGGCCGCACTCATGGCCGGCTGCTTCACGCCATCGGGAGGCTCGATGACGTCAGCGAGGTGCGCGTCGATGTCGACCACCAAGAATACGAACGCTGGTGCGAACAAAGCCGCGCCTATCACGTCGGCGGGATAGTGGAGCCCCTCGTGCATCACAGAGCACGCGACGATGAACGGGACGATCGCGAGAATCGGAGCGAGCACCGCACGCCGCCCGAGCAACAGCCACACGAACATAGCGAGCGCGGCCGCGGCCGTGACGTGGGCCGACGGGAACAGGTTGCCACCGACGCGGATGATGTGCGTCCGGTACAAACCCACGTCGTGCCGGCGCGTCCGGTCGACCAGCGGTTTGAACACCACTTCAGTTGCGATCACTGCCCCGAAGCACCCGACTGCACCGGCGATTGCCATGCGACGGCGTCCGAACACGAATGCGAGAGATCCGAGCGCGAGGGTCATGACCGCGAACGGGAGCGGTTGGAACGTCGAGATCCACAGGTCGCGGAAGGGAACGGGGATGCGGTTCGATGCCGTCAGGAGCGGGCGTTCCCAACGGGTCAAGTGGGTCGAGTGCCACATGAGGGCGGTGAGGGCGGCAAAGCACGCGAGGGACGCGAGCGCGATCGAGCGCGACCGGCCTGAGGACGTGGTGCGAGCAGGATCCACGCCTCCAGTATCGCCGGGAACGCCCCATCGGCGAGGAACCGGCTTGCGCAGCCGCGGCCCCGAACCTCCGAGGCGACGGTCGGGTGACGGCCCCCGACGGGTGGAGTGGCAAAGAGGCCGTCACCAGCGACCGATTGCTCGGCCTTGAGTGTGCGCTCCGGGGCCTGTGTGCAAAAAGTGGACAACGCTGTGTCTTTGTGGTGGATAACGGTGGTGTTTATCCGCAGACAACTGTGACCTGGACTCGGACGCGTTCAGTCCCCAGAATCGCTTGAACATTTTGTCCGTCGAGTTGCGCGCAGAATCGCGATTGTTTCGCGAAGACCGGATCATCGACCCCGGCCCTTGACGTTGTGTGGTCGTCGCTGCCACGCTTAGTGCCCAGGGTTGGCGACGGGGGGCAGGGATGCGTTGGCTCATGGCCTGGTGCGTGCCGGATCACGCGTTACGGGTGGGCATCGGCGACTGAACATCCACGCGATCGCGCGGAAGGTGATGTGCTCCGCTTGCGATTGCGCCCGGGTTTCGAGTGGACGGAGGAAACCTTGGGCCGCTCCCCGGCGCCACCCCAAGGCTTCGGCCGGGCCGCGGTCCCGGGGTAGCTCGTCGCGGCAGGCCGTCTCCGGCGCCCTTTGTTGCCCGCTCGCCGGATCAGTCCTTGCGGCGATCGGCGACTATCACGGCAAGGTCGCGGTTCTGCCAGCGGAGTTGCGCGTCGAAGCCGGAGTCGCGGAGCCACTGCAACTGTTCGTCGGCTCGGCTCGGCTGGTCGTAGCCGTCGTCGAGCGGAGTGATGGCATCGGCGGGGTCGTCGGGTACGACGACGTCGGCGAGCACGAAGCGGCCGCCGCCGGTCAGCCGATGATCGACGCGCCGGAAGAGGTCGGCCTTCTCGTCTGCGTCGAGGTGATGAATCGCGAGGGCGGAGACGACGAGATCAAAGGGACCTTCCGGGAGCTCGTCCTGTAGACGCGCGACCCGAAGGTCGGCGCGAGGGATCAGTTCGTGCGCGACCGCGAGCATGGCTTCGCTCTCGTCGACGCCGGTGAGCCGCGCCGCGGGAAGCCGGCTCTGCACGCGGTGCATCGTCTCACCCGTGCCGGTCCCGAGATCCAGGACCGTGCGGGCATCCACCTCTCCGGCCGCATCGGCGACGATCGACTGCAGCAGCTCGTAGTCGGGGACTTCGGCGCGAACCATGTCGAGGTAGGTCGCGGGATCGAAATGGAATTGGTCGGCCATGCGCACCTCGACCGCCGACGATACCGGGCGGGTGAGCGTCGACCGTCGGCGCGCGGCAATCCGCCGTGGATGTTCAGGTCGGCGGCGTGGGTGGCGGCGTCCGCCGGTCGGGATCGATCGCACTCATGATGCCGACCGAGTTGCCGTCGGGATCTGCGACAACGGCATAGCGCGCTCCCCAGAACGCGTCGTACGGCGGCTGCTGCCCGACGTGGCCGGCGGCCGCGAGGTCGTTGTAGATCCTGTCGACCGTTTCGCGAGATGCGACGCGGAAACCGATGACCGCGCCGGTTTGCCCCGATGGCCACCCTTGATTCCACTGCGAGGCGAACTCGGTGCTGTCGAGGTCGAAGTCGAGCCCGGCGGGCGTTTGCACGCTGCGATGGTGATGATCCCACGGCGGAACCGTCGGCGCGACCTTGGTTCCGAGCCGTGCGTAGAAGTCGATCATGGCGTCCATGTCGCGCACGACAAGATTGATCTGATCGAGAATCGGATCGTCGGCCATTGCCCCTCCTCGAGTGCACGCCGTTGTGTCGGGCGCGGGCAACGCTTCTGACTCACGCGTTCCCGTCGAGCTGACTTGCGCCCTCGGCATGATTCGAACATGCGACACACGGTTTAGGAAACCGATGCTCTATCCCCTGAGCTACGAGGGCGGGGGTTGCAGAAAACGTGGTCGAGAACCGCTCTGCAACGGGCTCGAGGATAGATCCTCCGTCGGATGAGCCGGCAGGCTACCTAGACCGTCTAGCACTCGTAAGCATGCAGACCGGGCGATAGTTGCTGCAACGTTCCCACCCGTCCGCCCCCGGGCGAAATCGGCGCGTGTCTTCTATCCTCGCCGACGCGCCCGTGGGTAGCGAAGCGCGGAAACGGCTCCGTGGCCGCAAGGAACGTAAAGATGCCCGTACCGTTGCCTACCTCCGAAACGGTCAAGCTGACACCACCCGACGCCGACGAGGTGGCGATTACCGCCCGAGGCTGCGCCTCCGCGGTCGCTCCGTCAACCGGCCTCACACCCTCGCAACGCGTGCTCCTCGAGGCCTTGTTTCCCGCGATGACGGGCCATCACGTCGACCTGAGCAACTTCGAGACGATGCGGGCCCACGAATTCGCGCTGGCGCTCGGGGCGCGCGACCTCCAGTTCCGAACCCGCGGCGTGCAGGTGATGCTCCTCGCTGCTCTCGTGCTGCGACCGCTTCCTCGCGACGTCGCCGACCGGGTCGCCGAATTCGCGCGCGAGCTGTGCGTCGATGAGTCCATGATCGGCGTGGCGCGCCGCTTCGCGGCCGGCTCGCTCGGGCTCGCCGCGATCGACTTCGAACGCAACGGTTATACCTCCGAATGGCGGCCCCAGGACGCGAGCGCGCTCCACACGTCGACCGAACTCGCGTCGGCGTGGGACGCGTCCGTCGACGATCCGGAACTCGCCGGACGCTGGGCCGACCTCGAAGCGCTCCCCGCGGACAGCCTGGGCCGACGCGTTTGGGAGCTTTACCGGGCCCGTGGCTTCTCGTTCCCGGGCACGATCGGCTCGGCACCGCCGCTCCTTGCGCAGCACGACTGGGTACACGTCCTCGCCGACTACGGGACCACAGTCGAGTCAGAGCTCGAGGTGTTCGGATTCATCGCCCGCGCGAACGACGACATGCGCGCCTTCTCGTTGCTCGCCATGGTCGTCTCTCTCTTCGAGACCGGCTACTTGCGTACCGGTGCCGGGCTCTTCGAGTACTCGATCGGGCATCTCTCCGCAGATAGCGATGTCGCGATTCGGTTGGCCGACGCGATGCGGCGGGGCGCACTGTGCCACGACGAGCTCTCGGGCCGCGACAGTATTGACTTCCTACGCATTGACTGGTTCGAGCTCGCGTCGCTGACGCTCGACGAGGCTCGAAGACGTTTCTCCGTGACGCCGAAGGCGCGTGCCGCGACCGACGCCGGGTCCGTCGGACCGCGTGAGCCCGGCGGCATCAGCCCCTTCCAGCTCGATGCCGGAGAGGCACTTGCCCGACGACTCGGTGTCGCCTATCGGAGCTTCGGCGCATCACCCGTCCCCGAACCGCCGGCTCGGGGCGCGCCACTCCCGTAACGAGGGGTTGAACCCACTGGGTGGGAGCTACGGGCACTCTCGAACCGGCAAATCGCCCGAACCGTTCGGGGATGGCGGACGGTCGGGGGCGCCCGGCCGGCGAAGTGTGACCGTCGGCGTGGAGGGATGCGCCCGCGTCAAGGGCCGGTCCGGCTCGTCCGATGGGTATCGGGTGAGCCCAGAGCCGTGCAGCGACGGCGTACGCGTCGCGTGCACCGACCAGGTCAATCGTGCGCTGCGGCGAAGCACGCTGGGCGGTATTCCCGGCTCGCTGGTGCTCGTGTTGGTTCTGGGATCGTCGGTGCCGCTCGCCGAGCGGATCGCGTTCGTCGCGTTGGTGTCGGGCGCCGATATCGCAACCTTCGTCGTGACCAGCTGGTATCTCGCCCGTCGCAAGCGTGGGGACGTCCTCGTCCATTGGTGGTGGAGTCCGCTCGGAATCGGATTGATCAGCGCGTCGTGGGGATCGCTCGCCGTGTTCGGTCTGCCCGACACGAGCCACGACGGACTCCGGGCGGTGTACCTGCTGTTCCTGTGCGGCACGTCGGCGACCTATGTGGTCGCGGCCGCGGCGCGGCGCCTGTACTACTTCACGTCGCAGGTCCCGATGCTGGGCCTCGTCGCGCTCGTCTTTCTGGCTTCGAGCGACCATATGACTCGTCTGCTCGGCCTCGCGTTTCCGGTGTACTTCGCAGTGATGACGATCGCACACCGTGATGTGCACAGCGTTGTGGTGAGCGAGTTGCAACTTCGGGAACGCAACGAAGACGCAAACGCGCAGCTGCGCGAGGCGAACGGTCGCCTCGAGTATCAGGCGTTGCGCGACCAGCTCACCGGCCTCGCAAACCGCACCGCGTTCGAAGACGCGCTGCACCGGTCACTCCTCGCAGCTCGACGCACCGGCGGTCACGTCGCCGTTCTGTACTTCGACATCGACCGCTTCAAGGTCGTCAATGATTCCCTGGGCCACAACGCCGGCGACATGCTCCTCGTCGAGATTGCCGAACGCGTCCGATCCGTCATGCGCGGCGGCAACGACCTGCTCGCCCGCTTCGGCGGCGACGAGTTCACGATGCTCGTCGATCAACTGTCCGACGCCGCAGACGCGATCCTTCTCGCCCGGCGGGTCGCAGACACCCTGACCGAGCCGTTTCACGTCGCCGGTCGGCGAATCACCGTGTCAGCGAGCATCGGCGTCGCGACCAACCTGCACGCGAGCGACACCGCCGCGACGCTCGTGTCGCAAGCCGACGCCGCGCAGTACCGAGCGAAGCAGGCCGGCCGCAACTGCATCGAGGTCTTCGACACCGACTTGAGCCAGGCGATCCAGCGACGTCTCGACGACGAGGACGAACTCCGAGCCGCCATCGCCCACGGCAAGATCTCAGCGTGGTTCCAGCCCGAGGTCGAGCTCGCGACCGGTCGCGTCGTGGCCGCCGAAGCGCTTGCTCGTTGGCACCACCCCACCCGCGGGGTTCTCGATGCGTCCGCCTTCGCGCCCCTGGCCGAAGAGTCGGGGCTCATCTTCGCGCTCGACGACCGCATCGTCGCTGAGGCAGTCGGCCTACGCGCCGCGCTCGCCAACCTCCGCGTCGATCCGCGCTTCCGTATCTGGTGCAACGTCTCCGCCGGACAGCTCACCCGCGCCGAGCCGACCGAGCGCCTCGCCGAGCTACTCGAGCACACCGGCTGCGACCCCCACATGATCGGCATCGAAATCACCGAGACCGCGATCTTTACCGACCTCGACGCGGCAGCCCGCGAACTCGCCGCCGCGCGTGCGCTCGGCGTGCAAATCGCCCTCGACGACTTCGGCACCGGCTACTCCTCACTCAACCTGCTCCGCTCGCTCCCCATCGACAAAGTCAAAGTCGACCGGACATTCGTGCGCGACATCACCAACTGCGACGCGGACGCAGCCATCGTCGGCGGGCTCGTCCGGATTGCAAACCAGCTCGGCATCACTGTGGTTGCCGAAGGCGTCGAGACTCCCGAACAGGTACACAAGCTCACCGAACTCGGCTGCCGGTACGCGCAGGGCTACCTGTACGCAAGGGCCATGCCGATCGACGACCTCACCGCACGACTTCTCACGAACGCCGTCCACACCCCCGGATAACCCGGACCGCCGTCTGACGGTTCACGCGTTGTTCAGGGTTGGGAGAGGGACGAGGTCCTTTCGGCCCTATCTTCTTCGCGGGTTCCGTCGATAGCGTTCTGAGCGTGATGGCGATGCGTGATGCGGCGATTCGAGGCGCGTCTGGAGTGTTCGGTTGGATTTCCCGAGGGGCGACCGTCGCTGCCCGCACCGTGGGTGTCCCACTGGCCGCGGTCGACGCGCGCCGTCGGCAGCGGGGTGGTGATGTTGACGCGGCGGCGATCCGTGCCGAGCTGACGGCACTGGAAGACCTCATGCGTCGCTTCGAGCGTACATATGGTGACGACATCGCGGCGGTGCATCCCGAACACCGCGCCGACGCCCTCAATCTCGTGCACTACCTCGCGTTACGTCACGGCGACGTCCGCCACCTCCAACGGCGCCTGCTGGAACGGGGTCTGTCGTCGTTGGGCCGTTGCGAACCGCATGTGCTCGCGACGGTGCAAAGTGTCAGTTGCGCGCTCAACGGACGCCCGCCGACTCTGGCCCCGACCACGTTGAGTTTCGAGGAGGGGCGAGGCGCGCTCGACCGCAACACCGACGCGCTTCTCGGCCCACGCCCGCAGGGGCGGGTCCCGCGGGTGATGGTGACCCTTTCCAGCGAAGCCGCTGACAACTACCTCCTGGTCAGGCATCTGGTCGCGTCGGGTATGGACGTGGCCCGTATCAACGGAGCCCATGACAACCCCGCCAGTTGGGAACGCATGGCCGGCAATGTGCGCAAGGCCGCCGCTGAGCTCGAACGGCCGTGTCGGGTGTCGATGGATCTTCCTGGCCCGAAGCTACGGACGGGACCGTTCGTCGACGGTCCGCAGGTCGTGAAGCTGCGCCCCGGACGTGACCTGCGTGGCTTCGCCGTGAGCCCCGCGGTCACGACCCTCGTGGCCGCCGGCGCCGACCGTCTGGGAGCCGGACTGCCGGTCGACCGCGCCTGGCTCGATCGCCGCCGTTCGGGTGACGTGCTCGATGTGGTCGACACGCGCGGTTCGCACCGTGAGCTCCGGATCGTCGACGCCACGCCCGAACGCTGCACGGTGGAGGTATGGGACACCACCTATGTCGAGACAGGAACAGTGTTGTCGTGCGCCGACGATATGACCGAGGTCGGCACGCTCGCACCCGTGCCGCAGTACCACCTGTTGTGTGCCGGGGATCCGCTCGTGCTGACCGATGACCTCACGCCGGTGCAGCCGTGGCGACACGGACAGCCCGGACAAGCCCGTGTCGGGTGCACCCTCGCGGAAGCGTTCGGAGCAGCACGTGTCGGCGAGCGAGTCATTCTCGACGACGGGAAACTCACCGCCGTCATTGAAGGCGAGGCCGGCGACGAGCTGCAGCTGCGGATCGTGTCCGCCGGCCCGAACGGTTCACGATTGCGCGCGGAGAAGGGGATCAACCTGCCCGACACCGACCTGCGCGTCGCCGCCGTCACCGACCACGACCTGGCGCTCCTCGAGGTCGCGGCCGCCCACGCCGACATGGTCGCGATGTCGTTCCTTCGCCACGAACACGACGTCGACGCCGTACACGAATACCTGCAACGGGTCCGCGGCGATCACCTCGGACTCATCTTGAAGATCGAGACCACCAGAGCGTTCGCTCGACTGCCCGAGATCCTCCTGCACGCCATGCGCGCCCCGCTCGTCGGAGTCATGATCGCCCGCGGCGACCTCGCGGTCGAAGCCGGATACGAACGCCTCGCTGAAGTCCAAGAAGAAATCCTGTGGTTGTGCGAAGCGGCGCATCTCCCCGTCATCTGGGCGACCGAAGTCCTCGACCAGCTCGCACGCACCGGCAAACCCTCACGCGCCGAAGTCACCGACGCGGCCATGGCTCAACGCGCCGAGTGCATCATGCTCAACAAAGGACCGCACGTCGACACCGCCATCGTCGTACTCGACGACATCCTCCGCCGCATGTCCGGTCACCAACGAAAGAAGACCCCGCTCCTCCGACCCCTCCGGAGCTGGACCGAAACCGGCTAGGCGAGGCGCCATCGCTCGGTACTCGCCGCCGCGACGCCGGATCGGGTGATCGGCGTAGTTCGCGACGCGCGCTCGTTCGCGGCGAGGCCGGAACGCCTGAAGGTTGCCAGCGGTCGAAAGCAGGGATTTAATCCGGACTGAGGGAGCGTCGCGAGGATGCTCGACGTAGGCCGAGTGGCGGACGCGTGTTGCGTAACGTCCTTCGGCATCTGGGCCAGTGCGTCGATCGACGTCGGCGCAGCACTGCGCTCCAACATGGAGAGGAGCTATGCATGCTCATTGCCGTGCTCAACCAATCGACCAAGATCACCGATGACCAAGCAGGCAAGATGACAGAGGCGATCGCGAGCCAGGTCCGCAACGACGCCGCACCGATCTGGGACAAGACCGCCGCCGCTGTTGTCTACTACGGGACGTTCGCACCCGGAACGACGAAGATGCCGTCGAACGTGCCGAAGCAGGCGCACGGCATCACAATCGTCGACGACATTCCCGACCAACCCAAGGGTGTGCTCGGTTATCACACCGAAGACCAAGGCGGGAAGATCTGGGGGATCGTCGCCGCGTCGCCGTCACTCGACAACGGCGCGAAGGCATTGACCGGTGACTGGAGCGTGGCGAGCATCCTGTCGCACGAAGTGTTGGAGATGTTCGTCGACCCGAACTGCAACCTGTGGGCGAGCGACAGTCGCGGCAAGGTGTACAGCTTCGAGGTGTGCGACCCGGTCGAAGCGCCGACGTACAACGTCGGCGACATCTCGGTGTCGAACTTCGTCACACCCGCGTGGTTCGATCCGCTCGCGGCGGAGAACAAGAAGACGCAGTTCGACAAGTGCAACCATTTGCACGACTCGTTCGCATGTCTGCCCGGCGGCTACATGGTGTACGCGTCGGAGGGCAAGGAACAGCAGCACCAGGGTGACCGCATGCCGGAGTGGCGGATGCGCAGTAAGGATGCATGGTTCTCGCGGACCAACCGCCGCAAGACCCAGCCCGGCCAAGGCGGCTTCTAGCCCGAAGCGCTGCAACCTCGGAAACGCGTCCGGCGGCGCTAAGGCCTCGTCAAAGCGATTGGCGAAATCGGGTAAGGTCTCGTCTCGGTGCGCCGGGAAGCCTGGTCGGCAAGCAGTATTCGTCGACCCGAGGATCCCGTTGCAGGCTCGCAGCCTCTCTAGCTCTTCTATTGGCCGCTGGAACCTGGTTGCTATTTGGCTCGCCTGGTGGAGCGGCCTTGCGGTCGTGTGGTTGCTCCTCGTCGACACTTTCCGGCCGGAAGAGCTCGCGGTCGGTGCAGCCGCGGCTGCGATCACGGCGACCCTGGCCACGGTCGTACACCTTCGCGGCTACATCCGGTTCCGACCTCGCGCCGCGTGGCTCCTCGAGACACCGCAGATCGTCGGCAACGTGCTGGTCGATTGCGTTCTCCTCGCAGGCGCCCTGTGGCACAAGACGGTGCGGCGCGAACGCACGCAGGGCGAGATGATCAGGGTTCCTTTCCACCACGGCGACGACTCCGGACGCGACGGAGCACGTCGGGCGCTCGTCAACTTCGCGGTCTCGCTGACGCCGAACTCCTATGTCGTTGACATCGACCCGGAGGGCGACAGCCTGCTCGTCCACCGGATGGTGCCCGTTCCCTTGGACCGCCTGCTTCTCCGTGAACAAGCCCGCTTCTTGCGAGCGCACCCGAAGCTTCCCCGAGGAGACGACTCGTGAACCTCTGGCTGATCGCGGCAACTGTCCTCTTGTTCGGCCTCGTGCCCTGCGCAGTGGTGATGCTGCGCGGGTCGATCGTCGAGGCACTCGTCGGTCTCCAGATGGCCGGTGTGCTGCAGACCGTTGTTCTGCTCCTGTTGGCACAGGGCTTTCACCGGCCGCCGTTCTTCGACCTCTCGCTCGTCCTCGCACTGCTCATGCTCGCGGGCGGACTCGTGTTCGCTCGAATGCTGGAGCGGTGGGTGTGAGCGCCGGCTCGATCGTCGTCCCCGTCTTGGTTGCGTTGGGAGTCGCGATCGAACTCGCGTGCTGCCTCGGCGTACTCGTCATGGACGACGCGTTCGACAAGCTGCACTTTCTCGGTCCCGCCGCGATCGTCGGACCGCTGCTCATCGCGATCGCGATTGTCGCGACCGAGTCGTTCTCGCAGTCAGGTGTCAAGGCGCTGCTCACGGCGGCGTTGCTGATCGTCGCGAGCCCGGTACTTACTCATGCGACGGCTCGGGCTCTCTATATCCGGCGGCGTGATCACATCGAGCAAGACCCGCGCCCGCGGCCATGACGTTCCTGCAGGCGACAATTCTCGTGTTCGTCGGAGCTGGTGGCACCTGCGTCGTGGCGACCCGAGACCCGCTGCGTCAGGCGATGGTCGCGAGTCTGTTCGGCATCCTCTTGGGAATTCTGTTCTTCGTCCTCCAGGCTCCCGACGTCGCGCTTTCCGAGATCGTCGTCGGCGCGGTTGCGTTGCCGCTCATGATCCTGCTCAGCCTCGCCAAGATCCGCGGCGGCGACCGATGACCATCCGGGTGCGACGAGTCGTGTTCCTGATAGGCGTGGGGCTGTTGGCGGTAATGCTCGCACGGAGCGTTGGCGCGCTTCCGCACTTCGGCGCGTACCGCGGGCCGTACGGCGATGTCGTCAGCCGCGCCTCGGTTTCCGAGCGCCACATCACGGATGTGGTCACGGCTGTGAACTTCGACTTTCGTGGCTTCGACACACTCGGCGAAGAGTTCATCTTCTTCGCGGCCGTGCTGGGTGTGGCCCTCATCCTGCGTCCGCAGACGGACGAAGGCGTCGGTCATGTCATCGACTGTGCCACGGGGCGCGCCGTGCCACCCACGAGTGACGCGGTCCGGGTCCTCGGTCTCGGGCTCACACCACCGACCGTGCTCTTCGGGATCTACGTGGTCGTGCACGGCCACTTGACTCCCGGCGGTGGCTTCCAAGGCGGCGTGATTCTTGCCACGGGCGTCTTGCTGATCTATCTCGCGGGTGAGTTCGACGATTTGCACGGCCTCTACAGCGATAGCGCCCTCGAACGCGCCGAAGCGGTCGGTGCCGCCGGGTTCATAGGGCTCGGCTTGCTCGGCGTGATCGCCGGCAGCGTGTTCCTCGACAACGTCCTGCCCTTGGGAAGGACGGGATCCGTCTTTTCGGCGGGCATGGTCCCACTCATCAATCTCAGTGTGGGCTTGGAGATAGCCGCCGGTCTCGTCCTGTTGCTCACGACGTTCTTGCGGCAGACGATCGTGCTGCGCCGGATCGAGTCACCGGCGCGCAGGCCTTGAGGAACCGACCGCTGTGAACCTCCTGCCCTTTGGCGTCGCCCTCTGGCTGTTCGTGGTCGGTCTCTACGGCATCGTCACGAGTCGCAATCTGCTGCACCAGATCATCTCGCTTTCCGTTGTCCAAGCTTCCACCTACGTGCTCCTCCTCGCGGTCGGTTACCGGACCGGCGGAGCCGCGCCCGTGTTCGCCGACATCCCGACGAGCAGAGCGACGGTCGATCCGATCGTGCAGGCGCTCACCCTGACCGACGTGGTGGTGGGCGCGACCGTTTCGGCGCTCCTGCTCGCGGTTGCCGTCCAGATCCACAAACGGACCGGAACGCTCGATCCCGAGAATCTGCGTCGCCGGCCCGAATCGTGACCAACATCGCGCCGCTTCCGGTCGTGGTTCCGCTCGTCGGCGCGGCCGCCGTGTTGTTCGCGCATCTCATCGTGCCGCGTCGAGTGGTCCAGGCATTCGCGATGGCCGCCGTACTCGCAGAGATTTGCCTTGCCGCCGTATTGATCCACCAAGTGCGTTCGACTTCCATCGTGTACTGGTTCGGTGGATGGACGCCACGTGGAGCTGTCGCGCTCGGTATCTCGTTCACGGTCGACCAGATCGGCGCGGGAGCCGCGCTGTTGGCCGGAGTCGTCAGCGCCGCCGCCGTAGCCGTCGCGCCGTCGACGATGCGAGACCCGGACGGCATTGTCTACGCCTTGTTCCTGACGCTCCTGGCAGCCATGGCCGGCTTCTGCCTGACGGGCGACCTGTTCAACATGTTCGTCTTCTTCGAGCTGATGGCGGTGAGCGCGTTTGCCCTCAGCGCGTACGACACACGCAGCCCAGATGCGCTGCGCGGCGCGCTCAACTTCGCCATCACCAACAGTATCGGCGCGTTCCTCGTTCTGATCGGTATCGCCCTGCTCTACAGCAGTACCGGCGCGCTCAACTTGGCGCAGATCGGCCACCAGCTCGCGCGAACCGGGCTCGATAACGCCTCGACCGTTGCCCTCTCGCTACTTCTCGCCGGATTCCTCATCAAAGCGGCGGTGATCCCGTTTCACTTCTGGCTCATCGATACCGCTACAACCGCACCGACGCCGCTCGTCATGATCCTGGCCGGCGTGCTCGACACCCTCGGCGTCTACGGCGTCGCGCGCGTCTACTGGACGGTCTTCGCCTCTCCGCTGGCCGCCGATCACCGTGCCGTTCAGTTCATGCTCGTCGCCGTCGGAGCAATCAGCGCGCTCGTGGCCGGGACGCTGAGCATCCTGTTCTCCGACCCGCGACGCCGCATGGCGTTTGTCATGGTCGCGCACACCGGCATCGTGCTCATCGGCGTCGCGTGCCTCTCGGCCCGCGGTGTCGCCGGTGCAGCGATCTACGCCGTTGGTGACGGCACGGTGAAGGCAGCACTCTTCATCGGTCTCGCGCTGATCGGATTCGAGACCGCGCATGGTCAACGACAGGATCATGACGTCGCCGGAAGTCCGAGCCGCACGGCCGGGCTGGCAGTCCTGATCGTCGGTGGTCTGGCAACGGCCGGCCTGCCCTTGTTCGCCACCGGGCTCGGCAAGGCCTCGATCGAAAAGGCCGCGGCCGTGGCGGGCTTTCCGTGGGCGGTCGTCGCGATCGTCTTTGCCGCGGCGGTTACCGGCGGGGCCGTGCTCAATATCGCGAGTACCGCGCGTCGGGCCACGGGGCCGCGAAGGGACGAGCACGCGTGCGCGTGGGTGCCGCAGCTTCTCGTCGCCTCCATATTGTTCGGCATATCTGCGCTCACGACGAAAGTCGGCACATGGGCGGCGACCGCGGCGGGGCGGTTCTCGGACACTCTCGCTTATCAACAGCGAGTGCTCAGCGGCGCCGCCACGTCGCCCGCCGGTATCGCCACGCGATACGCGACGACATTCCCCTGGATAGTCCTCGACCTACTCAGCGTCGCCGCCGCCATCGTTCTGGGCAGCGGCCTGGCGCAAAACACTGCGCGCCGCCTCTCTCCGTCACCCATGCGGTCGGGAATTTGGACCGCGATCCGTCGTGTCCACGATGGCAGCATCGGCGACTCCGCAACCTGGGTCACCCTCGGCACTGCCGGCATCGCCCTCGTGCTCGCGACCACGATGCACTGACGTAGCTTTCCAGCGGTTACTCCGACGCGTCACCGAAGCGTTCAGATCCGTGGAAGGATCGCTTCGTGGCGCCCTGGCCGTTCGTCGTGTTGGCAGGTGCGGCGATCGGCACGCTCACCGGGTTGTTCGGTGTGGGCGGTTCGTCGATCGCAACACCGCTGCTCTCCTTGCTCGGTGCACCCGGTTTGATCGCGGTCGCATCACCTCTCCCGGCCACGATTCCCGGTGCTGCCGTCGCTTCCATCGAGTACGTGCGTACGCACGACGCGCGCCCGCGTGCCGCCGCGTGGACGCTTCTCGGAGGAGTGCCCGCCACGATCGCCGGTGCGCTCCTTTCGCGCGTCGTCGGCGGTCCGACGTTGCTGGTCGCCTCGGGTGTCGTGCTCGTCGTCGTCGGATGGCGCGTCCTCCGGCCGATCCGGCCGGAGGCGCGCGAAGCGGGCACGACACGACGTCAGAACCGTCCACTCCTCGTGCTCGCCGCCGCCGGTGTTGGCCTCTTCACGGGACTTCTGGCGAACGGCGGCGGCTTCCTGCTCGTGCCGCTCTACCTGCTGGTATTCGGTTTGCGCATGCGGCAGGCGGTTGGAACGAGCCTGCTCGTGATCGTCTTCCTGTCGGTCCCCACACTCGCGACACACTGGGCGCTGGGTCACATCGACTGGGCGATCTCCGCGCAACTCGCGCTCGGGCTCGTTCCTGCAAGCTTCGTCGCGAGCCGGTATGCGCACAACATCGAGGGACAGGCGTTGCGCCGCGGGTTCGGGATCTTCCTCGTCCTGCTCGGTACCGCGTACACGATCTACCGCCTGGTCGCGACGTAACCCTCCGAGTCGACCGAGCCGAAGGCCACTGTCCGGGTGCCTCGAACGTGTGCAAGCCTCTCGTGCGACGCGACAGGTGTCGCGAACGAAGGGAGCAACGAGGTGCGCAATCGCAGGGGTGAGCAAACGCGGGGTCTCGAGCACGCGGAGCGACGACGTCGAGGCTGGGGGCCCTTCACGGGACAGCAGCTCACCGCGATCGTCTAGGTGATCGCGGTGACGGTGCTGTTGCCGGTCGGCGCCTGGGCGGTCTCCGCGAGCAATGTCGCGATCACCGACGCGTCCTCGGGGTATCACGCGATCGTCGGCCCGGCCGGCGCGTTACACACGGTAAGCCTGAGCGGGTTGCCCGGCACCCAGTTCAGCCTTCCCCCGCAGCAGGTCGCGGCGACGCCGGGTGGTGCTACCACTATGAAGCCGGAACCCTCCGGAACGCGCTATGCGATCACCTCGTTCACGGTCTCGAACCCTTCGACGCAGACGTTCACGGTGCAGGTAAAGGCGATCTCGGCAACCATCATCTCGGGGGGTGTGGGTTCATCGCAAACGCCGTGCATACCGTGTCCGGACCCGTCATCGTCGTCGGGCCGAACTCGACCGTCTCGTTGACTTACCCGCAACCGTTCGTGCTGTCGGCCACGGGTGCTCCCAAGTGTCTGGCCGTCGGCGGTGGCAACGTCATCGGCGAGCAGTGGAGCCTCGTGGGCTACACGTTCTGACGCCAGGCTCACACCCATCGAGACCATTCACGGGCAACCCCTGCACCCGGAGCGCAACTTTGCCTTTTCCTAACCCGTCTCCCAGTCGGCGGGTCGCACGGATCACGCGAGGATGGCGACCGACGCTCTCGGCACTCTTGTATTGCCAGAGGTCGACCGGAGCGTGAGCGGCCCGCCCGTTGAGCCCGCAAGTACCTTCGGGCGGGGCCGTTCACGTAGCGAAGAGGGGGAGGGCGTGGAGGGCGGTGTGTCCGGCGTGACAGGCGGAGGATCTTCGCGCCCGGCTTTGAGCGTCGCCGCGCTCAGGGTTCCCCAGGTCACGGTGTACTTCTGGGTACTCAAGGCCCTCTCGACTGCACTCGGTGAATCGACGTCTGATTACCTCGTTCACAAATTGCACCCGGTTCCCGCGGTGCTGTTGGGTTTCAGCGGTTTCCTGATCGCGTTGGCGCTGCAGTTCTCGATGCGTCGTTACATCGTGTGGACCTATTGGTTCGCGGTCGTGATGGTCGGCATCTTCGGCACAATGGCCGCCGATGTGCTCCACGTCGGCCTGCACGTCCCATACTTCGCGTCGACGCTGCTCTATTCGGTCGCGCTCGTGCTGGTTTTCGTGACGTGGGAGCGCACCGAGCACACGCTGTCGATGCACAGCATCGACACGACCCGCCGGGAAATGTTCTATTGGGCCGCGGTGGTGGTCACGTTCGCGCTCGGAACCGCGGTCGGAGATCTGGCCGCGATCACGTTCAACCTCGGCTACTTCGTCTCGATGGTCGTCTTCTCGGCCGTGATCCTCGTGCCGGCGGTCGGGTACTGGCGCTTCAACTGGAACCCGGTCCTGAGCTTCTGGTTCGCCTACGTCGTGACCCGGCCGATCGGCGCCTCGTTCGCGGACTGGGTCGGCAAGCCCACGGCTGACAACGGCCTCGGGTGGGGCGCGGGTCGCGTCAGCCTGGTGCTCGCCGCGGCGATACTGGGCCTGGTCGCCTTCCTGGCGGTGACCCGCAAAGACGTGCAGGTTCGGCCGGTCGACGGGCCCGGCTGACAGCCGGGCCCGGGGTCGCCCGCCGCACCGGCTTCCATCGCCTACACTTGAAAGCGGCTACTCCGTCGACACCCCTGCGTCGAAGCGGAGCGGCCGAGATTCCGCTTTCGGCGCACCTCGACGGAACCGCCGGAATCGGACGGGCCTGCGGGCCCGCGCTCTTCGAGGGCGCACGGCGCGCCCTCCGTCATGTCCACGCGGAGATCTGTGACAGGAACGCCGACGCCGACGCCGATCGCGCCATGGCAGTTCGACATGTTCGTCGATGCCGAGATCGACGGCGAGGCAACACCGGAACAACTCGCGGCTCTGCGCGCCGACCCGGTCGCGTGGCAGGCGTCGCTGCTCGCGCAACTGCGCGATGTCGAGGATCATCTCGCGAGCGCTCGCTCGCTGCGTGGAGAGGAGCGCGACCTCGTCGTGGCCGATCTGGAGTCCGAGCACCGGCGCCTCGCCGATGCGTGGGCCCGGATCACGGGCTTGCATCGCGACGACCCGAGCGGACGTTCGTCAGGGTCGCGCGACAACCGGTCGAATCGGCAGGAGCGCGACGACGTCGACACTCCGGATCTCGAACCGGGCGTGGTCGAGTTGCAGGTGTCGTGGGAACCCGGGAAGGTGGTCGCCTGGGCCGCGGGCCGCAACGCTCCCGCCGCGGACGGCGACGAACTGGTGCAGATGCTGGCGGACGCGGGCGCGCCCGCGTCCGGCTGGCTCCGGCACGGGCCGGTACCCCTACCGAACAATACGCGCGCCGACGCGCAGGCGATCCCCGTCGGCGATGTGCTCGGATGGCTCGTCGCGGCCGGAGCCGGCCAGGTCGAAGGCGTCGGCGCGAGCGTTCGGTGGCTCGGCCGCGTCGCGATCTGGGCGGTCGAGCTGACCGCGCGCGGCGCGATGGTTCCGTTCCTACGTCAGCGGACGCGCCGGGGCGGATCGGCACGCGACTCGAACGGTTCCTACTCGGTCCGATGGACCCCGGCCCTCGTCGACCCGGCGCGCCTCGCGCGCCTGATCGAGACCATGCCCGGATCACTTCTCGCGCTCGACCAGGAAGTCGATGCGCGTGCACTGACCCGCTCGGCTCTCACCGGCATGGTCGACGCGATCTGTCGCGACGGCGCGCGGCAGCTCGACATGCCGGCACCGCCTCCCACGGTGCGCACGGCGACCGACGTTGCCGAAGCCTTCCTCGGTCGCCTCGACGGCACCGCGTTCGACGCGCCGACGCGGCTGGCCGGAGATGTCGCCACGCGGATGGAGCGGTGGGGCCGGTCGGTGACCGGCGAACGCGGTCGCCTGATCGTTCGCCTCGACCCTCCCGACGACGTCAACGCGTGGCACCTCGCGGTCTTCGCGACCGGACCACGTAGCGAGATCCTGCCGATCGAGCAGGCGATCGTGAACGCGGGGGCCGGACGCCCGCACATCGAGGACGAGATGACGCGCCTGGAGCGCATGCTCCCCGCGTTGCTCCGGCCCGGTGGTACCCGGCGCGGCGAGGTCGTGCTCAGCCAGGACGAGGCCTGGGACCTCATGGCGACGACCGGCCCGCAGTTGGAAGACGCGGGTTTCGATGTGCGCGTGCCCGCGCTGTCGCGCCGTAAGCCCACGCCGTCGCTGCGTGTGTTCGTCGACGCGTCGTCCGAGTCGGTGGTCGGCGCGAACCAGCTCGCGAACGTCCGGTGGTCGGCGGTGTTCGACGACGTCGAGCTCTCCGCGGCGGACATCGCGCGGCTCGCTCGAGAGGCGCGCCCGCTCATTCGGTCCGGTGGCCGATGGGTCGCGATCGACAAGGCCGACCTGCAAGCGGCCGCCGACGCGCTCGCGGAACGGGCGGACACGACCCAGCTCACCGGGGCCGAGACACTCCGGCTCGCACTCGGCATCGAAGGCTCGCCGCTCGCGGGCGGCGTTTCCGTCGTCGGTGGTGGATGGGCCGCCGAACTGCTCGAGGCGGCGGCGGAGGTTTCGGCGGCGCCGGCCGGCGCACCGGCGGGCTTCGTGGGCGAGCTGCGCAGTTACCAGAACGAAGCGCTCGCGTGGCTCGGATTCCTCGGCAAGGCGGGGCTCGGCGGATGCCTCGCGCTCGACATGGGGCTGGGCAAGACGCCCACGATGCTTGCCGATCTCCTCGCGACCGCAGGCTCGGGTCCGGCGCTCGTCGTCGCGCCGCCCGCGGTCGTCGGCAACTGGACGGCCGAAGCGGCGCGCTTCACGCCCGGGCTCCGTGTCGTCGTACATCACGGTGCGAATCGAGCCGCGGCGGACGAGATCGCGGCTGAGGTCGCCGACGCCGACGTCGTCGTCACCACGTACGGCACGGCAGTGCGCGACATCGACGCGATATCCGCCGTCTCGTGGTCGAAGCTCGTCCTCGACGAGGCGCAGGCCATCAAGAATCCCGCGAACGACAC
>Ga0335085_10000823_pt1 | contig 77445 bp, 63 predicted proteins | sample Lox_Sample_45_FD_206712 | JGI IMG/M metagenome (GOLD analysis project Ga0335085, IMG submission 206712) | Soil microbial communities from Loxahatchee National Wildlife Refuge, Florida, United States - Lox_Sample_4.5 | ecosystem: Environmental > Terrestrial > Soil > Wetlands | place: USA... | reverse complement strand
CTGATGCGTACGCCAATGGGCCGGTTCGGCAAGACGGAGGAACTGGTGGGGTCGGTCGTCTATCTCGCGTCGGACAGCGCATCGTTTGTGACTGGGCAGATTCTCGTTGTCGATGGCGGGTTCCTGGCGAGCGGAGTGAACCAGTAGCACAGTGGTCAGTGGTAAGTGATCAGAAATTGGCGAGTTCGGTGAGGCGTGAGAAGACGCTTGCCACGACGCGATCGCACCGTACGGCCATAAAGGGGAATGCGGTTTTGCAGATTTCGCCGACACGCGCGAAAAGCCAGTTGCGCATGAGAGCGTGGCCGCGGTGCAGGCGCACTTTGACGTTCTGCTCGGTGAGGTCGAGCGCTGCCGCGGTTTCGGCGGCGGTCATCTGCTCAATGTCACGCATCATAACGACGACGCGATAGTGGTCCGGCAGGCCGAGCACGGCGTCTTCCAGGAGCTGGCCGAGTTCTGCGATGGACGCCCGGCGCTCCGGGTCAGGTGACATTTCGATGGCGGACATGGTGTAGCCTTCCTCGTATTGCTCAGCGTCATCCAGTTGTTCGCTACGATTGCGCAGGCGGAGACGCCTCAAAGCCTCATTGACAGCGATACGCGTGAGCCAAATGGAGAAAGGCGCCTCGCCGGCAAACTGATCAAGATGCTGGTAGGCGCGCACGTAGGCATCCTGCATCACGTCTTCCGCTTCGTCGTCGTCGCGCAGAATGGCGCGCGCAACGCGATAGAGCCTTTGGTTGTGACGACGCATGATGATTTCATACAGGCCCGTCTGGCCGGCTCTCACACGTTCGATCACTTCCAGATCGGTCCATCGCTCAGAAACGGCCGTTTTCATCAGGTCGATCGTTTCCATGGCTCCTGACGTATAGATTCCGCGGGACCGGATTGGTTACATGCGGCGGCGCGATGGCTCTGTTTCGGGTACCGGTCAGGCAAATGAATACCTATCTTGAGCGCTTCTGTAACCGATGGCTATCCCGCTGCTCTTCTGTGGCAGAGGGCAAAATGCAAAGTTCGGACCGCGTGAATGTGGCATGGTGGGCGCTGCGAATTGGGCTCGGCGTTGGGCCCGTGATTACAGGCCTGGACAAGTACTTCAACAAGCTGGCGGACTGGAGCATGTACCTGAGCCCATTAGCAACAAAAGTTGTGCCGTTGAGCGCTCCGGCGCTCATGCACATCGTTGGCGTGGTGGAGATCGTCGCCGGGCTGATCGTATTGAGCCGCTGGACGAAGATTGGGAGCTTTATCGTGATGATGTGGCTGCTGGCAATTGCGGCGAACCTGGTGACCACAGGAATGTTTTACGACCTCGCGATGCGCGACGTGGAAATTGCGCTGGGTGCATTTGTGCTTTGGCAACTGAGGATCGCCCGAGAAAATCGGGCCGCAGGCAATGGCAATGCCGCTGCGAAAAGGCTGGAAGTGGCTTAATCAGATTTGACGACCGAAACAGAATCCAACCGGAGGTTTGAGATGAAACGATTCCCTTCCCTGATGATGCTGGCCGCTTTGTTTGCGATGCCGGCAATGGCGCTGGCCACAACGTACAAGAATGTGCCGGTGGTGGACGTGAACTGCTCAAAGAAAGCGGCTGCGAATCCTGACGCGCATACGCGCGATTGCTCTCTGCAGTGCGCATCAAGCGGGTTCGGCATCATTACCAAGGACCAGAAATTCTTGAAGTTCGACGATGCGGGGAACCAGAAGGTACTCGAGGAACTGAAGGCATCAAACAAGAAAGATCACCTGCGCGTGAACGTGACGGGAGATGTGCAGGGTGACACGCTGAAGGTTTCGTCGGTCACGCTGATGTAGCCTTGCGCCGACCCGCACGCGAGAGTTCGACAAGTAGACAAATTGATTTCAGTTCGCCGGCGCGGCCGTTGCCAGATTCGTCTGCAGGAAATCGAGCACCTTGGGAATTGCGTCGAGGGACGACTTGGCATTGCCTTCCGGGGTGCCGCCGTAGTCTGCCATTCGTCCAGTGTTGCTGCGAAATGCCGCGTTGTGCCAGGCGGGAATAATTTCGGGAAGGCCGGCGCGGTGACCCGCGTGATCGTAATTCAGAGAAACCACATGGTAACGGAAATGGTATGCGCGGAGCCGCGCGGCCACGGCATCCACCATCTCGGCGGAGGGCCAGATGTTGTCGCTTTTTCCTCCAATCAGCAGGATGGGACCTTGGGTATTCTCGACCCGGATAGCCGCTTCCCAGCTTGCGGCCGAAGCCTGATTTTCCATGGGCCGCGCCCAGGTGAGCGGTCTTCCCTGCCAGGTCCAGGCCGCCTGCGGCATACGATCGCAACATGAGGGGTAGCGCACGTTGGCGGGAACGTAAGCAACGACGGTCTTGATCTCGGGATAGATGGAGCCCAGTTGGAGCGCCAGTTCACCGCCACGTGAAGTGCCCATGACGGCAATGCGGCCAGCGGCCACCTCAGGGCGCTGCGCCAACCATGCGAGCGCGCTGCCGAAGTACTCGAGCGGTATGTTGACCAGGTGCTGTGGAGTTCCTTCGCAACCGAAGTAGCAAAGAGCGAATGCGACGTAGCCGTGTGAGGCGAGCCAGACGGCGCGCGAAATCGGCGTCCCACCTTCAGATCCTCCGAGAACGAGCACCGCGGGACGCGGGCCATCGCCTTCAGGGACATAGAGCGTGCCATGCAGTCCTCCATCAATGTTGATCTGTTTCACGCCGGGACGAATGGGAATCTGCACGAGCTGCTTGGAGGACACTTCCTTTCCATTGAGCAGAAGGTGAAAGTGAATAGTCTGAGAAGCAAGTTTAGCGGGAGGTTGATAGACGTGAATGTCCTTCTCGCCCGGTAGCATCGACCAGACTAGTCCCATTGCGGAGATAACGCGATAGGAACCTTTGATTGGGGCCTGCTTTGCGGCGTCGACCGACCCAGTGGCGTCTGCGACAAAATCGGCCGTCGAGGTCCAGAGCTGGCCATGACCGTCAGTCAACTCCGCGCGGATGGTGAGGTGCGCGCCTGGCTGCGCACCCGTAACCACGACGGATGCCGGCTCATCGAGCATGACCTGCGACGGCGTAACGGCAATCGCCTGAGCGAGGAGGTGGTGGGATCCACTCACCGCGAGAGTGAAGGCAAGAAACCAGTACAACTTCAAAAAAGAGGGCCCTCCACCGGTTTGAGATTACTTGAACGTGAAGTTGGCGCCGCCCAACTTGATGATGGCGTCGCCCTCTTCTGCGTGAACGGTCACCTTGGTACCGGTGACATTGGCATAGCCGATGGAGAGTCCGGTATGCCCGCCGAGGTTGACGTTGGTGAGAACCACGTTTTCGACGGGCGCCTCGGGAAGGCCGACGATAGCGCCGGCCATTTCGCCGCCTGTCGCCGTGACGTTTTCAAGAGTGATGTCGTGGAAGTGCGGCGTGAGGCGCGTGACGGGCTCGGAGGTCATGGCGCCTTGAGGAAGGATACGCGGGTAGTACTCGCTGATCACAAGCGGGTTCTTCACGTCATTCATCTCGATGTCCCGATAGACGAGATTGCTGACGTCGTTGCCGCGATCGCGATTGGCCTTGACGCGGATGCCGTTGTCGGTGCCGTCGAAGTGAATGCGCTCGGCAGTGATATTGTGCGCGCCGCCCGCAATCTCACTGCCGATGGAGAGGCCGTGGCCATGAAGGAAGGTGCAGTCAGTGATGGTGATGTTCTGGCTTGGCTCGTCTCCACCGGGCGAATTGATGGCACCTGACTTGATGGCAATATTGTCGTCGCCGACGTCAGCGTAGAGGTGGTCAATGCGGACGTTTGAGGAAGAGAAGGGATCGACCGCATCGGTGTTGGGCGAGTGAGGCGGCGCCAGGACGCGAATGTTGTGAATGACGACATCGTCGCAGTAATAAGGCACAAGCTGCCAGAAGGGAGAGTTCTGGATGGTGACTCCCTCGACGCGCACATGCTTGCAATGATCGAAGACGATGAGGCGCGGGCGCGGATGGACGCCCATCACACCGGCATTGCGGACGGTGCGCGCCTCGGCCCACCAGCTTTCGCCCTGGCCGTCGATGACGCCCTCGCCGGTAATGGCGATGTTTTCGACGTTCGTGGCGCTGACCAGTGACTGCACGGCGGGAAGATGGAATTCGGTCTTCGCCGGGTAATCGTTGTGGTCGGGCGAGCCGAGCAGCGTGGCGCCCTTGTCGAGCTGCAGGGTGATGTTGCTTTTGAGCACAATCGGCGCGCTCAGATAGGTCCCCCTCGCGAGGCGAACAGTGCCTCCACCTTGCGCGGCGCAGGCGTCAATTGCCTTCTGGATAGCAACCGTGTCCTTGGTCGTTCCATTGCCCTTGGCGCCGTAGTCGCGAGGATTGCAGGTTTTGGCGGCGTGCGCCAGGCCGGCGAAAGCTGTGGCGACGGCGAAAGCGAGAGCGGCAGCGAAAAATCGGCGGGAGAGCAAACGAAATTGTGGGATCACGAGGGGCCTCGGCGCGAGTGATGGGCTTGCGGAGTTAATGATACGCCAGCGGGGGTTGCGTGGTCATACCACGCACAGTCTGCTAAATCGCAATTGCGCGCTACGACTGAAACGCGCACCGATGGAATGCTACAATTTCGCTGAAATTGCGCACGCCCAATCTCCGCTTTGAATCGAGAGAAAATGAAGGGATTATCCATGCTGCAGCTAAAGGCTCGCCTGATTGAATACGTATTCTTTGTGTTGGCCGTACTGACTGGCGCCGGCATTACTGCTGGTGGGCGCGCTCAACAGGCGCACGTGACGCATACGCAGGCCATGGAGCGCGCGAAGCAGATCGTGGCGAAGATGACCCTGAATGAGAAGATTGCGGAGTTGCATGGCGTGCACGACGCAACGCGCTATCGGATGGTTCCGGGAGTGCCGCGGCTGGGCATTCCCGACTTTCACATGACGAATGGACCAGCAGGAGTGGGACCGGGAGGCGCGAGCCCGCAGCCACCGGCGACAGCGATGCCGGCGCCGATCGCGTTGGCGGCGACGTGGGATCCGGAGCTGGCGCGCGCCTACGGCAAGCTCGAGGGCGAGGAGACTCGCTCGCTGGGCAGCCAGCTCTTCGAATCGCCCGACGTCAACATTGCGCGCGTGCCGCAAGGCGGGCGAGTGTTTGAGAGTTTTGGAGAGGATCCTTTTCTTGATGCGCGGATTGCTGTGGCCGCAATTGAGGGCGTGCAAAGCACCGGCATTATGGCCAATGTGAAGCACTTTTTGGCCAACAACCAGGAAGCGGATCGGCACGCCGTAGATGAAGAGATCGGCGAGCGGGCACTGCGAGAGATCTACATGCCGACGTTTGAAGCGGCCGTCAAAGAGGCGCATTCGGCGTCGTTGATGTGCGCCTACCCGAAGGTGAACGGCGCATTCAACTGCGAGAATGAGCCGCTGCTGACCGGAGTGTTGAAGAAGGAGTGGAGGTTCGACGGGTTTGTGATTTCGGACTGGGGCGCGACGCACAGCACGGCGCCGAGCGCTCTGCATGGGCTCGACCTGGAGATGCCCACGGGGATTTATTTTGGCGATGAGCTGCACAAGGCGGTAGATGCGGGGCAGGTCCCCGTGGCTGATCTGGACGAGAAGCTGGTACGGCGATTTGCCAAGGAGATTGAATATGGCGACTTTGGGCCGCAGCCCAAGCCGCAGCCGATCCCGGCATTTGAGCACGGAGCCCAAGCGCGCAAGATGGCGGAGCAGGGCATGGTGTTGCTGAAGAACGATGGAAGGATTTTGCCGCTCGATTCCGCAACGTTGAAGACGGTGCTTCTGGCCGGGCCGTATGCCGTACGGCCGGAAACGGGCGGGGGAGGAAGCTCGCATGTCATCCCGCTGTACACAATTACGCCCTACGACGGATTGAGCGCAGCGCTCGGGCTACAGATTCACCTGACGGTCATGGATGGAAGCGATGTTGATGCCGCAGCGGCGGCTGCGAAGAGATCCCAAGTGGCGATTGTGATGGTGGGCGACCAGGACAGTGAAGGGCACGACCAGAGCTTGGAGTTGCCGAAGGCGCAGAACGAGCTGATCGAAGCAGTAGCAAAGGCGAATCCAGAAACCGTGGTGGTGGTGAAGAGCGGCTCGGCGATTTTAATGCCATGGCTGAACAGCGTGGCAGCGGTGCTGGAGGCATGGTACCCCGGCGAGGAGGATGGACATGCGGTGGCTGATGTGCTCATGGGTAAGGTGAATCCATCAGGGAAGCTGCCGCTGAGCTTTCCGCGCAGCGCGGAAGATACGCTGGCTAGTAATCCGGAGCAATATCCTGGAATGAACGGTGTTGCGCATTACAGCGAAGGGCTCGACGTTGGATACAGGGCGTACGCAGCACACAAAATTGCGCCGCTGTTTCCTTTTGGATATGGGCTGTCGTACACGCAGTTCAGTTTTGACGGACTGAAGGTGAGCCAGCAGCCTGGGAGCGCGAATGCGACTGTGAGTTTTACCGTGAAAAACACTGGCAATGCGGCCGGAGCCGAAGTCGCGCAGTTGTACCTAGGATTTCCCGAGATCGCAGAAGGCAACGAGCCGCCACTGCAATTGAAGGGATTCAGTAAGGTGATGCTGAATCCGGGTGAATCGAGAACAATAGAGCTGAAACTGGACCCTCACGCATTTTCCTACTGGTCGGAGAACGCCCACGGGTGGCGGGTAGCGAAGGGCGAGTTCCAAGTGATGGTGGGGGATTCGTCGGCGAACACGCCGCTGCGAGCGAACCTGACAATTCGCTGAGTGCAAGCGGTCAGGTCACAGTTTTTGGTTTAAGGCTCGTCAGTTTTGGGGTTTTGGGACGTCGACTACGTGGACGGGCAGACGGACTGTGAACGTGGTTTCGCCGGGCTTGGATTGCACGTCGATGCTGCCGCCGAATTTCTGGGTCACGATGCGGTGAACGATTTCGAGGCCTAGGCCAGTTCCGATGCCCTGCGGCTTGGTCGTGAAGAATGCTTCGAAGATGCGGGGAAGGACTTCCGGCGGAATGCCCATGCCATGATCGGTGATGCTCACGGTGATCCAAGCGGGATCAGAAGACGTAGCGATCTCGATTTTGGAGTTTTCGGGAGAAGCATCGATGGCATTGTCGATGAGGTTGGTCCAGACCTGACTGAGCGCGAAGCCGCGAGTGGAGATGTTCGATGGCGAAGCCGAAAACCTCTTTTCAATCTGAATCTGCTTGAGGCGCATCTTGTGGCCGAGGATGGTGAGCGTGCTCTGCAGGCTGTCATGGACATCAATCTGCTTACTGGGAGCCCTATCGTCATAGGCAAATTTCTTGACAGCCATAACGAGTTCGGAGATGCGCGCAATGCTCTCCTCGATGGCGCAAACGAGGGAAACGCTGGAGACGAGCGCGCCAAACCAATTGAGCGCATCGGAGAACATTGGCTTGTCGAAGTGCTCTTGTGCGCAGACAAGCTCTTCGCGATCCACTCCCATTGAAACCAGAGTGGGTGCGATGAAGTAAGCGTTTTCGACTCCAGCGCCGGCAAGAAACTCGCCCATTCTCTCTTCGGCGTCAGCCTGTTCAATGCTGCTCATCGCCGGCTGATTGCAGCCGCGGAGCGCGTGTTCCAGAAGGTCTCTCATGCATTGCAGCTGGACTGGTGTTTTGGGCCGATCGGTGATGCGCAAGCTCATTTCCTGCAGGCGAAGCAAGTTTTCGCGGAGTTGCGAGGCGGCGCGCTTAGCGGCCGAACCGGGATTATGCAGCTCGTGCATGAGGCCGGCGGCAAGAGTGCCGAGGGAGATCAGCTTCTCACGATGTAAAGCCTCGACCTGATGAGCCTGAATGCGCTGCGCGCTGTCGGCCAGAATGACTTTGCGAACGTCGGGGCAGCAAGACAAGAGAGACCAGAACTCCTGTTCGCTGAATCGAATGAAAACCGAATTCTGGGAGGTGGTAATGCGAAAGAGTGAGGTAGATCTACCGAGGAGGAACGGCGCTTCGCCAAAGCCTTCGCCGCGGCGTGCGATGCCGCCCAGCGTCCATGCCCCGTCGGATTCGGGGCGCTCGGCCCGCACTTCACCCTCGAGGACGAGCCAGTAGTAGAGCCATAGATCGCCGGGCTCTACCAGGACTGTGCCGGCTTTGGCGGTGACGCGCTCAACTGGCCCGACACCGCTTATGGAATCGAATGGAGTTGTAGCGAAAGGGCGGGTAGAGGGCAGAAACGCCGCGATATCGTTCAGTGTGACGGATTCCACGCTGATCGGCTGTTCGTTCTCGTTGGTATTGCTCATTCCCCTTCCACCTAAAACCCCGCCAAATACTGATGGACGAATTGCACCGCAATGGACCCCTCGCCTACTGCGGAAGCGACGCGCTTGACCGATCCCGAGCGAACATCTCCAGCAACAAAGACTCCGGGGACACTGCTCTCGAGCAAGAACGGCTCGCGCTTTTCGTGCCACACCTCCGGCAACCTGGCGTCCTTGTGCAAGTCTGGCCCGGCCAGCACAAACCCCTTGTCGTCGCGCAGAAGACAATTGGGAAGCCACGCCGTGACCGGAGCTGCTCCGATAAAGACGAACAAGGAAGCGGCAGGCACCTGTATTTCCCCCGATGGCCCACTGAGCCGCAACGCTGTCAGATGGTCTTCTCCCAAAGCCTCCAGAACCTGCGTGCGCGTCTCTACCACAATATTCGATGTGCGAGAAATCTCATCGATCAAGTATTTCGACATCGTGGCCGAAAGACCCTCGCCACGCACCAGCATGGTTACTTTCGTGGCATACCGGGCAAAATGCAGGGCTGCCTGGCCAGCGGAGTTGGCGCCTCCGACGATAAATACTTCTTCGCCTTTGCAGGCGAGGGCCTCAACCAGCGCTGCGCCGTAGTAGATGCCACGGCCAGTGAGGCGGTCAGCGCCCGGAACCTCGAGCTTGCGATACTGGACACCGGGCGCCAGAAGCACGGTGTGGCTGGAGACTTCGCGGCCGTCGGCGAGCTGGATGAAGCGGTACTGGCCGTCGATGCGCATACCGGTGGCGCGTTGTGTGACAAATTCTGCACCAAAGCGCGAGGCCTGGGCATGAGCGCGCCGGCCCAAGTCAGCGCCGGTGACGCCTGAGGGGAAGCCAAGGTAGTTTTCGATGCGGGAGCTGGATCCAGCCTGCCCCCCGGGTGCTTCAGGTTCGATGACCACGGTGCGCAGGCCCTCGCTGGCGCCATAGACTGCGGCGGCGAGTCCGGCTGGGCCTGCTCCTACGACGATCAGATCGTAGAAATCCTGTGCAGCCTGGACCCGCAAACCAACGCGGCCGGCGAGAGCATCAAGTTCGGGATCGACGAGCGCAGAACCATCGGCGAAGAGGACGACCGGCAAATGCTCGGGATCGAGCTGGCGGTCTTCAAGGAGCTTCAAGGCCTCAGGCCCGGCCGCGACATCGATCCAGCGGTAAGGCACGTGGTTTCGGGAAAGGAAGTTGCGTACACGGTGGTCGTTGAGCGACCAGCGGTGGCCGATTACGCGCAGCCCTTCAAAAGCAGGCCTGTAGCCTGCCTGCCAATCCTCGAGCAGGTCATTGATGACGGGATAGAGTTTTTCCTCGGGTGGATCCCAGGGTTTGTTCAGGTAATAGTGGATGCGGGCAGAATTGATAGCCCGGATGGCCGCCTCAGTATCTGCATAGGCGGTAAGGAGGATCCGCCGAGCATCGGGATAAATCACGCGGGCCCGCTCCAGCATTTCGACCCCGCTCATGCCGGGCATACGCTGATCGCTCACGAGAAGGGCGACAGGTTCATCGCGCGTCTTCAACTGGGACAGGGTATCGAGGGCGGCCGGACCGCTGGCGGCTCGCATCACCCGATACGTGTTGCCGTATTGCCGGCGCAGATCCTGGACCACGGCCTCGAGCACGCTCACATCGTCATCGACTGCCAACAGGATGGGCCTGGCCATAAAGCCAGTGTAGAGCCTATGGCAAGAGAGGATTGCTGCCAGTGAATCTTGTCAGGAACATATGGACCATTGGGAGGGGTAGTTGGGGCGGAAAGCAGGAGCCGGTCCCTGGGACATTCAGGGAGATTGGGCGGGCATGTCCCTATTTAGTTAATGGTTTACCCGGCCCGACCCGATGGTTTCTTATACCAATTCCCGGCCAAAGGGCTGTAATCTCAGTCTTGGAAACAGTCAGCAGGCGCGGTGGGTTGGACGTGAAGTGGTTGCCAATGGTACCTGTGGGGCTTCACAATGTAACAATTGCAGACATTACCAAAGTATCCCGCCGTATTGCCGATAGGGACGGAAGGATTGCAAGAACAGGCGCAATGATCAGGCGCCGAGCGGCATTGACGGTGATCAGCAAGGAAAGATCGAATTACCCCGAGAGGGGATACGGACGGTTAGAGCAAACGATATGAACAAAATCATCCTGGCTGATTCGCAAGCGATCTTCAGGGCCGGCACAGCAAAGGTGCTGGCGATGGACGAGGATCTGCGCATCATTGCGCAATGCACGGATCTTGAGCGGATGTATCATGCGATCACGACCTTCCCCGGCTCCATCGTCGTGTTCGCGGGGTCGTTACATCCGGACTTTACGCGACTGAGCATGTTGCTTGAGACCACGGGCAGCCGGGGCATCGTGGTGGCAGAAAACAACGAGAATGCGGCAACGTATCTGCAGCAAGGATTCAGGGGGGTGGTATTCCGGAGCGTGACCGGCCAAGCACTGGTCGAGTGCGTGCGCAGAGTGGCGTCCGGCGATACATGGCTTCCGACGCAGGTGGCGCCTCCGGAGCTGATCGAAGAGGACATGGTGGGCGCGCGCGTTCGCGACCGCCTGACTCCCAAAGAGATGCGCATTGTGGCCTTGATCGTACAGGGCTGCAAGAACCGCGAGATTGCGATGCGGCTGAAGACCACCGAGCAGGTGATTAAGAACTATCTGCGCTCGATTTACGACAAGACCGGCGTAGGTGATCGCCTGGAGCTGGCATTGTTCACAATTCATCATCGAGTGCTGGCGCGGGCCGCAGCCGAAGTTGGCAACAAGATGGAAGCCGAATCGCAGACCACGCCGGGCGCAGTAGCATAAGGCGCTTGCGACTAAGTTGGACGGCGATGGCGGAAGAGCACCCAGCGTGCCACTGTCATGTGGCGTGAAACAGGCTGAAAACCAAGATCAACAGGACAATCAAGCTGACGACTGCGTACAGTCGGTCCTTTTCCATCAGAAAACCGACCACAGCCATTGCGACTCGGGCCACCGGAGTGAAAATGAGCAGGACCAGACCGAGTTGGATCAGCCCCTCGCTGTTCAAGTGGACAGCAGACTGCAAGATTCCCGTGAAGGTCTGCAGGGCCGGCCCTCCGGCTACGAAATGCCGGTAACTTGCGGGTTCAAAATGATGCTGGACGAGATACAGCACTCCGCCCGCCGCCACTATGGCCGCGGCCAGCAGCACTCCGGTTTGCAGCAGACGACCAATGATGGTTTCGAGGCGGCGGTCGTCCATATCGATTAAACCTTCCCCATGATGCCGTTGACGATCATTTCGATGGCGAGGATGAGAATTACAACACCGAATACCGCGCGCAGGGTTTTCACGTGCGCATGGACTAATACCCTGGCGCCCAGCAGCGCTCCGCCCAGCACACCAAGCATCACGGGCATGGCAACGCGCGGATCGATGAATCCGCGACTGAGATAGAGTCCGGCACTGGCGGCGGCGGTGACGCCAATCATGAAATTGCTGGTGGTGGTGGAGACTTTGAAGGGGATCTTCATGGCACGGTCCATGGCGATGACTTTTACAGCGCCGGATCCGATACCAAGGAGACCGGAAAGCGTCCCTGCGCCGAACATGAGACCGAAGCCGGCGGGAACATTACGGACGCCATACTCCTGACGCTCTCCTCTGACGGGATAGCTGCCGCCAAGGCGCAAGCGGGCGGCGAGAGCGTCAGTTCGGACGAGAGAATCGCCTGGCGGAGCTTTGAATGACTGGTAGGCCGCCTGCACGAGGACGAGGCCGAAGATGATGGCCAGCGCGTGTGTGCTGACACGGCCAGCAAGAAAGGCACCGACGATGGCGCCCAGAGTGGTGGCGATTTCAAGGAACATGCCGATGCGGATGTTGGAGAAACCTTCGCGGACGTAGGCGGCAGCGGCGCCTGAGGAAGTTGCAATGACAGACACGAGGGACGCGCCGATGGCGTACTTCATGTCGACACCGAGCGCCAGGGTGAGTGCCGGCACGACGACCACGCCGCCGCCGAGGCCGGTGAGAGCGCCGAGAAACCCGGCAACGGTCGAGAGCGCCCAGACTATGACGGTGAACTCCAGCGCTGTCATCAGGGTGCGAAGATTCTCCGTGCGAGCAAGATGATGGGGCCCGGCTTGGCGAGCCTTTGAAGTGAGATGCGGTCAGAGCTTTTCGCCGACGCTCTTGGCCTGCGTGAACAGATAGAGATAATCGGGACCGCCCGCCTTCGAGTCGGTCCCGCTCATGTTGAATCCGCCGAAGGGGTGGGCTCCGACCATGGCTCCGGTGCATTTGCGGTTGAAGTAGAGATTTCCCACGTGAAAATCGCGGCGGGCACGATTGAGGTGATCCCGGTTGGCCGAATAGATCGAACCAGTGAGACCGAACTCCGTATTGTTGGCGACGCGCAGACCTTCTTCGAAGTTGGCTACCTTGATCAGGGCGAGTACCGGGCCGAAGATCTCCTCTTGCGCGATGACTGCATGGGGCGCGACGTCGGCAAAGACGGTAGGCTCCAAGAAGTAGCCACCGTCGGCATTCGCCACGGCGCTACCGCCCGCGATTAGTTTGCCTTCGTTCTTTCCAATTTCGATGTATCGCAACATCGAATTGAGGGCGGACTGGTTAATGACTGGCCCCATGTCATGATTCGCTGCGGGATCGCCCACAGTGAGTGTGGCGACGCGCTCACGCAGGCGCTCCACAAATAAGTCGTAAAGGGGGGCTTCGATGATGGCGCGCGAGCAAGCGGAGCACTTCTGCCCGCTGAAACCATAGGCTGAGGCAACAACGCCAGCGACGGCGGCATCAAGTTCGGCATCTGCGCAGACGAGGATCGAGTCTTTTCCGCCCATTTCGAGGATAGTGCGCTTGATCCAGATTTGCCCGGGCTGCGCCTTGGCGGCGCGCTCGTTAATCTCAAGACCGACGGGCTTGGAACCGGTGAAGGAGATGAAGCGGGTTTTGGGGTGTTCGACAACTGCGTTGCCAAAGGATGTGCCCGACCCGGGACAGAAGTTGACGACGCCATCGGGAAGGCCGGCTTCTTCGAGGACTTCGACAAAGCGCGCGGCAATGGTCGGGGCGTCGCTCGATGGTTTGAGGATGACGGTGTTTCCTGAAACGATGGCCGCGGAGGCCATGCCGGCCATGATGGCGAAGGGGAAATTCCAGGGCGAGATCACGGCTCCCACGCCGAGCGGAATGTAAAGCAACTCGTTGCGCTCACCGGGGTACTGGATGGGGGTGGTGGCGGCGGCGAGGCGCAGGGCTTCGCGCGCGTAGAACTCGAGGAAGTCGATGGTTTCGCCGACATCGGCATCGGCCTCGGCCCAGTTCTTGCCCACTTCGTAAGTGAGCCAGGCAATGAACTCGAATTTGCGCTTGCGAATGATCGAGGCTGCGCCAAGGAGCAGCGAGGCGCGCTCTTCGGGCGAGGTTTTGCTCCAGGAATCGTAAGCGCGAAGGGCGGCCGTCATGGCGCTTTCCACGTGGGCGGCTCCGGCTTTCTGGTGGATGCCGACAATTTGCGCGGGCCGGGCGGGATTGAGGGAGCGAATCTTGTCGGCAGTTTTGTGGCGCTGGCCTCCAATAATCAGGCTGTATTCAACTCCGAGATGCGCAGCGACCTGGTCCAGCGCGCGGCGCATGGAGCGAGCGTTTTCAGGATCGTTGAAGTCGGTAAAAGGCTCATTGGCAAAGGCGCCTTGTGGCGTCCGCGGCCGGATGGATACTGCAACACTGGCAATGGGCATAACGAAACCAGTTTAGTCCAAATGAATGGAATGTGAGGCAGGGAACAAGAAAGCGATGGAATTTGGCCATTCGCTATGTAGGGTCTGAGCTGCGCTTGCGGAAGACGATTCGGAGCTCGCGACGCCAGTGTTCGGAGAGGGCGATCAGTTCCCAGTCGATTTGCGGTGACAGGTAGCGAAGGACCGGCTCGTTGGCGGGATGGATACGAAGAGCGGGTGCGGCGAGAATGAGGCGCGGCGGGAGCGGCGAGATTTCGGCGGCGGCGAAATAACCGTTGCGCGTGAAGGAAGAAAGTGGTGTGGTGGAGGACGGGCCCGGCTGGCGATCGTCGTTGAGTGCACGAACACGAATCCAGTAATCGAGCGCCTGAAGGGGCAGGTGCAGGTCCTCGTCGGCCTTTAATTCAAGCACCACAAGGCGCGCCTCGCGATCGAGGGCGAGCAGGTCCAACATACCGCGGTCACCCGTGGAGAGCGCGGGGACCTGCGAGTAGAGGGGGTCGCCGCGCAAGCCGGGCAGAAGCTCGGCGAGGTTGGTGCGCAGGCGAGACTCGAGCCAGCGCTCAGGGGCCATGCGGAAGAGCGGATCGGTGTGTGTGCCGTCGGGGTGGCGGCTGAGACAGAGACGCTGTATCAGACTCCGGCATAATTCCTCGTTTTCTGCGGTGAGCGGAGTTTCGTTGGCTCCCGCGCCGAAGGTGACCTCGTTTTCGCGCGTAAAGGAGTGAGCCGAGACGCCGTGGCGGACGCGACCGAATTCAAGGCCGTGGAGGAAGAGTCCGACTTCGATTGCGGAGCGGGGACGTATTTCGACTCGTTCGCGCGCCGCCGGGGGAACGAGAGCGAGCAGTTGATCGATGCCTGCCTGGCAACGTTCAAGCGCTGCGACAGAAGAGAAGGCGTGAACGAGGCGAGAGTCGAGGTTGCCGGTGTCGCGAAAATCGACGGGAGCGAGTTCCTCGCTTCGTTGGTCGAGGGTGAAAAGCTCAAAGCCGGCAGCCGAGTGATTGAGCCATGCCATGCGCTCGGCTGTTGAGCGCCAAGCCCCGGCGGGGACGATGACTTTGAGCCCGCCGATATGGCGGCGAGGGTCGGCGAGTTTGCGGCAGTAATCGAGCCAAAGGATGCCCAACGTCAGGACACCATCGATCATCGCGGCGGATTCGGCGGAGCCGATACCGATGACGGCCTCAGACGCTGTTCCCCTGAGCAGGCGGCCGCGCACGTAGGCAGGGCCGAAGCTATGCTCCAGGTCCATGGCTGTGCGGAAGCCATCAACCTTTGCACCGATGAAATGACGAGCAAGCACGCGTTCGAGGAGCCGCTGATAGTTACGGCGCGCGGAGTCGCGAACAGAGGGAGTTCGGCGATCGATGTTGGGCGCGAGCTCCAATGATTGCGGCTTGGAGGCACCCATGCGACGGGTGGCGAGGCGGAGGCGCTGCGCGCGCTGCTGCACGTCGATGACGGTGCGCACGACATTGCGCTCATCGCTCCAGAACTGAAGCAGGCAACGTCCATGCGACTCAGCGATAGAATAGCGCGCCGTGCGCAAATCGAAGAGGACTCGGCCATCTTCAAGGACTGCGGCGGCGGGGTGGTCGGCGAGATACGTTTCAATCAACTGCGCGAGCTGTGCGGGAGATGCAGGCTGGGGCCCGTCTTTCATGGCAGCAACTACCAGCCCATGCGCGAGCGCAGACTTGTGACGTGAGCCGTGTGGTGGCGCGAGTGCCAGTCGTAGAGTGCGAGGTTATTTGCGAGCGTCATGCGGCCACGGTCAGGATGGTTGAAGCTACGCTGAAAATCCTGTTCTAACATGGACTCGAGAAGCGCAACGAAGCGATGATGCATTCCATCGAGAAAGGAGAGTGACGGCTCAATGGGCGAGCTATTGTCGGCGAGGCGAGCCCAAGCGGCTTCGTCGTACGGTTTGACCGTCGGGCAGTCTTCCGTGAGGGCGAGCTTGAACCGGATATAGGAGTTGGCGTGGCTGTCGGCGAGGTGGTGAACGACCTGGCGGACTGTCCAGCCGCCGTCGCGATAGGGCGTGTCGAGTTGGGAGTCGTTCAGGTCGGCGAGGGCCTGGCGGAGTCGCGATGGCAGCTGGCGCAAGGTTTCAATTTGTGCGGCACGGATGGCCGGCGTGCCAGCGGTGGGTGGCTGAAAGCGGCCGATGGGATAGCGAAGATCGTCCTGATCGCTCATGGAAAGAATCTTAAATGGAAGAGGCGAGCCGATGGGCTGAAATCGGCGAGGACCAAAGCAGATGGCTGTTGCCTGACGTACCATTCACCTCAAGCAAGTTGCGCCGATTAGTGGGATTGGGTCTTGCGTGCGTTATGCGGATGCGCCTGGTGATGGTGAATTTTAGGAACTTTGTACTTTGGGGTGTGGTAGCGATAGTCGTATTTATGGTGCTGCTGGTGCGGCTTCTTGGCAGCGAAGGCCGGGCTCGCAAAAATGGCCAACAACAGGGCCGCTGCAAGGAGTTTCCTCATGCGATGAATCTAGCATGCTTTGGGCCGCCGGACACACAGACCTCGTGACCTCGGTACCCAGAGAAGAAAGAGGCGATTGGCGCCGCACAAGGCCGGAGAACCTCCGATCAGGCGGTGCGATGGGGATGACGACGTTGATGACGATGGTGGTGATGGTATGAACCGGCGGCGAACACAGGAGTTGCGAACGCCATCAAAAGGAGCACTGCTGCAAGCTTCCTGACCATGTGGACCTATCCTTACGTGGACTTAGTTCCGGGCTGAAGAGGTCCGCAAGGTTGCCGCATCCTAAGAGAGACGGCTGGTGGCGGAGGGGTCTGCAGCACCTGTATGAGGAAAGACGACACGAGGGTACACTGGGATTACAGTGACGCATTCGGAAACTTCCCCGCAACCGAGCCATCGCCGCTATTTCTTTGAGCGGTTTGGTTTGACCGAGCGGCTATTAGAGCGCTGCCTGGGCGAGGCGCTGAGCGCAGGCGGCGACTATGCGGACCTTTACTTTGAGTCAGTTATGGCGACAGCTCTGGGCGTCGACGAACAGATTGTGAAGTCGGCCAGCCAAGGGACGAGCGCAGGATGCGGGATCCGCGTGCTTAGCGGCGACCGCACCGGCTACGCGTACACCGACAATCTGAATCCGGAACGGCTGCTGCACGCGGCGCGCACCGCGGCGTTAATTGCTTCAGGGCCGGCGAAACAACCGATTCAAGGGTTTACCGAAACGCGTTCGGCTGATTTATATCCAGTCCCACTGGGTGGCTACGACTCCGATCTGGCGGCGCGGTTGGAACTGATTTTGCGAGCTGACCGCGCGGCACGCGCCTTTGATACACGCGTCGTCCAGGTGCGGGCAAGTTACAGCGAGGAACTGCGGAGAATCCTGATAGCGGCTTCAGATGGCGCCTTTGCCAGCGACACGCAGCCGTTGTGCCGGGTAAATGTATTCGTTATTGCAAAAGACGGCGCGGTGACCACGAAGGGCGCGGCCGGTGGCGGAGGCCGTGCGGGGCTGGAGCAATTTACGGGGAGTAAAAGCCCGGAAAATCTGGCGCGCGAGGCGGCGCGGGGAGCGATTCTGCAATTGGGCGCCGTGGCTGCGCCAGCGGGCGAAATGGAAGTGGTGCTGGGTCCGGGTTGGCCGGGGATTCTGCTGCACGAGGCGGTAGGGCACGGGCTGGAGGCCGACTTCAATCGGAAGGGGACTTCGGCATTCACGGGATTGGTGGGACGGCCGGTTGCCAGCCCCAAGGTGACGGTTGTGGACAACGGAACCATGGCAGGCAGACGCGGCTCTCTCAATGTGGATGACGAGGGGTCGGCGACGCAGGAGACGGTGCTGATTGAGGGTGGCGTGCTCAAGGGATATTTATCGGACAAGTTGTCGGCACGGTTGATGGGCATTGCAAACACGGGATCGGGACGACGCGAGAGCTACCAGTCGATTCCCATGCCCCGCATGACGAACACATACATGCTGGCCGGCGACGATGCGCCGGAAGACATTCTGCGCAGCGTGAGACGCGGCCTTTATGCAGTCAACTTTGGCGGTGGCCAAGTGGATATCACGAATGGAAAGTTCGTGTTTTCGGCGAGCGAGGCCTACCTGATCGAAGACGGCAAGGTGACGGCGCCGGTGCGCGACGCGACGCTGATCGGCAACGGGCCGGAGGCGCTGAAATACGTGTCGATGGTGGGCAGCGACCTGCGGCTGGACGAGGGAATTGGCACGTGCGGCAAGGATGGGCAGAGCGTGCCGGTAGGGGTAGGCATGCCGACGATCAAGCTGGACAAAATGACGGTGGGCGGCACAGGAAGATAAACAGAACGAGCTTCTGCATCGTCTAAGAAGAACGGAGGAACGCGCCATGACATAGGTACGCAACTGCGACCTGGAGTTTGTCATGAGCCGTTCGACTCGCCGCCCCTATGCGGCGATTACGGGTATAGCCAGCGCGAAATTCGACAAACGCCTGGCTCATCGCGGTGTCCGCCGTAAACAGAACCTCGCCCTGAAAAGCTGCGTTGAATTCGAAGATCTGATTCTGCCTCACCGCCTGGAGTGCGCCTGGAACAATACGTGGTGCTGGGCGCGCGATGGCGGGCAGCACTACTACGGTGCGTTGCGCCATTCGGTCGACGGCAGCGACCGCAGGTACTACTTGAATTTGCTGCGCAAGTAGCTGCGAAAAACGCGCGATTGCGGTTCGACGCGCTACGTGTGCTGGTTGTATTCGCGCGGTCCGGCCATAACCATGCCGCTCTTCTGGCGGCCGTGGATATACCAGCAACACCACCCTGTTTCGTGGACGACTTCCTTATCGCCGGAAAGCAACTCTGCGTACACAACGTTGCCGTAAAAGTACATTTTCGCTTCCCAGTTCTCCACCAGTTTCACCTGTTCAGGTGACTCGCACACGGAAGGAACTTCGCCGCGGCTGAAGGATTTGATGGCGGCAGTTTCGCCGGGCAGAAGGATGATGGGAATGCGGGGAGGCTCCGGCTCGTTCTTGTAAGCGGGCTTGGGCGGCAGATTGGATTCGTCCGGCGCAATCACGAAGTCGTCGACAAGAGTGACGATGCGCGCGGGACTTCGGCCCCGGTTTGTGACGATCACTTGAAAGCTGTCGGGGGCGGTGGTGGCTGGTTCGGCAGAGACAACAAACCAAGGCCTTTCCGAGCGCGCCTGGCCCTGCGCAAAAAGCAAGGCCGCCTTCGCGCTATCGGCGGCGGCCTGGGCAGCAGTTTCAGCGTAGTGGGTCTGACGATCAATTCTGCGCTGCATGAAAAGGGCAACGGTGACACCCACAATCACGTAGAGGACCATTAACAGATTCGCGATCCAACTGATGCGTTCCTGCAGAGGCCAAGGAGCAGGAGCCGGCGCTGGAGTGGCGATGGTGATATGGGGCTGGGGATTCTCGCACCCAGGACCCTGGCAGGGAGCCGATGAAGGGCTGGAGGAATCAGTGCCCGGCGGGACTGCCGGCGCGGCCTGGGCAGGGGCAGCGGATGACGGTGAAGCGCGATGCACCGGGGAGGTGGGAGTGGCCGTCTGCGCCGCACCGGGCACAGAGAAAAGCAGCAAAGGCAACAAAACAGCCGCAGCGGCCAAGTGTTTCAGAATCATGGCGTCAATGTAGCACAGCGATTCCGAGGTCGGGCGAATGCTTTGCACATAAGTAACCTTCTGACCAACCGGCTGTGTTCGCGTGATTGCGCGAGAGTCGCGGAGCTCAGACTCCAACTGGGAAGGGCTTGGGGCTGGATTCCTCGGGAGCCGGAGCGCCGGTGCGCCAGCGCTCGAAGCGGCCTTGCAGCAGGCTCATCAGGCCTGTGTACCAATAGCCAAGAACGAAGAGAATGAGGAACGGAGCGGTGAAGTAGTTCTTGTTGGTAAAGGTGTAGTAGATAGCGCCCGCGAAATAGCAGCCAAGCAGCAATTCGATCCACGGCGCCAGTTTCAGACGTTTGCGGTACTTGGCGGCCTGCGATTTTTCACCTTTCTGCGCAACACGATACTTGGGCGTCCTCACAAACGCGCTCTTGATTCCGAGCAAGGCTTCCATGACGGCTTTGGAGTTTGTGACCGTGAGGCCGATGCCGAGGGCCATAAGGAAAGGAAGATAAAAGAAGGTCTTCTTCCAAGTTCTCGGAAAGATCTCTCGCTCGCTCATGAGATAAAAAACTGCGATGGAGAAGCTAGATGCGGTGAAAAGCGGCACGTCAATGAGCAGCATCTGGAACCAGCCCTGATAGAAGCGGCAAATCATGGCGGGAATGAGAAGCGCCGACATGATCACCATGAGCGGATAGCTCATATTGGCGGTGAGGTGATAGACCGCTTCAATTTTGTTTTTGCGCGGCGCGCTGGATCGAAAGACGCGAGGGAGGATCTTGATGCTGGTCTGGATAAGGCCCTTGGCCCAGCGCGCCTGCTGGGTCTTAAAAGCAGTCATTTCGATGGGCAGTTCGGATGGACATTCGACTTCGGGCAGGTATTTGAACTTCCAGCCGGCCATCTGCGACCGATAACTCAGGTCGGTATCCTCTGTGAGCGTGTCGTGCTGCCAGCCGCCACCGTCGGAGATGGCCTGGCGGCGCCACATGCCTGCCGTACCGTTGAAATTGAAGTACTCGCCGGAGCGGGCGCGCGCGCCATGCTCGAGAACAAAGTGGCCGTCGAGCAGGATGGCTTCAACCTCTGTGAGCAGGCTGTAGTCGCGGTTGAGGTGGGTCCAGCGCGTTTGCACCATGCCGATGGCCGGCTCGGCGAAATGATGAATGACTTTCATCAGCCAATCAGTGGGCGGGACAAAGTCGGCATCGAAAATCGCGATGAACTCGCCTTTGGCTACCTTAAGGCCGGCATCGAGGGCGCCAGCTTTAAAGCCCTCGCGATTGGTGCGATGGATATAGACGATGTTGTGGCCGAGGGCAGCATAGCGTTCAACGATGGATGAGGCGACTTCCTGAGTTTCATCGGTGGAGTCGTCGAGAACCTGGATTTCGAGTTTCCCGGGAGGGTACTCCATGGCGCAGACCGCCTCAATGAGACGGTCGATGACGAACTGCTCGTTGAAGATGGGAAGTTGCACGGTGACATCGGGCAGTTCTACAAATCGCTCAGGGGGGTTGGGATCGTAATTTTTTCTGTATTTGAAGTACTGGTACGCCATTGTGTACCGGTGAATGCCATAGAACGAGAGCACAATCATGACCGCGAAGTATGGCAGCAACATACAAGCATCGAAGAGGTTCCAGTGATAGAGCCCCTTGAAGGTCTGATCGGCATACTGCATTTTCAGGTAGTGGCGGAAGCCGCCCTGGGGCGCAAATGCCAGATAAACAGCAACTTGCTTCTGCAGGCACGCGAAGGGGCCGGCGGCATACTGTAGCGCATTCCACCAGTTACTGAACAGGGCGTCAACCCTCCACGTAAGGACTTACCCCCATTTTACGCGACGGGGAAAGCGCAGGTGCAGCCCATCAGCCGGAATGCATCACGGGCCGAAGAGAGCTGATACCGCAAGCTGCCAACCTTGTATGAGCCAGAGACAACCGTCATTCGAAACGCAGATGAAGTAAGCTCGACTTCATGACATTCGATGAGCTGAAGACTTTGTTTGATTACAACTACTGGGCGCGCGATCGATTACTGGAAGCGGTGTCGGGGCTGAGTCTGGAGCAATTCACGCGCGACTTGGGCAATAGCTTTGGTTCGGTGCGAGACACGATCGCGCACATTTGCGACGCCGAGTCGATTTGGCTGTCGCGCTGGGCCGGCGGGCAGCCACAGGATTTCAAAATCCCGGTCGCATACACGATGTGGCGGCGGCGCGGGAAGAGTGGGAAGAACTGGAGCGAAAGATGCGCAAGATCTTGCAAGAAGTGGGGCCGGAGGGCGTGCACCACACGATGGAATACCGGGATATGCGAGGCGCGGAGCGGTCGGATGTTTTCTGGCATATGGCGCAGCACGTGGTAAATCACGGCAGCTACCATAGGGGGCAGGTGACGACCATGATGCGACAACTGGGTGCGCAACCGCCGAAGTCTATGGATCTGATTATGTTTTACCGGGAAAAGCAGGAGAGGGCGTAATTGCGATTTGAACCGAATCCACGGAGGCAGGCGCTCTTCAGACGCGGCGTGAGTTCTTGCGCATGATGGCTCCCAAAACCAGCAACACAGCCAACGATCGTAGACTATAGACCCAGCCATCCAACAGGTTTGGATAGGTGCTGGAAAGCGCAAAAGCACGTGTGCTTCCCTGCACAATAAAAAAGACGGCGAATGCCATGAACAGGAAATCGCGAGTTTCTTTCCAGAAGCGCAGGAAGTAAAGCGCAACTGCCGCGGAGGCAGCGGCGATGTAGCCCAGCAGGAACATATCCAGCCGGGGATGAATAATGGGAGCGTAAAGATCGCTCTGCATCATTATTGGCGCTCCCACACCAAGCCAAAAAGCAGCAGCGAGATTGCGATTGCCGCCGAGGCCAGGCGATAAGTGTAGAGGTCGGTCGCAGGGTAGAGAACATTGTCGGCAAGCACCAGGACATTGTCAATCGTGAGCCCGGCGAAACACAGTCCGCTCCAAAGCAGAAGTCTGTTTCTCACGCGAAAATATGCCCGCAGCAGAAGGATTGAGCATAGCAGCGTGGTGGCAATCGTAAGGATGTAAAGAGCCGCTGACAAGGCTACTTTTTCTCCTGTCTGAGCCGGAAAGCGCGGGCGAACTCACGAACGCCGGAGGATGCCTTTGAATGTATCATGGTCGAGATTCGCACGAGGTCCTTCCGATAGGCAGCGTCGAGAGATCCGAGCAGCTCATTCTGTTCTTCTGATTTGGGAAGATAGGAGAACTTGGGCGGATGCGTTTCCGATTCCGAGATCAGTTCGATGCGCACCAGATCGCGCAACAACTCTTCGACCTGCCTGAGTGGGACATAGAGGCGGGAGGCTAATTCTTCACGAGTCCACCATACCGGCCGGCTGTTCCAAAGAAGGATCAGCGCCTCAAGATGGGGCACACTGTCGATGTTTTCGAGAACAAACTCATAGACATCGACGCTGGAATCGGGGGAGTTTGCCATTTCGCTGGGCGAAGGGCTTGCATCAGAACTTCAAAAAGACACTATATACGCATCCGCTGCATGATGCACAACCGGACCGCGTGGATTTGCCGCGGCAAACACTTCAAACTGCTTGAAAACGCGGCTTTCGGTCAATTCCCGGACGTTGGAGGCCAATCCAACTTTTGTGTTATGCCGTGCGCCGTCCTACTCATTGCCCCGGCAGGACGCTGGCCCTAGAATTTTCCTTGTCCCGGATCAGATCTGCAGAAAAGAGTCTCTCATGAAATTTGCGGGCATCGCCTTCGCGGCTTTGCTTTTGGCGTCGCAATCTGTTCGCGTGTCGCCGCAGGACCACAAGTCGTTCCTAGTTGGCACCTACCTGGGAGACGAGATGCGGCCAGATGCCCTCTACAGTGGATCAGGCCTGCATCGGACATATTACGTGAGAACCGATGGCGGGACATGGAGCCTAGTGAGCGATCCAGACCCCATGGTCGTGATGGCGCACAGTCTGTCGCCCTCGCATGCAAAAAATGGCCGGCCAACGACTCTTGACGCGCTGAAACGCTTTGAGGAATTTGCCTTTCGCGCCGAACCCGACACCAGAAACGGATCACTGCGGAATGCATTCGTTGTGTACGTTCCGCGAGCGGACGATCCGAAGAAGGAAGACCGGTTTGATGCGGATTTCACGCCGCGCGACAACCCTGCTCACGAATCCGCAAATAATGTAAAAGCGATGTGCGATGCGCGCAGGTTCTCGCCTGAACAGGAAAAACAGTACTGCGCAAATCAATGAGCGTGGCTACGGAGAGTTCGGCCGGATTCCTGGCGCCGGACTTCTGAATTTTCGATCGCGTCAAATCAGCTTGGAGCGCATAGAACGCGAGGGCAGGCTTCCTCACGAGTTTTTGAGCCAGATTTCGTGAAGACTATGCGAACCCGTTGCGTTACAGGAATTCAATCCTGCTGACAACGGCCCCCGCGGTGAGCGCATCGTAGGCTATGGACGGAGATTCTCCGAGGTTACGCTCATCCAGGCCCCAAAACCCACGCAACAAGGACGCGTACGAAAATCGAGAGTATGGTTCTGGACCGTTCCCGCCTCGCTCATATCCATTGCGGGACTGGTCATCACTGTAGAAGTCGTAATGGCGCGAGCCAATCCGATTTTGAAGGGACGGGTGGTAGAGACGCTGCGTGCCCGCTTCGGCAGCGATGTGCAGTTGGACAGCCTGCAAGTGAGCATTACGCACGGAGTCGAGGTGAGCGGGAGCGGGCTGCGCATCTATCCGCCGGACGAGCTGCGGGCAGCCGGGGACAACGATCCAGTGATCGCGGTCAGGTATTTCGACTTTCGCGCCTCAATTGCAGGTTTGATTTTCAAGCCGACCCACGTGAGTCAGGTGAACGTTCGAGGTCTCGTTATTCGAGTGCCGCCGGCAAAGCTGCGCCGGAAAGACCTGCGGGAAAAGCGGCGCATAGGCAAAGTGAAAATCCGGGTGGACAAGTTCATCTGTGACGACTCACAACTGGTTATCGGAACAGACAAACCGGATAAGGACCCGCATGTTTTCCTGCTGAAGCACGTGGTTTTGAAGGATCTTGGGCCGGGCACCGGCTGGCCATTCGATGCGGTTCTGACAAACCCAATTCCACGCGGAGAGATTCACGCAACGGGAACGTTCGGCCCGTGGGATACGGATGACCCTGGTGATTCCAAGGTGGAGGGACGATACACATTTGAGCATGCGGATCTGAATACCATCAAAGGGCTGGGCGGAATTTTGCGGTCAACAGGAAACTTTGCCGGCCAGCTGGACAGAATTGCGATAAACGGGAACACGGAAGTGCCAGATTTTTCGCTCGACACCGCCAATCATCCTTTGCCGCTATCAACTACTTTCCAGGCAACCGTCGACGGAACAAGCGGCGATACCTACCTTGAATCAATTCAAGCGAAGCTGGGGAGCTCGGCCTTCTCCTGCCAAGGCGCCGTGGTCGATATAAAAGGTGAGGGGCACATCATTCAACTGTCGACACTGGTGCCCAACGGGCAGATCGCAGACTTCCTCGGGCTTGCGGTGAAGGCCAGACCTGCCCCCATGACCGGCTTGCTTGCGCTCAGAGCGGAGCTAAGAATCGCGCCGGGCGGAGGAAGCGTGAGCCAGAAATTGAAAATGAATGGCTCTTTCACACTTCGGCAGATCCATTTCACTAATCCGGCGATCGAGGACAAGGTTGACTTGCTGAGCCTGCGAGCACAAGGCGAGACGGATGACCTGAATCCCGGAGCCCCGGACGTGACTTCGAAGATGTCGGGGCAATTCGTAATGGAAAACGGCAAACTCGCATTCTCGCAGCTTGACTACGCGTTGCCGGGCGGGGATGTGCACCTCACGGGAAGTTATACTCTGGACGGCCGGCAGTACGACTTCGTGGGCAAGGTTCAGACGCAAGCGGCCGTCTCGAAGATGGTCGCGTCGAAATGGAAAAGAGTCCTGCTCAAGCCGATTGATCCATTCTTCAGCAAGAACGGCTGGGGAGCGGAGATACCGATGAAGGTATCTTCAGACAAGGATGGGAAGCCGAAGTTCGGATTTCGTTTTTGAACGTGCCATTTCTCTTACAAGCATTTGGCCCGAGAAATCCGAGAGCGGACGACAGCCGCAATTTTGCAGTTACTCATCGGTGACGCATCCAAAGGCAGCGCTTTGGACTGTGCGGATGTACCTGGCCAAAGTGCCGCGCGTTGCCTTGTAGGGGGGCATTTGCCACTCCTTCTTACGCTGCTGCAATTCGCCGTCAGGCAATGCAACGGAGATCCGGTTCTGCGTCGCATCAATTGATATCTGATCGCCGTCGCGAATGAGAGCGATAGGACCTCCAACCTGAGCTTCTGGAGTGACGTGACCGACAATGAAGCCATGCGAGCCACCCGAAAATCGGCCGTCGGTGATCAGCGCGACATCCTTTCCGAGGCCGGCGCCGATGATTGCTGATGTAGGTGTCAACATTTCAGGCATGCCTGGACCACCCTTAGGACCTTCGAATCGAATGACGACGACATCGCCTTTCTGAATCCTGCCAGCTTCGAGGGCCTTGAGCATCAATTCCTCCGAATCGAAGACCTTCGCTGGCCCAGAGAACCGCAGACCTTCCTTTCCCGTAATCTTGGCGACCGCGCCTTCAGGAGCAAGATTGCCTTTGAGGATCTGCAGATGGCTTGTCGTCTTAAGCGGATTGGATAATGGCCGAATAATTTCCTGGCCAGACTTCAAGCCCGGCAAATCCTGAATGTTTTCGCGAATGGTCTTGCCGGTGACCGTCAAGCAGTCGCCGTGAAGAAGGCCTGCTTCGAGCAGTAGTTTAGAGACGGCTGGAAGGCCACCGACCTCCTGGAGGTCTTCCATCACATATTTTCCGCTTGGCTTGAAGTCAGCGAGGAGTGGGGTACGATTACTGATCGCCTGGAAATCATCGATCGTGAGCGGCACGTTCACCGATCGGGCCATCGCGATTAAATGAAGAACGGCGTTGGTGGATCCGCCGAGCGCGCAGACAACGGTGATGGCATTTTCAAATGCCTCACGGGTCATGATGTCGCGGGGTTTGATGTCGCGCTCGAGCAGGACCCTGATCGCCGCGCCGGCACGCAGGCATTCTTCAATCTTTCCGGGATCCTCCGCGGGCGTGGAGGAACTAAATGGGAGCGACATGCCCAAAGCTTCGATGGCAGAGGCCATCGTGTTTGCGGTGTACATGCCTCCGCAGGCGCCGGCGCCCGGACAGGAATGGCGCACGATAGCCTGGCGCTGATCGTCGCTGATGGTGTGGGCGATGAATTGGCCGTAGCTTTGGAAGGCAGAAACCACGTCCAGTTTCTCTCCGTTGAGATGTCCGGCCCGGATGGTACCGCCGTAGATCATCAGGCTCGGGCGATTCAGCCGGCCCATGGCGATCACGCAGCCGGGCATGTTCTTGTCGCAGCCCGGGATTGAAATGTTTGCGTCGTACCATTGCGCGGCCATGACGGTTTCAATCGAATCCGCAATCAAATCGCGTGACTGCAGCGAGAAGCTCATGCCGTCAGTCCCCATCGAGATTCCGTCGCTTACGCCGATGGTGTTGAAGCGCAATCCCACTATGCCCGCAGCCTGGACGCCCTGCTTCACCTTTTCGCTCAGCGCCAGCAGGTGCATGTTGCAGGGGTTGCCTTCGAACCAGACACTGGCAATACCGACCTGAGGCATCCGCATTTCGGATTCCTTGAGGCCGGTCGCGTAAAGCATGGCCTGCGAGGCGCCCTGTGATTTTTCCTGCGTGATATGAGAACTGTACTTATTCAGGGTCTTGTTCATGAGGGTTGCCGGAGCGTTTCATTCCTTTTCAGAGCAGATCCAGACAGCATTGGTCCAGTCGGCTCGGGCTGTAATTCAATCGTACATGTCCAGTCGTCGCCCCAAAACTTCCTTCAGAATGAGGCGAATCGGTCAGTAGCCGCGACCAGGGCGCGTGTGTTGGGCGCATCGAAGGCGCTGTGGCCGCAATCGGGCGTGATGACCAAGTCAGCTTCGGGCCAAGCGCGGTGCAGAGCCCAGGCGCTCTCGATCGGGCAGACAACATCGTAACGGCCTTGCACGATCACGCCGGGAATGGAGCGAATCCGGTCGGCATTGCGCAGCAACTGATCGTCGGTTTCGAGGAAACCCTGGTTCATGAAGTAGTGGGCTTCGATACGGGCGAAGGCTAGGGCGAACTCGTCTTCTTCGTAGTGACTGGTGAAGGCGGCGTCTGGCATCAACTTCGAAGTGGCTCCCTCCCATCCGCTCCAGATCTTGGCGGCGGCCAGCCGCACGGACGCATCGTCGCTGGTTAAGCGGCGGTAGTAGGCAGTGAGCAAATCGCCGCGCTCTGCCTCGGGGATGTGAGCCAGATAAGGCTCCCAGGCGTCGGGGTAAAGGATGGAAGCGCCGCGCTGATAAAACCATTCGATTTCCTGCCGTCGCAACAGGAAAATGCCGCGTAGAATCAGCTCCGAGACGCACTCGGGATGCGTCTGGGCATAGGCCAGGGCCAGCGTGGAGCCCCAGGATCCGCCGAATACCTGCCAACGCTCGATATCCAGGTGCGCACGAAGTTTTTCGATGTCCGACACCAAGTCCCATGTCGTGTTATCTTCCAGCGATGCGTAGGGTGTGCTTTTGCCACATCCGCGCTGGTCGAAACAGATGATGCGGTATTTTTCAGGATGGAAGAAGCGGCGCTGCTTGGGATCGGAGCCACCACCGGGACCTCCGTGAAGAAACACGACAGGCTTGCCGGCGGGGTTGCCACTTTGCTCAAAGTAGATTTCGTGCGCAGGCGAAACCCGCAGCCGGTCTGTGTGGTAAGGCTCAATAGCCGGGTAGAGCCAGGAGACGGGATCTTTCATCGGAGAGACTGAAGGGCGCTCGTTCGACATAACCATACAGTGTACTGCCAGGATTCAAACGATCAACCTCGCAGCGCGGCACAGTTAGAATTCCGCCCTGCCGCGGGGCCCGTCCTGCTCTTCAAGAATATCGATCCTGCGGACCCAATGCCGGGGTGAATGTCGTGCGACGGCCATCACAGAAAGCTCTACTTGCTGCTCTTAGGCTTGAGCATGCTATTCGGTTGTTTTATGGCAACGGATGCGGTGGCAGCGCAACCGGCCATTCAGGGTAACGCCCCTTCCCGGATCGTGACGGACCTCATTCAAGAACTGGACTATTTGAACTCAGGCCAGTCATCTTCGCAGCTCGTACACTTCCTATGCAGGACATTGGCGTATTGCAGCCAATGTGCGCAAAAAAGCACGAGCGGCTGGCATTGAGAGAATTCGCCCAGCCGCCGGTTCTGGAGTTGGCGAGGCGGCAGACGCGACAATAGGAATTGCGGACTTCGAACCTCGGCGGGGCTCTGAGATCGCCGGTCGAATCGGGCAAGGGGAATCCGGATAGTATCGTGCAATTGTAAAAAATCGCGGGCCAGCGGCGATACTGGGTTGGGGACCAGATCAAGCCGCACATCACGAATCTGGATCACCGCATGGCGCGGAGGGAGTAGAAACTCTGGAGGCGGCGAATTGGCAAGCCGCAAGGTGCCACGATGAACACGAACGTAGAAAAGCTCGACATACTCAAAAGCACGGCTCTTCCGGGCCCGGAATACAGACCGAGATCGATCGCCGAACTCGGGGTACGTGAGTCGATTCTCGAAGATATTGCCCTAAAGACCCTGTATCTGCATGGCCCGTTTTCTATCCTCGAACTTTCGGAGCTGGCGCGGCTGAGTTACGAAGCTTCAGAGCAACTGTTTTCACGTTTGCGAGCGAAGCTCGTTTGTGAGGTCACCGGGATGAAGGGGAACGTTCCGGTCATCGCCATCTCGTCGCAAGGCAGGACGCGTGCTTTGGAACTGCTGTCTCAAAACCAGTATTCGGGGGCCATACCCGTATCGTTGGCGAGCTATGTGGCGCAGGTCAAGAAACAAAGCATACGGAATGTGAAGGTGCGGCCGGCTGACGTGGAACGTGCTTTTGCGCATCTTGTATTTGACAACGAGGTTTTGTCGGAGTTGGGAACGGCACTCAATTCCGGAACTGCGATTTTCCTGTACGGCCCACCAGGGATGGGGAAGACTGCCACTGCTGAAGCAATGGCTCATGTGTTTTCCGAAGATGACGTGTGGGTGCCATTCGCCATTGAGGTCGGCAATCAAATCATCACAGTTTACGATCCTGCCGTTCACGGATCCGAGCTAGAGACGGCGAAGCAAGACGGCGATCGGCGTTGGGTGCGCTGCAAGCGCCCTACGGTCACGGTGGGAGGCGAATTAACGATCGACATGTTGGACCTGCAATTCAATCCAACAACGAATTATTACGAAGGCCCTCCCCAGATGAAGGCCAATAACGGGGTGCTCGTGATCGATGACTTCGGACGCCAGAGAATTGCGCCAGAAGACTTGTTGAACAGATGGGTCGTTCCGCTGGATCGCAGAATCGAATTCCTGACTCTCGCCGGAGGACGAAAGATCGAGATCCCGTTTGAAATGCTCGTAGTTTTTGCATCGAACAGAGATCCTAGAACAGTGCTTGATGCTGCATTTCTGCGCCGGATTCAGACGAAAATCAAGCTCGGCACTATTACAGATGAACACTTCTGCGAAATCTTCCGCCGCGTGGCCCGAGAGCGCGGGCTCGGAGTGGAACCGGATGCAATGCGTGAATTGATTCTTGTCATCCGCGACGACATGAAAGAAGAACTGCGCGCCTGCCACCCAAGAGATCTGGTGAACCAGGTCTGCTGGAAGGCTAGCTATGAAGGAAAGGAACCCTGCCTCGATCGTGCATCATTGCAGCGTGCCGTGAAAGCGTATTTCTTGTCGCCCGGCTAGAAGTTGCACACTCCATCACTCGGGCGAGGTAATCGGCTGAAGCGTGCCTGCCTTTGTTCAGCCACGCGAGAAACGGATCACGTCGACGCGAGACGTGGCAATCAGCCCCTCCTCAACCATTTCATCCAGATACGGGAGGAGCTTATTGATCTGCTCTTCCAGGTCGATGATGCTCAACATGATCGGGGCATCCTTCGAGAACTTCCAATAGCTCGCGCGGTGAATTCTCGTACTGGTTCCGTAGCCTTCGATGCCGCGATAGACGATTGCGCTTGACAATCCCAGTTCCTGACACTTGGCGACAATCGCTTCATACAGTGGTTTACCTTGCCATTTGTCGTCTTCACCAAAATGGATACGCAACATTCTGGCCTCAAATTGCTCTTTCACTGCGTTTTTTCTCCTTGCATGAAGGTATGGGGAGAAGAAAGAACTTACTCCACATGATCAAGCCCTTCGGAGCGATAGGCGTACTTGATGACGTCGACATTGGAAAGAACGACCAGGCCTTCTTCCACCATCTGCTCGACAATCGGCATGAATGCCTGGAGTCTTTCCTCAGAATCGATGGCCGATAGCATGATCGATGCATCGTGCGAGAGATGAAGCGGCCGGTCCTTGTGAACCCTGCGATGCGCTCCGTAGCCCACAATTCCCCGATAGACGGTGACGCCGGCGATATCATTGGCGCGCATCGCTTCCACCAGGGCGGTATGAAGCGGCTTGTCTTTCCAACGGTCCGATTCGCCAATGTAAATTCGCATCATCTTGGCTTTGCCCTCAATCTTTAGATGGGCGGCCGGAATGTCGTGTTTAGATTTTGTTTTTTGGGCAGGCTTTGCGACCGTCGTTTCCTGCACCTCAATCATTCCGGTACCGGCAAGTTCTTCAAGCTTGCCGAGCAGTTCAGCGACCTTTTCGCGGGATTCAATGAACTCGACCTTCAGCGGCAGGCGATCGGAGATTTCGACGGAGCGAGAGGTGTGCATGTGGTGATCGGCGCCAAACCCGGCGATGCCTTTTGTCACCGTTGCACCCGACACGCCGCGATAGAAGAGAAAATCGAGGATACTGGAGTACGTCGGAACCCCGTGATGGGATGAACCCTCACTAATGTAGATGGAAACTTTGAGTGCTTTGCCGGCGCTTAACATTCTCCCCCCCCCAAAAAATCCTGAGCCATTGTTGTGGCAGCCCAATTCCGACGGCGCGCCGAAGTGCAGACAATGAACGGATGCGCCCGCCTCGGCGATCCACTGCCGTTCTCGTGAACATGGGCCTCGAGAACCCCGGTCGCATCCTGATGATTTTGTATCGCGGCTACAAGCCAGACGCAAATGCTGCATCACAAGATCATCTCGGCGAGAATTACGCCTCCCCACGTGGCCAGGATCCCCAGGAGCAGGCTTCCTAGCGCATAGATCGCAGCCAGAGAGAAGGCGCCAGTTTGAAGGGTCGAAAGAGTCTCCCATTCATACGTCGAAAATGTGCTGTATGCTCCCAAGAAGCCGGTAGGAATCAGAAAGCGCCATGCCGGACTCAGATCCGCGCGTTTCCCCAGACAGGCTAACGAGAAGCCCAAGATGATGCAGGCGGTCATGTTGATCACAAAAGTCCCGTAGGGAAATTTGGTTCCCAATCGACTGGCGACCTCTGAGCCGACCCAATATCGGGCGATGGAGCCAAGGGCGCCACCCAGAGCAATAAGGAAATATTTCTGCAAGATTTCGCCTCCTCATTTCTTCATGCTTTCCTCACTGGGAAATCTTCATTCGAATCCCATCTTCGAAGGCGAGCCGACACATCGAAGCTGCACAGCATTGACGCGGATACGACACACAAATCCAGGGCGACCCACGAGTCTGTCAAGGATCAAGGCTCTTTCAGTTTTGTTATGGGATCTGCCGGGACATGACTCCGCGACAGGATGCCCTGTCAGGAGTCATCGTCTGTCCGGCCTATTGGGAGGGACAGCGGTTAAAGGTGAACTCCTTCACCATTGACTTGGAGTCTATGGTCGCGCCAATCGAAAGTCAAGCGGCTGCAATGCCAAATACCGTCACGAAGGGCGCCGGCATGGTTGGGAATCGAGAGGTCGTGGCCAGGGACGGGATTTCGGCATTTTCCCTAGCAGTGCGAGTTCGCCGTGTTTCCTTAAAGTTGTCGCTCACTGCTGGTCGAACCAACGCGATCGTAGGCCATTGCCGTCAGGCACGAGGGAAAATGCTGCTGAACCGCCGACGCCGGCCTTCCAAGGGCCGCGGGCGATACCACTGAGCTGCGCTCAAAAGCACGAGCGCGGCCCCGCCTAAGCTTTGGTCTTTCAGTTGATGTTGATGTGGTGGCCAGGGACGGGATTGAACCGCCGACGCCGGCCTTTTCAGGGCCGCGGGCGATACCACTGAGCTGCGCTCAAAAGCACGAGCGCGGCCCGCCTAAGCTTTGGTTTTCAGTTGATGGCGATGTGGTGGCCAGGGACGGGATTGAACCGCCGACGCCGGCCTTTTCAGGGCTGGCTTCGCCGAATCGTATCTCGTTGAATTTATTGACCATCGCCTCGGGTTTCAAGTCGTTTTAAGCCCAGTTATTGGAACGTTAATGGAACGTGATTTTGAACGAGCAGAGGACCTAGACAAACTGTCCAGCTTGTCCACCGCCGCCCGCTGAGACTGAGGGACGAACTGTTGATAGATGTCCATCGTAGTGCTCGCCCGCGAGTGACGCATCTGAGCCTGGGCGTCTTTCACATCGGCCCCCGCCAGTTTGAGCCAGGTAGCGTGCGAGGTTCTGAGGCACAGCCAGTTGACGAACCCTAGCTCAATCTTTCGGCCGGCCGGTTTGATGAAACGCGTGAGGATGTTGTTGTCGCGCATGGGAGCGCCCTTGAGCAGGCTCTGGAAAACCAGGTCTTCCGGTGCCGCAGATCTTACGACCGTTATCCTGCGGATTGCTCTCCCGGCCCGAACTTCAACCGTGAGTGTCTTGAGCGCGTAAATCCGTTCGACTACACATCGATTGACAGCGATCGTCGCGTTGCTAGCTTCAGATTTGGGACAGCCCCAATCCCCGCGACAATACCGCTCGTCGACGGTGATCGAATCTGCGTGAACGTCTCGCCATTTCAGACCGATCACTTCGCTGACTCTGAGCCCCGTGAAGATTGCTACGTACACCATGGTGGCGTAGGGCTCAGGAATCAAATCAATCAGCTCATCGAACTGTTCGGGAGTGATGTAGGGCTTAACTCTGCTACCGCGCTTGCTCGGAGGCAGTTGAATGCCCTCGACGGGGTTTGCAAGAAGGAGGCCATACTTTTTCGCAGACCCCAGGATGCTTGACAGCACATCCCTGATCTTGTCGATCGACTCATGGCCTAGTTTAGAGCCAGCCAGCCCAGAGAAGTACTTCTGGACTGTCATTGGGATGAGGTCACGCAGGCACATCGAGCCAAAGGCAGGAATCAAGTAATTCTTGATAACACCTGAGTAACGCTCGCGCGTGCTGGCGGCCAGTAGGGGCAAGTGGTTCACTCTGTAGGTCGTGTTGACGAATTCTGCAAAACTTGTAGCTGAACCGAGAGACACGAGCCCATGATTCATCGGGCTCAAGAACTCGGATGCAACCTTTCTTGCTTCCCGTGCTGCCATTGTTGCGGGAGCAAGTTTTACGCGCTTGCGCTTTCGAGTACGCTTCCTTATGTTCAACCAGGTTTACGATGCCAGCTATGTATATGCGTTCCATGCCGAGCTTCTTGGCAATATCCGTAACGCTGTATTCGCGTTCACGAAGGCTTCGGACTTCGCGAATGATATCTCTGTTGGAAGGCGGCCGTCTCGCGATGTTCTCGACCAGACTCATGAGGAACTGATCCTCACGGGTCGCCTCGGTAATGATCGCCGGTACGCTGGTTTCGCCGAGTGCAACGAAGGCTTCGATCCTTCCCTGGCCGCAAACAAGGTCGAATTGTTTGCCATCTGGATCCGGTTCCTTGCGCCGCACGACAGTGATAGGCTTCTTCAATCCAACTTCTCTGATATTGGCAACGATCATTTGCCAACGGAGGCGGCTTCGTGGCCGTGGATTGGCGATATGGATTTGCGCAATGGGAATGAGCTCGATGAGCTGTTCCGTCATGCTGCCCCCTCTATTCGCGCTCGCTCTGCCATTTCCAGGAAGAAGTTGAGGTTGGTGAAGCGGTAGACGTCTAGGGTCAAACTGTTGTCCGGCCGCAAGCTCAGTCTCTCAATGAGAATGTCTATGCGCGGCAGCAGATAGTAATCGAGAATCTCTTCATTGCCTGGATGAAGGCGGGCTGCGATGATGATGTCGGGCCGCAAACTCTCATCAAATCGAAGCAGCCAACGACAATTTCCCACACGAGTCTGCCTGCATCTTGCGAGAATCAGTGAAGCTGTGTATTCGGAATTGATCTTAAGCAAGTCTGATTGCTGATTGACACTTACTGTTGCACCCAAAGAGAGCAGTTGATCGAGGATCGAAGCGAAAACATTGGCGTGTTTCCGACGCAATTTGCGGTTAATCTCAATGTAGGTATAGTCCCTCCCTGGAGTCCATCCAATGAGCGAATAGGCTCGTGTAAGGCTGCCGAAGCGCGAAGAATAACAGGCACTCGAAGGCATGTCCTCGGTTTCATCGATTAAGATTCCTGAAAGCCGTCCCTGAGCCCGCAGCAATTCTCGCAGCTTTTCAAGCAGATCTTGATCCGAAAGATTTTGATGGCGAGATTCGATAATCGCTCGTGCCTTCTCAAAGGCACTCGCCGAGATCACGGGTTCGAATGCGCCGTCACGCCAAATCCACATTTGCATGGGGTTGTTAACGCGCCGGTGCTTCAGCTTGAAGGATCGCCGGTTGTAGATGTTCGCGCCGATGTATTTGGGATTCGTCAGTATCTGATGGACTATTGCGCTCGTCCACGGGCGCCCATCTTCTCCCGGGATGCCGCGGCTGTTCAATTCGGCCGTGATTTCCCGTTCCGTTTTGTTCTGAGCAACGAACAGTTCGTAAATCTGACGGACTGTCTCGACCTCAAATTCCGGGCCAGGAACCAAGATAACGCGGTCTGTTTGAAGGCTTTTTCGCTCCCCTCGGCCTAAGAGGCCTTTGGGATTCCGATCTCGGTCAATTAGTTGTCGTCGGAGACCGTATCCGGCAGGACCGCCTTGGCGGAATCCCAATTCGATGAGGCGGCACTGCCCGGAAAAGACTTTGACCGAAAGTTCTCGACTGTATTCAGCCGCCATCGAGCGCTTCAGCGTCTTGAGAACGGATGATGACATGCTGCCGTCGTTCTCGAACTGCTCTGCGCAATAATGCACGCGAATGCCGGCTCTCTTGAGTACATACTCGTAGTAGGCGCTTTCATCTACGTCCTGAAAGCGTCCCCACCGGCTGACGTCATACACAAGCAGGGCGGAAAAATCCGTCCGCTTGCCTTCGACGTCTGCCATTAGCGTATTCAGCCCTTCGCGGCCGGCGATATTCAGACCGCTTCGGCCGTGATCCGAATACTCTCGCACAATCTCCATTTGGTGGGTTGCGGCGTATTGGCGAATCACTTCAAGCTGGTTCTCAGGAGAGTACTGCTGATGTTCCGTGGACATGCGCACGTATTGCGCTGCCCGCATAGGAAGAGGTGCATTCGTGGGTGCAATAGACGGCTTTTCCATTCCTTTGCCACCAGCTATCGCAGGATCGAATATCCACCGCGACGGTCAACATCTGGTGAGTCCTCAAAACGACTCCGAAGGAATAGTGGGAAGGAAGGTACCTTTTTCGCGACAAGGACGTCAGATTCTTTTTTAAAGTTGGCACCTCAAAGCCGCGTTTGGATCGCGTTTTCAAGCGAGTATCGAACGACCTTCAGACAAAACTGCATCGTGCCGCTTCAATGAAACTCACTCGCCGGGTTCGGATCAACCTGACGCTTCCAATTCGCCTTCTCCGTTGTCCAGGCTTTCTGTGTGTTCAATGTGTTGCACACGGAACCGAGAATCGTGTCGAGCACCGCCTCGCCGCATGTGAAGGGCTCATGCCGGCGCCTTACTTGGTTTACAGACAATTTGGGGTAGGAGTAGACCGACTCCGCCGCGCAATTGGAACGTTTTGGAACGTAATCGTTGGCTGGAGGGCTCGTAACTTGTTGAAATGGTGGTGGCCAGGGACGGGATTGAACCGCCGACGCCGGCCTTTTCAGGGCCGCGCTCTACCACTGAGCTACCTGGCCTCAGTCGAGACGTGCAGTTGCATTTTGGTGCGCGGATTCCGGCAGAAACCGGGAAAGGTGGGTAAGACCACTTGCCGTGCGATGCAACGACTTGAGCTAGTATAGCAATCCCGATTCTCTCGAGCCAAGGGGAAGCGCCGGGAAGTGCTCCCAGCAGGCCGGCATTAACGAGCCATGCTCCGCCGCGATTGCCGGACCGCGCATCTCCGCGAAATGAAGTTTCCCTCTGGAAACATGGTAATGGAGCCGTGGCATAATACAGGGCGTCAGCTTTTCCGTGACAGGCAAGGCTCCCCAATTGAAATTCGGGCAAATGGCGCGCCAGCTGCGGGTGTTGAGGCGCGCCGCAAGGAAGCAGGCCCAGTCGATCGCCCGCGAATCTTTCGCCGGGCGGCGCGCTTGTTGCTCTACCGAGGATGGCAAAATGTTCCTTCAATCTCGCACCTTCATTTGTCCGGCCTTGAGTTTCACGATCGCCTTCAGCTTGGCTGCGTCCTGCGCAAATGCACAGGAAAACTCCGCAAAGAAACCCGGCACCGAGGCAGATGCCGATCGTGCGTATCAGGCGGCGATGCAGCAGGGCGCGCCAGCACTGCATGCGTTTCTGGAGAGCTTTCCGAAAGGCGCCGATCTGCACGTGCATCTTTCGGGCGCAGTGTATGCAGAGACGTTTATTCACGATGCTGGCGAAGATGGTTTGTGCGTGGACCCGGCTGCGCTGAGACTTGTAAATCCGCCCTGCACCGGCGACTTGATCCCGGCAACAAGACTCTCAGGCGACATCGATCGGCAGAGCCAATTGCTTTACGACAGGCTTGTTGATGCGCTTTCAATGCGCAGCTTTGTGCCCACCGAGGGCTGGAGCAGACACGACCAGTTCTTCTCAGTGTTTGACCGCGTGGGCGCGCTCAAGGACCACGATGGAGAATGGGTAAATGAGGTTGCAACCCGCGCGGCCGCGCAGAACGAGCAGTACCTCGAACTGATGGTGGTTCCCCCTTTCGCCCAAGCCGTGCAAGTTGCGAAATCGCTTAGTTGGAGCCCGTTATTGGCCGCAGCCGATCCGGGCGCCTTTGCGCAATTCCGCCAGCAACTGCTGGACAAAGGGTTGCGGGCCGAGGTGGCTGAGGATCGCGAGACGGTGCGAAACGCCGAGACTGAGCGGAAACAGTTGGAGCATTGCGAGACAGCACAGGCCACGCCAGCATGCCAAGTTGAAGTGCGATACATCTGGACGGTTTTGCGCGACCTGGCGCCAGAACAGGTGTTTGCGCAGATGCTGCTTGGTTTTGAGACGGTCGAAGCAAGCATTACGGCCAAGGAGGACCTTTGGGTGGGAATCAACCTTGTACGGCCGGAAGACGACTTCGTAGCTATGCGCGATTACACGCTGCAGATGAAGATGGTAGGTTACCTGCATTCGGTTTACCCGAACGTACACATTTCGTTGCATGCGGGCGAGCTGGCCCCGGGGCTGGTGCCACCCGAAGGATTGAAGTTTCATATTCGCCAGGCAGTGGAACTTGGCCATGCCGAGCGCATCGGCCATGGCGTGGACCTGATGTACGAAGACGACCCGCAGGGACTCCTTAAAGAATTGGCTCAGAAGCATGTGATGATCGAGATCAACCTGACTTCGAACGAAGGAATTCTAGGTATTAAAGGGGCCGCGCATCCATTCCCGGTGTATCGCGCAGCGAGCGTGCCGGTGGCGCTTTCGACAGACGACGAGGGCGTGAGCAGGAACGAATTGACGAATGAGTATGTGCGCGCCGCGCTGGATTACAAGCTGACCTACCGGAACTTGATCAGGCTGGCGCGAACGGGGATGCAGCACAGCTTCCTGCCTGGAACCAGCTTGTGGCCGTGGCCGGACGATTTTGAAGCCCCGGTGAAGCCCTGCCAAGACCAGACACTCGGCGGGGACACACCGACGACGGCCTGCAAGGCCTTCCTGGACAACAGTGAGAAAGCAGCGGCCCAGTGGGAGCTGGAGCGGCGGCTCCGATTGTTTGAGGCGCAATTCTGATGGATAACGAGCGGATCAGGGAGTTCTGCCTGTCGCTGCCGCACGTGAGCGAGACGCTCAACTGGGGCCATCACCTTGTTTATTGGGTAGGAGACCGCGCTATCGGCGGAAAGATGTTCGCGATGACAGACGTGGACGGCTCGGGAACCGGCGTGCTCTGGTTTCACTGCGGGTCTGAGCGGTTCCACGAATTGCTGGAGATTGAAGGCGTGATGGCGTCGCCGTACCTCGCTAAGGCTCACTGGGTCACCCTCGAGCGCTGGGATGCGCTGCGGCCGCGCCAGATCGAGGATGAGTTACGCCGTGCGAATGCGCTGATCTACGAAAAGCTGCCCCGCCGCTCAAAAGCGGTGCTGGCGATGCCGGAGAAGGAGCAGGCCAAAGTGATTCGCGAGCGCAAGAAAGTGCTGGCCGCGCGAGAGGCCGGCCGCGCAAGAAGAGGAAGGAGGCGGCGGGGGTGAGGGAACTGTCACAAGGGGATTTGCGTATGAATCAATGCGGCCCTCCCCGCGCTTGAGGCTTTGAAAGCCATGATTAAGTTCCTTCTGTGGTGCATTCTGCTTGTGCTGTGCTGGCCGCTGGCGCTCATGGCACTGTTGTTGTATCCGCTGGTGTGGCTGCTGCTGATTCCGTTTCGCGTCCTGGGAATTGCCGTGGATGGTGTGCTGGAGCTGGTGAAGGCGATCATTCTGCTGCCGGTTCGAGTGTTGCGGACGGTCTAAGCCTGCAAGGACGATTGAGCCTGCGAGTGCAGTGTCGCGCAGCCGCCGCCTACTGGAATGGAACGAGGCGAAGAGCTCGGCAACACGGCTGGAGCATCGTCCTATTGGTCCAGCGAGGTTAGGTCGCACATTCCGACGCGATGTGGAGTCATGTTGTGATCGGCGGGCAGGAATGCGTACTCCGCAGCCTGTTCCCAGCTCTTGATGGCTTAGTTTTCTGCGCTGCGCTCAAGTCGATCTGAGAGTGGAGCGCGGACGCATAGAATTGCTAATCAGCCAGACAAATGTTTCCTGGCAGCTGTGAAAAGAGAACTTGGCTCTGCGATGAGTGGAGTATCGCTTAATTTGGATGGAAAAGTTGCGCTCGTAACGGGCGGGTCGAGGGGGATTGGCGCCGAGACGGTGCGACTCCTCTGTGAGGCCGGGGCGCGGGTGGCGTTCAGTTACAGGCAGGCGCGGGCGCAGGCTGACGCGCTGGTCTCGGAGTGCGGCAGAGCATCCGAGTTTGCAGGTGCAGATGGAATCGCGCGTTGCATAGCCGTTGAGCAGGGTTTGAGCACTCCCGCTGATGGCCGGGAGCTGGTGGAAAAGGCTGTGGCGGCATTTGGACGCCTCGATATCCTCGTGGCCAACCATGGCGTATGGCCCGAGGAAGACGTTCCGATTGCACGGATGGATGAGGCGCAATGGCGGCGCACCCTGGCGGTGAACCTTGACGCGGTGTTCGGCCTGGTGCAGGCGGCGGTGGCGCAGATGGAACGGCAAGGCGCGACGGACAGTGCGGGAGCGCGGAACTCAGAGTCCGCCGGCCACATCGTATTAATCAGCTCGACGGCAGGACAGCGGGGCGAGGCCTTCCACGCGGACTATGCCGTGACGAAAGGCGCGCTGATCAGTCTCACGAAGAGCCTGTCGAGCGAGCTTGCGCCGACGGGGATTCGCGTAAACTGTGTGGCGCCGGGCTGGGTAGCGACGGATATGACGGCGACGACGTTAGCTGATCCTGTGGCCGGGCTCAGAATTGCCGCAGGGATTCCGCTGGGACGCGTGGCAACCCCACGCGAAATCGCGGGCCCTGTGGTCTTTTTGTGCACACCGCTGGCAGGCTTCATCAGCGGCGAGGTGCTGAACGTAAACGGCGGGTCGGTGCTGGTGGGATAAGGAGCAGCGCTTAGCGTTTAGATGTTGGCTATTGCTTGGAATTTCCGAGATCTGAGGTGGGACTACATGCGGAAGGTTTGGATCGTGGCGTTCGTGGTGCTGGCTCTAGGGGCGCCGCGCGCAATGCGGGCGCAGACGGCCGGCAATGAGGCAGATAAGAATGCCAAGCAGGCCCGCGCGGCATTGGACGCCATGGTTCAAGCCCTGGGCGGACAGGCGTGGCTGAATCTGAAAAATATGGAGCGGCAGGGACACATTGCCGCGTTCTTCCATGGCAACCCCGACCTGGGCACCGAGGAGCTATTTGAATACCACGAGTGGCCCGACCATGACCGCATCGAAGCCACCAAACACCGCGACGTGGTGGAGTTCTTCGTTGGCGACAAGGGGTGGGAAGTGACATATCGCGGGAAAAAACCGCAGGACAAGGATGTTTTGGACGATTATCTCCGCCGTCGCGCTCACTCCATTGAAACTGCGGTGAAAGTCTGGATGAAAGATCCGAAAACGATCTTAATCTACGAGGGACAGCACCTAGCCGAGCGCCATCTTGCCGAGCAGGTCACGCTGATCTCGCCTCAAAATGAGGCCATCACCATCCTGATGGATGTGCAGACGCACCTGCCTCTGCAGCGCAGCTTTCAATGGCGTGACCCCGTTTACCACGACAAGAATACCGACACGGAGGAATACGACGACTATCACGTCGTTGACGGGCTCCCAACTCCTTACACCGTTACCCATCTGAAGAATGACGAGACTGTTCGGCAGTACTACATCACCCGTGTGAGATTCAATCAGAACCTGCCGCCGGAGTTCTGGGACCCGGATGCAGAGGCCAAAAAGATTCACAACAAATAGGCGTGGGTGCATTCCCTCGCGTATTCCGTTCGTAAGCGGCGGATCGATATTTATAATCCGAAGGAGCGATCAATACCCAACCCCGACGCTCTCTAGGAGCCGCAGAATGACGTTCACCATCCAGGAAATCATGGATTTCCTGCCCCACCGATACCCCTTTCTCCTGATCGACCGCATTGTTGAGTTTGAGCGCGCCAAGCGCGTAGTCGCCATCAAGAACGTGACCATGAATGAGTCTTTTTTCCAGGGCCACTTTCCGGGCGCGCCGCTCATGCCGGGCGTGCTGATTGTTGAAGCGATGGCACAGGCCGGAGCGGTGTTGCTGCTGTCGGAGTTGGAGGACAGGCACTCAAAACTGGCGGTCTTTACCGGTATTGACGGAGCCAAATTCCGCCGCTCGGTGACGCCCGGGGATCAGATTCGAATCGAAGTGGACGTTCTGAGCTTCCGCCCACGCGCCGGGAAGATGGCGGGAAAGGCCTACGTGGCCGGCAAACTGGCCTGCGAGGCCACGCTTACCTGCATGGTTGTGCCGCGCGCGCAGGAATCAAAAAGCGCGGAAGCGAAGACGGAAGCCGTCAACGCTAAGGCGGCACAGTGAGCATCCATCCCAGCGCGTTGATCGCCAAGGGAGCGCGCATTCCGGAATCCTGCACGGTGGGCCCGTATTGCAGCGTGGGTCCGGAAGTCGAACTGGGCGAAAGCTGCACGCTGATTTCGCACGTGGTGATCGATGGGCGCACACGGACCGGCGTGAGCAATACGTTCTATCCGTTTTGCTCAATTGGGATGGCGCCGCAGGATTTGAAGTACAAAGGCGAGCCGACTGCGACGGAAATCGGCGATGGCAATACGATTCGCGAATGCGTGACGATCAGCCGCGGGACGACAGGTGGCGGAGGAATAACGCGGCTGGGCTCGAACAATCTGCTAATGGCGTATGTGCACATAGGCCATGATAGCCAGGTGGGGAGCAACTGCATTCTGGCGAACAACGCGACTTTGGCCGGCCATGTGACCATTGAAGACCATGTAACCTTGGGGGCATTTTGTCCGGTACATCAGCACTGCGTGGTCGGCGCCTATTCATTCATCGGCGGCGGAACGATCGTGACGCAGGACGTGCTGCCGTTTTCGCTGACCTCGTGCCGACGAGAAAATAAAGCGTTTGGCATCAACAAGATCGGGCTGGAACGCCGAGGATTTACACCGGAGCGGCTGCGGCAACTGCAGAAGGCCTACCGGCTGCTGCTTGCGGCCAAGTTGAATACCACGCAGGCCGTCGCCAAGATGCGGGAGATCGAAGGTGAGGATGTGGCATTGCTGGTGAGGTTCATTGAAGGCAGCGAGCGTGGAGTGATCAAGTAGCTGCGCACACACCTTTGCGTTTCTGGCCGATCCGCGGACAACGGGGAATTCAAAGAAAGAGCTAATTGCGATGAGTCTTGGCTTGATTGCAGGCAACGGCCGCTTCCCTTTCCTGCTGCTCGACGCGGCGCGGGCGGAGGGGCTGGAGGTGGTGGTTGCCGCCATCAAAGAAGAAACCGATCTGGAGATGGTTCGCCGCGCTGAGGGGGACTCGGGCGTGACCGTGCACTGGATTTCTCTGGGCGAGCTTTCGCGGCTTATTGACACCTTCAAAAAGGCCGGTGTCGAGAAGGCTGTAATGGCCGGCCAGGTGAAGCACAAACAGATTTTTTCGAGCATTCGGCCCGATTGGCGGCTCGCCAAGCTGCTGCTCAATCTGAAGACGCGCTCGACCGATGCCTTGCTGGGTGCGGTGGCCAAGGTACTCGGCGACGAGGGAATCGAGCTGATGAGTTCGACGAGCTTTCTCGAGCCTCTGCTGGCAAAGGAAGGTGTGCTGACGGAGCGCGCGCCGGACGAGGCCGAGTGCCTGAATATCGAATATGGGTTTGGTGTGGCGCGCGCGCTCGCCGGATTCGACATTGGGCAGACGGTGGTGGTGGCGGCCCAGGCCTGCGTGGCCGTGGAGGCCATGGAGGGGACGGACGCGACTATCGAGCGGGCCGGGCGCTTGATGGAAACGCTGGAAGGTGGGGCTTCTACCCTGGAGCGCAGATTGACGGTTGTGAAGATCGCAAAGCCGAATCAGGATATGCGCTTCGATGTGCCCGTGATCGGAGTGCCAACGGTGGAAACGATGATCCGCGCGGGAGCGAGTTGCCTTTCGATTGAGGCGGGGCGGACGCTGCTTTTCGACCGCGAGGCGCTGCTGATCCGAGCGAATGACGCCGCGATGACAATTGTTGCAAGCCGCCGGTGATATAAGGGATCAGGAGTCAGGTTTCAGGGATCTGGGCTTCCCTTTCTGCAAGACGTAAAGTCCCTCAATCATCCCTTCCCGTATCGCCTGTCTTCTGGAGGTTTTTATGAAGAAGTCCGTCTCTCTTTTTTGTGCGGCTGGCATTTTGGCCGTCGTTTCCATTGCCGCCCGCGCCGCCGATGACGCCATGCCGGCCGAGGGTCAAAAGGCGCCGACCTTCACGCTTCCCTCACAGGATGGCAGCCCCATTTCGCTCGAGCAATATCACGGCAAGTGGGTTGTGCTTTATTTCTACCCCAGGGATATGACCACCGGCTGCACCATTGAGGCGCACAAGTTTCAGGATGCCCTGCCGCAATTTGAGGCCAAGAACGCCGTGATTCTGGGCGTCAGCGTGGACTCAACCGACAGCCACAAGCAGTTCTGCACAAAGGACGGTCTGACGTTTCATCTGCTGGCCGACACCGACCACAAAGTTGTGGGCGAATATGGATCGCTGGGCGGGTACAACGGCGTGGTCATTGCGAACCGGAATACCTTTTTAATCGATCCGAAGGGGAAGATCGTGAAGGTGTGGACGAAGGTAAATCCCCAGACTGCGGCTTCAGACGTGCTGGCGGCGATTCCATAGCGTCGAGCAGTTTCAGGGATACTGTGTCCGGTCAATGCGATTGCTAAGTCGTCGCTCCCTGTTGGTCGCGCCGACTTGAGTGCCTTGAATGCGGATGCACCATCTCTGAAGCTGATGCAGCTCCAGGTTCAAACAAGAAGCCCGGCTTCACGGCCGGGCTTCTTGTTATGCAACCAAAGAAACGGGGTTGATTTCGACCGTCAAATTGACACGCCAACTCCCACGCCACGCGAACGGGCGTGTGACGAGGGGGCGCAAAGCCGCTCTACTTGCGGCCCTTCTTCTTTGCGGCTTTTTTGGCGGCCTTTTTCGCAGCCTTCTTGGCTGCTTTTTTGGAGGGAGCCTTCTTTTTTGCGGCCTTTTTCGCAGGGGCCTTCTTAGCCGCTTTCTTGGCCGCTTTCTTCGCAGGAGCCTTCTTCTTTGCTGCCTTCTTGGGCGCTGCTTTTTTGGCCGCTTTTTTGGCTGGAGCCTTCTTCTTTGCCGCCTTCTTGGGCGCTGCCTTCTTGACCGCCTTCTTTGCGGGAGTCTTCTTTGGAGCAGGCGGTGCCGCAGACGTTACGGCGATCACCGTCTCTTCGCCGACCACATCATCATCTGAGGAGGTAAGGATTCCGGAGGTTTCCAATTCGTCTTCCTCGTCAGCAAAGGCTTCGACCTGACCGGGGTCCAGGTCTCCCGGTTTCCCCATCGGGTCACCGTCACTCATCGCGTACATCCTGAACACTTCATCCATCCCATTGCCTCCAGCGGGTTGACGCTGATCAGATTTAGTTCGCATTCTGGCAGAGCAGATAAACCCCTTCTGCTTGCGCAAGCGATTGTAGCGTTAGCTCGCACTCAATTACAAGCAAAACAAAAGCTTCTGGGCCACGTTTGGCGCTTTTTCTCTCCGCAGCCGCGATGTTTGGCTATTTTGCAGACTGTTTTTTCGTCCCCTGAGCCGTCTTGGCAGTTGATTTGTGGGTTGAAGGAGGAGCTGAAGCGCCCTTTTTGCCATTGGACGAGGATTGCGGCGTTTTGGAGCCAGATGCAGCATGTGCAGGAGCAGCAGATTTGGGTGCGGTCGAGGAACTCCTGCGGTGGCGACTGGTGGTTGCGCGGCGTAGCGGAGCAGGTTCGGCTACATGCAGACGACGGCCTGGGTCCACGCGGATGCCGGAGGGGATACCGTTCCACGCCCTCAACTGACGGAGCGAGACCCCGAAGCGGTCTGCGATGGTGACGAGATTGTCGCCTCGGCGAACGACGTATAGCCGAGTGCGGGCGAGGGATTCAGCGGAAAGCGGAACGGGCACGACAAGTGCCTCAACCCCTGTGAGACCGGCGTTCTTGGGGAGTTGATTGGCTTCAGCCAGCTCGGCCACCGGAACACGGTACTCCTGGGCCACCGACGCCAAAGTGTCTGCGGCGACGACCGGATGGTAACGCCACGAGTTGCGCCTGGCTTCGGGAATGAGCGCCACCCGCTGCTGAAAGAGGGCCGCAGTGCCGGCAGGCAAACGAAGGTCAAATGAGTCTTCGGGTGGGGTTACCATGCGCAGCAGGCTGGGGTTCAGGGCTTGAATCTCGTCGATTGGCGCTCCCACCAGGTCAGAGACCAAGCGCAGATCGATGGAGTAGTTAATCGTGACCGTATCAGTCAGCACCGGAGGATCGAGGGTAATGTCGTCAAACCCGTATTGCTGTGGATGGTTCGCAATGATGATTGCAGCGAGAATCTCGGGGACGTAATTCTGTGTTTCAGTGGGAAGTTCGTGGCGCTTATACAGCTCCCAGAAATCAGCGTAGCCCGTTCTCTGCACGGCGCGTTGCATGTTTCCCGCGCCGTGGTCGTAGGCGGCCATCGCCAGGTACCAATCACCCAGCTGGTCGTAGAGGAATTTCATGTACCGGGCGTAGGCAACCGTGGATTTGACGGGGTCGAAGCGCTCATCGACGTAGGTGTTTCTTGTGAGGCCGTAGTCGCCACGAGGCATGAATTGCCACATTCCACCGGCCTTCGAGCGGCGATTCACGGCGCGGGGCTGAAAACCCGACTCAGCAACGGCCAAATAGATAAGATCCTGCGGCACGCCCTCTTCGGCCAGAATACGTTGGATCATTCCCCTGTAAAGGCCCGAGCGCTGGAAAGAATGGAGGAGGGTATTGTGACCTTTTTGCGTGTTGGCGAAGAAGTTGATGAAAGCGGCCACGTAGTCATTCATGACCAGCGGCAAGTCAGATTTGGTAGTAGCCAGTTCGGCTGTTGCCTTGGCAACCAGATTGGGATCGACAGCGAAAGTGACGTCGCTGGCCGCTTCCGAGGGAGTGATCTCCTCCTTTGGGACGAAGCCGTTGCCCTGTTTGAGGGCCTCCATTTCGAGGGAATTCACCTGGTCGACGATCTTCTCAAATTCGTCATCGAGTTGCGGATTCGATTTGATGTCGATGCCGCTGGACAGCATAAGATCGACGGCGCGATCAAACTGGATCTTGGCCTCGGCCAGCATGCCTTTGCGATAGTCGGCGTCGCCGGCTGCGTAAGCCGCGTCAACTTGAGCAATGAGGGCGGCTAGACGCTGCTGCTGGGCGGTCGACTGGGGCGGCGCAGGAGCGGTCGCTTGGGGAGCGGGCCTTGGGGCTACAACTGGGGCAGTTGCCTGCGGCGGCGGAGCCGTGCGGCTCGGCTGTTGCGAAGGACACCCGGTCAGTAAGGAAGCCAACACGGCGCCAATCGACAGCACCATTCGATTTGAGCGCATACGCGCGCGGAGGTGCAGCCGGTCCGGTGAATGTGAGACCGCAGAAGACACTATGCCGATGATAAGCGATGAGCGGTAGCAGACGCGCGCCGGGAAAGGGGTTCGGGTACCGTTGGTTTAACCGCCCCTCGCATTTCAATTCGTTATTTTCTGAGCAATGGTCTGCGGTGGTCTTTCCCTGTTTCCTTGCCGCCCATCAACTTTCAAATTCATTGAGCTCCAGCGAAAGTTTGAGTGCTTCGATCTCAGCTTTGAGCATTTCAAGATCGTGCCGAATCTGCGCACAGTCCTTTTGTTCCGCAAGAACTGTATAGGAAAAAGTCACAACACGAGCACGATTCGGCGGTAACGGTCTCACGACAATCCAATAGAAGCTCACCAAGCTGATACCCTCTCCTGAAGTTGCGCGCTCGTACTGGAAAATGGCGTTACCATCTTCCCGGATTTTTGCCATGCCTTTCACGGGCTCGTCGCTCAACTCGTTCACGACGCTTCGCAGCACGTCCCGAGCGGGTTGGACTTGGGTCTGCTCAGGAGTGGCCTCCGTAGTGATTTTCACGCGCAGCGTCCCCGAATCAGGGTGATCTCCGTAAAATGTCGCCTCTTCTATGCCTAAATATCCTGCTCGCCAGTGAATCGGGATGCGAAAGGTCAGCACACCACCGCGGTACACAATCGACTTCATTGTGGGCTCGTCGGCAGGTGAATCGGATTTCTTCCAGAGAGTCACGGCATGAATTTAGACGGGTTAGCAATCGCCGCGCAGTCAGCAATTCTGAGTTTTCTTCGCGCGCAGAAAGAAAATCCGAAACTTCTGGATCGCCGGTGACCCGTTTCCATGACGGACAATCCCACGCGAAGCACAAGACGATCTGTGCCGGTTTGCGCCGGTATGCCGATGATAAGCTAGACCCTGGAGGGCTTTGCGCGCCGGCGACGCTAAGCCCTTTATTTGCGCTCCTATGGAAGCACGTTTCCTACGTAATTTCGCGATCATTGCACACATCGACCACGGCAAGTCGACGCTGAGCGACCGTTTGCTGGAGATGACGGGCGCTTTGAGCGACCGGGAGATGCAGGCCCAGGTGCTAGACGCGATGGACCTGGAACGCGAACGGGGCATCACCATCAAGGCGCATGCCGTGCGCATGATGTACGAGGCGCGTGATGGCAATACCTATCAGCTCAATCTGATCGATACGCCAGGCCATGTGGACTTCAGCTATGAGGTTTCACGATCGCTGGCCTCGTGCGAAGGCGCACTGCTGGTGGTGGATGCCAGCCAGGGAGTAGAAGCGCAGACCCTGGCGAACGCCTACCTTGCCATCAACCATGGTCTCGAAGTGATTCCCGTCATCAACAAAATTGATCTGCCATCAGCCGATATTCTGCGCACACAAGAAGCCATCGAGCAGGCCGTCGGACTGGACGCAACCGACGCGATACCTGTGAGCGCCAAGACCGGGCAGGGCGTGGACGAGGTGCTGGAGGCCATCGTGCACCGGCTTCCTCCACCAAAGGGAGAGGCCGACGCGCCCTTACAGGCGTTGATTTTTGACTCCTGGTTTGACGCGTACCGGGGCGTGATTGTGCTGGCGCGAGTGATGCAGGGAGCTATGCGTAAGGGGCAGCGCATCCGGCTCATGTCGAATGGCAAGGCTTATGAGATCGAATCGATGGGGGTGCTGCGCCCCAAGCCGGTGGAAATTGGCGAGCTGACGGCGGGTGAGGTGGGGTTCTTCGCAGCCACCATTAAGAACGTGGGCGACACCAAGATCGGCGACACCGTGACCGACGATGCGCATCCAGCAGCACATGCGCTGCCCGGCTTTGAAGACATCAAGCCCATGGTGTTTGCCGGGCTTTACACCGTGGACGCTCACGAACACACGCTATTGCGCGATGCCCTGGAAAAGCTGCGGCTGAACGATTCTTCATTTTTCTTTGAGCCGGAGAGCTCGGTAGCGCTCGGCTTCGGCTTTCGCTGCGGATTTCTGGGGCTGTTGCACATGGAGATCATCCAGGAGCGGCTGGAGCGCGAGTATGAACTGGAGCTGATTACCACGGCGCCGGGCGTGCGCTACCACATCACGCTGACCGACGGCAATGAGATCGAGGTCGACAACCCTTCGCGCTGGCCTGAGCCGCAGGGCATCGAGACGATTCGCGAACCTGTCATCGCCGCAAAGATCCTGACCAACGAAGAGTACGTGGGCGGCATCCTGAAGCTTGTGGAGGAAAAGCGCGGCAAGCAGGTGAACTTTGAATACGTGACGCCGACGCGGGTGATGCTGACCTACGAATTGCCGCTGAACGAGATCGTATTGGACTTTTACGACCGGCTGAAATCGATTTCGCGCGGTTACGCGTCTCTGGACTATCAGTTGGCCGGCGAATGGGAGTCGCCGATGGTCAAACTGGATGTGCTCGTTTCCGGCGAGCCGGTCGACGCACTGTCAATTATTGTGCACCACGACCACGCGTATGAACGCGGGCGGGCGCTTGTCTCCAAGATGCGCGAGCTAATTCCCAGACAACAGTTCGAGGTGGCCATCCAGGCAGCGATTGGAGCCAAGGTCATTGCCCGCGAGACGGTCAGCCCGCTGCGCAAGAACGTACTGGCCAAGTGCTACGGCGGCGACATCACGCGCAAACGCAAACTACTCGAAAAGCAAAAAGAAGGCAAGAAGCGCATGAAGCGGATTGGGAGAGTGGACATTCCGCAAGAGGCGTTTTTGGCAGTTCTGCGAGTAGGTGAAGAACAGCAGAAGTGAGAACCAGGCGCGACCGGCGAGGTGAGTGGTATGGAACAACCGCGGATAGAGCAATCGACGACCGGCAAGCCCTCGGCGACCCCACAGCATGCCGCCCCGAATCCGCCCAGAAGAGTGCGATGGGGTTTGCGCTTCGCGCTGGGTTTTGGAATCGCGACGGTCGTTTTAGCCTTCGCGACATTTGAGCTGGCAAAACAGGACCTCGATCGGGGAAAGCAGATCAAACAGTTGCAGATTCAGGCGTCGCAAGATGGCGCAGCCCTACAGGCAATGGGTCAGGTGACCGGCGCGCCTGATTCGGTCCAGGTCACTCTTTTGCAGCAACAGGGAGGCCCTCCCGGGCAAGCGCATGTCTTGTATAACGCGCGCTTAGGCTTGGCGCTTTACTCAGGACAGGTTGCGCTCCCGCCTGCAGATAAGTGCTATCAGCTTTGGCTTGTCCCGGCATCAGGCTCGCCAGCAAATGGGGGCGTGGTGAATGCGAACCAGGAAAGCGGAGCGGTCTTGGCTCGCTTTATCCCTGGAGTTGCCGCGAAGCAGTTCATGGTGACAATGGAGCCGCGAGAGGGTAGCCAGGAGCCTACAGGACCTAAAGTTCTTCTGGGCGTCGCCGGAAGCTGAATTTGCCTATTTCTCGGAATATCGCTGACAAAAACGAGATTTGGGGGGCGTTAGATGCGGTCCTGTTGTCAAAAGAGGTTCATGGCTTACTGTGGAAACCTGCCGAAACGAAGGCGGAAACCCGGCAGCCAATGTGAGCTGGCACACAAGAGCTTCCCACCCGAGCTTCGCATTGATGCAATGTGAGTTACGCCCCATCTTATCGGTCTTGCGGCAATCTCAGACGAAGCGGTCACCGTAACCCGGCTTGGTTTCCGGAAGAAATCCACAAAAATTTCCACAAGAGGGCGAGGGTTTTGGAGGATTCGCTGACTGCCAAAAGCCGGTTGTGCAACAAAGTGGGCTGAATATGATCCAACCCGCGGACTACCGGCGTTACCAGCCCAAAGGCCCCGCCGTGGCAGGGCCTCTAGATCGAGGCTAGAGCAGTTTCAGAGATGCTGTGTCCGGTCATGGCTATCGCCAAGGTCGTCGCTCCCTGTTGGTCTCTCCGACTTAGGTGTTATGAATGCGGCTACACCATCTCTGCAACTGCTGAAATGTTCAACTCAGTGGGTCGGCGGCTTCGGAGTGGCGCCAGCGGGCCGCGTCGGGGTTGCAGGCCGCGGCCGCGGGGTCTCTGCAGCGGGCTGAGCCGCAGGCGCCGGAACGCCTGATTTGACGTTGTAAGCGTCGATGACAGGTTTAGTGATGTTGGTGCCCTGGCTCGCATATAGAACGGGCGACTGCTGTTGTGAGATGTCGAGAATCAGAGTGAATCCCTGCTGTTCAGCATAGGACTGCATCACGTCGTAGACTTTGGCGGCCAGATTGTTGTAGAGGTCCTGCATATCCTGCTGGCCGTCATTGCGAAGATCCTCAGTCTCGCGGTCAAGCTGCTTCTTCTTATCATCAATCGTTTTGGCGCGATTATTACGCTCAGCATCAGATAAGCTGGCACCCTGTGTTTGCAGCTGCTTGGTCAGGTTGTCGATCTCATCGCTGAGGCTTTTGAGGCTGGCCTCCTTAGGCGCGTATTTCTTCTGGAGATCGGCGAAGTTACGCTGCCCTTCGTTGGTCTGGGCCACGGCCAGTTGAAAAGCGATCACGGCGATTTTGGCCGGACCAGCAGGAGCGGCGGTGGCGGCGGGAGCAGTAGCAGCAGGCGCTGCCGGCGCGGCCGGTGGTTGAGCGGTGGCAGTCAGAACGATGCCTGAGGCCAAAACAGTGATTATGGCAAGCGAACGCTTCATCTGATTCGAAAACTCCTTCGGAATTCCCACGACGAGACACCCCATTTAGACGCAATCGAGTGCCTGACTCATCTGACAAACCTCACGGCTTTCTTACGGGAACTCCGCGCTGGACAGCGCTGGGGTCGCAAAAGACGCGAACGGAAACGTCAGCAGGAACTAGGGGGATTATACAGTGAACCGTGGTCAGTGAACAGTGACCACCAACCTAAGGGCGGCCATGGCCGCCCTTGTCTACCTTGGTGGGAAAAGAGCACTTAGTGAGACGCGGGCTGCGGCTGCGGCGCATCGACCGAGGGGCCTGACGCAGGTTCGTTAGCTCCCTGGGCTGGCGGCGCAGGTATGCCGGACTTGATGTTGTAAGCTTCAATCACTTCCCTGGTGATGTCGGTAGAAGGAACTGCATAAAGCACTGTCGAGTTCTGCTGGTCGCCCGCATCAAGCACCAGCGTGTAGCCGTGCTTTTCAGCATAGTCTGTCATGACAGCACCGACTTTTTGAGCGACGGTGTTCATGAGTTGCTGCATGTCGCCCTGGAAATCGCTTTGCGCGTCCTGCGTGTCGCGATCGAGCTGCTTTTTCTTCTCGTCGAGCGTGCGGGTGCGGGTAATGCGCTGCTCGTCGGTCATCTGCGTAGTCTGATCCTGCAACTGCTTGGTCAAGCTGTCGACCTCGTCACTCAGCGTCTTAATCTGCTGGCGCCGAGGATCGTACTTCTTTTGCAGATCGGCGAAGGAACGCTGAAATTCGTTGGTCTGCGTGACAGCTGCCTGAAAGGCAACGACGGCAACCTTCGCGGGCGCATTAGATGTCGCGGCTGCCGGCTTTGGCGCGGCTGCGGCGGAAGAGGTTTGGCTGACGGCCGGGATGACGGAGGTCAAGGCCAAAAAAAAGACGAATAACAACAGACGCTTCATGAGAATCTGTGACTCCTTCGAAGTTCCCGAGGGCCGGCGCGGGTAGCACGGCAGCCAAGCCACGGCGCTCTCTCTAACTGCGGTCACGGCTGAAGTCCTGCGCGAGACTATGCACTCAAGCATGCACAGGGAGGCATCGCCGGGAACTACGGCAATTATACGGCATTTTTTGCGATCCAGTGGACTGGCCAACGGCTCCCTTGCGGCGGACCGCGGCCTGAAGGCATGGGGCGAAACGGTAAGGGCCGCTCGCAAAGCGTACGGATTGTTCGCCACTCGAATCAGAATGTCGTGGAAACAGTGAGCCGGAAGGTCTTGCGCGGCTCGCGGAAGACGTATTGCGAACCGTACGCCTGAATAGCTTCGCTGTACGTGAAGTCACCCGCGCCGCCCGGCGGGAACATGGAGCGTGTAATCAGTTCCGCTGCGCAACTGTATTGCTTCTGGCCCAGAGAAGCATCGTTGCAGAAGGGTCTCTCATAGAGACGCAGAGGATTGTAGGCGAAGTAGAGGCGGAAGGGCGCATTGATGATAGGCATGATCACACCAAGTTCGGCGCCGAGAGACATGCGCGGAACAAAGTTGGTTCCCTCCACCGGGCGAATATCCTTCCTGAAGCCAACCTTCGAGCCGGGGATGCCGCCCTGGCAAGCGCCATTGTTGAAAACCGGACAACCATAGAGCGGCGCAGTGAGTGACGCGAAGCCTTCCGGGCTCTGCTCCAACTGCCCGTGATTGATCGCGGTATCGATGCCAAAATCGTCGAAGAATGAGAAGGTAAACGGTCCGACGATCGGAATCCGGTATTCGATGTTGGTCGTCAGGTTGGTGTCGCCGCCGACTGAAGCAATGCCGTAGATCGGCAGGGGAACCTGGATGCATTGGTTGTCTTCGGGATTCGTCGGGTCACGCGGGACACAACTGCCGTCGGGATTGGTAAGTTGGAAGTTGACGCGCGTGGGCACATAGCCGTAGGGCGTAGCGCCGCGTACGTCGAAGCCGCGAAGTTCTTCTTCGCCGCCTGCATAGAAGCGGTTCTGCGGCGGAGCCACGTCGCCACCGAAACCCTGAATGTAACCCAACTGCGCGCGCACGCCTAGCACGTTATGTCCGGTCTGCGACGGCACGAGGTAATGCATGGGGATATAACGCTTGTAAGCGACCACTGGGTTGATATAGCGAACACTGCCCCATAGTCCGGCTGCCTGGAAGTACGCACTGTACTGCTTACCTTCGCGCGGACGCAGCGGGTTGCTGACCGTATCCAACGTGTAGCTTAGCCCGATCGAGCTGTTGATGATGCCGGCCAGCGGGTTCGATCCTTGTACCCCAGAGCGGAACGCAATGGTCTGGAAGAAGGTCTGCGAGGCCGTGCTGAATGCCGAAATGGTGGACTTGGTCCACGAATACGTCATGCCGACGCGCTGGAACGCGTGGCGCTTGAGCGGGTAGCTGATGGAGAAGTTGAAGCCGTCGGAACCCACGTTGTAGTTCTGTGTCAGCGATTTTTCGGCATCCGTGAGGTTCAGTGATGCGCCTGTTGTGGCCTGGTAGTTCTTCGCCGCGTTGTAGTCCTGCTTGTTATTAAAGATCTGGAAGCCGATGTTGATGGGCCGGTTGCGGATGTATGGCTGGGTGAAGCCGAAGAGGAATTGGCGGCTGATGCTGCCCAGATTTGCCTGAACGCTCAAGGTCTCGCCCAGTCCGAGGAAGTTGTTGGTCTGGTAATTGATTCCAAGGAATGCGCCAGAGTATCCGCTGACGCCGCCATTCATGCCGATGGAGTTCTTTCCCTTTTCCTTCACCTTCAGCAGCAATTCAACGGTGCCGTTGTCGGGATCCTGGTGCGCCTCGGAGTCCTGGTCGACTTTAAGCGGATCGAAGTACTCCAGCTGATTGAGGCGGAGAAGGCTGTACTCCCATAGCTGGGAGTTGTAGACCGAGCCTTCATCGAGTAATAGCTCGCGGCGGATGACGCGGTCCCGGGTGATGGTATTGCCCTGGAACTCAATGCGCGAGACGAAGAACTGCTTACCCTCGTCGATGTCGATGTTCATCGAGACGGTCTTCTTCTGGTCGTCGTAGCTGAGTTTCGGAATGGCGCCGAAGTTGATGTAGCCGAGGCTCCCGTACGCCTTTTTCAGATTCTCCAGCCCCTTGCCGATCTCGGTCGCGTTGAACCAATCGCCGTCTTTGATGGGGAATGTTGCTCGCAAGGCCTTGAGGTTATTGATGCTCTTGTTGCCAGTGAAGGTGATTTCGCCAAGCCGATACCGCTCACCTTCTTCAATCGTCATCTGGATGTCGATGCGCTTGCCCTTACGTGGCCGGAAGGTAAACCAGTTCAGGCCTCCCTGGTCGCGAATCTCGGTCTTCGGCTGCTCAACCGCGGCATTGGCATAGCCTCTGTCGCGGTAGGCCTGGCGCACGCGTTCGGTGTCTTCTTCGAGCTTTGAAGAGTCGTAGGTCTGGGCGAAAAGGTTCTCAAAGATGATGGAATAGGGAATGCCGATGGGCTTGAGGTTCTTCATCGAGCGGCGAAGAACCAGCGCACTTACGTGCTGATTGCCCACAAAGGTAATCTTGCCCACCTTCACCACCGGTCCCTCTTTGATGTTGAAGTTCACCTGAACCGAAGCTGGGGGAATGGTCTTGACATCCGTTTTGACCGTGGCGAACTGGTGGCCGTGCTCGGCCAACAACTCCTTAATCACCGTCTCGGCACGCTTGATTTTCGTTGGATCGTACTGGCTCTCCACCGAAATGGGGACCTTTTCCTTCTTGAAGCGGTCCAGGATGTCGGAAGTTGTGACCGAGTTGTTGCCCTTGTAGTTGATCTCGCGAATGGTTGGCTTTTCGCGCACAAACACGTTCAGAATCACGCCCTTCTCGGAGTCTTCGCGCTCAATGCGAAGGTCCTCAAAGTAGCCGGTGTTCCACAGCGAGTTGAAGTCCCGCTCAATCGAGATCGGGTCATAGGCGTCGCCTTCATGAGTAAACATGCGGGCGAGGATTGTCTCTTTGGGGATGCGGCGATTGCCAATGACGCGAATGGAATAGATGGTGTCGGGCGTTTGGGCCAAGGCCGACAAGGCGGTCGAAACCAGGACCAGGATGATGGCAACTCGTGCCAATTGACGCAGAATCCGCCCACAGCTGCGGATGGGAGTGTGCTTTATCTTCACCGGGTTTAAGCCCTGCGACGAGCACAAAAAATCTATCGTTCCACAAATCGGCTTCACAGGAAGAATATGCACACCCTCAATGACTGAAAATCTGGCCTTCCGTCAAGGAAAGATTGATTATATGGGACCGCGCCCACCTCGCCCAAACTGCATGGGGCCCCGGCGATTGGACTTCGTCGCTGAGGCGAAACCTCCGAGATGATTGCAAGTTCAGACCCCGTGTCGTTGCCACTATCTCGCCGCCGCGTATGCCGCGGGAGCCGAGGCTGAATCCCTGCGTGGAATCCATTTCTCAGTCTACCGGAAGCAGGCGGGACGATGCCTGTGCATCCCTCGCACGTGGCAATATGCTCCTTAGACGCACCTGAGCGCCGCAGGACACCGCCTGGACATCGAATTCGCGCGACAGATAAACCGGCTCACCGACGTCGCGAAGGAAAGCCCTTTCAGCAGTCAATGGGGGAACCTTCCAGGTTTGTTGAGAGAGCAATCGGTGTGGCAATTTGCATCGGGAGACGCTGGAGCGCGATCGGCGAATCATTTCTTGTTTCCGGAGCGTCTTCGCAGTGCGGACCCGACGCGAGTGAGCGGTTTCTTACGTTCTTTCTCATCGCGATCGTCGATCAGCTACCATAGTATTTTCATTGAATGGTCGGACTGGATTTGCGTTTATGCGCAATCCGTCCCGGAACCCGATGAGCCGACGCGAACCGGACCAGATCTGCCGCCATTTGCCGTGAGCGATCGCGATTGAAGATGGACCGGCTGGAGGATTGACGACGATCAAGACGCCGGCCGAGGAGCGAGAACCAGCCCTATGATGTGGCCCATATGATGTGGATTGTCCGGCTTGCCCTTAGGCGGCCTTATACTTTTGTCGTTTTCGCGCTGCTGATTTTAATCCTTGGCGTGTACAGCATCGAGTCGATGCCGACGGACATCTTCCCGAATATCGATATTCCTGTCGTCACGGTGGTATGGAACTATACGGGCCTGTCGGCAGACCAGATCGCCGACCGCATCGTGACCAGTACAGAGCGGGGGATGACGACCACCGTAAACGATATCGATCACATCGAGTCGCAGTCATTGGTGGGCCGGGGCATCATCAAGGTCTTCTTTCATCCGGGCGCCAACATCGCTGAGGCCGTGGCAGAAGTAACCGCGATCTGCCAGGTGCAGCTGCGCTCCCTGCCTCCTGGCACTACCCCACCGTTCATCATTCAATACAACGCATCGAGCGTTCCTGTGCTGCAACTGGGGCTTTCCGGGGCAGGCCTCGATGAGCAGAGGCTGAACGATCTGGCAACCCAGACCATTCGAATTCAGATAGCCACCGTCGAGGGAGCTCAATCGCCGTACCCCTACGGGGGCAAACAGCGCGAGATCATGGTCGACCTGAACCTGAACGCTCTCCAGGCCAAGGGACTTTCGCCGGCCGACGTAGTGAGCGCCATCGCCGCACAAAACGTCATCGCGCCATCCGGAACGATCAAGCTCGACCGCTATGAATACGAGGTTGAAACCAATTCCGCGCCCACGCTCCTCGATGCCCTCAACAACATGCCGATCAAGGCCGTGAATGGGACCATAGTCTACATTCGCGACGTTGCCCACATTCGAGACGGCAGTCCGCCGCAAACCAATATTGTTCGAGTCGACGGCCACCGCGCCGTGATGATGAACATTCTCAAGATCGGTTCGGCATCGACCCTCGACATCATCAAAGGCATCCGTACCATCTTGTCTGCGCCGAGCTTTAAAGGCCAGCTTCCCCCGACGCTCAGAATCGCGGCTCTATCGGATCAATCAATTTTCGTCCGCAGCGCCATCAGCGGCGTGGTGCGCGAGGCGATCATCGCCGCATGCCTGACCGCGATTATGATCCTGGTGTTCCTCGGGAGCTGGCGGTCCACCATCATCATCGCAGTCTCGATTCCACTTTCGATTCTCTGCTCGTTGATTCTGCTCTACGCTCTTCACGAAACCATCAACATTATGACGCTGGGCGGCATGGCGCTGGCGGTCGGAATCCTGGTGGATGATGCAACCGTAGCAATTGAGAATATCAACCGCTATCTGGAAACCGGACGAGAACTTGAACAGTCGATTATCGACGGCTCGGCGCAGATTGCTACGCCCGCACTGGTCTCGACGCTCGCCATTTGCATTGTTTTCGTGCCCATGTTTTTTCTGACCGGTGTGGCGCACTATCTCTTTGTGCCAATGGCCGAGGCGGTGGTCTTCGCGATGCTTGCCAGCTATTTCTTGTCACGCACTCTCGTGCCGACGATGGCCAAGTACCTGCTGAAAGAGCACGACGACGACGAAGCACATAGAAGACGCAAAAGCCGCAGCCCTTTTACGCGTTTCCAGCTTGGATTTGAGTCAGGGTTCGACGGTTTCCGGCATGGATATCTGCGCCTGCTCACTTTTTGTGTGGATCACGCAGGGGCTTTTCTAATCGTCTTCCTGCTTTTTGCGCTGGCCTCGTTTGGGCTGGCGCCGTGGCTCGGCCAGGACTTCTTTCCTGCGGTCGACTCCGGGCAATTCATCATTCATGTGCGCGCGCACACCGGAACGCGCATCGAGGAAACAGCAGCACTTTGCGATCATATTGAAGACACAATCCGACAGCAGATTCCTGCAAATGAGCTGGCCACGATCCTCGACAATATCGGCTTGCCATACTCTTCGCTGAACCTGTCGTATTCAGTTTCCGCGCCTTTGGGTCCTTCCGACGCAGACATCCAGGTGCAGTTGAATCGGAACCATCATCCCACTGAGGCTTACGTCGAACGGCTGCGCGCAGTGCTGGCTCGCAAATACCCGGGCGTGACGTTCTACGAAGTGCCGGTCGACATTGTCACGCAGATTCTGAATTTTGGACTGGCAGCACCCATTGATCTTCAGATCGTCGGCCCGAATCTGTACGGGAATCGCGCCCTTGCAGAGCAGATATTGAACGAGGTACGTTATGTGCCGGGCGCGGCTGACGCGCGCATCCAGCAGCCATTCAACTATCCAAATCTGACGGTGGATGTAGACCGCACGCGCGCAGCAAGCACCGGCCTGACGCAGCAAAACGTCACGCAAAGCCTGCTTGTCGCGTTGAGCGGCAGCTTCCAAACGACTCCCAACTTTTACCTCGATCCTCGCAATGGCGTCTCGTACAGTATTGCCGTCCAATCGCCCGAATACCGCCTGGACAACATGGAAGAATTGAGGAGCCTGCCGGTCACAAGTTCGGCGTCATCGGCGGCGTGGACGCAGCCTTCAGCAAATACGGCGACGGCTGCTCCTGGCGCTTCGCCGCTGGGCAGCGTGGCCCCCGCGCAGAATCCAGCTGCGGCAACAGCCGCGCCGGGCGCGCCCAAGCCGGTTCAGGTGCTGGCAAATCTCGCCAGCATCGTGCCAGGAGCCGAGCAGGGCGAAATCAGCCATTACGACATCCAGCCGGTGATCGACATCTATACCAACGTTGAAGGAACGGATCTGGGCAGTGTCACCCGAGCGATGCAGAAAATCGTCGACGAGCATAATAACCCGCATGACTTGCCGCGCGGCTCGCAATTCATCCTGCGCGGCCAGAGCGAGACCATGCATTCGTCCTACGTAGGCCTGTTGAGCGGCCTGGCCTTCTCTATTCTGCTGGTATACCTGCTGATCGTGGTGAATTTTCAGTCGTGGCTGGATCCGTTCCTTATCATTTCAGCTTTGCCCGCTGCGCTGGCCGGGATCGTGTGGTTTCTTTTTGTGACTGGCACGCGGCTGAGTGTCCCCGTCTTGACAGGCGCGATCATGTGCATGGGCGTGGCCACGGCGAACTCCATCCTGGTGGTCAGTTTCGCGCGCGAGCAACTTGAAGTGCTGGTGGGTGATGCGCGGCGCGCAGCTCTGAATGCAGGATTTGTCCGCTTGCGGCCTGTACTGATGACTGCGTTGGCCATGATCATCGGCATGGTTCCCATGGCGCTGGGCCTGGGTGACGGTGGCGAGCAAAATGCTCCGCTGGGTCGCGCTGTGATCGGCGGGCTGTTGCTGGCAACGGTTGCGACACTATTCTTTGTGCCCGCGTTTTTCAGCTTCATTCATGGACGTATCGAGCGGCGCCACGAACGGGACCACCACGCTGTCTCGTCCAGCTTTGATGAATTCGACGAGAAACCGGAGTAGTAGCGTATGAATCACGAATCCAACTTTCAAGCACAAGCCTCGGCAGGAGGGCACGAGACCGCGCCGGAACAGCGTCCGATCTCGCCTCGCAAAGCCGTAACTGGCTTTGCCGTCGTTTTGCTCATCCTGGCCGTGATCGCAGTCATAGGCATTCTGCGCAGAATGCATGCCGACACTGCGCTGGCCAAGCAGACTGACGCCCTGGCCGCTCCGACAGTGACGGTAGCCCCTGCCAAGCCGGGCGCACCCGCCGATATGCTTGTGCTCCCGGGCAATGTAACCGCATATACCGATTCGCCTATTTACGCCCGCACTGACGGATATCTGGAGCACTGGTTTTTTGACATTGGCGCAAAGGTGAAGAAAGGCGATCTGCTGGCCGTGATTGCCACGCCAGAGCTGGACAAACAAGTGGCGCAGGCTGAGTCGGACCTGGCAACGGCGCAGGCAAATGCAAATATCGCGCACATTCAGGCAGAGCGATACTCCGACCTGGTTAAATCGAACGCCGTTTCGCAGCAGGACACCGACACCTTTGTGAACCAGGCGGCTGCTACAGCCGCGTCGGTCAAATCGGCGCAGGCCAACCTGCAACGCCTCAAGGAACTGCAGTCATTCGAAAACGTGTATGCGCCATTTGACGGTGTGGTGACGGCGCGAACGGTCGATACCGGACAGCTTATAAGTCAGGGCTCCGGCACGGAACTCTTCCACATGCAAGCATTGCAAACGCTGCGCGTTTATACAAACGTCCCGCAGCTTCACTCTCAGACGCTCAAGCATGGAATGAAGGTCGGCCTGACTTTTCCCGAATATCCCGGTAGGACTTTCGAGGGCACACTGGTGCGCACAGCGGATGCTATCGATCCTGTGAGCCGGACACTGCTCGCCGAAGTCGATATCGACAACCACTCGGGTCAGTTGATGCCCGGAGCATTGGCCCAGGTACGTTTCAAGACACCGCCGGCCGGCCCCACATTTATTGTGCCGACGAGCGCGCTCATTTTTCGCCGCGACGGACTGCAGGTGGCCACTCTCGCTCACGGCAACCAAGCACACCTGGTGTCGGTCGTGATCGGAGAAGATGATGGCGCGACTGTGCAGATCATCAGTGGTCTGGATGCCAATGATCAGGTCATCCAGGACCCTCCTGACTCGCTGATCGAGGGAGAAAAGGTGGCCGTCGTAAAGCCTGGCGGAATCAATCCGGGCGAGGAAGGCCTATAAGTATGGCCGACTTCGAGCACAGGCGGGTTGGCGCCAGGTTCAATACCTTATTTGGCACACTAGTTGTCTGCCTGGCGATCTTCCTCGTCGGGTGCAAGCCGGTTGGACCGAATTACAGCCGCCCGGGTTACAACGCGCCATCAAGCTACAGGGAGACGGGCGCAACCGCTGTGACAGTGCCTCCGCCGAATCTTCAAGGCGGAGCATGGCGGCCTGCGAACCCGTCGGACGGCATGTTGAAGGGAAAGTGGTGGGAGATCTACCAGGATCCGCTGTTGAACCGGCTGGAAGAACGGATTGAGACGAACAACGTGCAGCTTCGTCAAGCCCTCGAAACGTATTTGGCGGCAAGCGACCAGATACGCGCCGTTCGCGCCAATCTTTATCCGGCACTTTCGGCAGGCGGCTCAATCAGCCGCGCTCGCGCATCGGCCAATCGTCCGCTCGCGCCGGCTAGTGGATCGTCCGCCGCGGGAGACTTCGTGCTTGCCGGTCAAGCCAGTTGGGAGCCGGATTTTTGGGGGCGGATTCGCCGCTCGGTCGAACAAACGCGCGCCAACGCCCAAGCCAGTGCCGCCGACGAAGCCAGCGTGGCTCTCACATTGCATGCAGAGCTCGCGACGGACTACTTTACCCTTCGTGGATTGGACTCCGAAATCAGGCTGCTGACGGACACGGTTAGCGACCTGCAACATCAGCTCGATCTGACGCAGCGGCGCGTCTCCGGCGGCGTGGCCACAGAGGTGGACGTGGCCCAGGCACGCACGCAGCTCGAAACCACACGCGCACAACTGGTCGACCTGGGCGTACAGCGCGCGCAATTTGAGCATGCCATCGGAACCATCGCAAACTTCAATTTGCCTGACTTCAGCATTCCGCCTTCACCACTTGATCTTGCGGTGCCCAAGGTTCCGCTGGGCGTGCCGTCGCAGCTGCTGGAGCGACGCCCCGACATCGCGACAGCAGAACGGCTGGCAGCGGCGGCAAACGCGCAAATCGGGATCGCCGTAAGTGCCTACTATCCGGCGATCACGCTGGGCGCATCGGGCGGCTTTGAAAGCGCACACGCCGGCACATGGATCCAGGGACCAAGTTCGATGTGGAGCCTGGGTGCGCAGGCAGCGGAGTTGCTCTTCGATGCCGGCCAGCGCCACGCGCTCACCGACCAAGCTAAGCATGCTTACGAAGCGCAGGCCGACGACTATCGCAATACCGTCTTTCTGGCGTTCGACGACGTCGAGGACCAGCTTTCCGGCTTGCGCATCCTGGAGCAGGAAGCCGGAGTGGAGCACAATGCCGTGGATGCCGCGCAGCACTCCTTTAACCTCTCCAACGCGCGATATAGAGGCGGCGTCACCAGCTACCTTGAAGTGCTGACCGCGGAGCAAACCCTGCTGCAAGACCGGATCGCCGCCATCAATATCGAAAGCCGGGAATTCGCGGTGAGCGTGAGCCTCATTCGTGCGTTAGGCGGCGGGTGGGACGTGACCCAGTTACCGTAAAGGCGCAGTAAGGGATCGGGCGACTGAGGGAACAAGGGGGTGGGAACCGTTTGCCCTTTACGGCGTGACGCGGGTGAAGGCGGCGGCCGGGACTGTTGTGGTCGATATCGCAGGCCCCTCCCAGAGCAGCCTGGGTGGGCCTTCGCTCGCGGTGTTCAGCGCCTCGACGTGAATCTTATGCAGCCCAGCGCGAAGGCCGAGCGAGCCGCGATCGTAGCGCAGAGCATTGCCGGGCGAGCCGCAAACCAACCCAAAAGCCGGGCCGGTCTTCGCCACTTCGATTCCGTCAATGACGAGCCTCGCGCCGTCGCGGTCAATAAGATGGAAGGTATAGCCACCGTCAGCGGGAATACTGATAAATCCATCCCAGACTGTTGCGTATTTTGCGATCCCCTCGACGCTCGCTGTGAGGTCGTTTGACGTGCCCGACTGCAAGGGCGGCAGCGGGGAGAAATCGGGCAGCTCAGTCCAGGTACCAGCGTAGGTTTTCCAGGCCAGGCCCGGCATAGTCTGCCCGGCGGCGACGATTGGATCGTGCCATTGTGCGACAGCGACAACTCCCTGCGACGCCCAATCCTGGCGGTCGGCATTATCTGTCACGTGAAGCAGCACTCGGAACCGGCCTGCGCCATTTCGGCCATCAAGTTCGGTCCCCTTCGCGTCAGGAAAGCTGTGACGCACTTTTCGTTTGTGCGAGGAGGTTCCATCGCCGAAAAGCCAGGTGTATCGCGCGCCGGGGATACCTTGCGCGGTGAGTGTAATTTTGCGTTTTGGTTCAATCACAGGCGGATCGACGGTGAAGGCGGCGATCAGTGGAGCCGCAGGTGCGAACGCCGGCTCAGACGCTCCGCCGGAGACCGCCAGCGGCATTTGCGCGTCGCTGGTTACACGCGTCTGCCCATACTTCACGTTAGCGAAGGTCACGTCGCTCACGCTGCCAGTCATGGTTGAGCCGGCAAGCGGGGGTTGATCGAGCGCCCAAATGTTGCGAAAGGCAAATCCGTGGAGAGACGGCAGTTCCTGCTCCATCTGAACGAGCGAGTACCAGTTGTCGAGAAGAAGATTCTCAAAGGTGACGCCGGAGTGGTCGCCGCTGGCGCCGTTCGCGCCCCAGAACCCGAGGAGGCCGAATGTCTGACCGCAGGAGCCGAGACCGCTATGCAGAATGTCGGAATCTCGAAGCGTGAAGTTGTGCAGGTTATAAATCTTCTGCGGCCAACCAAGGCGCACAGTGTTGGATATGCTGGTGGAGAATTCACTGTTTTCAACCAGGATGTCGTGCACCTCGGCTCCCGGCCGGGTCATGGCTTCCTGCGTATAACCATCCCAGTTGCCGAGCGCCGCCAAATCGTCATCGGAGGCCCGGAAAAAGGAATGATTCACGATGGTGTCGCCGCCGCCCATCCAGTCCATGCCGTCCTGGTTGGCGTTGGCGGGAGTGCCGGCCAGCACGCGCAGATCGTCAAAGCGGAATCCGGTCGAGTCTGTCATTTGGATCGACCACGTGCGCGAGCGAATGATGCAGGTAAGGCCATCGATTTCGACGTTATGCGCCTGGTAGGCGACAATGCAGTGCCAGTCTGGCTTCCGCATCCATCCCGAATCCCCATAGGGATCTTGCGGGCCGTCATAGACGATCGTTCCGCGGCCCAGCACCTTCACGTTGTCTACTTGCCAGAGGTTCAGGCTCCCAAAAACGAATGCGCCTGGCTCGAAATAGATAGTGTCGCCACTTTTGGGGTTGAGGCTTTGGCGATGTATTCCCGGCGGTACGACGATAATGTTGGGTCCAACCGGCGGAGGCGGGGGCGGCGCGCCGACAAAAATGAAAAGCATTCGTGCCTGGTTCAGAAAGTCGCCAGGGCGAGAGACGGTGACCTTAGCGGGGCTAGGCAGGCGAAAGCAGATGGTCTGTGGTTCTCCTTTGGGGTGCTCGGCGCGCAGGCCCAAGCGCCAGGGCTCAATGTCGACGCCGGAATCCCAGAAATGCGGATCGGCCGCAGTGATGGAAATGTCGACGGGGCCGGTCGTATCGAAGTTAACGAATTCGTAGTTTGAAGCTGCATGGGCGACGCCGATGCGCTGATTATTGACCGTGACGGCGAAGAAACCATTCTGCATCTCTGGCGGAACGGGCGGCGCCTGGACCTCGGCACCGGCATGAGCCACACTCAAAAGCGCAACAAGAATGAGAAGCTGCACACGGCGCCAGAGCAAGCCAAACCTCGCAATTGAGACCGGAACCCACCAATGTAGCACTTACGCTCAAAAGTGGACCCGAGCGACATTGACCTGCACAGATTTGTATAATTCGTGACGCGAAGAAATTCCCGGTCGGCCTGATCCCCCAAAGGAGGCTCAAAATCCCATGTTTCATCGTCTTCCCGCCCTCATGTCCTCTCTTCTCCTTGTCGCACTTGGTGTTTTGTTACTCACCCCTGACGCGCCTGCGGCTATGGCCCAGGGAAAGCCGCTTGCCATCGATGCCAATGTAGCCCTGGTGGAGAGCCCTCAGGAAGCTGGCCCCATCCATCACGCGACGGAAGACCTGGCCGGCGATTTCACGAAGATCTTTGGCCGCGCGCCGAAGCTCGTGAGCAGTTTGAGTGAAGCTGGCCCAATCGCCATTCTCATCGCGCAGCGAGACAATCTTCCCGCCGGCGTCAATTGCATGACTACAAACGACCGCGAGGCATTCGCGTTTTCGATTGCAGCGGCGGGCGTTGGGCCAACACACAAGCGTGTCATCTGCCTTGTCGGTGCAGATATGCGCGGCACAATCTACGCGATCTACGAATTCTCGCAGCGTATCCTCGGGATCGACCCCATGTATCTCTGGACCGACAAGCAGCCAGCGAAACGCGTGTCGATCACTCTTCCGGCGGACTTCGCGAAAGCATATCCCAGCCCCATCTTCAAATACCGCGGCTTTTTCACCAACGACGAAGACCTTCTGACAGGCTGGGTCATACCCAAGAAAGGCGAGCAGTCAGGAATCGCGCTTTCAACGTGGGACATGGTGTACGAAACGATTCTGCGGCTGAAGGGGAACATGGTTGTGCCGGGGACGTGGATCTTTCCTGACGATGCACAAGTTCACGCGGCTACAGAGCGCGGGTTGATTATCAACCAGCACCACGCGATTCCGCTGGGCGTGAATGTGGCGCGGTGGCCCGCGAACGTCCCCTACAACTTTTCCACGCAGCCCAAAATTCTCGAGCGAGCCTGGACCAACGCAGTCGCCGAGTACAAGCCGGACGAAGAGATTTTGTGGAGCGTGGGCCTGCGCGGATTGTCGGATTCGAGCTACGCCTCTCTCGATGAGAGCGTGCGCTTCAACGATCCGCTGCTAGGCAAAAGAATCAGCGATGCCATAGATGAACAGATGAAGATTGTGCGGGCCAAGTATCCCAAAGCTCAATTTGTGACCGACCTGTGGCAGGAAGGCGCACGTCTGATGCAGGAGGGATTCTTGAAGATTCCGCCGGAGGTATCGCTGGTGTGGGCCGACACCGGTTACGGCGACATGCAGGATGGTGGCAGAGTCGCAGCGGGCCAGGGCATGTATTTCCACGTGGCCATGATGAATGGCCAGTCAAACCAACTCTCCGAGATGGTTTCGGTCAGAGTGATTCAAGCGGAGATCGGCCGCTATATCAATGCCGGTGCAACCTCCTATTTTCTAGTGAACACAAGCGATATCCGGCCGGTCGCGATGACTGCGCGGGCCGTAATGGAGATGGCGTGGGGCGGAGTGCCTGCCACAACTGGGAGCATACCTGGAGAGGCAGACAACGCGTATTACAAGCGCTGGGTGACCCAGGAATTTGGCGCAAAGTCAGTCGATGCGCTCACGAAGGTTTACAAGGAGTATTTCGCCGCGCCTTCACTCAGGCGATCGTTTGGCCCGCCGCGCTTTACATCGGCCGGCAATGTCCCGCCGCCGCAGCCCAAGAGCAACGTGCCGATTGTGGTCGGCGATCAACACTATCACTCCGAAGCGCGCCGCCTGATTTTGGACAATTTGAGCGAACACCAGGTCGTCGCAATTCCCAGCCAGTCACCCAAATGGACGCAGCCGCGCGTGCTCCCCCAAATCACGCCGCAGGTGCAAACTGTCCTGATTGATAACGATATCAAGGACTGCTCCGAGGCGCAGCCCCGCTGGGATGCAGTGTGGAAGGATGCGGTGGCCGCCGAGAGCCTGGTCGATCCATCGCGCCACAACTACTACCAGGAACAGGTGCTGACTATGATCGCGATCAACCGCGAGAGCAACCACATGCTTCTTGAGGTGGCCAGCGCGATGAAGGACGCGGACGCAGGACAAACGGCGAAGGCCGAGAGCGAGACAGCGGAAGCGTTGCGATCACTGGACGCCATTATGGCTTCGATGCACGCAGCTGAATATGGCAAGTGGAAGAACTGGTACCGCGGCGACTGGCTGACAGGCGTTTATCGCACACGTGAACTAGTGCAAGCCTATGCGGATCACCTGAAAAATCCAATGGCTAAGCTGCCCGCACCGGCCTCATGGAGCGGCTGGGAAGCGTACTTCCACATCATGCAGTACGAGGATGACCGATCTGTAGACATCCACTGAGATAATCAGAGTCCTGCAACTTCTATTCGCCGAGTTTTTCCAGTAACCGGTCGAGAATGGACCGCTGACTGGCGAGAATTCGCTCGTGTGCTTCCCGCATCGAGAACCACGCGCCGCGATCGACTTCAGGGAAATTTACGACGCGCCCCGAATGGGGCGGCCATTGCATCTCAACGGAGTTGCTCGTGAGCCGAGCCGGATCAAAGTCACCCTCGCATGCCCAGGCTGAAACCAGTTTGCCTGCGGACTGGCGAATCGTGCCCAGATCCACGAAACTCCCATCGATTGCCATGCCAGTTTCTTCCTCGAATTCGCGACGGGCCGCGAGGAGCGGGTCTTCATCTGGAGAATACTCACCCTTAGGGATCGACCAGGCTCCGCGATCTTTCCTCGCCCAAAACGGACCACCGGGGTGCACGAGGAACACTTCGAGCCGTCGTTCCTTGAGCCGATATAGCAAAAGGCCAGCGCTCTGTTTAGGCAAGCCGTTACTCCGTGGACAATTCTACGGCCTGTCTTGACCCGCGCCGATAGTGGAATTCAGTCTTTAAGGCTTCCTAATTTTCATAATATGCGTCCCGATCATTAAACTGTGGAATGAATTACTCTCTTGGATCGGACCGCTGCCTCATGCGCGATGATGAGCTTATCCTTCTGACGGGTGCGACAGGATTCCTCGGCACACGACTTGTGCAGGATCTGTTGCAAAACCAGCCTCATACGAGGCTGGCGCTTCTCATTCGTCCAGTGAAAGACAAATCGGCGGAAGAGCGGGCCCGGGCAATCATCCCCGCTTCTGAATGGCACCGTATTCAGGTCATTTCGGGCGACGTGAGCCAACCCGACTGCGGACTTGATCGGGCAACCTACGATCGGCTCGCGTCAGAGACGACGCGAGTGATCCACTCGGCAGCGACAGTACGATTCGACCACACACTTGAGGAAGCGCGAAGTATGAATGTCGAAGGGACGCGGCGTGTTCTCGATTTCGCAGCGGCCTCACGCGGCCTGCGAGGATTCGCCTACGTAGGCACCGCCTATGTAGCCGGGCAGCGCACTGGCCTTATTCGCGAAAATGAACTAAATGTCGGCCAGGACTATCGCAACACCTATGAGCAAACCAAAGCTGAAGCGGAAGCGCTGGTACGCTCGCGCCTGACCTCGCTTCCAGGCGTGATCCTGCGTCCAAGCATCATCGTTGGCGATTCCCGCACGGGGGTTACTTCCAGCTTCAAAATGATGTATTGGCCGCTCAAGATCTATGCCCGACGGCTCTGGCGTACGGTACCGGGATATCCCGACGCCATCCTGGATGTCGTTCCCGTCGATTTCGTTGCGAAAGCGGTGGCTCGTCTGGCCTTTGATGAAACTGCCGCGGGAGAGACCTTTCATCTATGCGCCGGACCGCACGGCAGCGCGACGATTCAGCAGATTGCGTTACGCGCTGCGGAATACTTCAACGGCCCGCAGCCTCGGTATATCAACCCGCGCCTGTTTTTTGCCGCCTTACGGCCGCTGCTGTACCTTACTCTGTGGGGACGCAAGCGGCGAGTGCTGGTCTCCGGCCGTGCCTATCGTGACTATTTCACGATGCGCATGCAATTCGACACGACTAATGTCGAGCGATGGCTGGCGCCTGCAGGAATCTCAACGCCTCCAGTGATGGACTATCTTGATCGGCTTTTCCACTATTGCGTAGCAAGCGACTGGGGTCGCAAGACGGTTTCAGCACAATGAACCTGATTCGCCGCTTTCAGCTCTCGCGAGACCACAGTGTTACCGTCGCCAACCTGGTGGACGAACTGCTGCAGCGCCGAGGAAACTGCGAAGTTTCGATCCTCGACGATCGTCCTTTCAGCCTGGCTGAGTTGCGCGCGCGAATCTGCGATATCGACGCTTTTCTTCGCAGCTCCATAGACCTGTTACCGGGGCAGCCGGTCGCCATCTATCGCACAAACGACCAACGCTGTTTCCACTGGTTCCTGGCGATCATCCGCGCAGGCGGCGTAGCGGTACCCCTCAATCCCATGCTCTCGCTGGCCGAGGTGCGCCGAATCCTCGCCGACAGCGGGACGGAGATCCTGGTCACGGACTCGTTGGTTTTTACACGGAACATTCATAATCGCGCAGCCCTGGATGTTCGCACCTGGATTCAGTCTGACGACGAGGCGGAAACCCTGGATGGCTTCGTGCGTGTAGAAGGCACGATCGCTCATTTCCCGCCCGTTGCCATCGATCCCGCTGCCACGATTGCCGTCTTCCATACTTCAGGAACGAGCGGATTTCCCAAGGGCGCAGCGCTTTCAAGCAATGCGCTTCTTGGAGCGCGAGCGACTTCGGTTCTCGCAGGTCTTTTCCTGGGATCTAAGGACCTGGCGCTGGTGGCTCTGCCCTGGTCGCACATCATGGCGGTGAGCATCTCTCTCTACGGCATGATGGCCGGCATCCGTGGCTGTTTCCTTGAGCATTTCAGGGTTGAAGATGCGCTCGATATTGTTGAACGGTTCGGAGTAACCGCCGTGGTAGGCGTCCCCGCAATGTTTGCCCGGTTGGTGAATAACGCTCCTGATCCCGCCCGACTCAGGAGCGTGCGCGTATGGCTTTCGGCCAGCGACCATCTTCCTGATGAGATCCGCCTACGACTTCACGAGTTTGGTGCTCTCATCCGCCTTCCGGGCGGCAGGCGCATTCCTCCAATATTGCTCAATGGTTATGGAATGGTGGAGCTGGGCGGGCTCGCCATGATGGGAGTTGACCTGCCGTATTTGCCATCAACGAGCCAAATGCAGTTTGCTGTGCCGCCATTTCGAATTCGCGTGGCCGATGAGAATGGCCGGCCGGTTCGCGCGGGCGAAATAGGCGAGTGCCAGATCGTGCGCCGCGGTTTAACTCCGCACTACTGGAAAGACAGCGCAAAAAACGACGGTCTCCTTACCAGCGACGGATGGCTGCGTACGGGCGATCTGGCGATGCGCAACCGGTTTGGCATGATTCGCCTTGTCGGCCGCATCAAGGATGTAATCAAGTCGGGCGGCTACTCTGTTTATGTGCGCGAACTGGAAGAGTCCATTCTGGCGCATCCGGCAGTGGCGCGAGCAATCGCTTTCGGGTTACCACACAAGGAAAAGGGCGAAATCCCTGCCGCAGCGGTCGAACTGCAACCTGGCCAGTCTGCCGGCGAGAGCGATCTTCTGGAGTGGTGCCGGAGTCATCTTGCGCCATACAAAGCCCCACGCCATATCTGGATCCTTGAGCAGGGCGGTCTGCCGCAGAACCACAACGGCAAAGTTCTGCGGCGCGTTCTGCGCGAGCGTTTTTCCGGCGAAATCCTGTGAAAGCAGTACTTCAAATGCCTTCACCCATTGCGACATAGGCACGCATTCGGTCCAATTCAACCCGGTATGCAGTCCGCTCAGCCTCTTCGTCAGCAAAAGGTTCCATTGTTTGTGCTTGACCGTTTGTCAGGCAAACGCATTTTTCGAGCTCTTTGACGCGCGCAGAAAGCGCAATCAATGCGTCAGAAAGCGGATCTTTGACGTCATGCGGATCGGTGATCAGCACTCGCTGGCCGTTGCGATAAACAATGTGCGCCGGAACTCCAACGACGGTGGAATTGGGCGGCACATCTGTCAGCACGACTGAGCCTGCGCCGACGCGTGAATTTTCGCCGACAGTTACGTTGCCCAGGACGTTGGCGTTGTTACCGATAAAGACACCGTCGCATACCGTCGGATGGCGCTTGCCATGGCCCTTGCCGGTGCCGCCTAGCGTGACGCCCTGGTACATCGTCACGTCGCTGCCCACGATGGCGGTTTCGCCGATCACGACGCCCGTGGCGTGATCGATAAACAGCCTGCGGCCGATCAACGCGCCTGGATGAATGTCGACACCTGTGTAGAAGCGAGCCACTTGTGAGAGGATCCGCGCCGGCAATCTGAGCTTGCTGCGCCAAAGCCAATGCGAAATACGGTGAATCCACACCGCCCACAAGCCGGGATAGCAGAGCAAAACCTCAAGTCTGCTTCGCGCAGCGGGGTCGCGCTCCATCACGGAGCCGATGTCATCGCGGATTCGGGAGAACAGGGACATAGCGCTCAAGGGAACAAGGGAACAAGGGAACAAGAAAGCAAGAAATCCGATTGTCTGGCGGTCCGGTTAAAAGCTCTCGGTCCCTCGCTCCCTTGATCCCTCAGTCTCTGCCTTTCTTACGCCGGCACCGGGATCGGCTCGGGCTGCAATGCCAGGGCTTGCTGGCGCAGCGGTTCGAACAGCACGCTGGACAAGTAGCGTTCGCCAAAGTCGGGTAGCACCGCCACGATGAGCTTCCCTTTGTTCTCAGGCCGGGCGGCCACTCTGAGCGCGGCACTAGCCGCTGCACCTGAACTGATGCCCACGAACAGGCCCTCCTCTCGCACCAGACGGCGCGCCATTTCAATTGACTCGTCGTTAGTGACCTGGACGACTTCATCAATCAGCTTGGTATCAAGCACGTTGGGTATGAATCCTCCGCCGAGGCCCTGGATTTTGTGAGGGCCAGGTTTGCCTCCGGAGAGCACCGCGCTGTCAGTAGGCTCGACCGCGACCGCCTTGAATGATGCTTTCTTCGGCTTGATGTAGTTCGAGACGCCTGTGAGAGTGCCGCCGGTCCCTACGCCCGAAATAAGAATGTCTACCTGGCCGTCGGTATCGTCCCAGATCTCGGGGCCGGTCGTCTTGAGGTGAACGGCTGGATTGGCGGGATTGTCGAACTGCTGCAGCATGTAGCCATTCGGCGTCTTGGCCAGGATCTCCTCGGCTTTGGCGATCGCGCCCTTCATGCCGTTGGGGCCGGGCGTAAGCACAATTTCGGCGCCATAGGCCAGCAGAGTGACGCGGCGCTCGAGACTCATGGTCTCTGGCATAGTCAGGATCAGCTTATAGCCCTTCACCGCCGAAACAAACGCCAACGCAATACCCGTGTTCCCGCTTGTTGGTTCGATCAGTACGGTTTTGCCCGGGCTAATCTTGCCGGCCTTTTCGGCGGCATCGATCATAGCAAAGCCGATGCGATCCTTCACGCTCGATGCGGGGTTTTGGCTTTCCAGTTTTACTACAACGGTGGCCGGCAACCCGGCTGCCACGCGGTTCAACCGCACAAGGGGGGTGCGGCCGATCACTTCAGTAACATTCGCAGCAATGCGCGCCATAATAATCTCCTTTTTCCGAGGCCAAACGGGCCCGGACCTCTCATGTAACGGATTTTGGGGTGACGGTGCAGCTAGTCAGTGGGAAAAGCGCTCAACCACGCGCGCAGAAGCATCGAAGCTTGCACCAGGACGGTGTTAGCGACATCGACGCATAGATATAGGGTAGACCGGCTGAGTGGAGATGGCAAGTGGTGCGCATACGGGACGTCGTTCGGCCCGGCAGTCAGCTCAATGCTCACTCGCCGATCAGCTTGCAATCAATGGTGATGGTCCGGCCCTGTATCGCCTGCAGAGACCCCTCATAGATGCCGCAGTCAAGCAAGTTGTTCTCAGAGGACTTGCGCCCCGAATAGACGTTAATCAGGAGCTGAGTTCCTTGTTTATCGACCCACTTGAGGAGCGACTGATCGAGCTTGACGCGACCAAAAGTCGCAATTGCTCCAGGCGCAATTTCGCCTTTGACTTCACCCACATCGACTTGACTGATCTCATCCACATCGCGCCTGGGAGTGCCCGGTTTTGGAAAGCTGTACAGGTAGCCAGCCACCACAACCGACTCCTTACGCTCGACAAGAGCGTTCATCGCTTTTTGGGAATAGGTGATCTTTACCATGAATCCAGACTACGCAGCTGAAGGTGGGGCTGGAGATGCAGGCTGCGTTTGCGTGAGCGCCAGCTTGGCGAAACCCATGAGCGCAACAAACAGAACCATGCGCGTAGAACTATGAATTCCGGGCATGCATGCCATCGTACCCCCGGAAACGCCGGCAAGTGATAGAAAATGCAGAAAAAGCTTCAAGAATCGCAATGTTCGCACATGGGCCAAATGGGCCGCGACGATCAGCCTGTATTGCGCAGCCCTGCCGAAATTCCATTGATGGTTGCTGCAATCGCGCGATTCACCTCTGGCGTGTCCTCACCGGCACGCTTGCGGCGCAACATGTCAACCTGAATGAGGTGCATGGGATCGACGTAGGGATTGCGTAGCTTGATGGAGTGCGCCAGTACCTGGTTGGTTTCGAGCAGCTCCTTCTGCCGCGTAACAGCCAAGAGGACGCGCACGGTGCGATGGAACTCAGCCTCAAAGAGATCGTAAATACGCTCACGGAGTCCGGAGTCTTTCACGAGGGTTGAGTAAAGGCGCGCGGTGCCCAAATCGGCCTTACCCAGCGCCATTTCGACGTTGCGCAGCAGGTCGATGAAGAGCGGGAACTCCGTAGCCATGGTCTGCAGCAGTTCGAGAGCGCCTGGCCGGGCGAGAAACTCCTCGACGGCATGGCCTACGCCAAACCAAGCCGGCACGAGCAGTCGAGATTGCGTCCAGCCGAAGACCCAGGGAATGGCACGGAGGTCGGAGAGCTTGGGTGAATCATTCCGGCGCGCCGGGCGTGAACCGATTTTGGCGTTTTCGAGCTCGCCGACAGGCGTGGATTGCTCAAAATACGTAATCACACCGGAATCTTCAAGAATGTGCTTGCGGTAAAAGCCGTAGGCAAGCTCCGAAAGACTGTCGAGCGCTGACTCCCACTCCGGCTTAAGCACACCCGTGAAGTGGCCTTCAGGATCGCGTGCATTGGGCCGTGCCAGGGCATCAAGTGAAGCAGCGATCATGAGCTCAAGATTGCGCTCTGCCAGCACTTCGTCGGCATACTTGAAGTTGAGGACTTCGCCCTGCTCCGTAATGCGAAGCTGGCCGTCAAAAGCGTCGATAGGCTGGGCAAAGATGGCGCGGTGAGTCGGACCCCCGCCTCGGCCCACGGTCCCGCCGCGGCCATGAAAGATGCGCAGCTTGATACCGGCCTCGCGCGCGACGACGTGCAGATCGCGATGCGCGCGGAAAATCTCCCACGTCGAGGTCAGCATGCCACCATCCTTGTTCGAGTCGGAGTAGCCCAGCATGATCTCTTGCCAGTTGCCCCATGATTCGAGAAGCCGGCGGTAATCGGGCCGGCTCCATAGATCACTGCAAACCTTGGGAGCATTGCGCAAGTCCTCAATCGACTCGAACAGCGGAACGGGCATCAACCCCGGATCAACACCTGGCTTTTCGCCCGCGCCTTCTACCTTCACCCCGCCCAGCCGGGCCAGACGAATCACAGCCAGCACATCCTCCACCGATTCGGCGCCGCTGATGATGTATTGCCTGATCGCCTCAGGCGAGCATCCTTGCTTGACCTCAGCCACAACGCGGAACGTTTCGAGCACGCTTGACGTTTGAGCCGAAAGGCCGCTTGCGAGCGACGGGGCGATCGTGTCGCTGATGGCTTCCTGTAGAGCAGATTTATGAACGCGGGCGTGTTGCCGGATATCGAGCGTGTGCAGATGGAGCCCAAAGGTACGCACTTGCAATAGGAGCGGATCGATGAGGGTACTCGCGATGCGGATGCCACTATTTCTGGCCAGCGATTCGCGAAGTGTCTCCAGATCGTCGATAAAATCCTGAATTGAGCAGTAGGCCGGCAATGCCTGCGTGAGCTTGTCGTGCCCTCGGGCCAGAGTAAACGGAGTAACGGGCAATGCGGCTCCAGACGGCGCATGAGATTCATTCGCCTCTTCCAACGTCCGCTGGATGCGCGCTTTCAGGCAGATGACGAACCGCCGATAATACTCGAACTCATATTGCGAGCCAAAGACCTGCGCTTCGGGTGTGTGCACCTGGGCCACATATGCCTGCAGACGTTTGAGCAGCGCTTCACTTACCGTACGCTGCTGCGCGCTGGTGGTCAGCAGGTCAATAATCAGGTCAAGCTGCCGCTGGTAGTAAAGCAGCAGATGGCCGCGCGCCAGTTGCAATGCGGCACGTGTCACATCTGGCGTGACAAAGGGATTGCCATCGCGATCACCGCCGATCCAGGAACCGAAGCGCAGGACCAGTGGCAATCTGAGCGGCTCGATTTCAATGCCGTACGCGGAGCAAAGAGCCGCGGAGATTTCCCGGTAGAGTTCGGGCAGCGTCTCGAAGATGGAAACGTCGTAATAATCGAGCCCCATCTTGATCTCGTCGTACACAGTAGGCCGGCGCGAGCGGACCTCGTCGGTTTGCCACAAGCTCGTGATTTCGGCCAGCACCAACTCTTCGAGCCGCGCCAAGTCCTGTTCGGGGAGCGGAATCCGGTCAAGTGCCTCAAGAAACTCGCCGATGCGGCGCCGCTTGAACATCACTGTGCGGCGCGCTGCCTCAGTGGGATGCGCCGTAAACACCGGGACAATAAGAACGCGGCGGAGCCAGTTCAATGCTTCTTCTGCACCGATGCCGACACGCTGCATCTCAGCGAACGTGCCCTCCAGCGAGCCGCGCTGACGGCCGGCCTGGCCGCTGAGGCGCAAGGCTACACGCCGGCGTTTACGATGGTTGGTCTCGGCAAGGTTGATGAGCTCGAAGTAGAACGCGAAGGCGCGCGTCAGCAGAATGGCTCGCTCGACGGGGAGCGAATGAACCAGTTCCATCGCGGCTGAGGCATGGCGCGCGGCTTCTTCTTCCTTTCCACGTGCGTCAGAATCGCGACGGCGGATGGTACCTTGCCGAAGTGCTTCAACTTGGGCGAAAAGTTCCTCTCCGGCCTGCTCGCGCAATACCGCGCCCAGCAGCGTGCCCAGCGAGCGCACATCGCGGCGCAACGGCGCCTCCTTCAAATCGCCGGATTGCGCTTCCAATTCAGCCAGCCGCTGGGACCAGCTCTCGGGATTCCACAAAAGAGCCATCGTGATTTGATTATGCACGACGTAATCGAAGCGGGTCCCTCCAGGCGATTTGCCCTTTCGCGACTCGCGACCCATAGAGCACAATTGCCTCATGCCAATTCCCGGCCGTAACTTCCCTGTTGTTGCCTTGCTGCTCGTGGCCGCTTTCGCCTCCTTCGCTCACAGCCAGGCCGGCGCTGTGCCTGCCGTGCAGCTTTCATGCCCACGTCCACCACGCACGGCCCCGCCCACACGCGATCCACACATGCCGGGATATGTCACGGCGGCTGAATTGCCAGACGGCGCTGTTCCACAGCCGGACCAGAACGGTAACTTTATCCTCGGACCAACGCACACGCCCGCTGCTGAATTGGCCGATTCCAGCCGGCCGCTCCACGGAACAGTCATTGAGTTCACCATGAACTCTGAAGACAGCAAGTATTTTCCGGGCATCGCCTGCAACCAGGACTCGCAACCTGCGTCCGATCCCGCCAACCCCGCACACCTTGTCGGAATTACGACACATCCCCAGCCCTACGTGCGAAAGGTTGCCGTTTATGTGCCAAAGACCTACGTGCCCGGCAACGAAGCACCCTTCATCGTAGGCGCCGACGGTCCTGACCGCCTTCTCTTCGAGGCACTCGACGGGCTGATTGCCGAGCAGAAATTGCCACCAATTATCGCAATCTCGATTGCGAACGGGGGAGGCGACGCGCAAGGCAGCGAACGCGGCCTCGAGTATGACACGATGTCAGGCAAATACGCCGAATTTGTCGAGAACGAAGTGCTGCCGACAGTCGAAGAGCACGCTCACGTCAAGTTGACTCACGACCCCAACGGCCGCGCGACAACGGGGAATAGTTCCGGCGGTTCCTGCGCGCTAGCAATGGCTTGGTATCACCCGGAGTGGTATCACCGAGTGTTGACATACTCCGGCACATACATCAATCAACAGTGGCCGTGGAATCCTGCAACGCCACACGGCGCGTGGGGATTTCACGATCAGCTCATCCTGCACAGTCAGCGCAAACCGATCCGCATTTGGATTGAAGTAGGCGACCGCGATTTGCTGAATCCGAATACCATGCGCGACGGTATGCATGACTGGGTATTGGCCAACGAACACATGGCAGAGGTGCTGGCAAAGAAACACTACGCCTATCAGTTTGTCTTCG